>Ga0134125_10001159_pt1 | contig 32911 bp, 24 predicted proteins | sample KB31751_FD_96464 | JGI IMG/M metagenome (GOLD analysis project Ga0134125, IMG submission 96464) | Terrestrial soil microbial communities with excess Nitrogen fertilizer from Kellogg Biological Station, Michigan, USA - KB3-175-1 | ecosystem: Environmental > Terrestrial > Soil > Unclassified ...
AGGGCAGGTCCGGTCTCCCCACCCCGCAGCTCCGCGCCATGACAAGCGGCGCAACTGCGTGAATAGGCATCGTCCTGTGCCTGCGAATCGCTGCTTGCGAAGGCAAGCGCGAGGAAAGCAGCGACACACGTTGTGAGGCGCACCTTGCGATTTTGGAACATGGTGCTTCTAGCTCAGCCGCGTCCGATGTAGGGCATCTTGGTCGCCATGATGGTCATGAACTGGACGTTGGCGTCCAAGGGCAGGTTGGCCATCTGCAGCACCGACTGGGCGACGTATTTGACGTCCATCAGCGGCTCTGGTGCCGGGCCGCCGGCCTTCGCGGTGCTCGCCAGACGGTCCGCCAGCTCGGTATGGGCGTTACCGATGTCGATCTGGCCGCACGCGATATCGAACGCACGCCCATCGAGCGAGGTCGACTTGGTAAGTCCCGTCACGCCGTGCTTGCTGGCGGTATAGGCAGCCGACCGGGGACGCGGTGTGTGCGCCGAGATCGAGCCATTGTTGATGATGCGTCCTCCGCGGGGGGTCTGCGCCTTCATGATCCGGAACGCTTCCTGCGTGCACAGAAATGTCCCAGTCAGGTTCGTGGCGATGACGTTCGACCATTGCTGAAACGGCAGGTTATCCGGCGTAGCGGCCTGCGCACTCACGCCGGCGTTGTTGAACAGGACATCCAATCGGCCGAACGCATCGTGAGCGCGTGAGAAAAGTGCATGCACCGAGGCCGGGTCGGTGACGTCCGCCGTCAGCGCCAGGGCGTTCTTCCCGGCGGCCCCGGCGAGTTTCGCGGTCTCATCCAGGGGCTCCTTGTGGCGGCCCGCCAGGACCACTTTGTAACCGTCAGCCAGGAACGCCAGAGCGGTCGCACGGCCTATGCCGCTCCCGGCTCCCGTAATGAGCGCTACCCGGTCCGCCATGGTCTACCTCGATTAATGACTTCAGCGGGAGCATTGCGGGTGCAGCCGCGCGCGGTCAAGGGGGCGCATCGCTGAACACCGACGCACGGTCGGGTCGGCACGCGGCGGACGGCCCGATGCGCAGGCCGGCGCCTAAAGATCGACCTCCCGGGTCTCCGGTCCCAGCAGCGCACCGGCGGCTCCGATCAGCCCGCCGATGCACAACAGCACCACGGGCGTGAGCCGCAGAGGCACGAATGCGCTCAGCCAGCTCATGTAAAACGCGTAGAACGACGGGATGATCACCGAGAGGCTGAAACCAACCCCAAATCCCGTTGCCCGGACCTCCGTGGCGAAGCGCTCATTGATATAAGTGACGATCACGCCCCACGGCGAGGTCACCAGGACCGCCAGAGCACACACCAGCGCGATGATGGCCGGCAGGGAGAGCGTATCGGTGTTGGCAAGGACATGGAGAATAGCAGCGCCCACTGAGGCGATCGCCACACCGATGATGACGAAGAAGCGCCGTCGCCCGATCCGTTGCCCGAGCACGCCCGCGCCGATGTAGCTGAAGAACAGCGCGAAGTAGGCAACGAGCAGCGTAGCGGTGACCTGCAGGCTGCTCAGGTGCAGCGTCTGACTGAGCAGCCCGGTGGGCAAATAGAGAGTGATGATGTTCTGTGTGAGCCAGAAGCCCGTCATCATCAGCAGCACCTGTGCCAGGCTGCGTCCATTGCTTCCGCGCAGCAGCCCGGGATGGGCGACCTGGCCCCGCCGCCTCTTGTCGAGCCAGATCTCCGACTCTGCCACTTCCTGGACGTAGTAGCGTGCCAGGCCGAAAGCGAGCAACGCCCCGATCACGAAGGGAATTCGCCAACCCCAATGCGCATACTGCGAATGGGGGCCCTCGGGCGGCAGCACGGCGAACAGCAGCAGCGCGAGCAGGTTGATGCTCAGATAGGCGCCGCAGAACGCCGCGATGATCAGCCCGCCGACGAACCCGCGCTCCTGCTTTTTCGAGTACTCGATCGCCAGCGGCATCGCGCCGGTATAGCCGCCTCCGAGGAAAATGCCGTCGATGAAGCGCAGCAGCACCAGCAGCCAGTAGGAAGCGATGCCGAGAGTTTCGTACCCGGGCAGCAAGGCGATCGCGAGCGTCACCACGCCGAACCCGGCTACGGAGTAGATCGAGGCCGCGCGCCTCCCCACGCGGTCAGCTACCAGCCCGAACAGCAGACCGCCGATGGGCCGCCCCAACAGCGTGGTGATGAATACCAGAGAGGACAGCATGGCCTGCTCGCCGGCGGAGGCCTCCGGTGGGCGGAAATAAGCCAGCACCGGCGCCAGCACGACCACCGGCAGGTAGATATCGAACATGTCGATGAACTCGGAGGCAAACGCACCGCGGATGGCGTTGCGCTTCCTGGCGGCATGCTCGACAAGGCCCGCGTCCTCGAGAGCCGCTGTCGCCACGCTGCGCGTCGTTGCCCCGGCCATCAGCAGCGCCTGCGGCCGGCGATCACTTGGGAATATCCTTGCCGCCGAACAGCAGCGCGGTGTCGGTCGCGTCCTGCTGCCCATAGGTGCGGAATTTCTCCAGCACCCGTCGCATCTCCGCCTCGTCGAGCATCTTCACGTTCCCCAGCGCGAGTGCGGCCCAGTACTGGGCAGCGAGATTCTCGACCTCACCGGCCAGCGCCAGCGCGGCGCGTGGATCCGCACCCAGAGCGATGACGCCGTGGTTGGCCAGCAAACACGCTTTGCGTCCCTCGATCGCTGCCACCGCGGCGCTGGAGAGCTCCTGTGTGCCGAAGGTGTGGTAGGGGGCACAGCGGATGTCGATGCCGCCTGCCATGGCGACCATGTAGTGAAACGCCGGTATTCCGCGCCCGGTACACGCAAGCGCAGTTGCGTGTCTGGAATGCGTGTGCACGATCGCACCTGCATCGCTGCGTGCAAGGTAGATGTCACGATGGAACCGCCACTCGCTGGAGGGGCGCCGCCGCCCGAACCAGCGGCCCTCGACGTGTACCAGGGGAATGTCCTCCGGCTCGAGAGTCTCGTAGGGCATCCCCGTCGGACTGATGAAGAAGCTGACGGAGTCGCGACGCACGCTGGCGTTGCCGGAGGTACCCTCGGTCAGACGCGGCAACCCGCGGCAGGTGAGGATCAGCGACTCCCGGCGCGCTGCGTCGTCGCGGCTACTCATGCGGCTTTCTGCCGCTCCGGATACAACCGCTGCAGACCGTCTCGGCTTGCAGGGCAGACACCGCGCTCGGTGATCAATGCCGTCACGAGGCGAGAAGGTGTCACATCGAAGGCGAGATTGAGCGCGGGGCTTGCCTCCGGTATCACGCGCACGGTCTCGACGCCCCCACCGGCCGTCCGGCCCGTGATGTGAGTGAGCTCGGCCGCGGCGCGCTCCTCGATCACGATCGAGTCGCCGTCCTCCAGCGACCAATCGATCGTGCTGACCGGCAGGGCAGCGTAGAACGGGACCCCGTTGTCGCGCGCCGCGAGAGCCTTCAGGTACGTGCCGACCTTGTTACAGACGTCGCCGCAGGCAGTGGTCCGGTCGCTGCCGACGATCACCATGTCGACCCTGCCGCGCTGCATGAGAAGGCCGCCGAGATTGTCGGCGATCACCGTGTGGGGCACGCCGTGACTGGCTAGCTCGAAGGCCGTGAGCGCTGCCCCCTGGTTGCGCGGGCGAGTCTCGTCCACCCACACATGCACCGGGATTCCGGCGTCGTGCGCCATGTAAACCGGTGCGAGGGCAGTACCCCAATCCACGCACGCGAGCCATCCCGCGTTGCAGTGAGTGAGTATGTTCACCGGTCCGCTCCGCACGGGAGCGAGCTTGCGGATGATCTCCAGGCCGTGCGCACCGATAGCGCGGCATTGCTCGACATCGGCGTCGCAGATCGAGGCCGCCTCCCGGAACGCGACTTCCGCGCGCTCGCTCGGTGCGAGGTCCGCAACAGCGTTGTGCATTCGCGCTAGCGCCCAGGCGAGATTGACAGCAGTCGGACGAGTCTCGCCCAGAGTCTGGATGGCCGCATCGAGAGCCGAGTCTGAGGGGTCAGCGCGCAGCGCAAGAGCCAGGCCGTAGGCGGCGGTCGCACCGATCAAGGGAGCGCCACGGACCACCATGGTCCGGATTGCACGTGCGGCATCCGCCAGGCTATGCAGATCCACCGTCGTGAACTCGAAGGGCAGACGGGTCTGGTCGATGACGCGGATCGCTCCCGCGGAAGTCGGCCAGAGGGTGCGGTAATGGGTGCCGGAGATGTTCATCGAGCGAGGCCACGCCGGAGGCCTTGAGCCGGAGGAAGAGCCCGGTTTACCCCGGGCTGTTCGGCACTGTCAATGACTCGGCCGCAGAAGACCCGGCCCTCCGGCCTCGCCCATACGGGCCGCCCTTCGGGCGTTAGCCCACTTCGTGGGGCTCATTTGGCGACCGTGATGCCGCCCTCGGGCGCGTTCCGGTTGTTCTCCTCGCAGACGTATTCCTGCGGGCGCACATCGGGACGCCAGTCGTACACCCGGCGATAGCTGTAAGGATGCTCGAGGGTCACCGGATCCTCGACCGTCATGATCATCTCGAGCTTCGCCCCGCCATCGATCTTGCGGAAGTGCTCGATCGTGTGCTCCTGGTCGGAGTGGACACCGCCCTCGTCATCGATGAAGGTCCGGTCGTTCAGTCCGGTCGTGTCGACCACCAGGGTGTCCCCTTCCCAGTGGCCCCTGGAGTCCCCGAGGAAGGTGTGCTTCAGGTTCTTCGGGTGAGGCGAGTTCAGATAGATCCGGCGCACGTTGTGGGCCACCTCGTGCAGGAACGTGATGCGGCCCGGGGTCTGCACGATCTCGATGGGATAGGGGCTCTCCATCAGGCGCGGCATCCCGTGCGGGAAGCACTGGGTGGAGGCATCCGCCTCGGGCGTGCCGGCATTCTTCGCGCGGATGCGCCGCTCGAGGATCTTCATGTACTGGGGCTTCATCGGGGCCGGAATCCCGGGCGCCGGACCGAGCATGTACTCGTAACCCTCCAGCCACCACACGCCCTCGAAGTTCTTCGGGTCGGGATTGGGCGGCGCAGAGCCCGGAGGAGCCGGCCTGGAGCCGCGCAGCGGCGGCGTCAGCTTCAGGGTCGGATCTCCGCTGTTGAAGAGCGTCGTGGGGCGCCACGGCTGGTCGGCTGCGCCGGGCCGCGCGCCTGCCGGTGCGCCATTCGGTGCGGCTTTGGGCGGCGCGGCATTGGATGCGGGATTAGGGGAGTCGGCCGCCCGGGCAGACGGTCCAGCCATGGCGACTGCGAGGGCAAGGCACGCCCCCGCCCCCAGGACGGCGCGCGCCCTGCTCTTGGAAACCACACCTCTGAACATGAACCCCCCCGGGATCCTCGAGATTACTTGCACAGGTCCGTCACACAGATCGAGGCGAGCGTACGACCCTCTGCCGGCACGGGCAAGCCGCGCTGAGTCATGAGTTTTCGCAGCAGGGCGGAAGTCTCCGGGTGCGCAATCGCCGATTGCACCCCGACCCGCACCAGGCCGTCCGCATAGTCGATGGCCTGGAAGGTCAGACCCGCGAGTGAGTGAATGCTGTCGCGGCTTCCGATGTCGCGCAGGGACAAGTTTGCGCCGTGATCGACCAGCAGCTGTACGACGTCGTTGCGCCCCTTGTGAGCGGCGCCCATGAGCGCGGTGCGCCCGTCGAGCGTGTCCTGCGCGTTGACGTCGGCGCCTGAGTCGAGCAGGAATTTCACCGTGTCATAGGTTTCCTGCGGCGACCATTCGTACGTCACGCCCTCGACCCAGCCGATTCCGCTGGCGACCATCAGCGGCGTCACCTTGTGATCCGTCGTGAGTTTCGGGTCGGCTCCGTACTGCAGCAGCAGCTTCATCAACACCAGATCGCCGGATTGCGCGGCACGCAGAAACGGCGTCGCACCCTCCTCCTCCAGCCACTGGTGCGTGAACACCGTGCGCGTCTCGGTATCGGAGTGCATCCGCGCGTTCGTGTTGGCCTTGGCGGCCAGCAAGCGCTTGATGAAGTCCAGGTGGTCCATATCCGGCTTGCGCGTCGGATAGTCGCCACCTTCGATGTTGCGGTTGTCGGTCGCGATGTACAGCGGCGTCCAGCCGCCGTCGTTGGCAATGTTGGGATCGGCGCCGTGCTCCAGCAGATACACGCCGATCTGGTAGAAGCGATTCTGCGTGGCATCCAGCAGCGCGGTCCATCCGTAGGTGCTCGTCTCGTTCACATTGGCGCCGGCTTTCAGCAGCGCCTTCACCGTTGCCAGGTCTCCCTGGCGGGTCGCAAAGATGAGCGGCGTGAGGCCGCCGAACTTCTCCGGACCACGCTGGTTCCACTTGGCGGTCGTCGGAAAGCGATCGATGGCTTTCTTGGCCTCCGCGATCTCCTTCTCCAGGCGCGCCCCTTCAACCGCCTGCTCCTGCGGCGTTTCCTTCTTCTCACCCGGTGGCGCAGTGTCACCCTCTTCCTTGACGGCCTTACCGCGCAGTCCGGTACCGTTGACGAACTCTTCGATGCGCTCGCGGCTGGGGGGCGCGACGTAGGGCTTGCGACCGGGCTGTACGCTCGCCGAGCGCGCGTTGACATCGGCGCCCTTGGAAATCAGGAAATTGACGGCTTCGGTGTTCGAATTCGCCGACGCCCACATCAGGGCCGTCGTGCCGCGCAGCTTCTCGCGCTGATCGACCTTCGCGCCGTGCGCGACCAACTCCCTCATCACCGGGACGTTACCCGTCCGGGCGCCCATCATCAGAGGCGTCTCGCCGTTGGCGAGCACCTGGTTGGCATCAGCGCCGGCGTCGAGGAGCATTTTCACGACGGCCGGGTTGCCCTCCTCGCAGGCCAGGGAAAGCGGCGTGATGCCAGTGTCAGTCAGCGCGCTCGGGTTGGCACCGGCGGCCAGCAGCGCCTTGGTAGCGACCGCATCGCCGTGATGGGCCGCCCAGTGCAAGGCGGTGGAGCCATCGGGCTGAGGCGTATTCACGTTGGCACCGGAGGCGATCAGCTTCGTGAGCTGCACCGAATCCGAGTGCATCGCCGCATCCGCGACACTGCCTCCCGCCGCCGCCCACGCCCCCTGGCAGAGAGTACACAGCAGAATCGGAGCTAATCGTTTGATCCACACGGACATACCACCCGAATCGTAGTCGGCGACCCCCATCCCTGCGCGCCTCCCAGTGCTATTTTTGCGCCTCACGGTGAGTACGATCCAGTGCGCGAACAACCCGTGCCTCAAGCTCACGCTCCTCTGCGACAATAGTTCGCTTAACTTAAGGGTTCTTGCTCAGGCGGCGGAAATACTCCGCGACCGCCGTCTGATAGCCGGCCGGCATCGGGGCGGGATTGTCGCTCCTCACCTGCCCGGGCTGGCTCTCTGCGGGCTCGTGCCGCAACTGCAGCTCCAGTCGATCCACGCCGCTCAACACGCGTGCATACAGCTCATCGAGCATCGCGGGATTTCCCGGAAAGCGCCGCGGATCGAGCCTCTGCATCGAGCGCACCAGATCGTCCACCTGGCTGCGTGCCGCCGGGTCGTCGGCGACCGACTTCTGCAGCCGGGTGAGCTCCTTCATCCCTTCCTGATAGACGCGCCGGCTCTCGGGCGTGGAGACGATAGTGGTCGGGTCGATCCGGACCGAGCCGGCCGCACCAGGCAGGCGACCTTGGCCCGGATCCACACCGGTATTCCAGGCGCCGTCCACAGGTCCACCGCGGTAGGCCCCGCCTACTGCTCCGCCAACCGGCCCCGCGAGTCGACCGTCGACCCCGCGTTGCCCGCCGACATCACCCACTCGGCCGCCGAGCTGGGGGCCCCCAAGGGCACCGTTACGGCCATTGGCCGCGTCACCGCCTCGGCCGTTGTTGCCGTCCTGGCCGGGGTTGCGATTTGCGCCATCGCCCGCGCCTCGCTGCGCGCTGCCACGCATGCTGTCATCGAGGGCCGCCAGCCGGCTGCGCAAGCGCTCGACCGAGTCCAACGCGTCGTCGGAGGGTGAGCGGCCGTCGGCCATCGCCGTGCGGGCCTGACCGAGCTGATCCTGCAGGTGCTTCAGATCCGAGGCGATCTGATCTTCCGCATCGTCGTTGAGGGGCGCGTAGCCACGGCGCAGCATGTCGGCGCTGCGCTGCAAATGAGTCTCCGTGTCGGCCGACTCCAGATCGCCCAGCGCATCGCGCAGCTTCGCGGCGGCGTCGTGATTACGCTCCTGCGCCTGACTCTGTGCAGTGCGCATGTCGCGGGTGAGGCGTGCCAGCTCGTCCGCAAGGCGCTGGCGGTCATCGATCAGCTGCTGCACGTTGTTGCTGTTCTGAGGATCGCGGAGGCTGCGGCCGCTGCGCAGCGCACCCATCCGGCCGCTCTGCTCGCGTTGCTCGTCGGCGAGCCGGCCGGCCTGGCCGTTCAGAGAATCCAGTTGATGGGAGATGTCCTGCTGCTGCACACCGGCGAGCAGGTTCATCGCCTCGCGCAGTTGGTCGGCGGCGCGGCGCGCGGCCACGCTGTTGTGCTCGTCCACCGCGCGACGCATCTCGTCCTCGGCCTGGCGCAGTCGGCTCAACGCCTGGCGGGCGCTCGCGGCCATCGAGTCGCCACCGGAATCGCCGCTGTGCCCAGCGGCCGACCCCTGACTGCCCTGGCTCCCCTGTTGGCGGCCGCTGCGCGAGGAGTCGCGGCCTTGCTGGCCACTCTGCGACGAGCTGCTTCCCTGTTGGCCGCTGTTGCGCGCCAGCTGCTCGATCTGTTGCTGCAGCTCATCGGCCTTGCGGCGGAGCATCTCCTGCTGCCAGCGCTCCTCGGCCGACTGTTCGGCGTTGGCGTTGCGCTGCGCGGCAAGCTCGCTCTGCCGGCGCGCCAGCTCATCCAGCTTGCGCAGCGCGTCCTCGATCTCCGAGCCGCGCTGGCTGGTGTTGAACGGGGTCTGCGCGGCCTCGTACTGATTCTTCTGGGTGTCGAGCTCCAGGTCGAACAGGCTCGCCAGATCGCGCCCCGCAGAGTTGACCGCGCCGCCGCCGCCCCGGGCACCGAAAGCGACCTGGATCTGCCGGAACGTCGCCTCCGCGCGCAGCAGGTGCTGGAGGGCCTTCTGCTCCTCGGTGACGGCGGCGCTCCACTTCTGGTCGGTGAGCTGCTGGGCCGCGGGGCCCATGGCGACGGCGGCCGCCTCCATCTCCCGCTGGAAGCTGCCGAACTGCTCGTTGGCGGTCTGCAGGTCGCGCATCCCCAATCGCCCGGCGAGCGAGTACGCCTGGCTGCGCAGTGTGGTCTGAACGTCGGACAGGAACTTTGCCTGCTCGGCGGCCTGTTTCGCCGCGGCGTTCTTCATCCCATCCTGCTTCCAGGTCGCGGCGATGATCTCTTTCTCGCGCTGCGCGATCTGCGCTTGATCGTTGGCTGCGCCACCGCCGCCGCCTGCGCCGCCGGACTGCTGGGATTGCGAGAACTCACGCTCGAACGGATCGACCTGGATGAATGAGATGTCCGTGTGCGCCTCACCGCGCGCATCCTTGGCCGCCGCGTACACACCGACGACATCGCCGGGGATCAGCTTCAGCCCCTCCAGGGCGACGAGGGCGCCCCCCTCGGCCTGCTTCGCACCCGGCTGCTTCAGCAGGTTGATGACCTTCTCAGGACCGCCGTTCACCGAATAGTGCAGCGCGAACTCGCTCAAGCCGAACGGATCCTCGGCCCGCGCGCCCAGCGTCACCTCCTCGATCGGACTTGCGCGGTAGTCGCGCTCCGGTCTCAGCAACGCCACTTCGGGGGGCTTCACCGGACCTGCTTCGATGAAATAGTCGTCCGAGATGCGCACCATCTGGCTGCGCTCCCGCGTGGCGACGTGATACGCGCCGTCCTTCTCCAGCTTGATCACACCGCGATAATGCGTTCCGCCTGCCGCGGTGAGCGCGATCTGCCGTCCGTCATCCAACGTCAGCATTCCGACATCCATCGGCCTGTCGGTGATGACCTCCAGGTGCGCCTCGGTTCCTTCCACTGCCCGCAGATCCCCGCCGTGCTCCTCCACGGTGTCGGCGAGCTTGGTCCAGTCCGGGTGGTGATAGGTCACGCGAATCTGCTTGACGGTTGGAATGTCGGCGACGCGCAGATGGAAGTGCGGCGACTCGACCGCGCCCGCCGCGACGAAGTACTCCACATCCTCCGGGACGCCGGCGAACAGGAACTGGAAGCCCGGTCCCGCGGGCCGCGGCTGCATGGTCGTCTCTTCCCACTTCGTGCTGCCCTGATAGCGCACGTGGATCGTGAGGTCACCGCGCTGAAAGCCCTGCAACTGCGCGGTCACCAGTTGATCGGCGTGACGCCGGATCGTGGCGTCGCCCGGACTGACGTGCACGTCATACAAAGGAGCGCGCGGCCCCGTCCACAAGGCCGCCGCCCCGTATCCCAGGTAACCGGGACCGGACCGGATCAGCCATACCAGCGCCCCGAGCGAGACGACTCCGATAGCAAACAGCGCCAGCAGTGCCGCATCGGGAGCGGCGGCCTTGAAGTCGGTATTGCGAGCGACCCGCAACGTATCCGCCGCCAGCAGCTCCAGGAACGGATCCCTTGTCCGCCCGTCACGCTCGGCAAAGGTCACCAGGCGCTGCTGGAACTGCGGAAACTCCCGCTCCGCGCGGCGCGTCCACCACCTCTGCCCCAGGCGCCACAGCGGGATCGCCAACCCAAACACGGTGCCCAGCGTCAGCGCCAGCAGCAGCACCGCCCGCGCGCTCCACAGGCTCGCCCTCGAGAAGGCGAAGCGATTGATGATGACCGTCAGAAGAAGCGTCGCGATGAGCGCGACCGCCAGCACGATCGCGCTGCCACGCGCAAATGCCGCCAGCTGGAAGCGACGTCGCAGCCGGCTCACATAGGAACGGAGTTCCTCGATTGCGCTCATGGCTCGTCCCGAAGAGTACCCAGATACCCACTGCCGACCAGGGATTCGGCCAGTGCGAGGACCAGCAACAGGGAAATAGCGTACCACCAGAGGCCGCTCTGCAGCGTGCCGGATGGCGCCACGGTACGGCCACCCGCAGGGGTTGCCCCAGCTGCAGGCGCAACCGCCGGCGCCTGGGCTGGCGGACCTTCGGTACTGCCACGCCACAGCGCAAGGACATCCGGCGGAATCGGCGTCAGATCGGACTCCCGCCGGTCGGCGTTGGCGGCGACCAGATCGTGGCGGCCATTGGCAAGGCGTACCTCGTAGTACCCCGTGCGCGAGAGCGGATATGTCTGCTCGGACGTGGACTGCTGCAGGGACAAGCCGCGTCTTCCGGACGGATCGATCACCTCCACGCCGACTGCGGCGGCCTCCCGCTGCGTGCGCAGCTGCAACAGCTCATCGACACGGCGCGAGCTGTTGCCGACCTCGCCGCCGAACAGGTAGCGCACGGCCCGCTCCACGAAGGCGACGAACACAGGGTGCAGCGGCAAATCGTTCGTCAGATTGTCGAACCCCGAGGTGAACAGCACGACGCGCCCCTCGCCCACGGGTTTCTCCAGCAGCAGCGGCGTTCGGTCCTGCAGTCTCACGCCAACCCGCGCACCGCGCTCATCGACGGTCGCTGCATAGAAGAACCGTACGCCCTCCCATTCCTCCGGCGAGCCGGCCGGTGGGTACGCGGCGTCGGCATCGCCGACGGCGGCGTAGCGCTCCGGCTCGCGCGAGTAGTTATGTAACGAGAGTATGTTGCCGCCGAACAGCGGAATCTGCTTCTGCTGCGCGGCGGTGGTGCCGAGCGCCACCAGGACGCTGCCGCCCCGGCGAACGTACTGCAGGAGCTGGCCTGCAAAGGCCGCCGGCAGGGACGCGACATCCGAGATCACCACGAACGAATACTGAGTGGGATCGGCATCGGCGAGCCGATCCACCGTTACCTTGTCCAGCGCCACCGAGCTTTGCGCGGCGGCTGTCAGCGCATCCCCGAAGTACAGCACCGAGCGGGTGTCGGCGGGCTGGTACACGAACAGGCCACGCTTGCGGTCCGATCTCTCGATGACGAACAGGTACTCATCGTCCGCAGCAAGCGAATCGGCGCTGTCGATTCTCACGCCGCCGCGCGACAGGCCGTACGGCAGATCCAGTGAGTTGAGCTCAACCGTGGCCCGCCCCGAGGCCGGAACGTCGACCTTCTGAGTGCTCACTGTCTTGCCGTTCACGAGGAACGACACGGTGCGGGTTGCAGCCGGCGTGCCGTATCCGGCGACGACCGCCTGTATGCGCACCGTGCGCGGATCCCAGACCTGCCGGGGCGCAGCGACACTCTCGACGGCCCAGTTCGGTGCGGCGGCGACGGCCACGTCATGAAGCTCCACGGCGACGCTTCCGGGCAGCGCCATCTCCGCAAAGCTCGGCGGCATGGAGGTTTTCTGCAGGTCGCTGAACAGGTGCATCTCCACCGGCACGTGCTCGTTGTCGGCGATGGACCTGACGACGGTTGCCAGCGTGCCGAAGCTGGCACGCGAGTCTCCCGGCTGAATGCTCTCTACGGCGTCACGCAAGGCACGCGCATCCTGCGTGGGTTGCGTCAACACGTGCACCTGCGACCCCAGAGCGAGCACCTGTGCACGATCCCCAGAACGCCTGTGTGCGAGCACATCCAGGGCCTGCTGCTTGGCGTCCTCCAACCGCATTCCCGCGCGCATGCTGAAGGAGTCATCGACGACCACCAGCATCAGCTTCTCCGGTGCGATCCCGGCGATCGAGCGGCTCACGTACGGCTCGGCGAATGCCAGCGCCAGGAACAACAGCACCGCCAGCCGCAGTGCCAGCAGCAGCCAATACCGCAACCGGCGCCTCTGGACGGCGACCTGCGGCTGCCGCTCGAAGAACATCAGCGAGCTGAAAGGCAGCGGTGTGCTCGTATTGCGCCGTAACAGGTGCAGGTAGAGCGGCACACCCACCGCGAGGGCACCGAACAGGAATGCGGGTGCCAGAAAGCCCACCTCAGAACCTCCTGCTCTGCCGGATGGTCAGATACTCGCGCAGCGCACCGTCCAGGGGACGATCCGTCACGAGCAACTGATAGCTCATGCCGGCGCGCTGCGCACCGTCGCGCAGCGCCTGGATGTGCGCGGCAATCTTCGGCTGGTACTCGCGCGCGACGTAGTCCGCGTTCACCTCGATTCTGATGTCGGTCTCCAGGTCAACGAGCACGGAAGCGCCGCCCAGATCAGGTTGGATCTCGCGCGGGTCGAGGATGTGGAACAGGACGATCTCGTTGCCATGGAAGCGCAACGGCTCGATCGCACGAATGATCGTCTCGGGCGCCGCATAGAAGTCGGAGAAGATCACCACGATCCCACGGCGCCTGAGGAACGCCTGCAGGTGCTGCATCGGCGCATCGAAGCTGGTGCGGGCGCGCGGCTCGGCCAGCTCCAGACCCGCAAACAGCCGCTGCAGCTGACCCTGACGCGTCGAAGGACGCACGTAGTCGCGCACCTCATCGTCGAAGACCAGCAGCCCGGCGGCATCGCGTTGGGCGCGGATCGCCAGGTAGCACAGCGCCGCGGCCAGATACCGGGCGTAGCTCATCTTGGCGACGGCGTGCGAGCTGAAGTTCATCGAGTTGCTGGCATCCAGCAGCAACGTGAGCAGGCTGTTGGTCTCCCCGCGGTAGCGCTTGAGATACATCCGCTCCGTACGCGCAAACACGTTCCAGTCTACGTGCCGCAAGTCGTCTCCCGGGGTATAGGCGCGGTACTCGGCAAATTCCTGGCTGAACCCCAGGTCGGGCGAGCGGTGCAGGCCGGCGACGAAGCCATCGACCACCGTCTTGGCGATGAGGTCGAGCCCCGAGATCGCCGCCAGCACTGCCGGGTCCAGGAAGCGCGACATCCTCAACCCCTGGGAGGCGGAAGCTTCGCGAGCAGCTGCCGCAGGATCTCATCGGCATCGATGCGATCGGACTCGGCGTGGAAGTTCACCAGGATGCGGTGCCGGAGCACCGGCACCGCCAGCGCGGCGATGTCCTCGTAGCTCACGTGATAGCGGTGCTGTGAGAGCGCGCGGGCTTTTGCCGCCAGTACCATGAACTGCGCCGCACGCACGCTCGCCCCGTAGTTGACGTACTTCCTGACGATCTCCGGAGCGCCGTCGGTCTTGAAGCGGGTCGCGCGCACGATCTGCACGGCGTAGCGGGCGACCGGCTCGGCGACCGGCACCCTGCGCACCAGGTCCTGAAACTCCAGCAGCTCCTGAGCGTTGGTGACCGGAACGACCTCGGGCGTCGTCGCCCCGGTAGTGCGGTCGATGACGCGCACTTCGTCGTCCGCGCTCAGATAGTCGAGCACCGTATTGAAGAGGAACCGGTCGAGCTGCGCCTCCGGAAGCGGATAGGTCCCTTCCAGCTCGATCGGGTTCTGCGTGGCGAGCACGAAGAAGGGCTGCGGCAGGGAATAGACGTTGCCGCGCACCGTGCAGGAGCGCTCCTGCATGGCTTCCAGGAGCGCCGATTGCGTTTTCGGCGGTGTGCGGTTGATCTCGTCCGCGAGAATGATGTTGCCGAACAGCGGCCCCTGCACGAACGTCCAGCGCCGATGTCCGCTGGTCGCGTCCTCCTCGATGATGTCAGTACCGGTGATGTCGGCTGGCATCAGATCCGGCGTGAACTGGATGCGGCGAAACTGCAGCCCGAGAGTGGTGGCGATGGTGCGCACCATCAGCGTCTTCGCCGTGCCCGGCAGGCCGGTAATGAGGCAGTGCCCGCCGACGAACAGCGCGATGAGGATCTGCTCCAGGACTTCATCCTGGCCGACGATGACCTTGCGAACCTGCTCGAGGATGCGATCCCGCACGCCGTGGAAGCGCTCCACACGCTGCTGCAGATCGTCGGAATCGACGGGGCGGCCATCGACGTCGGAGACGGGTACGGTGCTCATGCTTGACCTCTAAGGAGCCTTGATCTGTAACAACAGTTTCTGTGCGGGACGGTAGCCGGGAGCGGCTTCGAGCGAGGCCAGCACGGCATCCTCGGCCTTGTCGCGCTGCCCGGCGCCCATGTAAGCCTCCGCGAGATCGTATTGCGCGGAGGCCACATCCAACGGATGCAGCGCCAACACGGAGCGGTACTCGCGAATGGCGCCGTCGTAATTCTTCTGGGCCAGCCACAGCTTGCCCAGGTGGCGGTGCAGATCCTCATCGTAGGCCGGATCGATGTAGTTGATCCGATCGAGCGTCGCGGCCGCCGCCTGCACGTCGCCCTGCTCTTCCTGAATCCGTGCCAGCGTCTTGAGCGTCTCCGGGCGCCGGCCACCCTGCTTCACATAGGCCTGCAGCACCTTGGTTGCCGCCGGTTTGTTCGCGCGCGCGAGGTAGGCCTCCGCCAGGAACTCGTACGCGTTGGCATCGTACACGTAGTCCGGATACAGCTGGATGACGGCATCGCCCTCGCGGATCACCTCGTCGTATTGCTTGGCCTGCGCCAGGTCCGCCAGGTGCGTCAGGTGCTTGCGCCACTCATCGAAGTGACTGACCGTGTCCTTCACGCTGTCGTAGAGCCAGCCCTGGAACTGCTTGTCGAAGTCCTCTGCGCTCAGCCCGAGCACTTGTTGGATGGTGTCGCGCGTGCTGACCCGGCGAGCGAACGAGTGCACCATGTCCAGCAGCTTGTCCGCGCCCCACTTGTTCTGGATGTAGTCGCAGATCCGGCCCGCCTGGAAGTAGGACACGAACACCTGCGCAGGGTACTCCGGCCGCACGAAGCCGCGATCCAGATCTGCGACTGGCAGCAGTTTCTTGTCACGCAGCGCGACGACGATCTCGGGCGTCATCGGATCGCCCCACTCCGGCGAGGACTGCGTCTCCTCGTGCACGGCGAGCCCTTCCGTGAACCAGCGTGGCACCCGATGTTGGGTCGCCGACAGAATGAACACGTGGCTCATCTCGTGGCGCAGAGTGCTGGCCCAGTGGAAATCCCCCGGCTTGCGTCCCGAGGGGCTGTCCATGGCCAGCACGTTGCCGAAGGTCACCCCGAGCGCCCCCAGGCCGGGCATCCCCAAAGTCCTCACCGCGAAGTCCTCGTGATCCGGGTAGACCTCCACCTGCACTGGACCCGACAGCTTCATCTGGTACTTGCGCTCGTAGTCGGCGATGTCGCGCTTGAGCTCCGCGTGGAAGTACGGATAGAGCAGGTCGGATTCCTTGCGGTTCAACTTCAGGACAGTCGTGTCGTCCTTGAGCAGGACGAAGTTCTTGTAGCTGTCCAGCAGGCGCAGGCTGTTGACCGTCGCCTCGTTGCGGTAGCCGTTCTCATAGCACTTCCGCAGCTGCTCGCGTGCTTCGGCGTCTTGACCCAGCCGCATGAGGTTGATGCCGAGCTGCGAGCGTGCCGACCACAACTGCGGATCGGCAGCCACGGCCTTGCGGTAGTACTCGACCCCTTCCATGTAGCGCCCGTTGAGTGTCAGGTGGTGTCCCACCAGCGCATAGCCAGGGCCGTACCCAGGATTGACTGCGGCGATCTTGGCGAACCACTCCTGTGGAGTGCGGTCGGCGAGCACCTCGATACTCGCATGCACTGCCAGGGCATCGAGCGCGTCCTGCGACAGCTTCAATGCCGCATCGGCCTCGGCAGCCGCTTCCGCCGTGTCGGAGTCCTCCAGCGCCAGATTCGCGAGCAGCTCGTGGGCAGCTGCCAGCTTGGGATCGAGCTGCAGCGCCTGCCGCGCGTACTGAATGGCCCCGTTGTCAAAGCCATCGGCGCTCACCAGCGCCAGTCCCAGGTAGGCGGGTGCGTTCTTCGGGTCGCGCTGCAGCGCCTCCTTGAACAGATCCTGTGCGTCCTGATTGTTGAAGCGCTCGTGGAGCATGCGCCCCCAACGCACGCGGTACAGCGCGTTGCGATCGGACTGCGCAACCGCCGCGCGGAATTCCTCGTTGGCCTGGTCGTAGGAATGCAGGCCCCAGTACCCTTCGGCCCGCAAATAGGTGCTCTGGCTACGTATCAGATCGCGGAAGCAGGTTTGCGCCTCGCCGCGATGCCCGTGTTTCTCCAGCGTTTGGCAACGCTCGGGCGCAGCCGCCTCAGCGTTGCTCTGGTTCGGGGATGCGCCGCGCGCTTCGTGCGCAGTCGCCGGCGCTTTGGGCGCCGTGGCGGCGGGCGCCGTGGCGACGGGCGGGGCGGCGGCGGGCGGGGCGGCGGCCACGCGAACAGGGGCGGCTGCCTGCGCTGTCGCGCCGGCGGCGGCGCTCCCAGGAAGTGCGATCGCGAGCGCGCCCGCAGCGACCGTGATGAGCGCAAGTTGGCTTGCCGCCTGCCTCACTTGTCGAGCGCCTCCTGCACTTTCGCCAGCTCCACCAGGGTGTCGGTGAGCTGACGCTTATAGTCTTCCGGCGACATCGCGGCGCGCTGGTATTTGAGCGCATCGACCTGGCTCTCCAGCTGCTGCTTGCGCGCCAGCAACCCGCGCTTGGCGGGATCGGCCGCGGCAACGCCGGAGGTGCCGAGACGAACCATGACAAAGCTGGCCAAGGACCTGCCGGCACCGCCGGCCAGCGAAGCGGTGCGCAGCGCGACGGCGCTCCCGGCGTCGGCAAAGATCGGATGTTCGGTCGCCAGCCGCTTCTGGGACTCGTAGAACTCCGCCGTCTTGGCGGCGGCATACTGGAACGCCTCCAGCGCGCTGATCGAATCGTTCTTGTCGGTGTCCGCGGTGGCATCGCGCAACGCATCGACCCAGTAGCGCGCGAACACGGTCGCGTTCTTCTCCGTGCCGCTCTTCGTCGCCGCGATGACTGCCCTGCCCTCGTGCTTCAGCGCGGCCACGGAGGCGCCGCTGGAGCTGGTCGTATTGACGATCAACTGCTGCCGGGCTGCGATTCGATTGCACAGTTGCGCGAGCGCGGACGCGGCGAGGTCCGGGCCGACGAGATTGAGCTTGTACTGCCGCCCGTCGTAGGAGCCATGCCCGATGAGGATGAGCACGAACTGATCGTCGGCCGAGGCCTGATCCGCAATCGACTGCAGAGCCGCGGTCATGTGAGCGCGCGTGGCCTCATCGCCGGACAGAGTGACGACATGATTGGTCGTATCGGCCGCCTTCAGGATGCGATCCAGGTCGGCCGCCATGGCACGGAAGCGCTGCTCGTAGTCCGGCTCGCCCCCGAGGCCCGCGACGGTTAGGAAATAGCTGTCCGCCTGCGCCCGCGGCACGGCAGCAAGCAACACCACAGCGAGCACTGCAGGCCAGCGGTGCCAAGCGCTCATACGACACCCCACTTGCGGCGCAGCAGCCACTCGCCGCAACGCGCCCCCAGCAGCACCAGGAACACGATCGGCATGTTCCACAGATCGTGGGTCTGGCGCAGGGTCACCCCGGCGGCGGAATAGGGAATCTCCTGCGCCAGCTCACGCAGCCCCGCGGGCTGGAGATAGCGGCCGCCGGTGCTCGTCGCGAGCGATTCGAGCAGGTTGCGATCCTGCTCCGTGTGGAAGCTCTCGGCGACGCCGTCCAGGCGCTGAAACGTCGCGATGTCGGTGCCGATCTCCTCCTTGCCGCGACGCGCCGTCAGCTCGGCGACGTACAGTCCGGGCATCGGCGCAGTCCAATCCGCCTGGAAGCGCCCCGGCGCGTTGGCCACGGGATCCAGCTCCACGTTGGCGTTCACACCCGCAGGGCCGATGAGATGCGCACTGACACTGACATCCGCGGCGGAGCGGTAGTCCTTGTCGCGCACCTCCGCAGAGATCCGGGCGTGGCCGTCATCGAAGAGAGTGAGATTGCGAACCGACGCCATGACCCGTCCGCGCGTGTCGGTGACGAGCCAGCGCAATAGCTGCTGCCAGAACAGATCGTGACTCTTGTCCCCGAGCGGCAGGCTCATCTGCCAACGCCAGGTGCCTCCGGTGGCAAGCACGGCCGTGCGCCCGCGCCCGTAGCTCTCCGTCACGAGCATCGGCATGGTGCGCTCGCCCGCGTGCATCTGCGCCAGGACGACGGCGCCAGGCTTGGGCCGCCCCGGGTCCTGATAGTCCATCAAATAGGGCAGCTTGTGCCACTTGTCGACATTGGCCTGCCGGTCATCCAGCAGCCGGCAGATGACACTGTCCTCCCCCGCGGAGGTCAGGCTGACCGTCGCCGGATCGCGATGAAAGGTCTCGTGGCCCTCGGGCAGAACCAGTGGAATCAGGTCGGCGATCTGCGAGCCGCCCCAGACGCCATCCGCCAACGACTGTCGGCCCCCGAGCAGCAGCAGTCCGCCGCCACGCCGGTCGACAAAATCCTTGATGAGCTGCTGCTGCGCGGGCGTGAAGTAGCCGGCGTCCACCGAGCCGATGATCAGCGCCTGGTACGCGAACAGGTCGGCCGCCCGCGTCGGAAAGCCTTCCGCCAGCTCCTGGGGATTGGAGATCCCCTGCCGATAGATCTTGTTCTCGGTCGTGCGCAGCATCGAGACGACCTGGATCATCGGATCGTCCCCGGCCGCACGGCGGATGAATTTGTAGTCCCAGCGCGGCTCACCCTCGAAATACAGGATGCGCTGCGGCTCAGGCTCCGCGTACACCAGGCGCGTCAACGTATTGTTGGCGCGATTGACCTCACCTGGCAGAGGCTCGACCCCGAACTGCAGCGTGCGGGCGCCGGCCGCCCCGACGTTGAAGAGCACGTTCTCCGTCTGTGGCCGGCCATCCGCGCCCAAAGTGATGGGGTTCGATGCCAACAGTCTGGTGCCGTCACGCACGGTGAGTGCGGATTTGCTTCCGCTGAAGCCGCGCTGTTGGAGCTTCACCGTCGCGCTCAAACGCGACCCGGCAAGAGTGCGCGAGGCCACCACCACGTCCTCGACCTCGATGTCCCGATCCACGCTCTGCGGACCAAATCCCACCGTGTAGACCGGTATGCGGCGATTGCGCAGCGACTCGATCACGCTGCGGTCGATCCCACCGGCGTTGTCACCGCCATCGCTCAACAGGATGATCGCGCCCAGCGGCAGGTCGGCGGTCTCGGTGACCAGCTGTTCCAGGCTCGAACCGATGTGTGTCGCAGGCGCTACAGCCGGACCCCACACCGCCGGTTCCTCGACCCGCTTCACCCCGGTATCCAGACGATACAGTCGGGTCTGGAACCTGCGTTGCAGGTCGGTCAACACCCCACACTGCAGCGCCTGCACCGCCTGTTGCTCACGGGTCGAGCCGTTCTCGGCGAGCGCCATGCTGCGCGAGTCGTCCACCAGGATCGCGACGATGTTCTGACGGGGCTTGAGCTCCGTGACCGCCAGCGCCGGGCGCCACAACAACACCAGCAGCAGGGCAATGCTCGCCGACTCCAGCACCCACAGCACACCGAGCCGCCAGCCACGCAGCGTGTCCGCCCAGCGCGAGCGTCGTGTCCACAGCAGCGCACCCACTGCGGCGGCGCTGAGTGCGATCAACAGCACCAGCAGCCACCGCGGTGCCGTGCCCAGCAGCAGCAAGTCGCCGCGGGCGAAAGCGGCGTAGGGATACTTGAAGAGGAGTTGAAACATCGTCGCGGCTTCGGTCGCCAGGGGCGCGCGGCGCGCGGCTCTAGGAGCCCGGCTGAGTCGCCGTTGCGAGGGCGCGGTAGGTGATCATCACTCAGCCACGCTCCTAGTGTGTCATGCCATAAACGACGTAGTTGAGCGCCAGGCGGTACGCGAGGGAGGCGAAATTCTCGGGATACTCCGGCATGTCGGCCCACTCCCAGGCATCTCCGAGGTGCATGTTGTGGCAGATCGCGACCATGATGCGACCCTTGTCGTCGCGGATCGCGCGCCATTTCGGCACATACCCGTCCTTCTCATACGTACGTCCGGAAAAAACGTATTGCTCTCCCGGGACCTGGAAGCGCTCGCTCAGGTCGTAGAGGGTATGGAAGATCTCATCGCTGTCGGGCAGATCCTCCACCGGGCGGTCGGGGAACACCTGGCGCATCCCTTCCATGAAACGGTCCCAGTCCTGAGTGCCGTGGAAGTCATCTACCATCAGGAATCCGCCCTTGAGCAGGTACTCGCGCAAGCGTTTCGCCTGCGCGTCAGTGAACGTCCAGTTGGCGACCTGCACGGCATAGACCCACGGGTAATCGAAGATGCTCTGCGATCTCCCGTCGCCCCCGTCCAGGACCTCCTGCGGCCGCGCATCGTGGTCCAGGTCGACGATCTGCTCGATGGGGCGCATCTGGATCCGCGTCAGGCGCTTCAGGGCGAGCAGCACCTGGCGGTCGGCCTTCGGATAGTCGCGCATCCAGCTTCCGTAGCCGCCGTAACCGAATCCGAATCCGTAACCCCCGCCACCGCCGCCTCCGTAGCTGGCGGTGTAACGCAGGCGCGACCAGTAGAACTCGGCCTTCTCCTGGGAAGCTCCCGAATCGAAGGGCAGGTCCTGCGAGTACGCCACACGCACGCAGTACAGCGCCAGCAGTCCACAACCGAGACTGCCGAGCAGGGCTAGGAAGCGGAACGGTCGGCGCAGCTGCATTCTGGCCTCGAGGGGGTACGGGAACAATTCGTACCGCAAGACGGTACGCGGCGCACGCTCAGTGCGTGGCGTAACCGTACCGCAGTCGGATGGCTGTTCCCATCGCAAATCGGTCGTGAGAGCATTTTCCCCCGCCGCCAATGCGCAGTGGCACCACTGGGCTGACCTTACACCGATGAAGCGTCGCGAATTCGTAACTTTTGCGGGTGCAGCTGGCTTGGGAGCGGCCTCAGGCAAGCTCGCCGCAGCGCCAACACAGACTTCGCCGGGCATGCACGGGCCGCCGGGGCCGGATGCGGCCCCCCCGCAGGGGCCGCCCGCCGACTACACCTTGCGCATCGCTCCCACGGCGCTGGAGATTGCTCCCAGCCACTACGTGAGCACGATTGCGTACAACGGCACATCCCCCGGCCCGATCCTTCGCATGAAGGAAGGCAAGCCGGTCACGGTGGACGTCATCAACGAGACGGATGCGGCCGAGCTGGTTCACTGGCACGGCCTGTTCGTCCCCTCGGAGGTGGACGGCGCAGAGGAGGAAGGAACGCCGCCCATCCCTCCGGGTGCGCGACGACGCTATCAATTCACGCCGCGCCCCGCGGGCACTCGCTGGTACCACTCGCACGCCATGGCCGCCGGCGATCTGCATCGGGGCAGCTACACCGGACAGTACGGGTTCCTGATGATCGACTCGGGCGCGGACCCGGGACACTACGACCAGGAGCTGTTTCTGGCGCTGCGCGACTGGGAGCCCTTCTACACCGATCAGTTCGTCGACATGGACGAGCAGGAGTCTCCCGGGCCGCAACCGGAGCGGCCGGACAAACTCGACACGCGGGCCAATGGGCTCGAGGTCATCTCGCAACTGTTCTCCATCAACGACAAGGCATTGCGCGCCGGCGAGCCGATTCGCGTGCGCCCGGGATCGCGCGTGCTGGTCCACTTGCTCAATGCCAGCGCGGTCGAGAATCGGCAGATTGCTTTGCCCGGCCACGAGTTTCATGTGCTGGCGCTCGATGGCAACCCGGTCCCTGTTCAGCAGACCGCGAAGGTGATCACGCTGGGCCCCGGCGAGCGCGTCGACGCCTACATCGAGATGAACCAGCCGGGAGTGTGGATCCTGGGAGCGACGGATGAGGCCACCCGCAATGCAGGCCTCGGCGTGGTGGTCGAGTACGCCAATCAGCATGGCCAGCCGAAGTGGGTGCCGCAACCGGGTGCCCGCTGGGACTACACCGTGTTCGGCAACCCGCCCTCCTCCCAGCCGCCGCCCGAGCACACCATCGAGATGGTGTTCGAGAAGATCCCCGGTGGCGCAGGTCCGTTCAACCTCTGGACCGTCAACGGCAAGTCCTACCCCCACGACCGCGAGTTCGTGTTGCAGCAGGGACAGCGGTATCGCCTGGTGTTCCGTAACCGCACCGATGACTCCCATCCTTTACATTTGCACCGGCATCTTTTTGAGCTGGTGGATGTGAACGGCAAGCCGACCAGCGGCATCCGCAAGGATACGGTGGTGGTGCCCATCTATGGGCGCGTGAGCGTCGATCTGACCGCCGATCAGCCGGGGCTGAGCCTGTTCCACTGCCACATCCAGTCGCACATGGACTTTGGATTCAAGGCGTTATTCCGTTACGGGTGAGGGCGCGCCGCGCCGGCGCGATATACTCAGACGCATGAGCCCGCCCAACGATGCACGCAAGCCCGACGTTACGATCTATCACAATCCCGCCTGCGGGACCTCGAGAAACACGCTGGCGCTGATCCGCGAGGCCGGCATCGAGCCGCAGGTGATCGAGTACCTCAAGACCCCGCCCGACGCCGCGCTGCTGCGCAGTCTGCTGGAGCGCATGGGTATGCGGCCGCGCCAGCTGTTGCGCGAGAAGGGTACGCCGTATGCGGAGCTCGGCCTGGCCGAGGATCGCTGGACGGACCAGGAGCTGATCGCGCACATGCTCGCGCATCCCATCCTGATCAACCGCCCCATCGTGGTCACCCCACGAGGTGTCAGATTGTGCCGTCCGGCGGAGACAGTCCTGGAGCTGCTGCGTTAGGATACCGTCGCTTCCGACTAAAACATCGAAAAACGGGGGAGGCCCATCGTGGCAGGGACTGAAATTCCTACGTTGTGGTTCGTGGCGCCGCTCGTGGTCGTGGCGCTGCTCGTCGTGCTCGCATCCGCCTTCACCATCGAGACCGCCCACGCCTGGATGAGACCTTCGAGCAGCAGGCGCAGATCGCCATCGACGTGAAGAACAGCCTGGATGAGTCGATGCGCGAGCTCGGCTACAACATCGTCAAGTCGCTCATCACGGACATCGTGCCCGACGACGCGCGCCGCGGAGCTCGGCGTCAAAGTGCGTCGGCGATGTCCTGCAGGAGAGCGGGGTCGTCGGGCTTGGTGGGCGGCGGGTAGCGGCGCAGCACCTTACCGTCGCGGCCAATGAGAAACTTCTCGAAATTCCAGGCGATGTCCCCGGGAACTCCCTCGGTAGGCGAGGTCAGGAATGCGTACAGAGGGTGACGGGTCTTGCCGTTCACCTCCAGCTTGGCGCTCATCGGGAAGGTCACGTCGTACTGCGTGCTGCAGAAGCTCGCGATCTCCGGCTCGCTGCCCGGCTCTTGCGCGCCGAATTGATTGCACGGAAAACCCACCACCGAGAAATTCTGCTCGCGCAGATCGCGATGCAATTGCTCCAGGGCGGAATACTGTGGCGTCAACCCGCAGCGGCTCGCCACATTGACCGCAAGCACGACCCTGCCGCGAAGCCTCCCCAGCAGGTCGGCCGATCCATCGATGCTGCGAACGGGAATGTCGTAGAAGCCAGCCATACAGGCCTCCAGTGCTGGCGGGATCGCCGTTGGCAGCGTGGAGGAGCCTCCCAGTGAAGTCAAATGAGGGACACTCGCAGGGCGCTTGGCAGCTGCGCGGCTCCAGCAGCTCTGACGGATCCGGCTTCGGCAAACTGTGGACGGTGGGGGAATCCAGGCGGCGCGACTGACGAGCGAGTCCTTCGTCCCCAACGACCCCGTTTACAACCCGAATGACACACCAATGACACACCTTCACTGCCGCGTCTGACGCGGCGGCCGCGACATGCGAAAATCGCCACGTCGCTGCTCGTCAGGCAGCCACGCGGCACGGGCAGCTCACCCCCTCTCTACCGACGGATTGGAGCGCCTCACCATGCATGCACAAGTCCAAGTCACAGCACTCAGCTCCGATGTGGAATCCTTCATCAGCAAGCCGCGCCAGGTCCTGATCGACGGTCGTTGGGTCGGCGCGAAGAGCGGCCAGAGCTTCGATGTCTTCGATCCCAGTACGGGAGGCCCCATCGCAAAAGCTGCCGCGTGCGAGCAAGCGGACGTCGATGCCGCCGTCAGCGCCGCACGTAAAGCCTTCGACCAGGGACCCTGGCCACGCCTGTCCCCGTCCGAGCGCGGCCGTATTCTCTGGAAGGTCGGCGATCTCATCCTGGAGAACCTCGAAGAGCTCGCCCAGCTCGAGGCGCTCGACAACGGCAAGCCGATCGCGGTCGCGCGCGCCGCCGACGTGCCCCTGGCGGCGGACCTGTTTCACTACATGGCCGGCTGGGCCACCAAGCTCGAAGGCAACACCATCGGCCTGTCGGTGCCCTACACTCCCGGAGCCGAATACCATGCCTACACGCGGCGCGAGCCTATCGGCGTCGTTGCGCAGATCATTCCCTGGAATTTCCCTCTGTTGATGGCCGCGTGGAAGCTGGGCCCGGCGCTGACCACCGGCTGCACGGTCGTGTTGAAGCTGGCGGAGGAGACTCCGCTGTCGGGGCTGCGCCTGGCGGAGTTGTGTCAGGAAGCGGGCCTGCCGAAGGGCGTGCTGAACGTGCTGACCGGATTCGGCGAGCCCTGCGGCGCCCCGCTGGCGGCGCATCCTTTGGTCGACAAGGTCGCCTTCACCGGCTCGACGGAAGTCGGCAAGCTGATCGTCAAGGCGGCCGCCCACGACCTGAAGAAAGTGACGCTGGAGCTCGGCGGCAAGTCCCCCAACATCGTGCTGGACGATGCGGACCTCGAGCTCGCGATTCCCGGTGCCGCGAACGCCATCTTCTTCAATCACGGGCAGTGCTGCTGTGCCGGCTCGCGGCTGTTCGTGCAGGAGAAGAAGTACGACCAGGTCGTCGAGGGCATCACCCAGCTCGCCAGGAACATCCGCCTCGGCCCCGGCCTGGATACGCGCACGCAGATGGGCCCGCTGGTTTCGCAGACGCAGCTGGAAAGAGTGTCCAGCTATCTGCGCTCGGGCGAGGAGCAGGGAGCGAAGGCGGTGTGTGGCGGGAAGCGCCGCGGCGAGTCCGGCTACTTCGTCGAGCCGACGGTGCTGGTCGACACTTCACCGGACATGAAGGTCTACCGTGAGGAGATCTTCGGACCGGTGGTTACCGCGATCCCGTTCAAGAGCGCGGATGAGGACCTCGTCGCTCGTGCCAACGATACGACCTACGGCCTCGCCGCCGGCATCTACTCCAGGGACCTGGCTCGCGCCCAGCGCATCGCCAACCGCTTGCGCGCCGGGACTGTGTGGATCAACTGCTATAACATCTTCGACGCAGCGCTGCCTTTCGGCGGCTACAAGCAGTCCGGGTGGGGTCGGGAGATGGGGCACAATGCCCTGGACAACTATCTGGAGACGAAGTCCGTCTGCGCCAGCATCTGACAACACCGTGACCGGTGAGCCGCCGCGCAAGAGGATCTCCTCTTCGCGGCGGTGGCCGGTGCAGTCGATGTTGCGACTTGCCGGCGGCACAACGCGCCGCGGTATCGGCCGTCAACGGCGGGGTTTGCAATGGGAAACGAGCTCGACGATGCGGTGAGCCGGCTGTGCCTGGCGTTTCCCGGAGCGGAAGCGCTCCAGTCGCATGGATCGGCGAATTTCCGCGTGACGCGCGGCAAGACGTTCGCCACCTACGTTCTCAATCATCACGGGGATGGCCGGATCGCCCTGTGGCTGCGGGCGCCGCAGGGCATGCAGGACACTTATGTGCGCACCGAGCCACGGCATTTCTTCAAGCCGCCCTATGTCGGTCCGAGCGGCTGGCTCGGAGTGCGGCTCGACAAGGGCATTCCCTGGAAGCGGGTCGCCGAGCTGGTCCGCACGGCCTATGACACCGTGGCGCCGGCCCGGCTGCGGCAATCGATGGAGCGAACGCCGGAGGTCCCTGCACCGAAAAAGCGCGCCACGGTGGCAGACATCGATCCGAAGAACACTCCGCGCGGCCGGCGAATCCTCGCCTCCATGCGCAGGATCTGCCTGGACCTGCCGGAGACCTCCGAGGCGTCGCAATTCGGACAGCCGGTGTGGCGTGCCGGCAAGAAAGTCTTCGCGCAAGCCTATTGCTACCAAGGACGCTGGCGTGTGGCCTTCTGGGTAGGAGTGCCCGCCCAGTCCCTCATGACCGCCGATTCCCGTTACGAGATCCCACCCTACATGGGTCACAACGGCTGGATTGCGTTGGATGTCTCCAAGAGCCACCGCGAGGGCGAGCTGCGCCCGCTCGCACTCCAGAGCTATCGCCACTTCGCGCTCAAGAAGATGCTGGCGCGCTTGTAGGGAGGTGCGGCGGCAGACCGATCGCCCCGATCACTTCAATCTGGTCGCCATGTGGACCAGCCGTGCAAAATTCAATGACTTCGCCTCCGTACCCGCTGCACGTGAGTTTCGGAAGAGCGTAGCTTCCTCGCTCGGCTCTCCCTACGACGAGCGACTCTACCGCCGTGCCAATGGATTCAGTGAGGTCTTCAAAGCATGAACAACCGATTCGCAGGCAAGAGTGTGCTCGTCACCGGCGCAGGCTCAGGTATCGGTCGCGCCACGGCGACGGCCTTCTCAGCAGAAGGCGCGCGCCTGGTCGTAAGCGACGTCAACGATTCCGCGGGCCAAAGCACGGTGACACTGATCCGCGAGCGCGGTGGTGAAGCCGAGTTCGTCCACACGGATATCTCGCGCGCAGCGGATTGCGCGGCGATGGTCGAGCTCGCACTCAGCCGGTACGGGCGCCTGGATGTGGCCTTCAACAACGCCGGCATCAATCTGCAGGTCGCCCCGATCGCCGATGTGGACGAAGGGGAGTGGCAGCGGATTCTCGCGATCAATCTGACGGGCGTGTTTCTGAGCATGAAATACGAGATTCCGGCCATGAAACGCACCGGCGGCGGCAAGATCATCAACACCGCCTCCGTCGGTGGAGTGATCGGCACCGCAGGCATAACGGCGTACTGCGCAACCAAGCACGGCGTGGTCGGGCTCACAAAGTCCGCGGCGCTCGATCACATCAAGGACGGAGTTCGCATCAACGCCATCTGTCCCGGTGGCACGCTCACGCCGATGCTGACCGAGTGGTTCAAGGCGGACCCGGAGCTCGCGCGCGCAAAGGTCGCGGAGACGCCGATCGGCCGCATGGCAGAGCCGTCAGAGATCGCTCGTGCAGTTCTGTTTCTCGCCTCCGATGAGTCCTCCTTCATGGTCGGCCACGCCTTGGTTGCCGACGGAGGGCTGACCGCGCAGTAGGCGCAGGGACCGTGGTGGCCGACGGAGCACTCACCGCGCCGTAGGCGCAGGGACCGCAGGCAGAGCAACCGTCGGCGCACTCGGCTGCGTAGCGAACGCCGCACGATAGTCCGCGCGGTAAGGCGCCAACGATAAAGCGGCCGCGACCAACCCCAAAACCCCCGCGAGCCCCACGGTCAGCGACATCGACCACCCGATCTTCTGCGGATCGTGGAACAACCGGTCATCCAGCAGCCCCGGAAGCAGCGAGCCGAAATTCAGGCCGATCATCGCCACCGCGAAGATGACGACCGCGGAAACCAGTCCGCGCGCCTGATTGGGGAAAATGAGCTGCACGGCGGCATAGCCGCAGCCGATCGGCAACCCGATGAAAAACACCGCCGGCACCAGCAGCGCGACTGTCCACCCTGCCTGCCCCACGAGGGTCGCCGGCACCAGCGTGAGCAATACGCCTGCCAGGCTGATCAGGCCGACGCGCAATGAAGCATCCGTCAGTCCGCGGCTCTGCCAGCGGTCCGAGAGCCATCCGCCGGTAAACAGGCCGATGCAACCACAGCCCAGGGTCGTCAGTCCGAGCACCAGCCCGGTTCGATCTTTCGGCCAGTGGTGCAGCCGTTCGAAGAAAGTCGGCCCCCAGCCCAACAGGACGTAGTTGCAGGTGGCCTGGCAGCTGATCATGACCGACAGCCCCAGGGCCGAGCGCCAGCGCATCCGGATCTGCTCCAGCAGTGCGCGCAGGTCGAGCTTCGCGGGCCTGCCGTCAGCGCCCAGGAGCAACGCGCGGCGCGCCGGCTCGCGCACGGTGAGCAGCAGCAATGCAATCAGCAGACCCGGTATTCCCACCACGAGGAAGGTGAGCCGCCAGGCGGCGATCGCTCCTACCAGGGGAAGCACCACGGGCGGCATCTGGCTGACGGTCTGGGCAACCAGCCCGCCGATGATCAGCGCCAGCCCCGAGCCGAGCTGAATGCCCATGGTATAGACGCTGAGCGCACCGCTCAGGCGCTCCTTCGGAAAAGAATCGGTGATCATGGAGAAGGCGCACGGGCTGAGGGCCGCCTCACCGATCCCCACGCCCATCCGCGCCGCACCCAGCAGCAGGAAGCTGCGCGCCACGCTGCTCAGGGAAGTCATCACGCTCCAGATGACGACACCGATGGCGACCAGATTGCGTCGGCTGAAGCGATCGGCCAGCGCGCCCATCGGAAGTCCGAACACGGTATACACCAGCGCGAACGCAAAACCCTGCAACAGTCCGACGTCGGTATCGTTGATGTGCAGGTCGTGGCGCAGCGGACCGACCAGAAAGGCGAGGATCTGACGATCGGCGTAGGACAGCGTGTAGCAGAGCATCAGGATGAACACCGTGTACCAGGCGACGGCACGGCTCGGATAGCCCACTGAAGCACTTCCGCTCATCCCCTCCCCCCTTTTCATCCGGATGCGCCGGTACGGTAACACCGCCCGCCGGGGAAGGACTATATTCCCCAAGGTGAATGCCCCCGACACCGTCCAGGCCCGGATCAACTACACCGGGCCGATGAATGAGAAGCCCCGCTATCACGCCATGGACCCCGCACGGGACGTCCATGTGCTCGACTCTCGAACCGTGCGAATCAGCGCCGTCCCTCGTGAGCACGCCCGTCTGGAGCAGCAGGGATTTCAGCTCGTCGCCCACTCCAGCGCCGTCCGCAACTTCCTGGACAGCCAGGAGCTGGAGCGCGTGTACTACCCGGAAGTACGCGACCTGATCATGAAAGTGACGGGCGCGCGCGCAGCGGCGGTCGCAGCGGCCCCGTTCGTGAGATTCGGCGAGCGTGCCTCGCAATCGGGCAAGTTGCGCAACTCCAGGCCGGCCCGTTTCGTGCACATCGACTACGGCGACGGCAGGGGCAAGGCGCTGGCCGAACAGGTGTTCGGCACACTCGAGGACCGCGCGTGGCGCTTCGGGCGCTTCGTGCACTACAACATCTGGAGAGTTCTGACACCGCCGCCACAGGACATTCCGCTGGCCGTGTGCGATGCGCGCTCGCTGGCTCGCGAGGATCTCATCGAGGCGCTTGCAGTATTCGACTTTGCCGGAGTGCCCGAGCGAACCGCCGACAGTTACGTCGTGCGGCACAACCCCGCGCATCGCTGGCATTACTTCCGCGACATGACTCCCGAGGAGGCGCTGATCTTCGTCACCAACGAATCAGACCCCGCTCGGCCGCATCACGTACCCCATGTCGCCTTCGACGATCCGACGTGTCCGGCGACGGCTACGCCACGCTCGAGCGTCGAGGTGCGTGTCGTTGCCTACTTCGAGTAGCCGGGCTTCAGTGCTCCACCGTCGCAGGTACCGGCTGGCGCTCGGCGTCCTCCAGCTCGTCGGCATGTCTCAATGCCCAGGCGCATAGGAGGACACCCAGCAGCGCCGCGGCGAAATACAGGGCGCTGAAGCGCCGCTCGCGTTTCTCCAATCCTTCCGGACTGAGCGGCGCGATCAGGAAGGGCTGTCCGTTGGCCGGCTTGGAAATGACACTGATACGCGCAATGCGCGTGTGCAGGGTGTCAGTCTGCGATTCCTTGGCCGCCGCCGCACGCGCCGCGTCCCACTCGGCTGCATCGATCCGGCCGTCGTGATTGCTGTCGAAGCGCGCCAGCAAGGCCTTCTGGTCCTGCTTCCATTCTTTCAGCTTCGCCGCCGTGGCTGAGTTGAAATCCCCGAGCTCGGAGTGCGAGCGCAGGTCGCCGATCACACACAAAGGATCATTGACGCTCAGCAGCCGCTCGGTGTAACGCCAGTCGCCACTGAATACGCTGGACGCGGGACCCGGCGGTCCCCCGGGGCGAGCCGCATCGCCATACCAGACATCGCGCGTGGTGGGCGTGATTTCCGCCTGCACCGGCCCCACCAGGCATTCGCCGTCCTGATCGGCCAGGATGAACAGCTCGGCGCTGTCGGCCTTCTCGACCGTCGACCAGCGGGAGTTGTTCTTGGAATCCCGCTCGCGATGGGAAATCTCATAGCTCCACCATACGCATGGGCGCGAAGTCAGGGGAGAGGCGGTCGGCGCCGGGCCCGCGGGGGCGGCGCGACCGGCGACCTTGACGTAGCCCTGCGCCGCCGAGCGGATCCGCATCAACGGCGTGTCTGCAACCAGCCGGTCACGATGCAGGCGAACGAAAAAGCCACGCAGCGCAAACAACGCAACCGCACCGAGTACTCCGGCGACGATCCTGGCCTGCGTGGCTGCCGACAGCGCCAGGTGCGCGGTTTGCGACATGGCGCGCTCAACGCGCGAATGCGGCCTTCAGATCGACGTCCGCTTTCTCGTCGGCCTGGAAGTGCAGCAGTTGCGCGGGAGGAAAATCTCCCAGCCGGGCGACCAGCACGTCCGGAAAGGCCTGGATGCGAACGTTGTTCGTGTTGACCGCATCGTTGTACACCTCGCGGCGGTCCGCGATCGCCGTCTCGAGGGCGCTGATGCGCTGCTGCAGGTGCAGAAAGGGTTCGCTGGCCTTGAGCTGCGGGTAATTCTCGGCGACCGCGTACAGTCCAGTGAGGCCGCTGCGCAACTCGCGCTCCGCCGTCCCCACGGAGCTCACATTGCCCGCCGCGCGCGCCGCATCGACGCCGGCTCGGGCCCGCATGACCCGCTCCAGAGTGTCCGCCTCGTATTTCATGTATCCCTTGCACACCTCGACGAGCTTTGGCAGCTCGTCGTGCCGCTGCACCAGCAGAACGTCGATGTTGGCCCAGGTGAGCTTGACTTCCGCGCGCACGCGCACGAGGCCATTGTAGACCGCGATCGTATAGCCGCAGAGCACGATGAGCAGGAATGCAAAGACGATGGCAGCAATCATGAACCGACTCCCTCCAGGAAGCCTCAGGACGGGGTGATCCGCCACGCGCGCGATTCTCCCCGCCGCCGGGGTGTCGCCCAAGCAGCCCCATCACGCCGCCCGCACCGCGAACTGTGCGCTGGGTAACACTTTCTCGGTAGAATCCTCCTCGCCAAGAACGACGAGGGGGTTGCCGATGCGCCGCCTGGAAATCGTCTTTTGCAGCGTCGCCGTGCTGGCGGGGTCGAGTGTACCGATATCGGTACACGGCCAGGCCGCGAGCGAGGATCTGACCCCCTGCGGTACGGCGCACCCGGAGCCCGCTCAGTCGGGCACCTGGGCCGTCCCCTTCTGTAACCGCACCGGTCACGACGTCGTCGTGCAATTTCATGACAACGACTGCCCGGCGGACAACTGGAGCCGGCGGGGCAATGTCTACGAGAAACAACTCACCCGCGGGGAGTCGGTGATGGTTCCGCTGTGCTACGCACGCGAAACCCTGCCTGCCTCGAACCCTCCTCCGGGGGTGCCTCAACTGCGCCTGCCGGGAGGGAAAGGCATCCTCACGACCTGGCGGATCGTCGGGGACTGCGGCGATCGAAGTGACCGGCCACACGTCGAGGCTCGGACGTTCTACGACCGAGGCAACTACGAGACCGGAATCATCCTGCTCCAGTACCCGGCCGGGGCATCGCATTGCTTTGGGGCGCCCGCCGTAGCGGCTCAGTCGCCGGCACCGGGTACGCAATCGCCAGCATCGGCGACGCAAGCTCCCAACGGCAGCGGCGCGGCGCACACGCTGCCTGCTGCGGCAGCTCAGACGTCCGCTGGGGTAGCGGCGCAAACGTCCGCCGGCGTGGCAACGGCACCCGCTGCAGCCGCGACGGCGGAACGTTCCAACCTGCCCGCTGGCGGACCACCCGCGCTCTCGGCGACCATCGATCCCGCGAACGCCTTCTCGAGAATCGTCCACGTGTTTGCGACGAGCGCTCCGCAAGCACCCGCCTATCACTGCAAATTCAGATTGAACCTGGATTTCTCGGACGGCTCGAGTTGGGTCGACCGGCAGCAGGTGGACGTCCACTCCGGCGATGACAACGCGCCTGTGATGACGCGCAAATACGGCAAGACGGTGACCAAGGTGGCGGTCGCTTCGCCGGCGTGC
>Ga0134125_10001160_pt1 | contig 32909 bp, 25 predicted proteins | sample KB31751_FD_96464 | JGI IMG/M metagenome (GOLD analysis project Ga0134125, IMG submission 96464) | Terrestrial soil microbial communities with excess Nitrogen fertilizer from Kellogg Biological Station, Michigan, USA - KB3-175-1 | ecosystem: Environmental > Terrestrial > Soil > Unclassified ...
AGTTACTCCTCCAGTAGAACCACCGGTGTCGCCACCAATCAATCCACCAGTTACTCCTCCAGTAGAACCACCGGTGTCGCCACCAATCAATCCACCAGTTACTCCTCCAGTAGAACCACCGGTAGAGCCACCGGTACCGCCTCCTGTGAATCCGCCTGCCATAGCTCCGGCCAACTCACCAATAATGCCACCTGTTGAAGTACCTAGCAGTGCCCCTGTCGAACATCCAATTCAGCCGCCGAACATTCAGACAAACGCACCAATCTGGATTGCCTTTACAGCAGTTCTGGTAGTGCTGGGCGCGGCTATAATTGGAGGTATAGCAGCTGTCGGATATATAAATCGATCTGATGAACCAGCATCAGAAGACTCATTTAGCGAGACTTCCTCAAAGTGGCCACTTAGGAGTAAAAGGCGCAGGACTTAGACACGTCGTCTCAAATTAAAGCACGGGCGAAGCAGTTGTAAATAGAGAGTTAATTTTGTAATCTTTACTTTGGATAGCCTTTTAACACATATCTCGATTGCGACTTAGCTTGCGCCGTATTGTTCTGTAGATCGACCGGAGAAGGTTTCGAGCTGGGTTCCTTTGCAATCGGTCTGCACTTGTACAATGCTTCACGAAGACATCTCAACGCGTCCACTTGCGCTTTGAATTTGCGTAACTTGTGCTCCCACTGATCGCAAATGTCAGTTTTTTCCTTAATTATCAGTTCTAGCTTGTCTCTGGATACTCCAATGTTAGCGAATACAAAGTCCGATACTTCTTTAGCTGACTCATCTAGTCCATCTACGACCGAAGATACTTTAGCTCTTTTGGCGGGCAACAGGTGGTCTGGAACAGCTGTATCGGCTTTCCGTTTCTTGTTGTTGACCTCGCTCTTGTCGCTCGACGCTTGAGTGATCTCGCCGTCTTCACCGGGCACCAACTCTGCTCCGGTTGCAGTGTAATTGACTCTAACACAAAAATAGCCACCTTGATAAGGATACTTGTGTGACCCTTTCACCAGCTTCAGTTCTTGATAAACTTCAGATGTCTCGGAGTACCAAAGCGACGTGGATCCAGTCTGCACAATTCCACAGTAAAAGTCGGGCAACTTCAGTTGGCATTGTTCCGAAGTAAGTAGGCGCAACAGATTCCCTCCATAAAACCAAGGACAGTCAAAGGTCGCTGGCGACGGCAGAACTTTCACCCATCCTACTTTTCCGGTAGTCGATTCTACAAGTACTTCGAACGGGTTCGCTTCGTTTGCGGTAGGCCCGCATCTGCGAAACCATTCTTCGATAGGTGGTACGTTCATGGCGGAGCGGGAGAGGAGAGCAAAATGGATAATTTTAAATTTCGAAATCGTTAATTGGCCCAGTCACGAGGCCCACTATAACGTTGTCGTCTAATACATTCTTGACATTTTCCATTTTCCGTTGCACAAGTGATTAGTTTCCTTTGTCAATACCACCATTTAACCCACTGAGCTGTACGTTTTGTCAGTCCTGGGGGGGGGATGCAACATGTTACAAGGCTACTTCGAATATATATGATGGTATTTTCTATTTGGAAGTCGAGTGTATATGGGTGGAGAAATATAATCAAAGGGGATTACTCACCTCCCATTAAAAAAACACGAGACGTTAAAAGCTGGCCCTGAACGCGACCATCCTACCTTTTTAATGACTTCGGTTACAAACTATTCAGGCGCCTTTTTTGCAAAGTAGTTGCTGATGATGGTCACTTAAGTGAGTTCGTTCGGCATCGGGGCTTCAAGAACTTGTTTGGCGTAGGCTTCGTTTTCCGCTGTCAGACCACGTAGCTTGAGACGATATAGCGCTTTATCAATCAGAAATGGATATCTTTGTGCAAGTAACTCTGGAGCCACAAATGGCAGGTCGTTGTCGGCATATCTTTAAATTGCTGCGCACATTCCTCAGGTTTCCAATTGGACTTTTCAGCTTGGGTCGATAGCAACCTAAACCTTCGCTGCATCTCTTTCCGTTGCATTTCTTTCACACTGGGCTCAGATTTGGAAGCAGGAATAGCCGCCATATCATCTTCAAAGAGTCGGGGTTGAATCTGGGCGGCGGAGTGGTTAAAATCGCTGAAACTTGAAATGTCCTTCATTTCCCCCTTTCTTATCTTCTTCATCACGCCTCTGCGTAGATGGTTTTCTCTCTCTTTAGTTGTCGATAGGTATAATAGTTTAAGTTTACGTGGTACATGCCAGAGTTTCCAGGGGCAGTCATCGTCCAGCTTCTCATCTTCCACAGAATAAGGCGTCTCTTGGAATAGAATATCAAGCCTTGGTGCGAAGGTAAGACCTTCGTCAATATCCCCCAGTGTTATACAAGGAGCGTCGGCTAACATAGGCCCCATTGCCATTGCTATTTCCACTTTCCTTTTCACCATCCAATTATTGCACGCGTCCCAATCCGAGACCGAGTGCAAGTCAAGAAACTTTTTGACGGACTCGAAATCATCACCAGGGCAAAAAGGCTGTTGTGGCTCCATCTGGCAAAGGCAACGGTAATTAATTTTCAAATTTCCTTATTTCCATACTCTCGGCTCTCCCTCCTTTACAAAACCTCCCGAATGGATATAACCGGATTCTATGCTGACAAGCCATCCGCCAAACGAGCGAGGAAACGCTCAGGCCTTAAACAGTGTGCAGAACACCACGCTAATTCGGCAGCTGGCGATAGATTCATTCCAACCCGAGCCAACATGAATCCTGAACTAGTTCATCATGTCCTGACTCACGAAGATGGAAGAGTTGAAAGGAGGACAAACAATGGAAATAGAGTGGGATATATAGAAAGGCTCGGCAAAGCACTTTTTGACGACGATCGCCCAGGCCGAGTCTTGTCGTTTGCCGACGCAAGTATTGCATCTCGCGGAAGTTTCGACAACAAATTGAAGGTGCTGTATGGCTATAATAGATACGGCACTTGGCATCAAACAGCTAGCAAGCACGAGTTCTCCATCTGCAAGACTCTCGATGCTCCTGATCTGGTGGACGACTTTTATCTCAATCTACTAGATTATAGCTCTTATAATGTGATAGCTGTTGCCATTGGTAAACAAATATATGTTTATGACATAGACGATAACAAAATTGTCGCGGACGCAGTACGCCGCCTCCCTCCCCTCCCCTCAAACTTTTAAGACATCTCCCACTAACACACGCCACCTTAAAATAATTAAGGAACTCGTAGATGATAACGTCTTGATAACTAGCGTTGCCTGGTCACCGGTCCATCGTCACGTAGCTATCGGAACGGATGATAACCAAGTAATTCTCTGGGATGCCAAAAACAAGGAGGTATTGCGAAAATATAGATCAAATTCGGATAGAGTTTCGTCCATTTCTTGGCAAAGCAGCTTTTGCTTTTCTTCGGCAGGGAGAGACGCGACAATCTTTCACCATGACGTTAGGATTCCGCCGCAATGGGAAACTGCTTCCACTCTAGTACCCTGTGGACACCAAGAAGAAATATGCGGTCTAAAGTGGTCTCCTGATGGAACGCTATTGGCTTCTGGCTCAAGTGATCATTTAGTCAGTATTTGGGATCCAAGACGACCAGAGGAACCCTTGTACAAGTTTCTCAAGCACAAGAGTGCTGTCCGAGCTTTGGCCTGGTGCCCATGGATCAGAAATTTACTCGCAAGTGGTGGTGGCACAGAAGATAGCACCGTTCGATTTTGGGAGATTACAACAGGATCCGAATTGAAGGTTATTGAGACTGGCGCCCAAGTTACATCGATTTTGTGGTTGGAGACATCAGAGCAGTTGATAACATCGCATGGATATAGAACGGGCGCCGATGGCTATTTGCATAATGTCAAAGATAACATTCGATTGTGGGATTACCCATCAATGCATCAAGTCGGTGTCTTGCTTGGTCACGACAAAAGAGTTCTTCACACTGCTCTCTCACCAGACGGAACTACATTAATTTCATTGAGTAGTGACGAAACACTCGTGATTTGGAAGAGAACAGGTAATAAGTTTCCGATACAGAGGAAAGAACGGCACAATTGCTCTCCATTCGACCCAAATAAAGTTTACATTAGATGAAATGAATGAAATTAATGTAGTGTATTAAACAATTCTTCTTCTTCTTGTGTACATCATTACCAGACAACTCCTGGTCGGGCATCCCCCCCCCAAATTATAGAGGCCATTCTCCTCTGTAGAGTCCATTTGAATTGCCACTGTTCAAAGCCAAGTTCCGCAAATATTGCTCATTGGTCGAGTTAAAGTTGATCAATACTTTGGGCAAAGTTTGTACGTCCAAGTAGAATACATCCCTAGAGTCTGCTGAATTACCAAGCCTAACAGCATCATTTCGATAATAGACTCGCTGTACGCCATGGTCAGTGGACTTGATTGATTCCAAGCATCTTGCACTGCAAATGTATGCAATTCTCACCTTCTTTTTCCCTACATTATCAGCTCTCATCAATCCTATAAACATCCTACGTCTGTCAATCTTCTCTTCCAGAATACATCGACAGCAATACTTGGGACCATCTCTACAGCCAAAGCATGACTCTATTGCAATGTTCTTGATTCTTCCAGTGTTAGAAATGAACTGAAACGCAGATTCAAAGTCTTCCGTGTCTTGCCTAACTCCAAGCAAGTGAGCAAGGAATGATTTGAACAATTCACCTCTGGTGTCATTCAGAAGGACATTTGGCGGATCGGTTTTCCTAGAGTCTCTCGCGCGGGCGTTGTTTTTCATCGAACCGCAAGTTCTTTCGCAGCCAGAACATATTCCGTGCCGGGGTGCGTGCTGGTAATATTTGCCACAATGCGGGCATTGCTTTTTCTGCTTGCTTTTGCTACTCTCCAATGTGTTTCTAGGGCCCACCCCTTCCTCGTCATTTGAATCGCCATCATCAGCATCTTCATCATCTTCTTCATCCCCTTCGCCATTATCAACCACTGGATTGCTTCTGTGCCGCCTATGTCGATTCCTTTGATGTCGACGAGATGATTTGGCAGTCTCTGCACGTACACCATCATCATTGTTGTTGTTGCTGCTAATTTTGTCATCGCCGTCATTGACCACCGAATCAACGTTGAGAATTGAGTCCAAGTCCAACGCTGGGCATATTGCCTGACGTCCTCTGCTGCCTGGTGTTGCTTGTGGGCTACTTGGTTTGCTATGTTCAAGCGGAGAGTACCTTGGAATCGGTATGTTTAAAGCAGAAGGAGAGTTATTAGAAGGGTGTTCGTCGTCCCTTGTCAAATTCTGACCGTCTAAAGTGTCAACGTGAACTCCTGTTGGTAATAGAACATCCATACCATCGCTTTCATCGACGATAACACCACTGCTCCGTAAATAAAACTCCGTTGGCGAGAGATCGGCTCCAGACTTGCTGTTGGACGACAAATTCACGCTTTGGGATCCTACGAAGCTTGCAGGAACTGTGACGGAAGTAGAAGTAGTAGAAGAAGTGGTAGATATATTCGGATTGTGTTGAATATCAGCCATCTTCCTTCGTTTGGGCTTTGGAGGTACCTCTGTATCTGCAGAATGAGCGGCAGCGCTAGTGCTTCTCTTGCGTTTCCGTTTCGCTTGGGAGCTTTCATTGCTAGCTGTACCAAGTTGGTTCTTTTCTTCCATTGCTACCGCCTCCGCCGCCGCAGTGGAGATGTTAGTACTGTTATTGCTCTTGCTGAGCCGCTTCTTCCTTTCTGTTACATCACTTTTTTTATTGCTGAGAAGACGACGGCTTTGCTCGGGAGGTTCAACACCACTCTCCTTGCGATTCGTTGCTGCTTCAGCCGCTTCAGATAGCAACTCCTGCACCTCTTGTTTGATCTCTATAGACTCTATAACATGTCCGATAAATCCGACAGGAAGACAATCCAGAATGGTCATTTGTCTTGATAGCTTTGAAGTGGGCGCTATAAAGCGCTGCCTCGAGTGAAGAGTGTATGTGGCCAGATCGAAAGTTGGAAAAACGGCCCCTTGTGGAGCTCGCAGGATTGTTCTCCCGAGCATTTCTTCACCTTCAGCTGGCTCATGAATCCAAGCGGAAGTTGATGTTATCCTGAGGGACGCAGTCGTGTCCAGTTCATAAGCAATCAATTTCGAAATGATACAGAACAAGTGTTCGTATGTTACTTCGTCTTCGACGTTTATGACAAGTTCATCTGGAGTGCGAACTTGAATAACACTATTACATCTAGAAAACTCGGAAGAACTTGGTTCTGGGATGGCATTTTTATGCAATTGCTCAGTAACTAGCAAGGCTGTGTTATTGAAATCTGATGAAAGCATATCCTGTTGTTGTTGTTGCTGCTGCTGCTGCTGCTGGTGGTGATGGTAAGATAAAGTGGAATTCGTTGATGCTGCAGCTGCAGAATAGAATAACTGCTCACTTTGACCAATTCCAAATTGACTGAACAAATCATAGTCGTCACTGGGTGGAAGCAGCATTGTCAAAGGTTGATGGTGCGTAGAGTTGTGGCCTCCATTCAGATCGTTATTATGCACCTTGTCGATTTCATTTGCCCCACTTGTTGCTTCGTTCATTGCTCCCGTGGATCCATCGCTGGCTTGGTGTACTAATACCGAATAATAGGCCGATTGTGAATTATCGTCCTGCTGTAACTGTTGTTGATAAGTGTCACTCGGGAGATGTTGCTGCACTAGGGAAGATGAGGATGGCCCAGGATATATCACTTCTCGCGTAATGTGATCTAAATTCTGCGGTGGTAGCTGCTGATGTGGGTTTTGAGGATGATGTAGGTGAAGATTTGGGATTGGTCTCTGTACTAAACACGGCTTTTGTGAAACTTCGCCAATAACCATGTCTCTTTTCGTTACTTTCAGTGCGAAATGGGTCAAAATCGCCAGGTAGCAAATGATTGCAAACCGTGACATTCCACAAACATCAGGCCTTGGATCTCTAATGATTGAAAGCCACAGCTCTTCGTCAATGATTCCGTCACGAAACCACGTTCTAATTATGTTATAGCACATTGAGGCATCATCTCGGCAAGCCTTTTCCATGTATAATCCAGCCAGTGGTTTACCACATTCGATAAACACCTGCTTCAGAATAGGACCGCACGTGCGGACAGCAGCATCGATCTTGTTTACGACTTTGTTGGACATTATTGCAACCTCGGTTCCATCTGTCGATGAAATGACCCTAACTCGGAATGGTTTGTTTGTACTGAACAAATCAAACGGCCTTTGTTCTATCACTTGTGGCTTTACTTGCGAGTGCATTCCATCAAGCTTGTGTTGCCGTTGTTGATTCTTCTTCTCTCTAGGTTTTCTTTTCCCTTTTCTCGCACCCTCTTTGGCTGGTGTCTTGGGAAGTTCTAGTATTAGATTCGTGTTACTACTTGCAGTAGAAGGCTGTGGCATATCAGCAGCACTGGTACCGTTAGCAACCAAAGCAGAGTCAGTGTCCGCATCCCGTCCATCTCCGAAATTGATAATCTCTTTCGGATGGTTTCTGCTAGAAACTTCCAGAAGTCTGAATTTATCATGCAATTCATTCAGCTTGATGATTTCATTCCAATCATGTACTTCTTCGCCAGATGAATCTTCTTCAAAGGCCAGTGGGTCCGGCTTGACTGCCGAAAGGTCAAATGACAAAGGTTTGTCAGTTCCAGTGTTGTCTTCTTCAACTACCTTGTCCGTATTAATAGAATTGGACATCATTAGAGCCGACTCTGTCCAATCCTACCTCGCGTTAATAGTCTCTATCTAATACAAAGACCAAACTAAGTCCGCCTAGTTTTTTTCAAAATACTCGAACAAGTCAATCAACTTGGGCACCTGGGGAGGGGGGCGGGGGGCCGGAGGCGTCCTGCGAAGCCCAACTGAGCCGCTTCGGTGCTCACGGAAATTAACTTTTTTTGAAAAAATTAAAGATTTTGAAAATTAAATCGAAAATTTGAAAAAAGGGGGAGTCAGTTTCCGAAAGCACCGAAGCGACTAAAAGGAGTCTCTTCCGGCAAAATGGGTCTAAAGTTCAAGATAGATGCATTCTACGCCTTTATTGCAGAACAATTATCACTTGTTCTTCTTCAAAAGCAAAGCAAGGGAGGAGCCGCCGACAAAGGGGCCCAGGTCATACGCCTGAACAGTGCCACTTTACCAGAGGAGCACAAGATTGATTGCGTTCTATCTGACATTACATCGGATATGATGAACTGGATCAATGCTTGGAAACAGAACTCGTTGGGCGTGCCCGGCCATCCAGAAATCATCGGAGTCCTAGCTTCGGAGGTTGTCGATCGACAGAAGACGATTCTCAAGAGTCTTCTCGCAATACCTTCATTATCCACAGTCAGGAATTGGGTATTCTTAATCGATACTCCACAAGATGTCCCCAAAGTGAAGGCAGTTGAACATGCAGAAAGGCGGAAAGATCCCTACCTCGACAGCGACTTGAGAAGTTTTGCAGTGCTCGTTCCGTCTCCAAGTGGTGATGGATTTGTCATTAGTCCTACCTTTGTAAGTGATTCGATTTGGGCAACGGATTTGCAGAGATTGCATAGCACAAAGATGATCAAGCCTTTGCTTGGCCGTTTCTTTGCCGAATCAATTTATCGTGGGACTTGTGAAGTGAAATCTGATAAAAAGATCAATGTATACTTTGAAGGAGCTTGGCCAGAGTCAGGGATGGTCAAGTTAGAAGCAGGAGTAGGAAGAAATCTTGAAGCAAACAAATGGAATCGACATTTTTCGAGTTTGTCTTGTTCTACCCCTGGCGAAGCCGACACCAAAGTTCTTCACTACATTAATCCCTTCTTTGGAAAGTCCTTTTTGATTAGAAGCGTTGATGGGGACTTTCAGTGCATCTTATTGTTGTATTATTTGCGTTTACTGCACCAGGGCGTCTCTCAAGATCAACTCCCAAAAGTTTGGATTGATAGAACTTCTAGTGGTTACTTCGCCTCCAATGTCGACAAGGAAACACGCTATTTCAATTGCTATGGGATGTTTATGGCCATTTGTCAATTGTCTGGTGTTGGAACGATTGAGACTGCAAAGGACTTGGTACGAATCACGAGTGTAATACTTTCCACGGCCTCCTTGATTATGTTTAGAGGATGCGACTTTACAGAGAACTTTGAGGAGGCATTCTTTGATCGCGAGGCAGCCAAGAAGACAAAGGAAGCGAAAAAGGGGGGAACAGAAAATGAGAAAGTGCCCGATCCAATGGACACTTGCTTGCCTTCCGCAGTCGAAATTGTCAATTCAAGTACAAAACCGGACAAACCACAAAGAAGAGTTGCCAAGAAGGCAGGTACTGGCGATGGAGTCAGGCTACCTGGGAAGTTTTCTGAAAAGAAGCTACTGGAGAAGCTGTACATTTCCGATGATTGGCGTTACAAGTGCTTCTCTGCCAAGTACGATCCAAGCACCCAATTGTTTGACGTCAAGTTGGAATGTGACTTTATGAAAAAGCTGATGGTGAAGAAGTTGGAGCTTGAGCACAAATGCAATGAAGAACGGTTCATTTTGAATTGTCAAAAGTTGACAATGACACTCGAAATGTGGTTCAATTCACACATTAATACATTTAGAGATGCAATGAATGTGAATGACGTGCCTAGTCAGTACTTTGGACTACAATTAGCCAGAGGGTCGAACAAGCCAATGTATGGCTACCGCATGGTCCCTTGTGACCCTGTTGAGAATAGCACTCTAGTGTTTCACATAGACAAAGGCGCAGTGGAACTCAGAGAACGTTTATTTGACAAGAATGACAAATTAGCCGCAAACTCCGAGTACTTTAAAGTTTTGTAAATCTGTTTCTCTTTGTGTATCTACTTCACAAGTACAACAAGCGAATAACAGTCGCTGTATTGACTTTGGCGAAATTGTTTGTATTTTCAGTAGCGGTACTCGTTTGATAACTCCAGCTGCCGAGGAATTGTCTTGGATAGGATTGAGTGTCAATGAATTCAATGGCCGCCAGCATGCCATCTGTATCGCATCCAGGGCAATCTCTAAAGTACTTCATCACGCTTGCTGGGCCGTAGCCTTGCCCGTGTTTCGTAAGCTCCATAAACAAGTTGATCAGGTGCGATTGAACTTCATCGTCAAGTTCCTTCAGCCAAGTAAAGAAGCTATTGGCCAATTCATTGGAAACATGCACAACAGTATAAACGTAATAGTATCCCCCTTCGGTTAGGATTGCTGCGTAAGTGATAGAGGGCAGTCCGTCAAATTCATGACTGAACACCATTTTCTTTTCCCGTTTTGCTTCCGGCTCGACGTTGTTGTCTTTGGGTTCCTCACGTTTTCTCTTCTTGTTGTCTTTGGAGTTTCCTTTTGACGGCAGGCGAGTATTGGGTGACGGGTTGTTAGCATCTGCCATTTGTATGAAGAAGACACGGAGCCAAATTAATAAAATTCCAAAATTTGAATGTATTTCGCACTGCTTCTTCACATTCCCCCCCCCTTCTCAGCACCACCGCCCAAGACTCATCTATCATCAAAAAGTAACTCGGAGAACGTTTATTTGACAAGAATGGCTAAATTGGCTGCAAGTTCTGAATACTTTACTTTAAAGGCTGTTTTGTACCAATCTCTCTGATGGTTTTCCTTGATGAGTCTCTTGCCAAGGTCATCAATTTCAATATGCCATAAGCTAGGCATAGCCTGCGAGTATCTTTAATCAATGTGATAAACCACATGAATTGCTCCACTTGTTTCTTGAGCTCCAAGAAGGTAGTCACTCTGGGTCCAAACAAGCCGCGAGGGTATACGAATCGACAGAAAGTGCGGCGGTCGGAGACTTCGCAAATATGCGATTCGCAATGGGATTCCAATGGAAATACATTACTCACTAGTGTGCCTCTTTCATTCAGCTTCTGGATACACTCCTTCAGCCAGAGAGTAATTTTCGCACTTCTGAGTTCAGATTGATAAACACACCAAAGACTATCCACAGTGTCTGATGACCCAACAACAGAAAAATGACCGATACGGGGAAACTTAACGGGCTCTATGACGGAGAAGTTCCACAGAGATTCCTCAACAGCTGCTCTTCGCACGGCTCTTTCTTCGTCAAACATGACGGACATGCCAAAGTACTCGTTTGAGTCTTCCTCTTCTTGCCGTATGTAGTAAGCTGTAACCAGGTTCCAAATTCTTTGTCGATCAAGCTCGAGCCGGGCTTCAGCTTCTGCGAGTTCTTCGTCAAACAACCTGGATAGCGTCGAATATTCTTCGTCAAATGAGGGTAGCTGGAGTGTAAAACCAACATTCAAGAGGTTGTTGTATCTGATTGGTTCTCTAAGTTCGTTCAGAGCTCGTTGTTCGTCAAACAACCTGGATAGCGTCGAGTATTCATCTTCATCTTCGGTATATTCACCTTCGCTATCACGGTGCTCATTACTCTCATCGTAGTCGTCGTACTCATCGTCGGGGTACCAGTTAAATTCTTCTCTGGCCGTCAATTGAGCCGTCTGCATGAGTGGCCATTGCGGAGGATAAGAGATGGGAGGAGTGTTGTTTGGTGAATGGGGATCGACCAGCGGTGAATCAGGAGACGGTGGCAAGAGAGAGGAGCAATCCTGCCGGCAGTTTGGGCATGAAAATCCAAACGACGTCTTCTTTTCCAAATACTTCTCTATACACTCCTGATGAAAGACATGTGCACAAGCTGCCGGCCGTAATGAAATGGTTGGGTTAGTGATATATTTCTTGAATGATTAACAGAAGGTTAGATGGGCCGGGCAACGTACGAGCAACCAGGTAGCCATATTTCCCATCCAAAGTAATGTCTTCAATGCAAATCGTGCAGATTGACTTTTCGGTTGTTTCGGTTGATTGAGTAAGAGGAGGAGGAGCAGGAGAAGTGGCCTTGGACATGGCTTACTCGAGAGCGAGAGGAACAAACTGTTTAAATTTTGAAATTAATTATTTCCGCACTGCCCCCCCCCGCTTCTCAGCCACGAAAGAATGGCAACCACCGAAGTCCAAAGACCCTGCTCGCTTCCTACCAATACTGCACGTGAAGTGGAGATTTACAATGAAGCCGTGTTATTTGAAGCTGCCCAGACCAAGAGCCGCAAGCGCCGCCGAGACGTAATGACGACTCTAAAGGCCATCTCACAATTACTGGACGGATTGGAAGAGTGTGGGCTCAATGAGCGTATGGAATCCATTGCTAAGAAGATGAAACTCGTGGAGCAAGTATGGGAGGAGAAAGCACTTGAGTTCGACACTCTGGCAACAAAGAACGAAGAGTTGGATTACTCCAACAATGTCCAGGCAATGGTGATGGCCAAGTATCAAGAAGAGAAGATAGAATTGGAGAAGGAAGTAGAGTATTGGAAGAAGCAAGCCGGCCAGTTGACAGAGGAGGTGGAGGTTTTGAAACACAACCTTTCACAAGTTGAAGACAAGCTCAATTCTGCCGAAAAGCGGGTAGAACGCTACAAGAAAATAGTGAAGGAAATAGAGAATAGTGAGCGAGAATGACGCTGTATTAGTTTCAATTTCAAATTTCAAATTTCGCAATTTATTTTTTTCCCCGCCCGCTCGTTCGTTCCTTAGTCCAAATGGACACCAAAAGGCAGAAGAATCAATCAAATGAAGATCATGTAGTTACGCACGATGAAATGCCAAATGACTTGATTCTTCGGGTGGGCTACATCACCTACGAACAATCGCCAGTGGACCTCTGGAACTATTCTTCTGTCTGCAAACGTCTTCGTAGGACTTTCTGCGCAGAAACTATAGTTGCCCATCTCAGAGCTATTGAAAATAGGCATAAAATGCGGATTGATGCAGGTTGGCACCTTTTGACAATCAACGAGCTCAGCACTCTCATTAGGGCTTTGATTTACCCTGAACTACTCTTGAAAAATCACCAGTTCTTGATAGACATACATGACGCCTTCTATATCACTGCGACTGCGCCAGTACATCCGCTTTCCTATGCTACAAACCGTAGCGATGGTGTTGCTCTTCCGGCAAAACCGACTTTCAAGGCACTGCCATTCCTCGGTCAATTGGTGCCAGTTGTCAGGCCGACAACTCTGAATAATCAAGATAACCCGCTTTATCTCGGAGATGCTCAAGTTATATCACATATTAACCATCATGTATATTCTCTTGAACTTGGCAGGACTGACCAAGCAGGCATCTGGGAAATTATAACCACAATGAAACTGACTTGCAGACCATTGGATAGACTCCACTGGTTGATTTTGACAATCAAATACCCTACTTGGGATTTGGCTGGAGAGTACCGTTTTGATTACGCAGACGGAGTGTATGCCGGTCAAATGTACAGCAACGAACCACCCTTGCGGATTTACTTCAAGACGGAAATTGAGGAAGAAAAGGCCAAAGTTTTAGATATACTAAAAAAGAACACCAATTGATTTGCCTACATTCTATCTTTAATAGAATAAACGTGAAGATGATGCTCTTTCATTTTCGTCAAGGTGTCTTCCTCCTTGATCTTCTTACTCCTCTCCTCATCTTGCACCGATCCACGCCAGATCCTTCTAAACTCTGGTATAATCACGTAGTTTTGCTTGTCGTAGTGAAAATTGGTAACAAGGAATGGAAAGAACAAATTTACTCTCGAATACCGGTGCTCCACGGGATTCATCGCAGTTCTGCAAAAGGTCGTTCGAATGCGGTACATATTCGCATTTCTATTGTCTGCCAGAATGTATTTGATGTAATCTACTTCTCGAGACTTGGTGTCGTGAACTAGAGTTTCTGAACTGAAAACCACTGGTTCGGTTTGTCGATTAGTAATGTACTTTTCTTCTCCCAGGGTGTTTACAATGTAATTGATACCCGACTTGAGGTTGTAAAACGCTTTGAGGAACAAGGATTCCTCGTTCGAGTCCTCTACCGGGCGATTCATGTAAGGGTATTTGATGTCATCGTGTCGCAAGCAGGCAAACATTTCAGTGGGATAACGCGGGTGCTCTCCCATCCACCAAAAGATTCGAACATGTTCAGTCATGCACCTGCCAGTTAGCTTGTCAATCTCTGTTGTTTGCACCTCGTTAATCCAAATGAATACATTGTACTGACTAGGACGAGAATGAAGCATTCTTCTCTGTAACTCCTTCAATTCATCGATTGTCGAGATTGGTTTCCCGGGATGCTCCTCAAAGGACGGTTTAACCAACTGTTTAGTTGCCTCTACACTGCTTCTTGTTCTTGTTCTTCTTCTTCTTCTTCCTATTGCTGCTTTGGAGACTGTTGTTTCGCCTGGATCGAATTCTTGAGTAGCAATGTCATCATCATCATCGATGGCCACAGCTGCGGCGTTTGATTCAATGCCGAGGTTGCTTATTGCATCGGTCACCATCTCTTCAATCTCCCTTGAAGCCACCATTCCATGTCCCACCCGTCGAGCCCATGAAGAGCCAGGTGGTCCCTTCTCCAGTTTCTTTGGATACTTATTCATCTCTGCCTCAACAAACTCTTTTGATCTAAGATGGCGTCTGGCACGAGGCATTCTGGCAAGAGGGGGGGGCGGGGGCCTTAAAAGTCTGGGTAAATCAAAAGTTTGAAAAACCTCTCGAATTTGAATTATGGCTATTTAGCCGCCGCCCTCGCCCCCCCCCCTCAATCCGTCACTCACTCTAGTTTGCCACAATGGACCCTACTCCCTGCAACACGCCTGATGCAGTCAAATCACTTGTAGAACTTTGCACGAGAACAAGACTGGTCTCAGACCCGAGCATTACCGATGCAGACCGCGAACGCCTATTTTTTACGCTGATTAAACTTCCAACGACGTGGCACTTCTTGATATTGTGTTGGAAATAAAGCGCGTCTAGCTTAACAAATTGCAATAGAGCTGTCTAATTGTATCTGAATCAAAGGGTGTTTGGGATCCTGTCCTTCCATCCATTCCTTCACCTTGTCCTCCACGTCACCCAGAATCAACAGCTTGCAAAGCCGGAAGATGAAGAGGATTTTGCGGGTGGCTGCGATAGGCGCGGTCACTTTGGCAATCAATTCCTTGGGGTCGAAAATGCATCCCTGTAGATCAACGCAGGTGACAGAAGGGTGTTCGACAAGGAACAAGACTAGTTGTTCTATAGTTCGGTTCCCGTAACACATGGTTGCGTAATTTGCCTTGAGACATCCAGCAATCATAAGTTTCCTCAATTTCTTCATTCTAAAGGATGGGCCTAAATCTGGTTCATCGTAATAGTACAGTACATCAAGACTCAAATCGTCTATGGATCCATCAACTTCGAGAGTTATGGTTTCTAGCGATTCACAGAACCAAGTTCTGCAAAATGTACAACTAATGTTGATGATCAAATGCTTTAAACGTGGGAACTTTAGGCATTTAACACGCATCCGGGGTCGATTCCAGTCGCCTGTAATATGGAGAATTTCAAGACTCGAATGTACGATTTCTTTTTTGTCCGATTGCTGAGTGTACTGGTCCAAATATAGAAGAGGCGCTTCTAACGTGCACAAATTCGGCATTTTGCTCATCCAGTCATGAAGAAATTGTAAACATTCAAAATCAGACCCTTGGTCTAGAATTTTCAAGCATTTGACATCTGAGTATTTGCTCTTAAGAAACTCAACCTCCGCGCGACTGAAGACCGCAACTCCTCGTCTTGTCTCTATTCCACCGGGATGAGGCCGTCCCCCGTCCATGTTGGTGTGCAAACAAATTGGCAGCCATCCTTTGGACACTTCAAAGACACTCCCCTTCCTGGCACACCTTTCTACCAGGTGCATGCGTTTAAGGGTCATAAATGAGCAAAATCGAGAAATACAACACCAGATATCAAAATTCAGCTGTATTTCGTTATGAAATACAGAATAATCCACCATTTTCCTAGACGGCGAGGGCGAGAGAAGGGGGGGAAACTCTGGCTCCGTGGGCAAGCGCGCGGTTTCAATGAAATTCGAAATTTTGAATTTAATTTTACTTACAAAAGACCTATTGCTTTCTAATTAAGATCTTGTAATGCACGCATCTCTCAATCCAGTACGAAATTTGCTTGGCCGAAACAAGGCCATCCTCCAGGTTGAAGTTATACGACGAGAGCTGCTCTGGGGTGAAAGCTAACACGGTTACAATGTCCTGAAAGTCTTTTATCAGTTTGGTTCCTTCTATCGGATTGCCGGGTATCGCCATATCATATATCAGCTTCATAAATACTCGTCCACTGTTCACATCTATCACAAACTCCATTGGATTGGTGAAACTGTCGGCTAATTGCATAAAGGCCGTTCCGTCTCCATTGGGGTTGAAAACCGCCGCGAACATTGGGTTGATACCTGGGTTGAGTTGATAAGTAGATTTGATAACGATCTGATGGCATTTGTGGCCGTTTCTATCCAGCATTCGTTCCTGATACGAGCGTGGGTCTGTTACGGCGGTTTGCAGAAGGCCTGTAGTCTTTCTGCCCGTTGCCATGACTTACTTTCAAAAGTATCTAACTTGCACGAGAAATCAATTGAGGTGGGCCAAGGCGAGGCGAGGGAGGGAGGGGGGAAAGGAATTAAATGATTCAAATTTTGTAAATTAATTCCCCCCCTCCCTCGCCTCGCCTCGCCTCTTCCATACACAACTCTCGCTTTCAAGTCGTACAAAGTGAGAGATTAAACAATGGCTACAACTAAAGACGGGGACACAATGCAAGTAGAAGAACCTTCGCCGCGACCAAACATTCTTCGCCGCCCAGAAACCTATCACAGTGATCAATTTAAGGTTGCGCTTCCCATCGCGAGTGACGAATTACTCTTCGAGTGGTCTGCAAAAGGAAACAAAAGGATTGCAGCTGCATTAGATGGTGGAAACATTCCGCGCCAAGGCCCTGGCTGCATGGCACTTCCTCCTCTTGGATTTATCGATGTGGAGCAGGCTACGGATATCTTTTGGAAGGTGATCTTGGCAAGTATTTGCAAGTCACTATCGGCTCACTTTACCAGTCCAAAGTTTAATGCGGCGGTGCACAAAAAGACAGCGCGGAACCGATGCTTTCCGCCCGATAACAGCTTCTTTGCTGTATTATTCACACACACTTATCGACCATTCTTGATCAAGAGTATTAGATGCAACATTCGACGTTCCTACATGACGGGAGAAGAGTGGGATCTGGAAATCTACTGCAAGACACACTCCTACTCTTTCAGCTCGTATGTTGAAAAACATTCAATCGATTATGGACCGCTTGAGTTTGAAACTGGTTTGGATACTATTATTGGGCTGATGTTAAAGCTATGCCCTGATTTGAAGAGGAGAGAGATGAAAGGGGCGCTTTCCGGGCCTGCTGCTGCTGCTGCCGCCGTGGAACGACAACAATTGCAAGTGCTTCCACCAGTCGAAGCTGGCATTGACGAAGAGATAGAATACGACTATTCTTCTTCTTCTTCTTCTTCGTCGTCTGAAGAAGATTTGTCAATATCGTCTGATTCTTCAAGCGACTAGCCCTCCCCCCCATGAGTCTCAAAAAGTGTATAATGTAATAAAAGTAAAGTAGTTTATTAAGTTACATACAAAATCTAAGTGTGGGGGTTTGCGCCGATCAGTCAATCCAATTTGGGATGTAGTCATTGTTACGATCTGGAGCCAAAGGGTTGCGTCGAGTTGGGCGCGGTTCCCCAAGTAAGTCAAAATCAATCGGTGCAGAAACACCGCGCGATTCACCGTTGGATTTTGACTCATAGCGACTTACTTGCAAATCCAAAACCGCCCCGCCTCGACATCTATATTCATCACTGTCGTATTTAAATAACTGTCTCAGCTTGATATTTAAGCCAAACTTAAATTGGTATTCCTCCTTGGATAGAATTGTCGACAATCCGTCGGTATCGAAACAGTATTGCAAAGCAACTGGCAGCGCCAGTACTGTAAGGAAGTTTTGGCGTATGTTGTTGGCCTGGGCGTTGTCATCAGCGACGGCTTCCAGTTGTTGTAACTCGGTATACTTCCTTATAACTTGTTCCTTTGGCAATATCAACCGGGTCTTGTTAAGTGGTTGCCCTTCGCATTGAAATAATTGCAAAGTCAACATTGGCCAGACATTCTTCCACAACTCAGTCAGCACTTTGGCAAGTCTGGCCAATCTAATATCATCAATTGCACAAACCATACCGTAGTATATTTCATCTATTATGCCACAGAAGATGTACCTGTACATGTCGAATTCACCCTTTACGTGCGAAGCGTCTGCTTCCAATAGTTCCTCAAGTGTAGCGAGAAGCAAATCGCAATATCTGTTGAGAAATTTAGGCTTGAGTCTCCTGTAGTTTTTCTCCAAATCTTGCTCTAATAAGTTCACACAGTAGAACCGGTTCGGTTTTGACTCTACCTTTCGTGAGTTGTCCATGACAGCATGATAGACAGCAGAAAAGTAGCCAAACGGACTATTCAGTAGGAACATATTCAAGAAGGTTAATGCTGTCCTGTGATTGGGAAATCCGGCGAGATGTAGCCGCGGGTTTGCAGCGGCATCAGCTTCAAACGTGCCAAATATTAGCGTTCTGGCGATAAACGCAGTCAATTGGTTGTCAATTGAGAATACATCGCCTCCGTCCAAATCCCAGATAAGATGTTGTTTGTCGGTGAAAACGATGTTGTTGTAACAAGTTGAAAAGATTACCTCGCGGCGACAGAGTCCAGTTGAATTGTCAATCATGACTGGAATATTCAAAAGTCCCTCGGGAGGCATTGTGCTTGCTAGATGGAGAGCTCGTCCCACTATGTCTAAATTGGACCGACGAAGCAATGGGGTGTCAATGCCGTTGTGAGCGATCAGCAGCATCGGCAAACTTTCCATGACTGTTTCGTCAAATACGATTTCTCTAGTCTCGAGATCACACCATTTATCATATAATAGCTGCCCATCGGCGAGCAAAGCTGCTTGAACAATTGGATTGAACCAGAAATACGGAAGTAATAGGCGAGTTGATACACCTGGGAAAGCCAACGAAAAAACTGGTGCTCGGATTGCGAAAAGATCAGGATATGGCCACGACGAGTTGACCTTATTGTCAATCAATTTCTGATGGGATTTGTCAAGTTCGATTAACGTTGAGGTATGACGACTAAGAAAGTCGAAAAGGCGAGTCAGAAGAGTTTGCCCATCTGGAAGATCTTTTAACTCATCTGGATCGATAAGAATAAGACGAAATTCACTCTTATTTGAGATTTGAAGTTTTGAGAGTTGAGAATTCGCATCGGTGATTATGCCTTGTACTGCAGGTGAACTCAAAACAATCCCCTTGCGGATCAAATCTTCCAAATATCGTTTGATAGAAGTCATCGCAAGTCCCACAAAGACTTCGAGCACCGAAGAGCCAATTCCAGCATACTCTCTATCAGTCAAAAATGGATATTGTATCAACCGCCGTTGACAATACACGAGCAACGCAAACAGCTTCAATTGGACCAAGGGTGATGCAACATCGATCAATTCAATCGTCAGCGGAACTAAGAATGTAAAATCATGAAAATTGTGGTTATTCTCATCGATCACTCGTGACAGTAGCTTGACCAAATATCCGTTCCGATTTTCGCCAGCATCGACACCATCGCATCTGTTGGGGTCACATTGCTTGAACACATGAACCAACTCTACCCATCTGTGTCTTAAAATCAATCCTCTGACGATGGCAGGCAAAATTATAGAGTGGGAAACCATCGATTCTCGAGCATACTTCAGTTCACCCAAGAAGATCTCTCGCCGAAGCACTTCTTGTAGCTGCTGGGATATCATGATATCATGCTTTTCAGGTATCATATATGCGTCTTTTGATACCAATCGTGGCAGTTCGTCTAACAGATACAGCATGATAGCGATGATTAGTTCAGAACTTGGCAGCTTGAATTTGGAAAAATTAACTCTTCCGGTGTAATTGAGGAAAGAATTCGCTCTAGTGGCATTGGTTGCGTAATCAGGCAGGATAGACACGACGGATTGTACATGCATAACTTCTCCAGAGCCGCCGTAGGAAACAATCTTTGCTAATTCCAGGTCAGCGGCCAGTATAAAGCTTAGACGAAGCTGTGGGAGGAAGTCTAGATCACACGCTCTCCAGCGAATCATCGCAGAGAACTTTCCAAAAGCAAGAGAAGGCTTGCTGTTTAGTAGAGTTGAAATGGCCAAAAGGTGTGAACCCTTGCACGTTATGGAGAATTTGAACAATATTCCACAACCTTCTTTGTCACAATCGAATATCTCTACCAACGTCTCGGCTGGCAAATCGAATATCGTGGCGGGAGGCTGCCTCTCGGATTCACGGGGTTCGCCTTTTGAAATTTTTGACGGTGACACAAGGCTGTTATTGTCGTCATCAGCATCATCCTTACTTATAACTCGACTCGTGCAGTTGCCACTTTGATTATCATTGTCATTGATATCCTTGTCCGTTGCACTGACTCTTTTAGCAAGTTCCAATAGTCCCGCCGTTGATCTATTAAAAGACTTGATCTTAAAATCCTCCTTGATCTTAGCTAAGAGATCTGGCGACACTGGTGTTTGTCCAAGAGCATTATTAGATAGCTCATCTTCGACAAGCTCAGTCAAGACCGCCCAGTTTGACAAGTAGGCAGATGTGTCCTCTTGTATCTGGAAACAACACCACCGCCACCACCACAGTAAAACAGAAACAAACATTTAGTAATTCCAACAGAATGGCGCAAAACAAGGGGGGGGGTGGGCAAATAGACAGATAGAGATGACGCACCCTTGCAATCTGTCGAGAAGATGACTCGGAACGCATGTTTCGGATTGCAAAGACTAAACCGCCGTGTTCCATTCTTGAGATATGTATGTAAACACCGTCGGCGGGCAGGGTAGCAGATAGATACAAGAAGAAGTGCGTGTGTGTGCTTCCAGGCAGGGGAGGGCGGAATAATAATTAATTACAAAATTTGAAAAAAACCTTCCTGCTACCTACTAATTTCTTTTGAACGGAGGAAGTTACTTGCGTAACAGAATCCCTTTTTCCATCTGCTTGTAATATCTGAAAACGTTGCTGTTGGTGCGAATCGCCGTAAGTGGGAAGTAGGATTTAAGCCGAAGACCCTTCAGAGATTTAACTCTGGACAGTGCGACGTAAGTTTGCCCATCCGCAAACACATCCTTAATATCGACTTCGAGGTATTCAAGAGTCATGCCCTGTGATTTGTGAATTGTAATCGCCCAAGCTAGAATCAGAGGGACTTGTTCTCTAGTCGCCACGAGCTTATCGCCAGAGAATACCTTCCATTGATCTCTTCTGACAGTAACCTCAATGCCATTATCAAATTTAACAACGGGGCATTCGACATTCTTTATGATTAGTGTCCCGTTTGATGCCATGGCTCGTTCCTCTACATATACAAATCCTGTCACGACACCTTGGCTTCCATTCACCAGTCCCAAGTCGAATCTGTTACGAACATACATTACCCGTGCTCCAACTTTGAGATTTAATGTAGCTGGTACCACACAGTTGGTGTTTAGCAGAGAGAGATACTTGCTCTTCTCCAAAGTGTCAGTCGATCGAAATGAATGCACAGGTTGTTTAATCTCTGCCATTTTCGATGTGTTGTATTGGTTTACAGTCTCGCGAAGTGGGTAGAGATGAGTTGGAATGGTAGCTGAGTTGTCAAAGTTGCGGCCTACGCATTTTAGAAGGGCAGCATATTGCATCGTGTCCAATTGTCCAATTCGAATGTTGTTTAGAATGTTGACAAATGTTTGATCACCTTGGCGAAAGATTTTGGTTAAAAGATAGCAATTTTGGTGTTCAGGGAAGAGCTGCTTCCAGACGGCACTTTGGAAAGAATACTTCTGATCAACCTCTTCATCGTCATCATCATCATCACTATCGTCATCACCAAACGTGTTTACAACAGGAAAATCGTCATCAGATGCATCAGGATCTAGTTTGTTAACAGGTGGTAGTTGATAAAAGTCGCCACAGACAACCAGTTGGATTCCGCCGAATGGAGCCTCGTAATTATTTCGGACACACTTGAATATTTCATTCAGTTTGTTGAAGAGTTCAGCCGAAATCATCGAAATCTCATCAATTATCAACACCTTTGTCATTGCAATACGCAGACTAGCTTCAAAGTTGTTTCGGACTTTTCCAATTAGAACTGGTATGCTTTCTGTAGCAAAGCCAACTCCGGCATAACTGTTTATTGTTACTCCACCGAGAAGACACGCTGCTGTCCCTGTGGAAGCAGTCACGTAGACGGCAGCAAATCCATGCTTCTTGACACAGTCGTCCCGGATAATCTTGAGCAAGCAACTCTTGCCAGTGCCTGCCGGACCTGAGAAGAAAACAGACTTTCCCTTCTTCACTGCATCAATTACAAGTTGCTGTTTGGGATCTAGCGTATTCAGAGGATTGTGTATCTTCGCTTTCTCGGCGCTGTCGGTAGCTTCAATTAGGGCTTGATCAAGAAGATGGTCGGTTAGTTCCTCCGTTGACACATCATCAGATTCCGCTATCTTTTGTCTTTTTGTCTTGTCCAATGATAAACCTAATTCATTTTCATCCATTTTGAGCATTGGGGAGATGGGTCGTGGGACTTTTGAAGGGGAGGAATCTTCGCTGCTGTCAATCATCTCTTGCACTCTCTTATACAAAACCTTCTTTGTAAGTTTATCAAAGGTCCTGATTGCGTCGCGAGTTCCGGGCGAATCGCCCTTTGGGAAAGCTAATAAAACGTTGGGCTCGTTATCTTCGATCATTTGCAGATTTCTAATGGGCCCAGCAGCCTTTCCATGCCTGCTCCACTCTGCCTTGTATCTTTTGATTTGCCAATCCGGAAAATATAAGGCTATCAATGCGCAGGCTATTGTGTCAGCTCCTTTGGCATCTCCGGCGATGGCTGTGACAGAGTCTGTACTTTGGATGCCCAATTCTTTAACCATCTCTTTAATTGTATCCAGTATCACTGTAGAATGTTTGTCGTGATCAAGGAAGCGGCTGCCACTTATTAAAACCTTGTAGCTTGCGGGGTGTCGTTCAATGTCGGCCATATGTATGGAAGCGTGCGCGTGCGGTGGTGGTGTGTAACTTGTAAATTCAAATTTTTGAAATTAGCTCTCGCGCAAATTACACTCTTGCGATTGTTTATTTACTATTATAATATACAAACATGGCCCATTCGACACGAAATAGTAAGCTATAATAAGTTAAGCAAACAGTTCTTCAATTGGCAAAGGCGGCAAATCTTCATTCAGGTCCACATAAATGGGTGCAACTAGTTCTTGACTTAAAATTCTTATTCCAGTTGGTTCAGAGTACTGCTGATCTTGCTGAATTGCAACTCGTTTTGCCGATGGTTCTTCTTCTTCTTCTTCTTCTTCTTCTTCACTTGGCGTTCCGTTCGAAGCAGCCGCCGTAGTATGCTGTGATTCCCGCTTTCGTTTCTTCTGAGTCCGTTTCTTTTGACCCGCCATTCGAAATTTCCGAAACAATATATCTGCATCCTCCGAAAGGAATGCATCTTCTCGTGGGTCAATTACTAATTCTCGGTTGGCAAATTTCACTGGTGTCGAAATTGTGAAGGTAGCCCGCTCTAGTATTTGCTTGCGGAACGTCTCCGTGGTTTGCAACTGGAAAATCACTCGATAGCGATCGCAAGATATCAAGTTGTCAAATTCATTCGATTGAAAGTATACCTTCCAACTCGCAAGTGTCGATGGCGTTTTAACTTTGCATCTATCCCACAAATTTTTCAGAGTGACAGCATATCCGGGTTTACCTGCAAACATTCGGCGTGCTAGAACCTTGTCAGTTGCGCTATCGCAGATATGATGGCAGCCAATGTGATAGATTTGAGTTGGAACGATCACAGGGGTTCGAATTACCAGCATATTATCTGGATCTAGGTCTTTAATTCCGATAATATATCTAGCTAGTATAGCTTGTAGAGCAGAATGACCATCACTATGTCGTCGGAAAGAAACACGACCGATAAGGTTGGACCCGTATCTACAAATCAAACGGACTCCAGTTTTCTCCCACCTGATGCATTTATTCAGGTCATCTATTTCCAACATCCTGTGAGCTGGCAGTTGGTATGGTATTGATTTCAGAGGTGCTGGCAGGTTACAGGCAGTATAATAGAGATTCTCCATTAACACAAACCAACCCATCGTCTTAAATTCGGCATAAAGCCTAGAGCACGTTTGCACCCGTGACTTTCTAGCTGGGGGAAACTTTGCTGTTCGAATTGGGTCCGTTTCCATCTTAAGGGCTACGCATTTGATTAAAAGGAGGCCCATTCCGGCCAGAATTTCCTGGGTCATGCAGAACAATTTGGCTTCGTATTCTGTCATTGGTCCCTTATACACACAGGCCCAATCGAGATCTATGAAGCCAGTGGTGTGAGTCAGTGCTATCCTCTTTGATGCTTGGTGGTCTGGGATAGAAAAGTAGACCGCGGGTTTGTAGTTGATTGTTGGGATTTTGAAGAGCACAAGTGGTTCATCTGGTCTTATCGGGTACAATTCCGATTCCTTGACAATTTGGGGCTCCATCGTCAATTGGGGTAGCTGTTCAGCCATGGAGGGGGCGAGAGAGGGGGGGAAACAAAAATTCGAAATTTCGAAAAAAATCAATTTCAACTCCCCCCGCGTTCCTCGGCCCTTTTTAAATCAACCAACAGTCCCTTTTTTGTTACAACAAACCCCGCTTCGTAGTCTACAGATTGGTGTTATTCATAAATGAGCGCTGCTGCTTCTACTGCTGATTCAGTACTCGATCCGAGCGGCCACTTGCCATCCTTTGGAGAAGGCGATGCCCTTACTTCGAATATCAGTCTACATCATCATCAGCCTATGTTCAAATCAGCAGCGACGCAAACTGGCAATAAATATCACACCTGTAAGTATACACCACAGCAGGTCAGCCAATATTACACCAAATTCGTGCCAGTTGAGAACCTCTGGGATTACTTCAAGCCACCACGTCCTGAAACAGCCGATGATCTTGTGGAATACTATGCAATGTCGAATTCGATAGAAGAGAGCGAAGCTCTGCGCGATTGGAGCGTTGGGCACGAAGGAATCAAGAAGCATTTTCATAGCGCAGCGCAAATGCGAGATTTGCTTGCACAATCTGGAACCGGGCGCTACGACGCTGGAGCCATACATTTGGGACCACTGGAGAACTTGGCCACGACAAGAGCAGTGAGCAAACAGTTTGTGGTCGATCTCGATATGACAGACTACGCACGACTGCGAACACTTTGCGGATGTGGAACTGGCGAAGATGAAGAGTCAAAGACGAGAATGTGCCATATCTGCATTAATGCTGGAACTGCTATTTCAAGGGTGTTGATTGATGCATTTGAACAGTTGCTCCATTGTAAGAAAGTTGATTTCTTGTTTTCTGGTGGACGCGGATTTCACATTAGAGTCAGAGATTATAAGGTTCATTATTGGGGTGGTCAGAAGACTCGTAAATGGGTGACGGAAGAAGTATTGAATAAGCTGGAGATCAACTATCCGCAATTGTGTGAACCGTTGAGGCTAGCTTCTAGTCGATTAGGATTTGACCTGAAGATCATAATGGATAGTAATGTCAGCAAACAAATTGGCAAGCTGACGAGGGCCCCATTTTCCGTACATCAATCAACGGGCCGAATCTGCACTTTCTTTCAGAAGCCAGAAGACTTGACTTTGATTGAACAAGTTCCGACGATAGTAGAAGTACTAAAATCTAACGCCATCACCCCGTGCAAGTCGTTTGCTGATAGTTTGGCCTATCTTCGTAGTGCGATTGGGGGGAGTAAAAACTAGTCTGACCTGTGTAAAAAAATGAAGAGAAGAAGGAATGTATTATCTGAATTTCTTGCAAACAAAGAAACAACATGAACAAAACACGTAATAGCATTTATGCTGAATGAGGTGGGCTGTGGCGGGAGGATGGGAGAAAAAAGGTATGGCAAAAAAGTGTGTTCAAACTTTTTTCCCCCCCCAAGGGCGGGCGGTCCTGACTTCATTCCTACCGTTGAGAGCCCATACTTATTGGTTCTTTTATTTTACGCTACACACTCTCGATCCTTTCATTAATCCTTTATTCTCCTCGTGATTGGAGATGCTGAAAGCTTAAGAGTGTGTTTGAAGAGAGATCTGGAAAAAAATGAGTAGCACTTTCGACCGCCGTTACCGAGAAAGAGCGCTAGGGTCTATCCGACTATTCGCAATATTAGATACCTTACACACCCCTTTCAAGAGACGCGCGATTCAAAGACCAGCGCTAGTCAAGCACAGGTTACAAAGTCAAAGTCAAAAGAACGCGCCAGGCCAGATCGATATTGCGAAATTGGCATTGATTATCTTGTTAGTCTGGATCAGCGGAAACTGTAGCATTTGCTTTGCACAGCCAGCTCCTGCGCCAGCTGAATACCCTATTGCCTACCAATTTCCAGTGCAATCATACGCTCTGCAAGAATTGCCCCTGCCTTCCAATTTGATTGCTAGTTCAGTCAGATTTGGCTGTGGAACTGCGATCGCACCAAATGGAAACACAATTCTAGCGCTTGGAGTCGACACTAGTCATGGACAAAATAGACAGTTTGCGTTAGTATGGACCCGGGCATCTCCATTGTCCAGTTATGTTCCTACAATGGCACCATTTTATGGAGACATAGTTTCAGATGAGTTTGTAACACAACTCAACTCGACATACGCAGCCGGGTCCTCGTGCCCTGTTTGCGTGTCTGACACGGGACGCTTCCTGGCAATGGGAGGCTGGTTCACGAGCTCCAGCAGTCTTACTCCGAATAACAACGACACTGTCATCATTGCCGAGAGAATAACTTATGGAAATGAATATCGCTTCTTAACTCGGCTTCCCGGTGTCCAAGCGACAGACATGATTTGCACCTTGAACATGAGCAAGATTATAGCTTCACAACAAGCATTCAACAGTACAGAGACGGCTCTTTTCAGCAGCTTTCAGTTTGTTGAAAAGACCAAAACTACTCCTGCTCAATGGATTCTCAACAATACCTTTGTCTACCCTACATTTTGGCCAGATCGTAATTTGCATCTTGCCATGTCAGCTGATAACACCAGGTATGCAATATCTCAAGCAAACATTACAGTGGAATTGCGAAAAGTGGCAGATGACACCTTGGTACAGAGCATTGGCTTGGCAAATGTTACTCAAGGATTCCCCTTAGAAACGCTAGCATTGGATTACACAGCACAGCGCTTAATTATTTCTGCTCAAGGAGATGTGTTCCCAGGGGAAAGATATCTCTACGCGATTGAATATTCACCTATCACAGCTCAATTTGACACTTCTGCAGCAGTGACGCTTGTTGATCCTTCCGATCCTTCGTATTTAACCAGAGGAGCAGGAAGCTTATTATCTTTTGTGCCCAATTCAACGCTAAATACGCTGGTAATCGGATTGCCAAGCTACCCAATAACCCCTACACTCAGTCTGAATGAATTGCAATCTGGTGCTCTCTCAACTTTCATTCCCTGTGTGATTAGCGTGCTAGTGAAGGATACAGTCGTTACTTTTACAAAATGGTACCCCGGATACAGTTACTTCCTGCCATTCTTCTCAGGACTCTCACTCAATGATGGATTGGGAAGCAGTTACACCAGCCATAATGTCTGGTCGGCCGATGGAACCGTTCTGATAGGATCAGCGCCATTTGGAACTACTGGACGAGTTATGCTCTATACTAATGTAATGCCAGCATGCCCGATCCCGCCTCAAAGCCCACCCCAAGAGCCTGATCCAAATCTATCACTTAGAATTGCCGCAATCGTAATCTTGGTTGTCTCACTGGTAGTTCTCGCAGTAGGAGGAATAGTTTATTGCATATTATAGTAAAAACAGGAGCTTGGATAAGAAGGAAGGCTCTCCTCTGGGATTCCCCCCCACCCCACCGCCTTTTTTTCAAAAGACAGGACCAGCTGCTCGTAACTACAAGTAAAACTCGCACATAGCTATTGGAATTAGCATAAAAATATACCACGTGCCCCTTGCAAACTTTTTACCAAGTCTCTTGTGCAAATGGTAAAAAGGTGTAAACAAAAAGTTGTTTGGGGGGAAAAAGTGTTTTGCCACACTGCCTGTGCGCCAAGCCTGCTGTAAGACAACTTTTTTGTTTAGAAGTAAAAAAGAATGTTGCCATTCGCAGCCATCAAAATGTAATTGGGGAAAAGGTGGTGGGGGCCGAAGGCTGATGGGAAGAGAAAGGTGAGGGGGGGAATTAGTTTGGGCTTGCTCTTTTTCATCTATTCTGTTTACTACTGTCCAGTCCAAGCTTACTTGGACATACAGACGAGAGGGAGGCACACATACACACACACTATGAAGGGGCTTGTCTGTGTTTTGGCATTCATCTGCCTTGCCGTTGCCGCTGCCGCCACAATCACCTACAAGGAATCCTTGCCACTACCAGACCAATTTGCCAATGACACTGCAGTTTATCCTTGCAGCATTGCTGTTGCTCATAGTGGTCGAGGAGCTGCATTGATGGGACTTGATACCACCACGAATGAGACAATCATCATTGTCAAGCAATACACTGGAAACTTGAATGGCTATCATGTTTCGACAAAGGCAGTCATATACCCCGACTTTTTGATTAATGGGTTTAGTGGAACGGCCGACACCGACACAATCAGCTGCTCTCTGGGCATTTCAGACGACTTGAGCTTGATCTCTGCTACCATCGCTTTGGATGTGCCCGATGGAAACCAACCTGTCAATTCTGAACTCCACATTTACTCTAATGCCACTGGAGCTGGATCAAACAACTATACCTTGATTGGAGATTTTATCAGTAATTCAAACTTGAGCAGCATTGCCCGATCTGCTGCAATGACATCTGATGGACAAACAATCATTGCTAGTTCTCCGGCTAGCACATTTGCTAACAGCATGATTACAATTTTCAAACCAGATCCTGCAAACGCTTCGGTATACGATGTCTGGCAATCCATTTCTCCTCCGTTTAACGAGTCAGCCGGAATCACTCGCTGGACCGAAGATTGTGTCACTTCGGCAAATGGAAGCGTCTTTGTATGCAACTCTCCTCAAATAACGCATCTCTATGTATTCACAAGAGATAGCTCAACCGACAATTACACTTATGACAGCCTATTGTCAGTCAACACTACGAGTGGAGCATTGTTTACTTCTATTGCAATCTCTGGAGATGGCAGTAGAATCTTTGCCACCTATGGCTACGTGGTTACTGAGGTCGATAACTCAACCTCAAGATACAATGGAGTCATGATCTGGACTTATGACAATGTTCAATTGACCTGGGGTGTCCCGTATGATGTAAACTACTCTGTAGGTACCTTCAATAACGTCACAAACGTTACCAACTACTTTCCAAGCCAATTTATCTTCAATCCAGTTTCTTCCTGCTTGGAAGGTCTTTCGTTCATCGCACCGACCTATAATTGCTCTCGATTCGCGGAGAATGTTACCTATGGAGTCTGGACAAACAACACTTCCACAGGATTAAACTGGACTCTAAATCAAATCTTTCCCTTACCCTCTTATTGGCCCATCCCGACTGCAACAAGCGTCCAGCAACTCAGCCCAATTGCTAGTGCGTTCGGCAATATTGGATTCAGCAGAACATTGAGTGATTCCTCTGGCTGGTCTCTGGTACCTTCTGGACAGACAAATGGAACCAGTTCAGCCGGTTGGGTGGATTCGTACACGGGAGTTGGTGCATGCTTCTCGCCACCAGGGTCTGCTGGTAATACCAATGCTATGATTGGTATTATCGTAGCACTTGGAGTTGTAGTTCTGGTCGGAGGCATTATTGTCGGCATTGCTAGCATGAGATAGCTTCCGCCATCAAAGACGGAGAGAGAGAGAAGATGGGAAAAATTTGCTTGCCCGAGCACTCGGCTTGGAAAAGAGCACTCGCCACGTTCTCCTCGGCGTTAACCCCCCCCCTCACGCCACGAGCAGGCTCTTTCTAGAGAGTGCAAATTGCAAATATTGTTAAAACCCTCAAATAAACTGGTATACTTTATTAAGCTTGGTTGGTTATCATTTTTTTGGGGGGGGGCGAGAGTCCCTTCTCTCTTTTTTTTGAAATCTCCGACAGTAGTCTACCTTCGCTCCCCCCCCCCTCTCGCGTCACCCACAAACTCATTTGTGTGCGTGTGTATGTTGTTTAGGGGGAAATGAGCAGCAAGCTTATTAACCGAGCTGAACCTAGTATTGACAGCCGCAGCACTGGCGTCACAATTGTCGCGGCGCAGACAGAACCAGAAGCACCTCTTCCAGCTCCGCTAACAGAACAAGACCTAGAGAATGGTCACCCAAGACAGCAAGAAGAAGTCATTCAGCTTTTGGGGAACCCCGACGGACCTCCCTCTGGATTGTTTCCAGCAGGCAAAAGGTCGAGTTTGTCTGAACGAATTGGAGCAAAGTTCTGCTACCCTCGGCCTGGCAAGCCCTTGGAAGGTTATCGCTTCATTTGGGCCAATTTCATCTGTGCGCTAAGTGTATTCGCAATATGTGGAATCTGGTCTCTCGTTTTGACTTGGCAAGACGAAAACCTGCACTTTGTGAACCCAACACCAGCAACTGCGGACGGGACTGATCACGGTAGCATCTTGACCCTTCCAGCGAGCATTGCTCTTTCGTTCATCGTTAGAAATCGCAATTGGTTCTATTTGGTGACTATTCTGATAAACTTTGTCTGTGCTTTGGCCGATCCGAGAGGAAACTTGCCGGGCGTCCCAATCCTTCGCAATTTCTTCAACTTACTCAACTGGACCCTTCGAATTTTCTCCATCTTATCGTTTATCAACACCACCTACGTCATCTATCACGCCTCGAGCAAGATTCTATACGAAGCCTCTGCGTTGTTGATACTTGGATGGATTTGCAAGTTTGTTGGGCAAACTAGAACAGGTTACACTTACACTGGCTTTTACGCTGCTTGGCAAAACCTATGTTCTTTCTCTATTGTTTGTGTGTATTGGTATAAGTAAAAAATGAAGACGGAGGGGCTTTCATTTACAATAAGTAAATACAGTTTTTTACTTTCTGGCGCCAGAAAAGAACTGAAACATCATAACTCCTCCTATAGATTGATTAGGCATCGGATCGATTCTAACTGCATCTTTGTCATACGTCAATACCCAAGGTCTATAACGCTTCAAATCAACTTGGCTATTCAATTCAAAGAGCAAGAACGTAATCTCGTAGGCAGTCATGCACAAATCCCAAGCCGACAGCGGGAATAACGTCTGTGGCAACTCAATAGGAAACATCTTATGCATAACCATAGATCCACGGTTTGCCTCACGTTCCACCTCTGGCCAAGTTACGGTTCGCAATGGGAATTGGTCAGGGTCAGGCGCGCAAATCACTTGGAATCCGTCTCTAACTAATCCTGACTTGGGGGCGCGACGAATGAGTTCAAAGAGTATTCGTATAGTCCTCTGTTTAATGGCATAGTTGACAAGAAATATCACTGCTTCGGAGTGTGAAACGTTCGGTGCGAGTTCAGTCAGCTTGAGGCGAAAATGGCAAACCAAGCGTGCCAATAACGCCTGTATCGTCACGACTTGGCTATTGAATGAATCTAGTATGCGAGTACGGTCATAATCAGAAAGAGCATACATGGTTCAGGGGGGGGGCGGGGGGGAGGGAGAAGCAAGAGAGGCGCAAATTTGAAAAAAAATTCTTTTATTATTCTTACCTCCCCCCTCCCGCCCTGGGCCGCACCTCGCACGCCAATCAATGGCCTCCAAAAACAGAAGAACAGGAAGTAGAACTACAGGGTTTAGCTTGCCTCTGTCAAAACGCGAAATAGTTCTTGCGCAAAGCATTTACATGGACGATCGCCCCTTCACTTTGGAGGAATTTAGAACGCTGCAAACCAAACTGGCTAAAAGACAAGGCGGATTGCAACCTGAAGAATACACCTCTGTATTAACTCGCCTCAAGAAATACCCACTTGTCCTGCCGGAGGAAGACTTCGCGGCGCTGGTCCGGAAACGGTCCTCGGGCGGAAGCAAACTACCACCCCACGAATACATACCATACCTCACCACCAGACGCAATCGAATTGAGAAGGAGTACGAAAGAGCGAAGGAGGACAACCTAAGAAGAATGCAGGAAGAAGAGGCGAAGCTCAAGGAAAAGGAAAGCAGAAAAAGGGAGGCCGAATATCCACCATTGCCCAAACCATCGGCAAAGCCACCAGTGGTTCATCGACGTAGAGAGCGGACCATAGTTACTAGAGACATCACCGCGGAAATCCTTGGATTTGACAAGTTACAATCAGTCGCATCTATTAACCCCCGGTTTTATCTACAAGTACACCAAAAGATAGATTTGTAAAGTATATATAATGAAGTAAAATTGCGTTACACAAGAACAACCGTTGAACACTGTGACGAGATAGATGGCGCAATTTTACTTCAGAATACAAGCAGGCGTATATTTTCTTGAAATCAGTACTGAGATGCAAAGGCAGTAAGACTAAACCCAGAACCATGTTTAACCAAACCAAAGGCGTCCAAGAGGAGTTGGTACTTTTGGCGTTCAATGTTATCTAATTCAAGACCAATGGGTTCCAATTGAGTTTTCCATTCATTCAATCTCTCGAGAATATGTTCCAAATCTTCTTTGATATCATCCAGCGAAGAACACGAGAGATCGTCGTGACAATAATATTCATCATCTATAATGAGGTAGACTGGGCGGATTGGGTTCTTTCGGGCCCGTTGAACGAACGGCAAGCGTCTGTCGAGAAGATATGACATTTGGCTTTCGAAGGACCACAGTTTTCTTTTGAGTTCCAACTCGACTCCATTGACTAGACTGCAGTAGCTTTTCAAATTCGTGGTGGCGATTAGTTCGCGTTGTGCGAGCCAGGCTTTCCTTGCCTCGTCGGCCTCGGTCACTTGTCGAAGCCCATCCAGCTCCTTGCGCATTGCGAACAAATG
>Ga0134125_10001162_pt1 | contig 32861 bp, 27 predicted proteins | sample KB31751_FD_96464 | JGI IMG/M metagenome (GOLD analysis project Ga0134125, IMG submission 96464) | Terrestrial soil microbial communities with excess Nitrogen fertilizer from Kellogg Biological Station, Michigan, USA - KB3-175-1 | ecosystem: Environmental > Terrestrial > Soil > Unclassified ...
CGGTCGACGACGCCGTCGAGGCCGCGCGCGTCGCGCAGGAGCAGGCGCAGCGTCTCCTCGTCGGCGAACAGCGCGACCAGCATCTCGCGCAGGCGCGCGCGGCAGAAGTCGACGATGAACGACGCCGAGACCTTGGCCCCGCGCGGCACCTTCACCGACGGACGCTCGGCGAGGACCTTGGCCGCGCGCGCGGCGAGATCGTCGAGCAGCGCGATGAGCACGTCGCGCTTGTTGCGGAAGTATTGATAGATGGTGCCGCGCGCGACGCCGGCCTCCTCGCAGATGTCGGCGATGTTGGCGGCGGGGTAGCCGCGGCGCACGAACACGCGCTTGGCGGCCTCGAGGAGCTGGGCGCGGCGCGCATCGGCGGGCAGGTAGCTGCGACGGCGAACTGACATCGTTGTCAGATCTATACGGCGATCTGACACTGGTGTCAATTCGGAAGTGACACCAGTGTCAGATCCGCGCGACCTGCATGGGCAATCCGCCGCGCGGGCGCAGCGTGACCAGCGGCTCCGGCTCGATCGCGCGCGCGTCGATCGCAGCGAAGCGCACGCGTTGCGCCAGCGCCGCGAGCAGCAGCTGTCCCTCCATGAGCGCGAAGTGGTTGCCGATGCAGATGCGCGGGCCGGCGCCGAACGGCAGGTAGGCGCCGCGCGGCAGGAGCTTCTCGCGCTCGGGTCCGAAGCGCTCGGGGCGGAACTCGTCGGGCGCGTCGAAGACGTCGGCGCGGCGATGCATGGCGTAGATGTTGACGAACACGGTGTCGCCGGCGCGCAGCGTGACCGGGCCGAGCGGCACGTCGCGCTCGGCCTGGCGTCCGACCATGTAGGCGGGCGGATAGAGGCGCATCGACTCCTTGAGCACCTGCGCGGCGAAGGGGAGGCGCGGCAGATCCTCCATCGCCGGCGTGCGGCCGCCGAGCACGGTGCGCGCCTCGGTGGCGAGGCGATCGTAGAGGTCGGGATGGCGCCCAAGGAGGTGGAAGCTCCAGGCGAGGGCGTTGGCGGTGGTCTCGTGGCCGGCGAGAAAGAGCGTGACCGCCTCGTCGCGGATCTGGCGGTCGGGCATGCCTTCGCCGCTCGCTTCGTCGCGCGCCAGCACCAGCGTCGACAGGACATCGCCGAGGTCGACGCCGGCGGCGCGGCGCGCGGCGATGAGACGATAGATGATGGCGTCGATGGCGGCGATGGCGCGGCGCGCTTCGCGGTTGCGCCGCGTCGGCAGCCACAGCGGCTGCGGCAGGCGCGTGACCGCCTCGGAGATGTAGTGGTTGGCGGTGGTCATGGCCGCGCCGACCTCGTCGGCGTCGCAGGCGACGTCGGCGTCGAAGAGCGTCTTGCCGACGATGGCCAGCGTCAGGCGCATCATCTTGTCGGCGACGTCGACGACGGCGCCCTCTTCGAGCGCGGCGGCGGCGCGCTCGGTGAGCTCGGCCATGGCCGAGGCGTAGCTGGCGATGCGGCGATGCGTGAACGCCGGCGCGATCAGCTTACGCTGCATCTTGTGCTTGTCGTGCTCGCTCGTGAGGAGGCCGTCGCCGAGCATGGGGCGCGCGATCTTGGCGAGCCCGCGGCTCTTCACGAAGGCGTCGGCGTGCTCGACGAGGACCTGGTGCGCCATCTCGGCCGACGACACCGCGTAGACGGGGATGGGGCCGATGTGGAAGCGGCCGAGATCGCCGCACTCGCGCGCGATGCGCAGCTGCAGCGCCAGCCGGTGGTTGCGGAACTCGAAGAGGCTGCCGACGAGCGGCGCGTCCCGCAAGGCGATCGAAGGCGCGTCCGATTGAGCGTGGGCTCGCATGCGTGTATAATGCGAGTGGTCGCTCACGTTTTCTACTCGCGTTGCCGCGACGAAGTTGCAAGGGAGAGGCCAATGCCGCCACGTACGCGAACCGTCCCGCGAAAGATGCCGAAGCAGCAGCGCAGCAAGGAGACGGTCGACGTCATCCTCGCGGCGACCGCTCGCGTCCTCGTCAAAGAGGGGTTCGATCGCGCGAGCACCAATCGCATCGCCGACGCCGCCGGCGTCAGCATCGGCTCCTTGTATCAATATTTTCCGTCGAAGGAGGCGCTGGTGGCGGCGCTCGTCGAGCGCCACATCGAGACGATGTCGGAGCGGCTCGAGGCGGAGATGATCGCGCTCGTGCACGCGTCGCTCGCGGTGGCGGTGCGGCGCATGGTGACGCTGATGCTCGACGCGCACGCGATCGAGCCCGAGCTGCATCGCGTGCTCAACGAGCAGGTGCCGCGCGTCGGGCGGCTGCATCGCGTGCACGAGGTCGAGGCGCGCATGCAGAAGCTGGCGCGCGTGTACTTCGAGGCGCGGCGCGGCGAGCTGCGGCCGGGGCTCGCGCTCGACACGGCGGCGTTCGTGGTGGTGCAGACCATCGAGGCGCTCACGCACGGCGCGATGACCCACCAGGAGTCGGCCCCGGCGGGCGACGTGCTCGTCGAGGAGGTGACGACGCTGGTGCTGCGCTATCTTTTGCCATGAAAGAGATCCTGGTGTGCGTGCTCGTCGTCGCCGGCTGCCGCGCGAACGCGGAGTCGCTCCCCGTCGAGCCGCCGCCGCCGGCGCCGCCGGCCGAGGTGGCGCGCGCGGTGAAGCTGGTGCGCGTGGCGACGGGGCTGCAGAAGCCGGTGGGGCTGGTGTTCGCGCCGGGCGATCGCGAGCGGCGGCTGTTCGTCGTCGAGAAGACCGGGTACGTGCGCGTCTTGCGCGACGGCAAGATCGACGCGCTGCCGTTTCTCGACGTGCACGATCGCGTCTCGGGCGCGACGGAGCAGGGCCTGCTCGGGCTGGCGTTTCATCCGCATTGGGCCGACAACGGCCGCTTCTACGTCAACTACACCGACCGCAAGGGCGACACGCGCGTGGTCGAATTCGATCGCGCGTACCGGCAGCGCGAGCTCCTGTTCGTGAAGCAGCCGTTCAACAATCACAACGGCGGCGATCTGGTGTTCGGCCCCGACGGCAAGCTCTACGTCGGGCTCGGCGACGGCGGCTGGGCGAACGATCCGTTCGGCCATGGGCAGGATCCGAAGGCGCGGCTCGCCAAGATGCTGCGCATCGACGTCGACGCGCCGGGCACGCCGGAGCCACAGATCGTGGCCATCGGGCTGCGCAATCCCTGGCGCTACGCGTTCGATCGCAAGACGCACGATCTCTACATCGCCGACGTCGGGCAGGATCGCTGGGAGGAGATCGACGTGGTGCCGGCCGGGACGCTCGACGGGCGCAACTTCGGTTGGAAGATCATGGAGGGGCTGCACTGCCGCAGCGGCAAGACGTGCAAGCGGCAGGGGCTGACCTTGCCCGTCGTCGAGTACAACCACAAGGCGGGCTGCTCGGTGACGGGCGGGTTCGTCTATCGCGGTGCGCTGCTGCCGGCGCTCGACGGCGCCTACTTCTACGCCGACTACTGCACCGCGCTGGTGCGCAGCTTTCGCTGGAAGGATGGGCGCGTCAGCGACGCGTGGGATTGGCGCGCGACCCTCGATCCGGAGATGCAGCTCGCCAACATCTCGACCTTCGGCGAGGACGCCGACGGCGAGCTGTATATCGTGTCGCTCGACGGGGTGATCTGGAAGCTGGCGCCGCGCTGACTACTCTTCTTTTTGCTCGCGCGCGCGGCGCATGAGGACGAGCGTCAAGATGGCGAGCGCGGCGAGCAGCGCGGAGAGGGCGAGCGCGATGGGCAGCTTGTAGCGCTCGCTGAGCGGCGGCTTCGTCGCCGGGGACTCGAGGTGGCCGAAGGTCGGGTTGGCGGTGATGGTGCCGAAGGTGGCGGCGAGCGTCGGCTCGGCGCCGGAGCGCGCGAGCACGGCGGCGAGATCGTAGGTGGGCGGCGGCACGTCGCCGCCGACGTAGAGCGTGTAGTTGCCGGCGCTCGCCGCGCGGAAGACGAGCTCCTCGGCGACGTAGGCGGGGCTGACGCCGCGGAGCGCGAGCGGCTGATCGTCGCCGTTGAAGACGGTGAGGCGGAAGTAACGCTTGCGCGAGCGCTCGGCGGAGATCCTGGTGTTCTCCTCGGCCAGCTTGCCCTCGTCGGCGGGCGCGACGCGATAGAGCAGCGTGGCAGCGACGGGGGCCCAGTAGGTCTGGTGGTTGGCCGCGGCGAGCAGCGCCGAGCGCTCGAAGGCGGCGTCGAGGATGTCGAGGCCGAGCTCGGCGATGGGGACGCCGGGGGCGCCGAGGTCGACGATCCACTCGCTGGTCTTGGCCTGGCCCGGCTCGGGCACCGGCTGCGGCTTGATCGACGGCAAAAGGCGCAAGGGGACGTGCGACTCGGGCGGCACGAACGCGGCGGCGGCGCTGGTGATACGCACCGGTGGGCCCGACGGCGACGGCAGGAGCGTGATGCGGAGGTAGCGCGAATCGGAGGTCGGGTAGCGCAGCGTCGTCTGCGTGGCGACGCTGCCGCCGGCGGTGACGCGGAAGATGTAGGCGCCGGCGGTGAGCTCGGCCCACGAGGACTCGTCATTCGAGGACTCGACGAGCGTCTTGCGGAACCAGTCGCCGTCGGCGGCGACGCCGAGCCGCACCTCGGAGTGCTTGAGGCCGGGCTTGCCGAAGTCGAGGACGGCGCGCGCCGAGCCGTCGGGGAGCAGCACCGGATCGACGACGGTGACGGCACGATCTTCGGCCTTCTGCGGCGCGGGGACGCGGCGCAAGAGCCAGGCGACCTCGTTGCCGTCGGGGCCGGCGATGCGCAGGTCGGCGAGGTCGTCGGCGTGCGCGTGGCGCCAGAGATCGGGATCGACCTCGACGTGATAGAGCCCGGGCGCGCTCACGTTCTCGACGCTGCGCTCGAACTCGAGCTTGGCGGTGTCGAAGGCCGAGGCGCGCGCGGCACAGAGCGTGACGAAGAGGAGGATCGCGGCTTTGTCGACGTTGCCGTCGCGCAGGAGCGCGACCAGACGGCGGCCGAAGCGGGCGTAGAGGAACGACGCGCCGAGCAGCAGCGCGCCGACGGCGAGCAGGACCATCATTTGGAACACGCGCGGGAGGTTCCAGATGTCATAGAGGGCGAGCTTGCCCAAAGTCGCGGCGAAGAGCGAGAGGCCGAGGTAGCGGTGCACGCGCTCGCGGGCGGAAAAGCCGATGGCCACGAGGAGCGCGGCGTAGACGGCCCACGAGAGGGTCGTGGTCATGCGCAGCGTGTTCTCGGCGTGGCCGAGCGCTTGCGCGTATTGCAGGACGAAGGCCTGGAACTCGTCGCGATCGAGGCCGGGCGGCGGCGCCGGCGTGGTGACGACGGCGGCGTGCAGCTCGGTGACGACGAGCGTGAGGACGCAGAGGTGCGCGACGACGAGGAAGCCGCCGCCGACGACCGTGAAGAGCGCGGACGGGCGCGAGCCGCTCTTGCGGCGGACGGCGGCGCGCGCAGAGACGAAGAGGGCGGCGGCGACGCCGGCGAGGGCGAAGGCGCGCTCGTTGACGAGGAGCGGCAGGCGCAGGCGGCCGCGCGCGCCCATGGTGTCGAAGAAGAGCTCGCGTGATGTTTCGGCGAGCGGCAGGTCGGTGGCGACGAGGTGGCAGCCGGCGACGACGAAGAGCGCGGCGGCGCCGGCGAGCCAGGCGCGATCGTCCTCGGCGGCGGCGAGCACGGCGACGACGGCGGCCATCGCCGCCCAGACGAGCGTGAGCGTGGCGCCGGAGAAGCAGAAGGCGACGCTGCCGGCGAAGAGCGCGAGCGCCTGGCCGAACAGCACGGTGGCGCCGGCGCGGCCGCGGCGGAGGAGCGTGGCGCCGAAGGCGAGATCGACGGCGCCGACGGCGGCGAGGAGCGCGGCGCGCAGGAGCCATTCGTCGTCGGCGGTCTGCAGCTCGGCGAGCAGCGCGAAGAAGAGCCCGGCGGCGGAGAAGACGGCGAGGCGAAGGGCCGAGGCGGGGGCGCCGCGGCGGAGGATGTCCCAGGCGATCGAGCCGAGGTAGACGGCGGACCAGACGGCGAAGATGCCGATCAGACGATGCTCGGGGTGCGCGACCGAGACGGCGACGGCGCCGAGGCCGAGCGCGGTGAGCGCGACGGCGATGGTCGCGACCACGGGGCGCGCGGCGGCGATGGCGAGGAGCGCCAGCGCGAGCGAGAGCACGGCGAGCGTGGCGCCGAAGAGGCGCGGGTGCGCGTCGTTCAAGAGCACGCCGGCGGCGACACCGACGGCGACGACGACGGCGGTGGTGGACCAGAGCATGAGCGGCGTCGGCGTGCGATTGGCGGCGAATTGATCCTGCAAGAAGGCGCGCGCGTAGATGGCGCCCCACAGGGCGAGCAGCGCCATGACGCCGACGACGTCGGGGTGGGCGGCGCCGTGTACGGTGGCGACGAGGACGACGAACGAGGCGCCGAGCGGCAACAGGAGCAGCTCGCGGCGGTTCTCGCGGCCGAAGAGCAGCGACGAGGCGACGGCGAGCGCGGCGAGGACGGCGCCGAGGACGACGGGGCGATCGTAGAGCAGCGCGGCGAAGCCGGCGTGGGCGGCGAGCGCGGCGGCGCAGAGGATGGCGAGCGGCCACAGGCGCGCGAGCGCGCGGCGCCGGGCGGCGGCGTAGACCGCGACCCACTCGGCGAAGAAGGCGGCGACGGCGACGAGCGGGGCGGCGCGGTGGGCGAGGGTGTAGTAGGCGCCGGTGAGCGATTCGATGGGCGCGTCGACGGTCGGGGTGGCGGGCGGCGGGGAGACGTCGAAGAACTTGCCGTACCAGCCGGCGAAGAGGACGGGCGGGCCGATGATGGCGAGCCACGTCGCCCAGCGGAACTGCATGCGCAAGGAGGCGTAGAAGGCGGCGCCGGTGAGGACGAAGAGGTAGGCGAAGAGGGCGGCGGGGCGATCTTCGCCGGTGGAGAGCAGCACCGGCGCGACCAGCCCGGCGACGAGCGAGAGCACGAGGATGGGCTCGCCACGGTGGCGGATGGCGAGGGCGCCGCCGAGGAGCGTGACCACGGCGACGGCGGCGAAGGCGGCCGACGCGGGGAGCAGGTGGTAGAAGGCGCAGGCGGCGTAGGCGGTGAAGTAGAGCAGGGCCAGGCCGACGCCGGTGAGGACCTGCACGTAGATGGCGCGGGTGCGCGGTCGGGTGGCTTCGGCGAAGGCGAGCGTGGCGGCGCCGGCGAGGGCGCCGAGGGCGACGCGGCCGAGCGGGCCGATCCAGTTGTTGTCGACGGCGTATTTGAAGAACCAGGCGACGCCGAGGAGGAGAACGGCGGCGCCGATGCGGGTGAACCAGACGAGGGCGATCTTCTCTTCGAGGGACGACGAGGCGGCGGCGGCGGGCGGAGGCGCCTCGCTCGTCGCGGGCGCGGGCGGTGGCGGCTCGGCGGCGCCGGGGGGCGGCTCGGCGGCGATGGGTGGTGGCTCGGCGGCGACGGGGGGCCCGGCGGCGGCGGGTGGTGGCTCGGCGGCGGCGGGTGGTGGCTCGACGATCGGCGCTCCGGCGCGCGGTGCTTCGACGGGCGGCGCGACGACGACGGGCGGCGCGACGACGACGGGCGGCGCGACGACGACGGGCGCCGGCATCGCGACCGGCGGCGGCGGAATGCCGGCGGCCTGGCGGCGCAGCTCGGTGACCTCGATGCGCAACAGCTCCAGCTCGCGCCGCGCCCGCCGCGCCGACACGAGCGCCACGATCGGCGCCACCATCGAGACGCCGACCCACGCGAGCACCAACAGTCCGACGCCGACGATCGCGGCCGCGTCCCCCATCCGCCGTCGAGTTTACACGACAGCTCAGCCGTCGGCGAACCCGGGCGCCAACACCGCCGCCAGCCGCCGCGGCTCGCGCACGCGCTGACCTTGCATCCACTCGTTGGCCGCGGTCACCAGCGCATAGCCGTCGCCGCCGCCGACGAGGTGCCCGAGCCGCAGCCGTGTCACCGTCGCGTACAGCGCCATGCCCGCCGTGTCGAACTCGCGCGCCGCCAGCTCGCACAGCGACGCCGCGCCCGCCGGGTTGCCGTCGAGCGCCGCCGCCCCCGCGCGCACCAGCGTCGCCAGCGGCGTCGCCCACGGCATGCGCGCCCGCTCGATCCGGCGCGCGTCGGCGAGCGCCGCGTGCAGGCGCGCGCCGTCGACGCCGCCGCCGGTGCGCGCCGCCGCCAGCTGGGTGCGCGCGCGCAGATGCAGCGCCTCGAGGCGGATGAACTGCACCTGCAACAAGAGCGACTTTTGCAGCGCCGGCCAGCGCTCGCCCACGATCTCGGCCGCCGCCGCCGCGTCGCCGCGATAGAGATCGGCCTCGGCCTGCGCGAACAGCTGGTAGTAGTGCTGCGCGTGGAAGCCGTGGTGCGACCACTTCTCGACGGCTTCCCTGGCCTCGCGCTCCGCCGACGCCGGATCGTCGGCCACGAGCGCGATCACGTGCGCCACGCGCGCGCGCAGATTGGTGACGCCGTAGCGATCGCCGCGCGCCGCCGCCTCCAGCACGCGCGACGGCATCAGCCGCCCCAGCTCGTCGAGCTCGCCGAGGTAGTAGCGCGTCCACAGCGAAAACAGATCGACCGAGTCGAGCTCCCAGGCGCAGCCGTTGCAGCGCTCGCGGAAGATCGTCTCCGCCTCGGAGAACCACGGCCGCGCGTCGCGCCAGCGCCCCGAGAGGAACGCCGAGAAGCCGGCGGCCAGGCGCGACCAGCCGACCGCGTGCGGATGATCGAGCCGCTCGGAGAGCGCGCGCCCGATCTCGAGCAGCTTGGCCGCGCGCGCCTGCCCCGGCCCGCCCGCCGTCGCCACGTAGGCCGCTTCCATGGTCAGCGCGCGCGCGATGCGATAGGGCTCGCCGGCGTCGAGCGCCAGGATCAGGTTGCGCGTCTGGAAGTCGGCGCCGCGGATGGTGTCGACGGTGCCGAGCGCGACCGCCACCGACCAGGTGGCGTCGATGCGCGCCAGCGCGCGCGGCTCGAGCACCGCGGCGTCGCGCTCGACGTAGCCGAGCCCGCGCAGGCGCAGCCGCGCGCGCGTCATCATCAGCGACGTCAGCGCCCGCGTCGGCGACGGCGACGGCATCTTGAGCTCGAGCCCGTCGAGCACGCTCTTGATGGCGTCGAGCCCTTCGTCGATGTGGCCCGAGCGCAGGAACTGATCGGCCGCGCGCAGCTGCAGCTCCGAGGCCTCCGCCTCCGCCGCGCCGCGCTTGGCCTCGAGGAACGCCGCCGCCGCATCCGGCCCGCGCCCGGCCGCCGCCAGCGCCTCGGCGAGCTTGATGCGCAGGGAGCGCCCCTCGGCACCCTCGGGCTCGCGCAGCCCGAGCGAGCGGCGATAGAGCTCGGCCGCGCGATCGAACGCCAGCGCCTGCGAGGCGCGCGCCGCCGCGATCGCCGCATAGCGCGCCGCCTTGTCGGCGTGGCCGGCGCCTTCCCAGTGTGCCGACGCCGCTTCGGGATCGAACTGCCCCGACCACTCGAGCGCGCGCGCCAGCCGATCGTGCAGCGCGCGCCGCTCGTCGGCGCCGAGGTGGGCGACGAGCGCCTCGCGCACGCGATCGTGATAGGGCTCGATGGTGTCGCGCCGCTTGCCGCCCGAGGTGCGCACCAGGCGCCCCGCGCGCAGCGCCGCCACTTCGGCGCCGAAGCGCTGGAAGTCGTCGATGTCGGCGGCGCGCTCGGCCGTCTCCAGCCACAGCGGCGAGCCGGCGGTGGCGGCGAGCGCGACGATGCGCCGCTGCGTCTCCGGCAGCTGCGACAGCCGCGCCCACAGCGCGTCGTCGAGCCGCAGCTTGGGCCGGTCGGCCGCGGTCAGCGCGTGGCGCACCATCTCGTCGATGAACAGCGGATGGCCGCCCGCTTCGCTGGCGATGGCCTCGGGGCTCACCGCCATCTGCGCGTCGGCGGCGAGCAGGCTGACCAGCTCGCGCGCCTCGGCCGGCGGCAGCCCACCGACGGGCAAGGGGCGCACGTCGTCGCCGAGATCGCGCGCCAGCGCGTCGAGATCGAGCCCGCCGTCGGTGCGCACGATGGCGACGCACAAGATGGCCGGCGCGTCGGGCGGCCGCATGATCTCGGCGAGCAGCGCCAGCGAGTCGGCGTCGGCCCACTGCAGATCGTCGATGACCACGACGAGCGGACGGCGGTCGGCGAGCCGCCCGAAGAGCTCGCGCACCGCCGCGAACACGCGGGCGCGCAGCTGCAGCGGATCGCGCACCTCCGTCGACGGCTTGGGCGAGCGCGCCACCGCCTCGACGCGCAGGAGCACCGGGAAGGCCGTGGCGAGCAGCGCCGTCTGCGACGGCAACAGCGCCGCCGCCTCGGCGCGATCGATGCGCACCATGTAGTTGGTGAGCGCGTCGATGACGCCGTCGAGCGCCTTGTAGGGCACGCTCTCGCGCTCGTAGCAGCGGCCCGCCAGCACGACCGCGCCGCGCCGCGCCGCCTCGTCGGCGAAGCGGCGCACCAGCGACGACTTGCCCACGCCCGACTCGCCGCGCACGACGACCGCGACCGAGCGCCCTTGCCGTGTCGCGGCGAAGGCGTCGTCGAGCGCGCCGAGCTCGCGCCCGCGGCCGACGAACGGCGGCGCCACCGCCGTCGGCTGCGAGGTCGACGCCGTGCGCGGCGCCGGCACCGGCCCCACGCGCAGCGCCGCGGTCACCTCGTCGACGCCGGCGCGCTTGTTCGGATCCACCGTCAGAAGGCGCAGGCAGAGCGACTCCAGATCCGCCGGCACGTCGGGCGCGAGCGCGTGCGGCGGCTTCGGCAGCTCCGACTGCTTGCGCATCAAGACTTCGAGCGGCGAGCCGGCGAACGGCAGCTCACCGGTGAGCGCCTCGTAGAGCACGACGCCGACGGCGTACCAATCGGCCGCCGGCGTCACCGGCTTCGACTGCGCCTGCTCGGGCGCCATGTAGGTGGCGGTCCCGACGACCTGATCGCTCGAGGTGCGCGCCACGCCCTCGCGCGCCGCGTCGGTGACGAGGCCGAGATCGAGCAGCACCACGCGCCCCTCGCGCGTGACGCGCACGTTCGACGGCTTGATGTCGCGATGCACCTTGTGCGCGCGATGGAGCGCGTCGAGCCCTTCGGCGAGCTGGCCGAGCGCGGCGCGCAGGCGCGCGTCGTCGCGCCGTCCGTTCGGCCGCGCGTGGGAGAGCAAGTCGTCGCCGTCGACGAGCTCCATGGTGAAGAACCACTGCCCGTCGTGATGGATGAGCTCGCCGAGCGACACCAGGTTGTCGTGGTGCAGATCGGCGAGCGCGCGGAACTCGTTCTTGAAGCGCATCAGCTCGACGCCGCCGAGCGTGCGCAGCGTCTTGAGCGCCATGCGCGCCTTGCGCTCGCGATCGAACACGTCGTAGACCACGCCCATGCCGCCGGCGCCCAGCCGCGCGAGCACCTGGAAGCGCGCCGTACCCCCAAACTCGGCGGCGAGCGCTGTCACGAGAGCAAAAGGTACACCGCTCCGGCGGTGGTGTCAGCCTGGCAGTGCCGACGTCACGACCGTTTGCCAAGATGTCGCGGGACCGGCTCGAATCGCCGATTGGCGCTGGTTTACCGCACGGCACGGCGGTTGCTGTAGGAGCCGCCATGCAGCTTCGAATCGCCGCGGTCGCGGCCGTCGCCCTGGCCGCGCAGACCGCGGCCGCCGCGCAGCCGGCCGAGCCGCCACCGCGGCCCGGCGCCGAGGCGTTCCTCGGCTGCCAGAAATATCCACCGGAAAAGAGGTTCAAATGGAGCGTGCGCGGAGAGGTCGGCGTCTCGGAATTGGCGGCGTCGCTCGGACAGATCTCGTGCAAGCCGATCCTGGTCAACTCGGCCATCGCGCAGCGCGGCGGCAAGGTGATGATCGACGTGCCCGACCTCATCACTGCCGGCGACGTCTATCGCCTCTTCTATCGCGCGCTCGAGTCGATGGGCCTCACCGTCGATGCGGTGGGCGGAACGATCCAGATCGTCGACAGCGGTCGCGCCAAGGAGATCGCGACCCCCGAGCTCGACGGCGGGGCGGCGGACGGCAGGGCCGACGATCGGTACGTGGTGCGGCTCATCCACCCCAAGCACGCCGCGCCGCAAGAGCTGGCCGAGCTGCTCACCAAGCTCAAGAGCAAGGACGGCGACGTCAGCGTCTTCGGCGCCAGCGCGCTCGTGGTCATCGATCGCGCGACCAACGCACGGCGCATGGCGGAGCTGGTCGGCGCGCTCGACGTCGGCGAAGCGGGCGCGCGCATCTTCACGCTGCAGACACACGGACAGACGCCGACCGACCTGGCGTCGTCGCTGGAGAAGATCTTGAGCGCCGCGGTGCACCGGCCGACGGCGGCGCCCGATGCCAAAGGCGGCGCGCCCAAGGGCACCGTCGCCGTCGTCGACAACGACGTGCGCGCCATCGTGCCGCTCGACGCCGCGCACATGGTCGCGGTCATCGGCAGCGACGAAGGCTTCGGGCGCGTGCAGGCGATCGCGGCGCGCATCGATCCGCCCGCCGACGACGGCGCCGCGTCGCAGGGCCACGTCATCTACCTGGCCAACACCAACGCCGAGGACGTCGCGGCCACGCTGCAGGCGGTCGGGCTGAGCGCGCGCAGCGCCGCGGGCTCGGGCTCGAGCGCCGGCGGCGCTTCCGGCGCGGCCTCGGCGCCGCGCATGTCGGTGCCCGCGCCGGGCGGCGGCACCTTGCCGCTCACCGGCGACGTGCGCATCGGCGCCGACAAGACGTCGAACTCGCTCGTCGTGTTCGCCAACGCCTCCGACTTCTCGACCGTGAAGGACCTGGTGCAGAAGCTCGACGTGCCGCGCCGCCAGGTCTACGTCGAGACGGTGATCCTCGATCTCACCGTCGACAAGGCGCGCACCATCGGCGTCTCGTGGCACCAGACCTCGACGAACGGCGACAACAGCGTCAACACCTTCGTCGGCAACCAGTCGTCGACGCTGGTGAGCTGGAGCCCGACCAGCCTCGCCGCGGCGGCGGCCGGCGGCGGCGTCGGCGGCGGTCTGTTCGCGGGCGTGCTCGGCAAGTCGTTCACGCTGTTCGGGCAGAGCATCCCGAGCTTCGGCGTGGCGCTGCAAGCGCTCGAGCACACCAAGGACGTCAACATCATCTCGCGCCCGCACCTCATGACCATGGACAACACCAAGGCCACCATCTCCGTCGGGCAGCAGATCGTCTATCAGACCGGGTCGCTCGGCGCGCTCACATCCGGCTCGACGGCGTCGCTGCTCACCAACTACGCGCGGCAGCCGGTGGCGCTGTCGATCGAGCTGACGCCGCACCTCAACGAGTCGGACTCGATCCGCCTCGAGATCAACGGCAACATCGAGGATCTCGCCGACGGCTCGACCTCGCCCGGCGGGCCGACGACCAATCAGCGCAAGATCCAGACGGCCGTGGTGGTGCACGACGGCGAGACCATCGTGCTCGGCGGCCTCACCAAGGAGACCGACACGCAGCAGATCGACAAGATCCCGGGCCTCGGCGACATCCCGCTCATCGGCCGGCTGTTCCAGACGCGCAACAAGGAGCGCGTCAAGCAGGAGCTCCTCATCATCATGACGCCGTACATCATCCGCTCGCACGACGACGTGCGCCGCATCGCCGAGCAGCGCGAGAACGAGCGGCGCGAGTTCCTCGAGCGCTACAGCGCGTTCGCCGACGAGGGGCAGTTCGACGCGCACGTCGACTACAAGCGCAAGCGCGGGCTCCTCGAGGAGGTGAACCAGACGGCGATCGCCGCCGAGCGCGAGGGCGTGGCGCTGCGCGCGGCCGAGGCGGCGCTCAAGCCGGCGCGGGTCGATGGGCCCATTTCGTTCGCTCCGGCGAACTGATATGCTGGTCGGAGCGACTGACGGAGGTCACCTCATGCGCAGCCTCATCGCCTTGGGCCTCGTTTGTGGAATGACCGCGCCTGCGTGGGCGCGCCCCGACGGCAACAACGACCGGCCGCCGCCGCCGAGCATGATGCGTCAGGAAGTGCAGATGCGCATGCCCGTCGACGGCCGCGGCGACACCGCGTCGATGATGCGGGAGGCGCGTCCCGAGCCGTGGCAGCGACCCAGCCAAGAGGCGCGGCCGCAGCAGGCGGAGCGCCCTTCGCAGCAGCGCATGAACCTGCCGCTCAAGAGCGACGTCGCGCAGAAGGCGCACCCCGGCGACGCGCGCGACATGCAGCCGAAGCCGCAGGCGCTCGACGCGCGCATGCAGAATCAGAAGCCGGCCGACGACCGCATGGGCCGGCCCGAGCAGAAGCCGACGCTGCCGATCAAGATCGAAGTGTCGATGAAGCAGCACGGCGGCGAGGTCGCGCAGGAGGCGGCCTCGGGCGGCAGCACCGCCCAGCAAAAGAAGGCGAGCGCGCCGGCCACGGCCAAGATGACGCCGCACGATCGCGACATGCTCTGCCGCACCGCCGGCGTCTGCCTGCCGCAGAGCCACGCCACCGACGACTCCGAAGACAAGACCGAATAGCGAAAGCACGAATCACTTGCGCTGATCTACTGCGGCGCGCGTGGCCGGCTGCCTTTGGGCGGACTCCTCGCTGCGCTGCTCCCAATACCGACGGGTATTGTGGCGCTGCTCGCTCTTCGTGCGCCCAAATCCAACTCGGCCTCGCGCACCTCGCGACGCTCAACGCAAGTGAATCGCGCTTTAGCCGTCCGCCAGCCCCTGCACCGCGCCGATCTCGACGCGTAGCTGCGCGCGCGCCCGGTGCAGGCGGCTCTTCAACGCCTGCACGCTCAGCCCCAGCTGCTCGGCCGCCTCGGGCGCGGTCAGCCCTTCGACGTCGCGCAAGAGCAGCACCTCGCGGTGATTCGGGTCGAGGCGCGCCAGCGCCGCGGCGAGGATCTGCTGCACCTGGCGCGTCGCCGCGTCGTCCTCCGCCGACGGGCGCGGATCGGGCAGCTGCGGCAAGAGGTCGGCGAGATCGGCGTCGGCGTGATCGTGCCGGCCGAGCAGGCGATGGCAGCGGTTGCGCACGATGGTGAACAGCCACGTCGTGATCGCCGCGGCGCGACGGAAGCTGCCGATCGCGCGCGCCGCCGCCCACAGCGTCTCCTGCACGGCGTCTTCGGCGTCTTCCGTCGAGCGGCAGTAGCGCAGCCCGTAGCGGAACACGGTGGCGCGGTGGCGGGTGAGCAGCGCCTCGAGCGCGAAGCGGTCGCCGCGCTGGGCGGCGTCGAGGAGGCGCTCGGCGGAAGCCATCATCCGCATTAGATACTGCTGCCGCGCAAAAGGGTTCGCGGACCCTTTTGCCGCGTGCGAGGCTCCAAGAGGGCGAATGGAGAGAACGATGCCCAACCGATTCACGCGCCTCACCCTCGTCTTCGACGCCGACAGCGGCCTCCTCAACCTCTGCCGCGACGCCTTCAAGAAGGCGGTGGGGCGCGAGGAGTGCGCGCTCTGCGAGATCACCTACGGCCCGCTCGGCCGGCGCCGCGCCTGGACGGCGTGCGCGGCGCGGCTCGGTGTCGCCGTCGAGGAGCTGCATCGCGACGAGCTGCCGGCGAGCTGGGGCATCGCCCGCGCGGCGCTGCCGTGCGTGCTCGCGAGCGCCGGCGAGGCGACGCCGGTGGTGCTGCTCGGGCGCGACGAGCTCGCCGCCTGTGGCGGTCGCGTGGAGGAGCTCGACCGGCGACTGCGCGCGGCGCTCGACGGCGGCGGCGCGACGGGCGCGCGGCGGCCATGACGGTGCAACCGCGGCGCGCGCTCGGCGCGTTCGTGGCGCTGGCGCGCAACCCCGACGACACGGCGCAGGTGTTCACGCTCATCGAGGCGCTGTCGGGCGTGCGCACGCCGGCGTGGATCGCCCGGCGCATCCGCGCGAGCGTGGATGGCGCGCGGCTCCTCGACGAGCGGCCCGACATCGTGGCCGAGCTCGCCGATCGCGCGGCGCTGCGGCGCCTGCCCGCCGGCAGCCTGGGCCGCGCCTATCTCGGCTTCGTCGAGGGCGAAGGCATCAGCGCCGACGGGCTGCGCGCCGCCAGCACCAACGGCGAGCGCCACGCCGCCGGCGCGCCCGACGTGGAGTTCGTGCGACGCCGCATGCGTGACGTGCACGATCTGTGGCACGCGGTCCTCGGCTATCGCGGCGATCTCGCCGGTGAGGCGGCGCTGCTCGCCTTCACCTTCGCGCAGACGTGCAACCCGGCGATCGGCGTGCTCGTGCTGCTCGGCCTGGCCAAGCTCGACACGCGGCAGGCGCGCGCCCTCATCGCCGGCGGGCTCGTGCGCGGGTGGCGCGCGGCGTGGCTGCCGGCCGAGCCGTGGGAGGAGCTGCTGCCGCTGCCGCTCGACGAGGTGCGCCGCCGCCTTCGCGTCGGTGCGCCGCCGCGCTACACGCCCATCCGCACGAGCGACCTTGAGGCGAGCCGGCAGTAGCAGTCGAGCGGCACCAGTGATCGCGGCGGGTCAGGGCAGCGCCGCGCGGCGCGCGTAGACCGACACGTGCATGCCGGCGCCATTGCCGAACGGCTGTTTGTTCCAGCCCGCCCAGCGCGCGTGGAGCGCCAGACCGGCCACGCGCGCCATGAGGTCGAGCTCGGGCACGTTCGCATAGCGCAGCTTGATCGGCACGATGTGCACGTGCTGATCCTGCGCGAAGAAGATCTGGTTCGCGTCGACGCGCTGGGTGATCGGATCGTGCCAGGAGGCCTCGGCGAAGACACCATCACCGTCGAGCCGACGGGCAAACCATCGCTGGTTCTGCTGGAACCGCGTCAGGTCGGGTACGAAGACTTCGAGGAGCAGCTTGCCGCCCGGGGCGAGCCGGGCGGCGCAACGCTCGAGACAGGCGATCTGCGCCTCTTGCGTGAGCAGCGCGAAGAACGTGTTGAACACCACGTAGATGAGGTCGAACTCGCCGTCGACGGCGACCTCGCCCATGTCACCGAGGACCGCGCGCACCTTGTCGCCGCCCGGCTTGGCGGCGAGCCGCTCCAGCATCTTCTGCGAGCAGTCGATCCCCGTGACCGCGATCCCGCGCCCGGCGAGCGGCACGGCCACCCGTCCGGTGCCGACCCCGAGCTCGAGCGCGCGGTTGCCCGGGGCTGCCAGCTCGGCGAGCAACTGCACCGTCGGCTCCGCGCTGCCGAGAAATCGGTGCTGCTCGTCGTACCGATCGGCGATCTGGTCGCCGTAGCTCGAGTCCATCGGGCAACTGTACTCCCTCCCGAGCCTGCTATCCTTGTTCGCATGTGCGGCCGCGCCAGCCTGACCACGCCCGACTGGGAGACGATCCGCGCCATCCTCGAGGCCGCCCCCGACGACGAGGAGGCCGCGGCCTACGCCCCGCACTACAACGTCGCGCCGACGCAGCTGCACCCGATCCTGCGCGTCCTCGACGGCGCGCGCCGCCTGCAGCGCGGCAGCTGGGGCCTGCCGCCGATCGAGCATCGCCTGGTCATCAACGCGCGCTCCGACAACCTCGCCGGCACCATGTGGCGCGACGCCGTCGCCGCACGCCGCTGCGTCGTGCCCGTCGACGGCTTCTACGAGTGGCAGGAGAACCAACCGTATTGGTACCACCGCGAAGACGGCGGCCTGCTGCTGCTCGCCGGGCTGTGGGAGGACGCGCCGCCGGGCGAGCCCGCCGGCCGCGCGCGCTTCGTCGTCATCACCACCGCGGCCAACGCGCTCGTCGCCGCCGCGCACGATCGCATGCCCGCGATCCTGCCGCCCGCCTGCATCGGCGATTGGCTCGCGCGCCCGGCCGTCGAGCTGCTCGTGCCCGCCGCCGACGGCGTCCTCGTCGCCCGCCCGGTCTCGACGCGCGTGAACGCCACGGCCAACGACGACGCGCGCCTGATCGAAGAGGTCCGCCCGCGCACGCAGCTTTCGCTGTTCTAAGGTGCATGATAGGGTGCGCGCATGACGCGTGCATTTCTGTTGCTCACCCTCATGGCCGGGGGCTGCGGCCTCAACCTCAAGCTCGTCGACGCCAGCGTCAAGAAGCCGTCGAACGTGGCCGTCTACTTCAACGTCACCGATGCGCACCACGTCGGCGTTCCCAACCTGACGGCCGATCAGTTTCACGTCTATGAAGACGACAAGCTGGTCTCGCCCTTCGAGTCGAAGCAGACCATCTTGAACCCCGAGGTGGCGGCGGTGCAGTACACGCTGCTGCTCATGGACATGTCGGGCTCGGTGACCAACTCGGGCCAGGCGCCGGTGCTCGCCGACGCCGCGTCGGGCTTCTCCGAGCGCGTCGGCAAGACGCAGGAGGTCGCGGTCTACGCGTTCGACGGCGCCAAGGAGATCCATCAGATGGTCGGCTTCACCACCGGCGGCGGCTCGGTGCAGGGCGGCATCAACGCGCTCCGCAACTACAAGCCGCGCGATCCGTCGACCAACTTGAACGGCGCGGTGATCGACGCGCTGGCCGTCCTCTCCAAGCAGATGGAGCGCGCGCAGCAGCCGCTGCGCTTCGGCACGCTCGTCGTCTTCACCGACGGCACCGACCACGCGCACCGCGTCTCGCGCGAAGATCTCATGAAGGCGCTCGACGACGTCGGCGAGCAGATCAGCGTCTTCGTCATCGGCGTCGGCGCCGAGATCGATCCCGGCGAGCTGCGCGCGATCGGCCGCAACGGCACCGTCCTGTCGAAGGACCCGGCCGAGGTGAAGGCCGCCTTCGACAAGATCGCCGAGCAGGTCGAGGCCTATACGAAGTCGTTCTACCTGTTCAGCTACTGCTCACCGGCGCGCGCCGGCGATCATCAGGTGCGCGTCGAGGCCGACGTCAAGAAGCGCGGCAGCGGATCGCTCGAGTACAAGTTCAACGCCAACGGCTTCACGCCGAACTGCGACCCGAACACCAAGCCGTCGTTCGACGTGCACCACCCGAAGTTCAAAAAGCAGCCTGAGTCGTAGTCGGGCAGGGCAGATACACCGACGCCTGGCCGGTGAGCGCGACGTAGACGCGCAGGTAGCCCTGGTGCGTGTGCACGCCGGTGACCTCGATCTTCGAGACCTGCGAGCGCAGGCAGCCCTGGTTGTCGCCGAACGTCAGATCGCTCGACAGCTTCTTGCGCACCTCGGCGAGTCGATCGCCGATGTCGAGGTGCAGCGCCTCGCGCGCCTGATCGCGGATCGAGCTGCCGTCGAGCGCGGCCTTGAGGCGCAAGAGGAAGCTCTGCGTCTCGATGGTCGGCTCGAGGTCGGGCACGCGGATCTCGTTGTCCACCACCGTCGGGTGGCCGACCATGTAGAGATCGCCGTCGAGCGTGGTGTCGATGCCGAACTTGTGGATCGGCCCGTTGATGTGGAGCTTCAGGACGAGCTGATCCTTCGACGCGTAGACCTCGGGGTTCTCCATGTAGAGCTGCGGGAACTCCTTGGAGAAGTAGAGCTTGCCGTTGGTGAAGGTGAGCGCCATCGCCTTTTGCAGCTCTTCGTAGCGCGCGGCCACCGGCACCAGCACCGTGAAGGGCCCCGTCGGCAGCGACGCGACGTTGGCCAAGGGCGGCAGCATCGGCGGCTCGGAGGGGTAGGTGCAGGGCAGCGTCACCGACGGCGCGACGACGACGGCGAGGTCCTTCTCGATGCCGTCGGCGAGCACGGTCGGGGCCGCTTCGATGCCGAGCACCGTCAGCGTGGCGCAGCCGCGCGCGTCGCCGAGCGGCAGATCGATCGGCCGCGCGATGCGCGCGTGCGCCTCGGCGATCGTCGGGCGCACGTCGTAGCTGAAGTTGCGCACCTGCGAATCGATCTGCTCCTTGATGGCGTCGAGCGCGCCGCCGAGCGTCTGCGCGATCTTGAGGCGGCGATCGGTGGTGGTCACCGAGACCGTCGGTGCTTGCAGCTTCACCTTGTAGTCGCTGGAGATCACCGGCTCGGCGGCGATCTCGAGATCGATGGGCACGTCGAGCGTGGTGCCCAGCGCCTCGACGGTGGCGTCGACGTGGGCGCGCACGGTGATGCGCCCCTGCGCGAACGCGAGATCGGGCGGCTTGCGCGACCAGATGTAGCGATGATCGCTGCCGATGGCGTGGAAGGTGCCCGAGCCGTTCTTCGGGATCTGCGCGTCGAGCGCCGCCTTGAGCCCGGTCGAGGTGATGGTGGCGTGCACCACCACGCGCGACGGCGCCGGATCGGCGACGGCGAGCCCGGGGACGGCGGGGGGGCGCGGCGGGTAGACTGCCTGGGTGCCGCCGGCGCAACCGGCGGTCCCGACGACCAGGGCCACGCACAGGAGCGACGTCCTCATGACGCTGGATGGTAGCACGCGGATCGCGGTGGTGCCGGCGGCCGCGGCGCGGATGGCGAGAGCGCTGGCGACGGCGGCGATGTGCCTCCTCGTCGGAGGCTGCTGGAACGCCGTCGAGGTGCACTGCCCGCGCTGCACCATCGTCTCCGAGCGCGCGCCGTCGATGCCGCCGGTGCGTCCCGACACGCGCGCCATCGTCATCCTCGTGCACGGCGCCTTCGGCTTCGGCGAGGAGTGGCGCCCCGTCGTCGATGCGGTGCGCGCGCGGCCGCACACCGCGCTCGCGGCGTTCGCGTGGGGCGGCCCGTGGACGCGCAAGCCGTCGCTGGCGGCGGTGGCGTTGCGGCGCTTCCTGCAGCAGACGATCGATCAGGCGCCGCCGCGCGCCAGGGTGCTGGTGATTGCGCACTCGGCCGGCGGCGCGCTGGTGTCGTATGCGGGCGAGCATCTGCGCGCGCGGCCCGGCGTGCCCGTCGAGATCTTGAGCATCGCCGCGCCCGAGGGCATGAACCTGTCGCCCTACGCGCCCGAGCGCGAGGTCGACACGCCGCTCGGCTTCGCCGTCGGTGGCAAGCAGGAGCCGGAGGGGCCGATCGCGCCCGGCGTGGAATACATCGAGTACGCGACCGCCGATCCGCCGAAGCATCCGCCGCCGGCGCGCGCCGGTGTGCGCCGCGTCTACCTCGGCGCGCGCGTGGGGCACAACGAATCGGTGCGGCTGGCGGCGTTGCCGGTGATCGCCGCCCTGTAGCCGCGCCGGACACGAGCGCGACGGCGATGGCGCGGATGTCGTGGCGCGGCGGCGACGGGCGCGCGGAAGTGCGCGAGCTGCGCGTTGGCACGGACGCTGCTGAGGGAACGACGCATGTTGAAGCTGGCCGCCGCCTTGCCGCTGTTCGCCCTCGCCGCCCTCACGCAGCCCGGATGCGACTTGAACGGTTGCCTCAACGGCGCCGACTGCTCCTCCGTGCCGGTGACGGGCCCCGACATGGCCAAGCCTCCGTTGTGCTCGAGCGGCTGCGGCGGCGGCTGCGGTTCAGGCGAGCAGTGCTTCGTGCCGGCCGGCGTGACCCAGCTCGGCGATTTCTGCGCGCACCCGTGCACCGACGATCGTGACTGTAACGGCGGTGCGCGCTGCGTCGTCTTGTTCGCGGCGCTGCTGCCGTCGGCGTGCATGGGCGGTCCGATGACGATTCCTTGTGCCCAACCGGGCGGCACCTGCGACACGCTCGCGCAGTGCCACGACGCCAACAGCGCCGACGTTCCCTTCGCCGACTCCGGGCGCGGCATTTGCGGCTGGGAGCGCGTGCACTGCGCCAACGGCTGCAGCAACGGCGCCTGCAACTGACGAGCTAACGCCGCTTGGGCGGGTGATACTGGAACACCGCCTCGAGCGGCACGCCGAACGCGTCGGCGATCTTGAACGCCACCTCCAGCGACGGGGCGTACTTGCCCTGCTCGATGGCGATGATGGTCTGGCGCGTGACGCCGACGCGCGCCGCCAGCTGCTCCTGCGTCATCTCGGCGTGATCGAAGCGCAGCCGGCGGATCTGGTTCTCGATGAGCCCGGCGCGCACGTCACGCATCCAGCCGGTAGCGCGCGACGATGAGCCCCTGGCGCAGGATCTCGGCGAGCGCCACCACCGCCAGGAGCCCGTTGACCACCCAGAACGCCGGGATGCCGACGGCGACCGCGCCGGCGGCGGTGATCGCGCCCGCCGACGCCACGTGGAAGGCGGCGGCGCTGGCCTTGAGCCCGATGAGCCGCTCGCGCTCGTCGGCGGCGAGGCGCGCCTCGTCGGGCTTCCACAGCGCGAGACCGATGTTGCACACCACGATGATGAGGACGAGCAGCGCGATCACGCCGATGAGCCGCGCGCCGAAGGGATGATCCGGTCCGGCGCGAAACACGGTCCAGAAGTAGTAGCCGTACGCGCCGAGATAGGTGAGCAGGGTGACCCAGGCCGTCTTCTCGCGGAATGCCATCTCATGTCTCCGATGTCTTAGTGACGCGACGAAATGTAATGTTTACATTACATCATGTCAAGTCGAAATGACCCCGGGGAGTCGTCGTAAGATGCGCGCATGTCCTTTGCCGCCCGCCCCGCGACCCTCGCCGACGTCGACGACATCCTGACGATGATGGAGGACTTCAACGCCATCGAGGCCATCTCCTTCGATCGCGCCGCCTTCGCCCCGCGCGTGCGCAGCCTCGTCGGCGATCGCACGGTCGGCGGCCTCATCTTGTTCACGGTCGACGGCGCCGTCGCCGGGTACGCGGTGGTGACCTGGGGCTGGGATCTCGAGTTCGCCGGGCGCGACGCCTTCCTCACCGAGCTCTACGTCGTCGCCGCGCGGCGCGGGCAGGGCGTGGGGCGCGCCGGGCTCGCCGCCGCCGAGGCGTTCGCGCACGCCGGCGGAGCCAATGCGCTGCACCTCCTCGTTCGTCCCGAGAACGCGCCGGCCCGCCGGCTCTACGACGCGTCGGGCTGGAAGACGCAGCCGCGCCTGATCATGACGAAGCTACTCGGCTAGAACCGGCGCGTGCACGCGCGCCAGCAGCGGTTTCCAGCGCGCATCGTCGTGCAGCGCGACGAGGTCGTTGTCGTTCGTCAGGACGCCGGCGTCGTGCAGGCCGTAGTCGACGGCGGTGCCGAGCGCAGCGAAGGCGCGATCGACGTGGCCGGCGAGCGCGTGGCAACAGGCGGCGCCGTACGCGTGATCGGCCGAGCGCAGCTCGCGCGCGAGCGACTCGAAGAGCGGCGCCGAGCGGGTCCACTCCTTGGCGTCGTACGCGTCGAGCGCGGCGAAGACGCGCGGCAGGGCGGCGGCGCGTGCGGCCTCGTCCGCCGTCGGCGCGCGCCCGGCGGGCGGCGAGAAATGAATGGCGCCGACCTCGACGACGCCGTCGTAGGCGCCGTCGGCGCTCGGCTGCATCGTGATGCCGAGGGGGCGCGGCGCGCCGGCGCGGCCGGCGACGTTGGGGCCGCAGTCGCTCGAGCAGACCCACGCGCTGCCGCGGTCGTAGCGCGCGTCGAGCGTCGTGAGCGCCACGCCGCGCTCGACGAGGCATGCGGCCATGGGATGCAGGTTCGATGGGCCCGCGCTCTTGCGCGCGTGCACGTTGCCGCTGTAGAGGAGCCAGGTCGCCTTCGGTGCGCGCCCGATGGCGGCGACGACGTGCTCGGCCATCGCGCGATCGCGATCGCCGCCCTGGTGATCGTCGAACGCGACGAGATCGACGTCGGCGCCGGCGTGGCGGAGCGCGCGCACCGTCGCGATGATGGCGACGTAGGCCTCGCTGCGGCGCCCGTCCTGCATCGCGCCCGCCCAGGATTCGCCGGCGAGGAGCGCGTGGCGATCGGCGGGCGTGCCGGCCGATCGCACGTAGGCGGCGAGCGCCGCGCCCTCGGCGACGGGAAGCTCGAGCCCGACGCGCGTCGGCCCCTTGTCCGCCGCGTGGCAGACGAGCGTGGCGAACGCGCGCGGGATCTCGACGGTGCCGTGGAGCTCGCCGACGTGGATGCGCGCGCCCGGGCGGAGGAGCGCGTCGGCGCCCGGCAGCGGCGGACAGTCGGCGGCGAAGGCGGCGGTGGCGGCGGAAAAGAGCGACACGGCGACGAATCCTCTTACGGCGCGACGGCGAGCCGCGACAGCCGCGACTGCGCGCCGAACTGCGTGCCGTCGAGGATCATGGTGCAGCTGCCCGCGTCGTCGGCGCGCACCACGGTGCGGCCCGACGTGGTGGCGGCGTCGCACAGCGCGAAGAATCCGTTCTGCTGCGACGGATCGGGCACCACGTGCAGCATGGTGTCGCAGTTGGTCGTGCAGCGCACCGGCCCGGCCAGCGGCGGCGCGGAGCCGGTGTCGTCGATCGCCCACTGGATGGCGCCGCCGGCCATGTTGTTGACGAACCACGCCAGGTGCGGCTTGCCGCCGACGCTCACCGCGTACAGCGACGCCAGCGGCTCGGAATAGGTTCCCACGTAGGTCGTGCGCGTCGGCGGCCCGGCCCACGGGTCGACCTCGGCCGCGGCGACGCTGTTGGCGCCGTCGAGCGCGAGCAGGTGCGCGGGCGCCGCCGGATCGCTCGACATGCTGTAGATGCCGAGGCTGAGCCCGAGGTCGGTGCAGCCGGTCTGCTGGATGCAGTAGGGCGCGCCGGGCGCCGCCGCGCCGCTGGCGTCGTAGATCTCGACCCAACGGATGCCGGCGCCGGAGATGCCGAAGTCGGGCCCCCAGGCCGCGGCGACGTACGGTGTCCCCGACGGGCTCTGCACGGTGAACGCGTCGAACGGCCCCCAGTTGTTGGCGCCGTTCGGGTTGGGCTTGGACCACTTGACGGTGTCGGTGGTGGGATCGACGACGTAGAGCCCGTCGAAGGTGGCGGCGCCGACGAGCCCGTTGCCGAACGCGGTCACCGCCATCGGCTGCGAGCCGATGAGGCCCTGGCCCGACAAGGTCGTGCACGGCTGCGCGCTGCCGTTGGCGAACGAGACGCGCGCGACGCGGCCGCCGCCCGATCCGGAATTCGTGAGATTTTCGACACCGACGAGGAGCGCCGGGCCGGGGCACGATGCGGTCTGGCCCATCGATAGATCGCTGCCGGGCGGCACGCCGGTCAGATCGGCGCCGGCGAGATCGGAGGGCACACCCATGTCGTCGTTGTCGCCGCCGTCACCGCCGACCGAATGGAATCCGCAGCCCGCGCAGACGAGCAGGAAGAGCACAGCCGTACGCACCAAAAGCAGTATACGCTGCCTTTCGTCATGTCCGTCTCGATGCTCGCGCTGGCGACGAAGATGATTGTGATTCTGGCAACCTCCGATCAGCACGGCCACGTGGCGGAGGAGGCGCGGCTCGGCCACTACTTCGCCGAGGAGCGCGCGCAGGCGCCCGGGCGCGTGCTGGCCGTCGACGGCGGCGACATCTTCCAGGGCACCCTGGTGTCGAACCTGCACGAAGGCGCGGCCATGATCCACGCGTTCAACGCGCTCGGCTACGCCGCCACCGCCGTCGGCAACCACGAGTTCGACTTCGGGCCGGCGGGGCCGCACACGACGCCGCAGTCGCCGGGCGAGGATCCGCGCGGGGCGCTCGAGGCGCGCATGCACGAGGCGCATTTCCCGCTGCTGTCGGCCAACATCGTCGAGGCGCGCAGCGGCAAGCCGTTCACGCGGCCGTGGACCATCGTGACCGTCGACGGCGTCAAGGTCAGCATCGTCGGCGGCACCGCCGAGGACACGCCGCGCACGACCAACTCGCGCAACCTCGTGGGCCTCAAGGTGCTGCCGCTCGCGCCCGCGGTCGGCGACGCCGCGCGCGCCGCGCGCAAGGCCGGCGCCACTGTCGTGATCGCGGTGGTGCACGCCGGCGGCAACTGCTCGCACAACGTCGACCACACCGATCGCGAGCCGGGCAACATCGAAGGCTGCGAGGTCGACGCCGAGAGCTTCCGCCTGGCGCACGCGCTCGCCGCGCGCACCGACGGCGGGCGCGTCGAGGCCATCTTCGGCGGCCACACGCACCAGGGCGTCAACGTCGTCGTCGACGGCATTCCGATCCTGCAGGCCTACGACAACGTGCGCGCCTTCTCCAAGCTCGAGCTCGAGGTCGACGAGCACGGACGGCCGACGGGACACTTCGTGGCGCACGCGCCCGAGCGGGTGCGCGCCGATGCGCCGGCCGACGGCGCCGTGGCGGCGGCGGTGGCGCAGGATCTCGCCGAGGTCGAGAAGCTCAAGTCGCGCAAGGTCGGCGTCACGCTGCCGGCGGTGTTCCGCCGCGCGTATCGCGCCGAGTCGCCGCTCGGCAACCTCGTCGCCGACGAGATCCGCGAGGCCACGCACGCCGACGTCGGGCTCACCAACGGTGGCGGGCTGCGCGCCGATCTGCCGGCGGGCGAGCTGACCTACGGCGCGCTCTTCGAGGCGCTGCCCTTCGACAACCGGCTGGCGACGATGAAGCTGTCGGCCGCCGCGCTCAAGGCGCTGCTCGCGCGCAATTTCGCGCACGATAAGGGCATCCTCTCGGTGTCGGGGATCCACGCGCGCGCGCGTTGCGACGCCGGCAAGCTGTCGATCGAGCTCGCGCACCTCGACGGCAAGCCGATCGCCGACGACGCCACGCTCGTCATCGGCACCACCGACTTTCTGGCCAACGGCGGCGACGACTTCGGCCCGACGATCGCGGGCGCGCCGCCGAGCTTCCTCGAGTCGGAGCCGCTGCGCGACGTGGTCGCCGCGGCGCTCGGGCGCGGCGCGCTGCACGGCGCCAAGGAGCTGAAGTCGGAGACCTGGTTCGACCCGGCGCGTCGCCGCATCGACCTGCCGATGCCCAAGCCCGTGGTCTGCCGCAAGTAGCGCCCGGGTCGGGAAGGGCGCCGGGGACCCTCTCGTAGCAAGAGCGGGAGGGTCTAGCGATGGATCGATATGGGCGGTTTTCGCTCGGCGCGGCGCTCGCGCTCGGGCTGGTGGCAGCGACGGTGGTCGGCTCGCGCGCGCTGGTGCGCGTCAAGTCGGAGGATCAGACGATCGCGGTGACCGGATCGGCCAAGCGCAGCATCCGCAGCGATCTGGTGATCTGGACGGCCACGGTCTCGTACAAGGGCGACACCATGCAGACGGCGTACAAGGCGCTGGCCGCGGCGACGCCGAAGGTGGTGGCCTATCTGAAGAACAAGGGGATCAAGCCCAACGAGATCGTGGTCGACTCGATCGACACCAAGGCGATCCACGCGCACGACAAGGAAGGGCGCGAGCTCGAGGAGACGATCACCGGCTACACCATGTCGCAGGCGGTCGAGGTGCGCTCGGGCGACGTCGACAAGGTGACCGAGGTGTCGCGCGCGGCGACCGAGCTCATCAACCAGGGCATCATGATCGACTCGGGCGCGCCGGAGTATCACTACACGCGCCTCGGCGAGCTGAAGATCCAGATGCTGCACGAGGCGGCCAAGGACACGCGCGTCCGCGCGCAGCAGATCGCGGACGCGACGGGCGCCAAGCTCGGGCCGCTGCGCTCGGCGCGCATGGGCGTCATGCAGATCAACCCGGCCGATTCGACGGAGACCTCGTCGGAGGGGAACAACGACACCTCGTCGCTCGACAAAGACGTCATCGCGGTGGTCACCTCCAACTTCCAGCTCGAATGAGCGGCGCCGCCCGCATCAACGCGGCGGCGTCAGCATGAACGGGTAGCTCACCATCGAGGTCTGCGCCGACGACGGGAACTCCCAGCGGCGCACGGCCTCGGCGATGCACGCTTCGACATCGCGCTCGCGCAACGACGTCTCGGTCACCGCCGAGCCGAGCACGCGGCCGGTGTTGGCGATGGTGTACGAGGTGACCACGCGCCCTTCGAGCTCCGGCCTGGTGGCGAGGCCACGCTCGTAGCAGTAGCGCACCTCGTTCTTGTGCTGCCGGATCACGCGGCGGATGATCTCCTTGTCGAGGCAGCCTTCGCCGGCGCTGCCGCAATGCACGTTGACGTTGCCGGGCAAGACGTCGGGCGCCTTGGCGCGATGCTCGAGGTCGCCGAGCGGCGCCGATTTCGCGTAGGCCTTGGCGGCGTCGCGGCAGGCGGCGCCGCGGCAGAAGCCGATGCCGCCGATGGGGCCGACGCCGATGGTGTGGTCGCCGTCGCCGCCGCCGCCAGGGCCGTGGCCCATCTCGTCGAGACCGCCGGGGCTGTAGGCGTCGCCGACCATCGTGCCTTGCAGGCCGAGGAGCAGGTCGGGCGCGTCGTCGCCGAGCGCGCTGCCGCGGCCGAAGATCGAGCCGACGTGGGTGCCTTCGCTGGCGGCGAGCATGGGCAGGATGCCGGCGTTGCGCACCTGTCGCTGCGCTTCGGCGATCGCCTTTTCGCGCGAGACCGGGCCGGGCAGCGCGATCTTGCCGACGCGCGCCGTCGCCGTCGCTTTGCCGAGGCGGCCCGCCTGGCCGCGCGCCGCCTTGCCCGTCGCCGCGGTGTCGCTCGGCGGGCCGAGCATGGGCGGGGGTGGCGGCACCTCCGGCGGCACGATGCGGAACTGCGCGAAGGTCTTGCCGGCCATCGGGTCGAGCGCGAGCGACTCGGGCGACGGCGGGATCGCGTAGATCAAGAACAGGAACGCCGAGGCGACGAGCGCGACGCCGCCGAGGTAGACCTCGCGCGTCCAATCGATCGCCGGCGCCATCGGCTGGCGGCGCGGTGCGGGCACGTTGGCGACGAAGAACGTGGCGCCGCCCGCTTTGACGCACGCGCGTGCGCCGGCGGCGAGCTTGTGCGCGCGCGGATCGAGCGTCACGGTCGCGCCGTCGAGCGTGAGCGTCGCCGTCATGCCCGAGGCGACGCCGAGCACGAAGTCGCCGGCTTCGTCGACGCGCACGAGCGGATGACAGCGCGACGGCACGTCGTCGCCGGTGATGGCGAACGATGCGCGCGGATCGGGACCAATGGTATACGCGCGCGCCGGCGCGAACCTTCCCTGCGACAGCGTGCGCGCGATCGCCCAGGTACCGAACGCCAGACACGCAGCGACGACGACATCGACGGCGCGCCCGAGCGCCACGCCGCCATAGGCGCACAAGAACGCCACGCCGGCGACGGCGAGCGCGGCCGTGCCCGCGCCGGCGAGCCAGCGCCGTCGCACCTCGGCGCTGTCGGCGCCGTCGTCGCGCACGATGTGGGCGACGTCGACGATGGCGCCGTCGAACTGCGCCACGACCTCGATCGCTTCGGAGCCTTCGACTTCGATCGTGTCCATGCTCGAATCGACAACGGGCGGATCGCAAAAGTTCCGTGCGCGACATTTCGCGCGAGCCTGCGGTGAGCACGCGCGCGCGTGCGCGTGCGCGTACTACGTCTACTAGAAGCTCACGCGCTTGCGCACGACCGGGATCGTCTGCACCGATCCGTCCTTGCGCTTCACTGTGAGCGTGACGATGCTGCCTTCGGGCCCGCGGATCATCTGGATGGAGCCGACGAAGCCGAGCGGCTCGACGTCCTGGCCGTCGATCGCGAGGATGAGATCGCCGGCGACGAGGCCGGCGTCGCTGGCGCCGCCGCCGGGCGCGACGTTGACGACGAGCATCCCCTCGGGGCTGCCTCGCAGCGTGGCGGCGATGCCGACGAACTCGGTCGACGGATCTTCGCCGGCGGGCGTCTTGGCGAGATCGATGGTGAGCGGCCCCAGCGCGCCTTCTTTCGGCACGTCGAGCGCGCCGAGGATGCGCCCGTTGTGTCCCGCCGCCTGCACGTTGATCGACTGCCGCCCGGCGGGAACGCCCTCGATGGCGAATGCGCCGTCGGCGTCGCTCGTGGCGTCGGTGGAGATGCCGATCGGATCGTCGATGGCGTTGCCCTCGAACGCGACGATGGCGCCGGCGATGGGCGCGCCGCCCACGCGCTCGACGACGCGCCCGAAGATCCGGCTGCCGCGTGCGAGCTGGAAGTCGGCCTCGGCGCCGCCGTCGCCCACATCGACGCTGCGATCGAGCGCGCTCGAAAATCCACGCGCCGCCGCCGACACCATGTACGTGCCCGCAGGCAGCGGCAGCACGTAGCGACCGTCGGGCGCGACCACCGTCGCGCGCTCTTCGGGCCCACGCCCGAAGACGCCCTCGCGCGGCCAGGCGACGATGGTGAACGCGGTGATCGGCTTGCCCGCGCCGTCGGTGACGGTGCCGCGCAGCATCGTCGTCGTGGCGCCGAGCTTGAGCTCGACGTCGGCGGTGCCGGCCTTGACGCCGCGCACCATCACGCCGCCGCTTGCATGCGTAGTGGCGCGCAGGTCGTACGTCCCGTCGACGAGCCCGTCGAGCGTGAAGCGCCCGTCGATGCCGCTCAGCGTCTGCGCGCCAGCCGACTCCTCGCCGACGTCGCGCGGCGGCGGGAACGCCTCGACGAGCCCGCCGTCGACCGGCTGCCCGCGCGCGTCGACCACGTGGCCGCCGATGCGCTTGCGCTCCGGCTCGGCACCGGCGGCGAGATGCAGCACGAGCTGCCCGCTCGTCTGCGCCTGAAAGCTCACCCGCGCACGCGCGCTCGTGTAGCCGGTATGGCGCGCCTCGACGAGGCTCCACGGCTGTACGCTCAGCTGCGCGTGCCCCTTGGCGTCGGTGAGCGTCGGACTGGCGTCGGCCGGCCCGCGCCGCTCGTCGAAGCTGCGCACCTCCGCGCCCGCTACCGGCCTCGACTTGTCGTCGGTGACGAGCACCGTCAGATCGAGCGACGGCGTCAGGTAGATCGTGATGTCGTCGAGGCGCACGCCGGCACGCGCCCACAGCGTGATCGGCGAGTGGCCGAGCTCCGGCTCGAACGATGCGAACCCGCGCGCGCTCGCCGACGTCAGCTCGTAGGCGCCCGGCGCCGTCGCGCGTACCGAGAAGCGCCCGGCCGCGTCGGCCTCCGTCGACACCGCGGCGCCTTCGTGCAGGAACGTGAGCGACGCGCCCGCGATCGGCTTGCCGTCCTCCGTCGACAGGACGCGCCCGCCGAATTCGCCCGCGGCCACCGTCGCGTCGGCCCGCACCGTCGCCGTCGGCAGGCGCAGCGGTGGGGCAGGGCGCGCCTTGCCCGCCGCCGCCGCCGCCGAAGCGCCGCCGAGGTCCCCGTTCGTCTTTGCAGGAGCGTGCGCGCCGCCGGGCGCGCCATGTCGCAGGAAGAGCACGAGCGCGGCGACGATCGCGACGACCACGATCGCGATCGCCGCGCGCCGCATCTTACTGGTAGAGGAAGATCACTTCGACGCGGTTGTTGAGCGCGCGCCCCGCCGAGGTGCGGTTGTCGCTCACCGGCTCGTCGCTGCCGTTGCCGCTCACCACCATGCGCTTGGCTTCGACCCCGCGCCCGACGAGCGCCGAGTAGACCGCCGTCGCCTGCGCCTGCGAGCGCGCCAAGAGCGCATCCCGCCGCCCGCGGTTGTCGGTGAACCCGACCACGAGCGCGTTGTAGCTCGGATACTTCTTCATGATGCTCGCGATCTGATCGAGCTCGCCTTCGTGCCCGGGCTGGATCACCGTCGAGTTGCGCGCGAACAGCCCGCGGATCGGCACCGCCGCGCGCTGCACGTCGCCGCGCCGCTCGAGGCGCACCTGCGCGCCCGGGATGCCCGCCAGATCCTTGGCCAGCGCCTCGTTGCGCGCCTGCGACGCCGTCGACGACGCGGTCTGCTCGTAGGTCGGCTTGGCCGTCTGCGTGGCGCGGTTCGCCTGATCGCGCGCCGCGTCCGCGTTCTGCGACGCCATCTGGAAGTCCTTGGCGTCGAGCTGCGCCCGCGCGCGCGCCAGCGTGTCCGAGGCCGCCTGGTACTCGACCTTGGCGTACTCCTGCGCGTTGACCTGCTCGGCGCCCTTGAGCGCCAGCTCGGCGGCGGCGATTTTGTCGCGCGCCTGCCCCGCGGCCTCGCGCGTCGCCATCTCCTGCTTCATCTTCTCTTGCTGCATCGCCGCCTGCGACGACGTCTCCTTGAGCTTCTGCAGGAGCGCGATCTGCTCCTGGGTGGCGACGAGATCCTTGTTCACGCGGCTGTACTCGTCCTCGACGACGCGCAGATCGGCCTGCGCCTTGTCGGCGCGCGCCTTGGACTGGTCGTACTCGACGAGCGCCAGCGCCGTCTTGAGCTTGATCGAGCCCATGAGCGAATCGCGCCGCGACAGATCGAGATCGTTCGACTGCCACTCCTCGTTGGCTTTGCTGAACAGCCGCTCCGACTCGGCCACCAGATCCGGCGCCCGTCGCTGCGCCGCCTGATAATTCGGCGACTGCTTGAGCTTCTCGAACGACTCGAGCTCGTTCGGCTTGGGCGGCGTGGCGCAGCCGCCGACGAGGAGCATCGCCAGCAATAGTCTCTTCGCGCTCATTTGGACGTCATCTCCAGCGCCTTCTTGGTCGACTGCGCATCGAGCAGCGCCTTTTTGGTCTTGTCGATCTTCGCGTGTGTGGCGCGCACCGCCGCTTCGCGATCGTTGGCGTACGCCGTCATCTTGGCCGCCGTGATCTTCTGGCGGATCAGCTCGGCCTGCGCGATGCAGCGATCGACCACCTCGCGCACCTTTTTGTACTCTTCCTTCGAATACTGCTGCCAGGCCTCGTCGAGCCACGACTTGAGCAGCGTGATCTCGTCGGTGACCAGGTGGCGGTCATCGAGCCGCTCGAGATCCGTCGCCGCCGCGCGCTGCGACTCGATCTGACGCTTCAGATCCTCCGCTTCCTGGCTCGCGAACGCATGCCCGGCGCACAGGAGGACCAGTGCCAGCACTCCATTGCGGATGGGTTTCATGATACGAGAGCATCCGTCGATGAGCGCTCCTCGTCAAGCCTTCGCCACCGCGGTCAGCGTCGGCCGCTTGCACATCGTGGCCATCGCCGCGCTCGGCTGCTTCACGTTCGGCTGGCTGTTCACGGGACACTACCCGTGGGCGGTGAGCATCTTGTGCGCGCTCGATTGGTTCCTCGTGAACCTGTTGAACCGCGTCGTCGACCTGAAGGAAGACATCGACAACGGCATCACCGGCACCGACTTCGTCGCGCGCCATCGCAGCCGGATCCTCTACGTCGGCTTTCTCCTGCTCGGCTTCTCGCTCGTCGCGGCGGTTCCGTTCGCGCCCTACGTGCTGCCGTTCCGCATCGCCTATCACCTGCTCGGCTTCGCCTACAACTGGCGCCTCTTTGGCGGGCGGCGCATCAAGCAGCTCTACTTCTGGAAGAACTGCGCGTCGGCAATGGGCTTCATGCTCACCGTC
>Ga0134125_10001163_pt1 | contig 32830 bp, 36 predicted proteins | sample KB31751_FD_96464 | JGI IMG/M metagenome (GOLD analysis project Ga0134125, IMG submission 96464) | Terrestrial soil microbial communities with excess Nitrogen fertilizer from Kellogg Biological Station, Michigan, USA - KB3-175-1 | ecosystem: Environmental > Terrestrial > Soil > Unclassified ...
CGCGTCGAGCCGTCGAGCCCCGCGCGCCGCGAGGCCGACGCGGGCATCGAATGCATCGGTTGCGGCGTGTGCTACGCGGCGTGCGATGTCGTCGCCTGGAATCGCGATTACCTGGGCCCCGCGGCGCTGAACCGCGCATGGACCCTCGTGAACGACGCCCGCGACGGCGGCAATGCGCAGCGCCTCCACGCGGTCGCGGGCGATGCCGGCTGCCACTCGTGCCACACGATGATGAGCTGCACCGAGCTTTGTCCCAAGAAGCTTTCGCCCACCCGCTCCATCGCGGGCCTGAAGCGCGCGACGCTCTCGATCGCCTTCGGCGACGAGGAGGGGCCGGCATGAGCGTGCGGCTCGAGGCGAGGCTCTGGTGGGCGCAGCGCGTGACCGCGGGCTTCCTCGCTTTCTTCGTGGCCGTGCACCTCGCCACCATCATCTACGCGGTGCACGCGGGGCTCACCGCCGCGGATGTTCTCGCACGCACGCGCGGCAACCTCGCCTGGGCGCTCTTCTATGCGCTCTTCGTGCTCGCGGCCTCGGCCCACGGCGCGATCGGGCTGCGCACGGTCGCGGCCGAATGGCTGCGTTGGCGCGGCGCATCCGCCAACGCGGCCGTGACGCTCGTCGCGCTGGCGCTCGCCGTGCTGGGGCTGCGCGCGGTCGCCGCGGTGACCCTCGCATGAAGCGCGCACGCTCGCATCCGGGCTGGTGGGCGTTCATCGTCCATCGCGTGTCGGGCATCGCCCTCTCGCTCTTCCTGCCGGCGCATTTCCTGGCGCTCGGCACCGCGCTCTCGGGCGAAGCGAGGCTTGACGAATTCCTGCGCTGGACCGACCGCCCGCTCGTAAAGGCGGCGGAGTGGATCCTGGTGATGCTGCTCGCCGCGCATCTTGCCGGGGGGCTGCGGCTCCTCGCGCTCGAGTTCCTGCCGTGGCGCGAGTGGCAGAAGGCGTTGGCGGCGGTGGCCGCCGGGTTCGCGCTCGCCGCGGGGCTTTTGTTCGCGCTCGCGCGCTGAGGGTTATGCTTTTCCCTTGAGACGAGAAAGAGGAGAGGAACGATGAAGCGCTGGATCCTGGCCCTTGCCGCCATTGCCACGGCCACGGCCGCCGTTGCCGCCGACACCTGGCCCGCGAGGACCGTGAGGATGATCGTGCCGTTTCCCGCGGGGGGCGCCACGGACGTGGTGGCCCGCCTCCTCTCGCAGAAGCTGGGCGAGGCGTGGGGCCAGACGGTGGTGGTCGAGAACCGCTCCGGCGCGGGCGGCAACATCGGCGGCGAGGCCGCGGCGCATTCGCCAGCCGACGGCTACACGCTCTTCATGACGTCGGGATCGATCGTGACCGCGAATCCCTACATGTACAAGTCGCTTCCCTACGATCCCACCCGGGACTTCGTCGCGATCACCAACGTGGCCTCCGGCCCGCAGGTGGTCATCGTGAATCCCGACGGGCCGTTCAAGACGCTGAAGGACCTCCTCGCGTACGCGAAGGCCAATCCCGGCAAGGCCACCTTCGGCAGCGCGGGCGTCGGCACCCAGACGCACCTGGCCGGCGAGAACTTCGCGTACTCGGCCGGCGTCGACATGACGCACGTCCCGTACAAGGGCGAGTCCTACGCGATCATCGACGTGATGGGCGGCCAGATCTCGACCGCGGTCATCAACCTCTCGGCGTCGATCAACTTCATCAAGCAGGGGAAGCTTCGCGCGCTCGCCGTCACGAGCCCCACCCGCAGCAAGGAGCTCCCCGACGTGCCCGCGGTGGCCGAGACCATTCCCGGGTTCGAGAACGCCGGCTGGTTCGGGTTGATGGCGCCCACCGGCACGCCGCCGGAGATCGTGGACAAGGTCTACCGCGATTCGGCCAAGATCCTCGCCTCGGACGAGTTCCGCGCGAAGCTCGCGCAGCAGGGCATGGCGCCGGTCGCCAACTCGCCCGTGGATTTCGCCGCCGCGATCAAGGCCGAGAGCGTGAAGTGGGCGAAGGTGATCCGGGAGAGGCATTTGCAGACGAATTGAAGGCAGACGCGAGACGCGAGAATGAAGATCGATAGCAAGCAGGTCGAAGAGGTCGCGCGCGAGCTCTATATCCGGGCGCTGAAGATCCTGCCGCCCGATATAAAGGAAGGGTTCGGCAGGCTCGCGGCGACCGAGACGGATGCCACGGCGAAGTCGGTGCTGGGCACGATGATCACCAACATCCGCGTGGCCGAGGCGACCGAGAACCTGCTCTGCCAGGACACCGGCATCCCCATTTACAACGTCACCATCGGGCGCGGCGTGGATATCGACGGCGCGGATCTCGCGCTCGCGATCCGCCGCGGCTGCGAGCGCGCCACGCGCGAGCATCCCCTGCGCTCCTCCGTCGTGCACCCGATCACCCGCAAGAACGAGCACACCTCGTGCGGCCCGGGCGTGCCGCCCATCCACTTCGAGTTCAGCGAGGAGCCCGATCGCCTCGTGATCGAGATGGTCCCGAAGGGCAGCGGCTCCGAGAACAACTCGTGGCTGCGCATGGCGATCCCGGCCGAGGGCGTCGATGCGATCAAGACCTTCGTGGTCGACTGCGTGCTGGACGCGGGCGGAAAGACCTGCCCGCCCACCATCGTGGGCGTCGGCGTGGGAGGGACCTCGGATCTCTGCGTGGCGCTCGCCAAGCGCGCCGCCACCCGCCCCCTCGGGTCCGCGTGCCCGGACCCGGAGGGCGCAGCATTGGAGAAGAGCCTCACCGAGGCGGTGAACACGCTGGGCGTGGGCCCCCAGGGGCTGGGCGGCGATTCCACCGCCTTCGCGGTGCACGTCGAAGTTGCCGCCACCCACATCACCATGAACCCGGTCGCGGTGAACATGCAGTGCCACTCGGCGCGCCGCGCCAGCGCCTCGCTCACGCCCTCGGGCGTCGAGTACGGGTTCTAGCCATGGCGCACCACGATTTCCACATGCCCGTCACCGAAGCCCAGGCGCGCAGCCTCCGGGTGAACGACACCGTGACGCTCGAGGGCACGCTCTTCGGGATCCGCGACGCGACCCAGATCGCAATGTTCGCCAAGGGCCGGGCGACACGCTTCGACATGAAAGGCCATGCGGTCATCCATACGGCGCCGAACGTGCGCAAGGTGCCGCCTTCGCCCGAATATCCCACCGGCTACGCCGCGGTCTGCGTGGGCACGACCACCTCGGCCCGCATGGAGCGGTTCACCCGCCCGCTCATGGAGCGGGAGGGCGTGCGGCTCATCATCGGCAAGGGCGGGCTCTCGGAGGGCTCGGCCAGCGCATTCAAGGGGTTGGGGGGCGCTTACCTCGCCATCATCGGGGGCACGGCGGCCCTCGAGACCACCTGGATCGAGGCCATCGAGGACGTGGACCTGGACGACCTCAATCCCGAGTCCCTCTGGAAGTTCCGGGTGCGGGGTTTCGGGCCGCTCCTGGTCGCCATGGACAGCCTCGGCGGGAGCCTTTATGACGAGGTCGACCGCAAGGCGCGTGCCCGCCGCGAGAACACTTTGGCCCGGCTGGGTGTCAAATAGCCCGGTCGGCGCGCGCGAGGCGCCCGTGGAATTGGTAACAAACCTTGTGTCCGGAAATAAGGTAAACTCGCGCGTTTTTTCGTGAATCAGGCCGGGTTTTCCACCCCGCACTATCCGTAGATCGTTGGGTGTCCCCCCACGAGGGGCGCGCCCGGCCACGGCCGGCATGGTTGCCAGCCGACGCAATGGAGGTCGCAGAAGTGAATTACGCAGAGCGCGAGCGCAATCCGGCGAAGCACTTGCCGAGCATTGCCATGGTGGTGTTGCTCCACATCATCATCGGATATGCGCTGGTCACGGGCCTCGCCCGGCGCGTGGTGGAGGTGATCAAGCAGCCCCTCGAGACCAAGATCATCGAGGAGATCAAGAAGCCGCCGCCCGAAACGCCGCCGCCCCCGCCGCCCAAGCTCGCGGCGCCTCCCCCGCCATTCATCCCGCCGCCCGAGATCAACATCCAGGTGCCGGTGGTCACGCCGCCGCCCACCATCACCACGGTCACGAACGTGCCTCCGCCGCCCGGCCCGCCGCCGGTCATCGCCCCGGTCGTGGCGCCCCCGCAACCCGCGATCCGCAAGAACTACAAGGCGATCTCGTGCCCCGAGCCCGCCTACCCGCGCCAGCTGCTGCAGGCCGGCACCGCGGGCCAGGTGAACGCGTGGGTGCACGTGACGGCCTCGGGCTCCGTGAGCAGCGTCGAGATCAAGAGCTCGTCCAACCGCCTGTTCGACCGCGAGGTGATTCGCGCCTTCAGCCAGTGCAAGTTCGCGGCCGAGGGCGCCGGTTTCATCGCCGACTACGACATCGTCTTCAACCTGAAGGACTGAGTCTCCTTCGCCCGACACGATTTTCCTGGAGGAACCAACAATGAAATTGATCAATCGACTGCCCGCGTTGCTCGTGGCCGCGATCGTCGGCCTCGTGCCGGCGGCGCTGCTCGGGGTCTCGCAGGGCGCATACGCACAGAACAACGCCCCGGCCACCGCGGCACCCGCCACGCCGGCCCCCGCGGCCGACGCGGCCAAGCCCGCCGCGGCCCCGGTGCCCCCGCCCGGAGCCGGCCAGGACGTGACGCCCCAGAAGGAAGTGGTGGAGAACCCCTACGGCCTGGAGGCCCTGTGGCGCGGCGGCGATTTCGTGTCGCGAGGCACGCTGATCATCCTCGTGATCATGTCGATGGGCTCCTGGTACATCATGTTCGTGAAGGTGTACGAGCAGGCGAAGCTCTTCCGCCAGGCGCGCGAGGTCCAGTCCAAGTTCTGGGCGGCGAATTCCGTGAACGACGGCGCGACGCAGCTGAAGGAAGGGACCGCTTTCCGCTACATCGCCGAGAGCGGCATCAAGTCCACGCAGCACCACGAGGGCAAGCTCCTCGAGCAGATCGACCTCAACACCTGGGTCACGATGTCGCTGCAGCGCGCCGTGGACAACGTGTCCTCGCGCCTGCAGGACGGCCTCGCGTTCCTCGCGACCGTGGGCTCGACCGCCCCGTTCGTCGGCCTCTTCGGCACGGTGTGGGGCATCTACCACGCGCTCACCGCCATCGGCATCGCCGGCCAGGCCTCGATCGACAAGGTCGCCGGCCCCGTGGGCGAGGCGCTGATCATGACGGCCTTCGGCCTCGCGGTCGCCGTGCCGGCGGTGCTGGGCTACAACTGGCTCGTCCGCCGCAACAAGGTGGCGCTCGAGCAGCTGCGCGCCTTCGGCGCCGACCTGCACATGGTGCTCATGAGCGGCGGCGGCGCGGCCAAGCGCGTGGCGGCGGCTTCCGTCGCGCGATAAGGGAACCGGCGAAGCAGGAGAAAACCCATGGCAATGACAGTCGGCCAGGACGCCGCGGAAGCCGATCAGGAGGTGATGGCAGCCATCAACACCACGCCGCTGGTGGACGTGATGCTGGTGCTGCTCATCATCTTCCTCATCACCATCCCGGTGGTGGTGCAGAACGTGCCGCTGGAGCTGCCCAAGGAACGCAACGTCCCCACGCAGACCAAGCCGGAGAACGTCGTCATCGCCATCAACAAGGATGGCGACGTGTTCTGGGGCACGCAGCCCGTCAAGGACTCCAAGGCGCTCTTCGAGAGGCTGAAGAGGGAAGTCTCCCTGAAGGTCCCGCAGCCGGAGGTGCACATCCGCGCCGACCAGGAGACGCGCTACGAGTCGGTCGGCCGCGTGGTGGCCACGCTCCAGCGCGCGGCGATCCTGAAGATCGGGTTCATCACCGAGCCGCCCGCGCGCTCGGCCTCCGGCGGATAGGAAAGGAAGCGATTCGATGGCAATGAACGTAGGCAGCGGCGGTTCTGCCGATCCCGAGGTGATGGTCGACATCAACACCACGCCGCTCATCGACGTGATGCTGGTGCTCCTCATCATGCTGATCATCACGATCCCGATCCAGACCCACGCCGTGAAGCTCAACATGCCGGTGGGCAATCCGCCGCCGCCGCCGGAGCCCCCGGTGGTCGTGCAGATCGACGTGGACTTCGACGGCACCATCCTCTGGAACGGCGAGCAGGTGGACCTTCCCACGCTGGACGCCAAGTTCCGCGGCGCCGCATCGCAGCCGGTGCAGCCCGAGTTCCACCTTCGGCCCAACAAGCTGGTGACCTACAAGTACGTGGCCCACGTGATGGCGGCCGCGCAGCGCCTGGGGATCACCAAGATCGGGTTAATCGGGGCCGAGCAATTCCTGGATTGACGGAGGCGAAAGCATGAAACGCATTGCCCTGCACGCGGCCCTGTGCGCCGCGCTCACGCTTGGCGCCATCGCGATGCCGGCGCACGCGGAAGGGGTGAGGCCGGAGGTCGGCAAGCCCCTCCAGGAAGCGCAGAGGCTCATCAAGGCGCGCAAGGGCCGCGAGGCCATGGCCGAGATCGCCAAGGCCGAGGCCGTGCCCAACCGCACCGCCTACGAGAACCAGATCATCGCGCAGATGAAGGCCGCGGCGTCCTCGGGCTCGGGCGACAACGACGCCACCATCCGCAACAACATGGCGCTGCTCGACTCCGGCAAGGCCGGCGGCGAGGCGCGCACGCTCGTGCAGGGCATCGCGGTGGCCTACTACAACAAGAAGGAGTACGGCGAGGCCGCCAAGTGGACGCAGCGCTACTTCAAGGAAGGCGGCAGCGACCCGGCCATGCGCGCCGTGCTGCTGCAGAGCTACTACCTGCAGGGCGATTGCGCCGCCGTCGATCACGCCGTGAACGAGAACCGCGCCTCGGAAACCGACCTGCAGATGATCGAGGACTGCTACCGCCGCAAGGGCGACAGCGGGGGCTACGTGAGGGCGATGGAAGCCCTCGTCGTCAACTATCCGAAGAAGGAGTACTGGACCATCCTGCTCACCAACGTGCAGAAGAAGCCGGGCTTCGCCGCGGATCGCCTCGCCGTGCACGTCTATCGCCTGCGCATGGCCACGGGCAACCTCTCCAAGCCCGAGGACTACATGGAGATGGCGCAGCTCGCGCTCCAGGCGGGCGTCCCGTCGGAGGCGAAGGAGATCCTCGAGAAGGGCTACGAGGCGCGCGTGCTGGGCAGCGGGCCGGACGCGCCGCGCGAGCAGCGCCTGCGCGACCTCATCGCGAAGAACCTCGCCGAGAGCCAGAAGACCCGCGCGAAGGACGAAGCCGACGCGCTGAACGCGAAGGACGGCAACGACCTCGTGCGCGTGGGCCTGAACTATGTGTACGAAGGCAATGCCACCAAGGGCATTTCGCTGGTCGAGCAGGGCATCAAGAAGGGCAACCTGAAGCGCCCCGAGGATGCGAAGCTGCTTCTCGGCGAGGCCGAGCTCAAGGCCGGCCAGAAGCAGCGCGCCGTGCAGATGTTCCGCGAGGTGAAGGGCAGCGACGGCACCGCGGACATCGCGCGGCTCTGGGTGCTCCAGGCGCGGGCGTGAGGTCCGGCGCGCGCCCGTAGCGTGAGACGCGCGCGCACCGACATCCTGATCCTGGGCAGCGGCGGCGCGGGCCTGTTCGCCGCGCTGCACGCCAGGCGCGCGCGGCCCGACCTCTCGGTCACCGTCGCCGTGAAGGGCCTGCTGGGCAAGTGCGGCTGCACCCGCATGGTCCAGGGCGGCTACAACGTGGCCCTCGCCCCCGGCGACTCGGTCGAGCGCCATTTCATGGACACCATCGAGGGCGGGAAATGGCTTCCCGACCAGGACCTCGCCTGGACCCTCGTCACCAAGGCGGTCGAGCGCATCCACGAGCTCGAGAACGAGCTGGGCTGCTTCTTCGACCGCAACCCCGACGGCACGGTGCACCAGAAGGCGTTCGCCGGGCAGACCTTCGACCGCACGGTGCACAAGGGCGACCTCACGGGCATCGAGATCATCAATCGCCTGGCCGAGCAGGTGTGGGTCGCGGGCGTCGAGCGCCTCGAGGAGCACCGCGCCATCGAGCTCGTGAAGTCCGCGGACGGCGCGATCGCCGGCGTGCTGATGATCGACATGCGCGAGGGCGACCTCGTCTTCGTGCAGGCGCGCGCGGTGCTGCTCGCCACGGGCGGCGGGCCCACGATGTACCGCTACCACACGCCCTCGGGCGACAAGAGCTGCGACGGCCTCGCGATGGCGCTCCACGCGGGGCTCACGCTGCGCGACATGGAAATGGTGCAGTTCCACCCGACGGGGCTCCTCGCGGGCGCCGGCACGCGCATGACGGGCACGGTGCTCGAGGAAGGGTTGCGCGGCGCCGGGGGCCACCTCCTCAACGGCGCGCACGAGCGCTTCATGGCGAGCTACGATCCCCGTGGCGAGCGCGCGACGCGCGACATCGTCTCGCGTGCGATCTTCTCCGAGATGCGCGCCGGGCGCTCCACGCCCAACGGCGGCGTGTTCCTGGCGATGTCGCACCTGGGGCCGGCCGAGGTGCGCCGGCAGTTCAAGGGCATGGTGGAGCGCTGCGCCGACTGCGGCTTCGACCTCGCGGGCGGCCTGGTGGAAGTGGTTCCCACCGCGCACTACATGATGGGCGGCGTGGAGTTCGCGGCCGACGGCTCGACCGCGATCCCGGGGCTCTTCGCCGCGGGCGAGGATACCGGAGGCGTCCACGGCGCCAACCGCCTGGGCGGCAACGGCGTGGCGAACTCCACCGTGTTCGGCGCGATCGCCGGCGACACCATGGCGGCGTGGGCGGCGAGCGAGGGCGCGTGGCGGGAGCCCGCGGCCGGTGCGCTCGATGAGGCCGCGGCCCGCGCGAGCCTCCCGCTGGGGCGTCCGCCCGGCAACCTCGAGGAGATTCGCGAGGCCCTCTACGGCGTGATGTGGGAGGACGCGGGCATCGTTCGCGACGAGGCGAGCCTCAACCGCGCGATCGCCTCGCTCGGGGGGCTGCGCGAGCGCCTGCACGCGACCGGCATCCACGGGGGCGACCTTCGTTACAATCTCACCTGGCACGATTGGCTGAATCTCGATAGCCTCGTGGCCGTGAGCGCGGCGATCTGCATGGCCGCGCTCGGACGGACCGATTCGCGCGGCGCGCATTTCCGCGCGGACCATCCGCAGGCGGGGGACCTCGCGAATTCGCAATTCAGCAGGGTGAGGATGGAAGGCGGCAAGCTCGATCTTTCGTGGAAGGCGGTCCGGTTCACGCGCGTTCGTCCCGGCGAATCGCTGGTGGCGGCGTGAGCGCGGCCGCGCCGCGCATTCCGGTGCGCGAGCTGGAGTCGCTCATGCACGCCGCCCTCGAGCGCAGCGGCGCCACGCCCGCGATGGCCCGCGCCACCGCGCGCGCGCTCGCCGCCGCGGAGATGGAAGGCCTGGGCTCCCATGGCGCCTCGCGCATCCCGCAGTACTGCGGGCACTTGCGCAACGGCCGCGCGACGGGCAAGGCCGTGCCGCGCATCGCGCGCGATTCGAAGGCCGCCGTCCTGGTGGACGCGGGCCGGGGCCTCGCATTCGAGGCGTGCGGCTTCGCCGTGGGCGAAGCGATCGGCCGCGCGAAGGAGTTCGGCGTCTCGTACGTCGCCGTCACCAACAGCAACCACTTCGGCGTCGCGGCCTATCACCTGGAGCCCGTCGCCGCGGCGGGCCTCGTGGGCCTCGCCTTCGGCAACTCGCCCGCCGCCATGCCCGCGTGGGGCGGCAAGCGCGCGCTCTTCGGCACCAATCCCATCGCGGCGGTCTTTCCGCGGCGCGCGGCGCCCCCGCTCGTGATCGACCTTTCCCTCTCGGCGGCGGCGCGCGGCAAGATCATGGTCGCGGCGCGCGAGGGCAAGCCCATTCCGGAAGGCTGGGCGGTGGACCGCGACGGCAAGCCCACCACGGACGCGAAGGCCGCGCTCGAAGGCAGCATGCTTCCCGCCGGCGGCGTGAAGGGCGCGATGCTGGCGCTCGTGGTCGAGCTCCTCGTCTGCTCGCTCTCGGGCGCCGCCTACGGTTTCGAGTCCGACAGCTTCTTCACCGAGCAGGGCAGCCCCACGCGGATCGGGCAGGCGTTCCTCGTCGTGAATCCCGCGGCGCTCGCGGGCAACGACGTCTTCTTCGAGCGCGTCGAGACGCTGGTGGCCGCCATGGGCGAGGACGAGAAGGTGAGGCTTCCCGGCGCGAGGCGCGAGGAGAGCCGGGCGCAGGCGATGGCTTCCGGGGTGAGCGTGGCGCCCGACGTGCTGGGCAAGATCCGCGCCCTGGCCGGGGAGGGTTCCCTTGCCTGACGGATCGCGCATCGCGCAGGCTTTCCAGGCGTGCGTGCGCACGCCCTTCGCCACGCTCGGCATCACCGCCAACGACACGCACGTGACCGGCATCCGGTTCCTCGCGCCCACGGTCCCGGCGCTCATGCCCAGGCGCAACAGCATCGCGCACCTCGCGTGCGTGCAGCTGCAGGCCTACCTCGACAATCCGCGCTTCGCCTTCGATCTTCCGCTCATGCTCGCGGGCACGCGCCACCGGCTCGCCGTATGGGAGGCGATGCAGCGCATCGACGCGGGCAAGACGCGCACGTATGGCGAGCTCGCGGCCGAGCTTCGCTCCTCGGCCCGCGCGGTGGGCGGGGCCTGCGGGGCCAACCCGATTCCCGTGGTCGTCCCCTGCCATCGCGTGATCGCGGCGGGCGGCGCGATCGGCGGGTTCATGGGCGCCCGCAAGGAAGGCTTCGAGCTTGGCATCAAGCGCTGGCTGCTGGAGCATGAAGGCGCCGCCTGAGGCCGACACGCGGCTCCTCGATCGCTTCGCCGACGGGCTCTGGCTGAACGACGGGCTCGCACGCAACACGCTCGCGAGCTACCGGCAGGACCTCGCGACACTGTCGTCGTGGCTCGCCGAAACCGGGGTGAAATCGCTCGTGGACGCCTCCGCGGCGGACCTGCAGCGCCATCTCGCCTGGCAGGTGGAGTCGCGCCACGCGAAGCCGCGCACCACGGGGCGCCTCGTCTCCTCGGTGAAGCGCTTCTACCGCTTCGCGGTTCGCGAGGGCTGGCGCGGCGACGATCCGTCGGCGGCCCTCGAGAGCCCGAAGCTGCCGCGCTCGCTCCCCAAGTCGCTCTCGGAGGCCGAGGTGGAGTCGCTCCTCGAGGCGCCCGACGTCTCGACGCCGCAGGGGCTGCGCGACCGCGCGATGCTGGAGACGCTCTATGCGAGCGGGTTGCGCGTCTCGGAGCTGGTGGGCGTGAAGACGGTGCAGGTGAGCCTCGACATGAACGTGGTCCGCATCCTCGGCAAGGGCTCGAAGGAGAGGCTCACCCCGCTGGGCGAAGAGGCCGCCGCCTGGATCTCGCGTTACCAGCGCGAGGCGCGCCCGGCGCTCCTGGGGGCGCGCAAGTCGGACGCGCTCTTCGTGACCTCGCGGGGAGGCCCGATGACGCGCCAGTCGTTCTGGTCGCTGGTGAAGCGCCACGCCGCGACGGCGGGCATCCGCCGCGCGATCTCGCCGCATACGCTGCGCCACGCGTTCGCCACGCACCTCATCAACCACGGCGCGGACCTCCGGGTCGTGCAGCTCCTCCTGGGCCACGCCGACATCTCCACCACGCAGATCTACACCCACGTCGCGCGCGAGCGGCTGAAGGCGTTGCATCGCAAGCACCACCCGCGCGGATGATCGACCTCGCCGACCAGTCCATCTGGCTGTACGTCCTCGCGCCCTTCGTGATCGTGCTCGCCTACACGGTGTTCGGCCTGTCGGGCTTCGGCTCCACCGTGATCTCGGTGCCGATCCTCGCCCATTGGCTGCCCGTGTCCTACCTCGTGCCGCTGATGGCGCTCCTCGACATGGTCTCGGCGTCCATCATGGGCACGCAGGGTCGCAAGCACGCGTCGTACAAGGAGCTGAAGCGCGTGATCCCGTTCATGTTCGTGGGATTCGTGGTGGGCGTGACGCTCCTCGTGGGCGTTCCCGACCGGTACCTGCGCATCGCGCTGGGCGCCTTCGCGGCCGGCATCGGCATCTACAGCATCTTCAATCCCGTGATGCACCGCTCCGTCTCCGCGTGGTGGTCCGTGCCGGCGGGGATCGTGGGCGGGGCGGTGGCCACGGTCTTCGGCGCGGGCGGGCCGATCTACGCGACGTACCTTTCGGGCCGGCTGCAGGACAAGACCGAGATCCGCTCGACGATGTCGCTCCTCATCTCGATCTCGGCCTTCAGCCGCGCGCTGGTCTACGCGATCGAGGGGCTCATCCTCAAGGCGGCCGTGCTGACGGGGCTCTTCGCGCTCGCGCCTTTCGTGTGGATGGGCCTCAAGCTCGGCAACCGCATCCACGTGGGGCTCACGCAGCAGCAGATGCGCCGCGCCATCGGCGTCGTGCTGATCCTCACGGGGGGCTCGCTCTTCGTGCGCGCCCTTCTCTCGGCATGAAGGCGGGCGGCACGCCGGCGACGCAGTTCCTCGCCGCGCACGGCGTGGCCTACAGCGAGCACGAGTTCGACTACCTCGAGCACGGCGGCACGGGCCACTCGTCGAAGATGCTGGGCGTGCCCGAGCACGAGGTCGTGAAGACGCTCGTCATGGAGAACGAGAAGGGCGAGCCGCTCGTGGTCCTCATGCACGGCGACCGCAAGGTCTCGACCAAGGAGCTCGCGCGCGCGGCCGGCATGAAGCGCATCGCGCCGTGCAAGCCCGAGGCCGCCACGCGCCATTCGGGCTACCTCATCGGCGGGACCTCGCCCTTCGGCACGAGGAAGCGCATGCCGGTCTTCCTCGAGAAGTCCGTGCTCGGGCTTCCCCGCATCTACATCAACGGCGGCCGGCGCGGCTACCTGCTCGGCATGGATCCCGCCGAGCTCGTGCGCGTGCTCTCTCCCGTGCTTGTTGAGGCTGCCCTCGAGGAGTAGCCTCACCCCATGCCAGAAACTTCGGGCCTCCAGCTCGTGCTGCCCGGGCGCTACGTGGGCTTCGGCGCGTCCCTCGGCTGGATCGGGCGCAGCTGGAAGCTCTTCGCGCAGGCCCCGCTCATGTGGATCCTCGCGGTCCTCATCTTCTTCGTGGGGAGCCTCGTCGTGCAGGTGATACCGATCCTCGGGTTCATCGCCTCCACGCTGCTCTCGCCCGTGTACGTCGCGGGCTTCGCGGTGGGCTGCCGCTCGCTCGAAACCGGCGGCGAGTTCGAGCTGGACCAGCTGCTCGCCGGGTTCAAGGAGCACACCGTGGACCTCGTCGTCGTCGGCCTGGTGATGCTCCTGGGCGAGATCCTCGCCTTCCTCATCTTCCTGATGATCGTGGGCTTCGCGATCTTCGAGGCGATCTACGCCGCCTTCATCTCGGGCGACGCGCAGGCCGTGGAGGCCATCCTGGTCGCGATGGGCCTGAAGATCGTGCTGGGCGTCCTCGTGATGCTCCTCTTCCTCATCCCGCTGCTCGCGGCCTACTGGTTCGCGCCGTTCCTCGTGGTGATGCACGGGATGAAGCCCATCGAGGCGATGAAGGCCTCGCTCACGGCGTGCATCCGCAATTTCTTCCCGATGGCCTTCTACGGCCTGGGAATGATCGTGGTCGGCGTGGTCGCGTGCATCCCCGCGATCGTGCCGATCCTGGGATGGCTCGTGACCGCGGCCGCGTTCTTCGTGCTCATGGTCATGGGATTCATCGCGATCTATACCGGCTACCGCGACATGTTCACCGAGGATCCGCGGATCACCCCGACGGTGACCGTCTAGGGGTCAGGCGCCGGGCTTGCGCCGCCGCTCGAGCGTGATGCCGAGCTTGCGCACGTTGCGCACGTGGCCCAGCTTGGCGACCGAGACCTTCACCGATTGCGCGTTGGCGAACTCGGCGAGGACCACCCGGCAGACGTGCTCGGCGAGCGCCTCGAGGAGCCTGAACTTGTGCGAGGCGAGCTCGGCGGCGACGCGGCTCACGACCTCGCCATAGTTCACGGTGTCCTGGATGTGGTCGGTGCGCCCCGCGGGTGCCTCCGGGAGCCCGATCTCCAGCTCCATGTCGAGGGTCTGCGCGCGCTGCTTCTCCCACTCGTAGATGCCGACCCACGCCTCGACGCGGAACTCGCGGATGAAGACCGTATCCATGCGGCCGTATTGTAGAGTATGCGCATGCTGACCCTCGCCGCCTGCGCGCTGGGCGGATACCTCGCCGGCTCGATCCCGTTCGCCGTGCTGGTGAGCCGCGCGCTGGCGCTCCCCGATCCGCGCACCTATGGCTCCGGCAACATAGGGGCGACCAACGTGCTGCGCTCCGGCCACCGCATCGCCGCGCTCTTCACGCTGCTGGGCGACGCGGGCAAGGGCTGGGCGGCAGTGCTCGTGGCGCGGCTCCTGGGCGCAAGCGACGAAGGGGCGGCGCTGGTGGGCTTCGCCGCCTTCGTGGGGCACGTGTTCCCGGTGTGGCTGCGGTTCCATGGCGGCAAGGGGGTGGCCACGGCCGCCGGGGTGCTGATCGCCCTCGACTGGCGCGTGGGCGCGGCCGCCCTCACGGCCTGGCTCGCCATCGTGCTCGTTACCCGGTATTCTTCGCTCGCGGCGATCGTGGCGGCGGTGTGCGCGCCCGTGGCGGCGTGGTACCTCCTGGGCCCCGGGCCGTTCTTCGCGGCGGTGGCGGCCATGAGCGTGATCCTCGTGCTGCGGCACCGCGCGAACATCGGCAAGCTGCTGCGCGGGGAGGAGAGCCGCATCGGCGAGAAGAAAGCCGCTGCCCCGAGGGAGAACGAGGGAACTGCCGCATGACGCACCCGGACGCCGACGACGACGACCTGGACTTCACCAGTCCCCAGAAGGCCGCGCCGCCCCCGCCACCCGAGAAGGTCGTAGCCGCCCGCAAGGAAGCGACCACCGGGAGCCCGCAGCTCGCCAAGACGGGCTTCTACGTGGCCATGGCGCGGCACTCCACGGGCGGGCGCGTGCCGCCCCGCAACGGCCAGCGCCATTCCATCTTCGTGATCGAGGACGACAAGGCGCTCGCCGACCTCGTGGGCGAGGTGCTCGCGAAGTCCGGCTTCCTCACGCGCTTCGCGAAGAGCCGCGCCGAGATCAACGCCGAGTTCAACAAGGCGCCGCTGCCGGACCTCGTGCTCCTCGACGTGTCGCTGCCGGATGCCGACGGCTTCCAGATCCTCGAGCGCATCCGCGGCAATCCCAAGATCAAGAACCTGCCCGTGATCATGATGACGGGCAAGAGCGAGGTCACCGACGTCGCGCGCGGCCTCTCGCTGGGCGCCGACGGCTACGTCACCAAGCCCTTCCGCATCAGCGGGCTGGTGCAGGCGGTGAACACCGTGCTGGGCGTTTCCACCGGGTCCTCCGAGGGCTAGCCTCAGGTCGCGGTGACGATCGCGCCCTCGGCCCTCGCGGGGGCGCCCTGCAGGGGCGCGCTCTTCTGCCTCGGGTACGGATAGAGCATGTTCAGCGCCGCCGTCTGGCCGTTCGCCTGCACGATGCGGCAGTGCTCGCGCTTCAGCAGCCGCGGGTGCGCGACGCCGCAGGAGTGCGCGATCATCTCGATGTCGTGGTTCATGCCCATCGCGTAGTTCGCCACGCGCTGGTACTTCTCCTCGACCACGAGGCCGCGCTGCAGCCGCGGGTTGTGCGTGGTGATTCCGGTCGGGCACGTGTTGGTGTGGCAGCGCAGCGCCTGGATGCAGCCCAGCGAGAACATGAAGCCGCGCGCGGTATTGATGAAGTCGGCGCCCACGCACAGGGCCCACGCGGCGCGCGCGGAGGTCACGAGCTTGCCCGAGGCGACCAGGCGGATGCGATCCTTCAATCCCGATTCGAGGAGCACGTCGGCCGCGCGCGGCAGCGCCTCCTCGATGGAAAGGCTCATGTGGTCGAAGAGCGCCTGGGGCGCGGCGCCGCTCCCGCCCTCGCCGCCGTCGATCACGAGGAAGTCCGGCGCGTACTCGAGGCCGCGGCGCAGCACGTTCTCGGCCATCTCGTTCAGGAAGTGCCAGCCGCCGATCGCGGTCTTGAGGCCGACCGGACGCCCGGTGAGCTCGCGGATGTAGCGCACCTGGTCCAATAGCTCCGTGATGTTCCCCGCGTCGCGATGGCGATTGGGGCTGATCGACGCCTCGCCCACGGGAATGCCGCGGATGGCCGCGATCTCGGGGGTTACCTTGCCTCCCGGGAGCACCCCGCCCTTGCCGGGCTTCGCGCCCTGCGACAGCTTGATCTCGAAGGCCTTCACGCTCTTGGCGAGTTCCTTCGCGCGCTCCGGGGAGAACGAGCCGTCGGGATTGCGCACGCCGTACTTCGCGGTGCCGATCTGCGCGATCACGTCGGCGCCGCCTTCCAGGTGGAAGGGCGACGTGCCGCCTTCCCCGGTATCGAGCCAGCAGCCGGCGAGCGCGGCGCCGCGCGAAAGGGCCTGGACCGCGGGCCGGGAGATCGCCCCGAAGCTCATGCCGCTCACGTTCACGATGGAGCGCGCGAGGAACGGCTGGTCGCAGAAGCCCTCGCCGATCATGAGGGGCGGGGTCGCCTGCTTCTCCCACTCCTGCACCGGGAAAGCCGCGTTCACGAAGAGGATCGCGCCCGGGGCCTTCATGTCGTAGGTGGACCCGAAGCCGATGATGCCGCTGCCGTCCTCCTGCTTGGCGACGCGGTAGATCCACGCGCGCGTGGCGCGGTTGAACGGCATCTCGTCGCGGTCGCCGGCGAAGAAGTACTGGCGGAAGTACTCGCCCTGCTTCTCGAAGAAGTACCGGAGCCTTCCGATCACGGGATAGTTGCGCAGCACCGCGTGCTTCTTCTGCGTGACGTCCTCGATGAACCAGAAGACCACGACGGCCGCGGCGACGATGGCGAGCAGCGTTCCCGCCCCGACCGACAGCACCCTCAACAGATCGGACATGAAACCTCCCTGGCGCCTATCGGATTTATGATGGCACAAAGGGTATCTTTGCTCCATGGACGAGAACTACTGGCAGCTGGGCACCTGGGGCCGCATCCCCGTGGCGATGCACTGGACGGTGCTCCTCGCGTTCGCCTGGATGTACCTCGTGTTCTGGAGCGTGCCGGCCACGCTGGTGGGCGCCGTGGCGCTCTTCTTCGTGCTCGCCGTGCACGAGCTGGGGCACGTCGCGGTCCTCAGGCGCCGCAAGGTCTCCATCGACAGCATCACGTTCTTCGGGGTCCACGGCACGACCTCGCACGGGTACGCCGGGCCCGGGGTCGAGATCGCGGTGGCCTGGGCGGGCGTGGCGGCGCAGGCGGTCCTCCTCGCGGCGACGCTCGTGGTGGGGGACCTCGTGGATTTCTCCTCCATCCCGCTCCTCGCGTGGGCGTGGGGCGTGACCTACCTCGTCTGGACCAAGCTCAACGTCTTCGTGATGGTGATCGCCCTCCTGCCGCTCGGGCCCTTCGACGGGCGCGTGGCGTGGAGCGTCTTCGGCTACATGAAGGGCGCGATGCGCCGGCGCAGGAAAAGGAAGCAGGAGCTGCTGCTGAATCCCGAGCGCGCTCTCTCCCCGGAGCGGCGCCGCGAGCTGGAGGAGAGCTCGTCGCAGGCCGCCGCGCAGCTCATGGGGAAGCTCTCCGGCCGGCGCGACGAGACGCGCGGGGACGAGTGACTACTTGAGCAGCGTCTCGCGCGCGAACGCGGCCATGGCGTAGAAGAGGAAGTCGGCGTTCGGCTTCTTCGCGTAGCCGTGGCCCTCGTCCTTCGCGACGATGTACCAGACGGTCGTACCGCGGGCCTTCAGGTTCGCCACGATCTGCTCGCCCTCGGTGTAGGGCACCCTCGGGTCGTTGCGGCCGCTCGCCACCAGCAGCGGCTTCGTGATCTTGTCGGCATGGTTCAGCGGCGAGATCGACTCCAGGAAGTCGCGCATCAAGGGATCGCGCTCGTCGCCATACTCCACGCGGCGAAGGTCGCGGCGGTAGCTCTCCGTGTGCTCGAGGAATGTCACGAAGCTGGAGATGCCCACGACGTCCACGGCGCCCGCGATGCGATCGGCGTAGTGCACGGCGCAGGCGAGCGTCATGTAGCCGCCGTAGCTTCCGCCGATGATCATCACGCGCGAGGCGTCGAGCTCCGGCTGGGCCGCGATCCAGTCGAGGAGCGCGCCGATGTCCTTCACGGAATCCTCGCGCTTGCGCCCGTCGTCGAGCGCGAGCCACGTCTTGCCGAACCCTTCGGAGCCGCGCACGTTGGGATAGATCATCGCCACGCCCAGCTCGTCGACGAAGTAGTTGTTGCGGCCGATGAAGTCGGGCCGCGCCTGGGCCTCCGGGCCGCCGTGGATGTTCACGATCACGGGGCGCCTGCCGGTGAAGCGCGACGGCGGCGCATAGAGGAAGCCCGACACCTCGAGGCCGTCGAAGCTCTTCCACTTCACGAGCCGGGGCTCGGCGAAGGCGCTGGTGTTCACCTTCGGGCTGTTGCCGTTGGTCCAGCGCGTGAGCTGGTTGGCGTCGATGTCGTAGGAAAACACGTCGCCCGCGCTCTTGGCCGAGCTCATGGAGAAGGCGACCTCGTGGGAGTGGCGCCGCCATTCGAGGCCGCGGATCACGCCCTGCAGCATCGAGGGGCGGGGCAGCTCCTTGAAGGACGCGAGCTCCATGAGGCGCAGCACGCTCGCGCCCGACTCGTTGGTGACGAAGGCGATGCGGTTGGCGTCGAACGAGATGTCGAACTGCTCCACGTCGTGGTTCAGCCTCGGCGTGAGGACGCGCGGCCTGCCCGCGGAGATCGGCAGGTACACGAGCCGGCGGAATTCCCCGTCGCCGTCGCTCACGGTGACGACGCCGCGGCCGTCGCGCGTGAAGCGCGCATCGCCGTAGAAGACGGTGCCGGATTTCGGCTTGGGCGTGATGCGCGCCCTGCGGCCCGTGGCGACGTCCATGACCCACAGGTACGACTCGGTGGCCGAGACGTATTCCAGGAAGACGAGGCGCTTGTTGTCCTCGGAGAAGTGGAACGCCGCCCAGCCGCCGCCCTCGAGGCGCGCTGCGACGCGATCGGTCTTCGGCCGTGCGGGGTCGAGCAGGTGGATCGAGGTGACGGCCTTGCGCTGGGGATTCGCGTGGTCCACGAGCTGCGTGGCGTATACCGCGATTTTCCCGTTGCGCGCGAACTCGAACTCCGTGGCGCGCTCGCCCTCGGGACTGAGCGCCGTCACGACCTTCGTCGCGACGTCTTCGCGGAAGACGCGGTACACCTCGTTGCCGCCCTGGGCGCGCAGGAACACGAAGTAGCCGCCTTTCGCGGGCTCGTACCGCGCGAAGTTCACGGGGTCGCGGAAGTCGGTGAGCGGCTCGGGCTTCGCCCCGGGCTCCGTCACGAGGTGGATTTGGTTGGTGTTCTCGAGCCGGCGGCTCACGAGCATCTCGCGGCGGGTGGGATGCCACGAGAGCAGGCGCTGCGCGCGAAAGTCGGTGTAGGGCTCGATCTTCGCCGCGAGGTCGGCGGCGATGGGCGGCACGCCGTCGAGGACGAGGCTCGCGGGAGGCGCGATCGCTTCGCCGGCGCGCGCCGCGCCGCAGGCGAGGGCGGCAGCGAGCGTTGCGGCGGTGGCGAGCCTCATCCGCGCGAGGCGACCGGCCGCGAGCGGTCGGCGACCCACTCGCTCCAGGAGCCCACGTAGAGGCGTCCCTGCGCGATGCCGGCGAGCGCCATCGCGAACATGTTGTGGCAGGCCGTGACGCCCGAGCCGCACATGTGCACCACCTGCTCGGGCTTCGATTCCGCGAGGAACTCCGCGTACTCGCGCTTCAGCTGCTCGGGCGCCTTGAAGCGCCCGTCCGGGCCCAGGTTCTTCTGCCAGAAGCGGTTCACGGCGCCCGGGATGTGGCCCGCGACCGGATCGATGGGCTCCTTCAGCCCGGCGAAGCGCTCCGGGGCGCGCGCGTCCACGAGCCGGATGGAGGGATCCTCGCGGAAGCGCTCGATGAAGGGCGTATCGACGACGTCGCCCAGGTGCGGGCGCGCCTTGAAGTCGCCCCGGCGTGGCGCGGGCACTTCCTTCGTGACCGGCCGCTTTTCCTTCTCCCAGAGCGGATAGCCGCCGTCGAGGAGCGCCGCCCGCTCGTGCCCGAGCCAGCGCAGCATCCACCAGAGCCGCACCGCGAAGTTGCCGCCGAGGTCGTCGTACACCACGACCTGCGTCGCGGGCGTGACGCCGCTCGCCTCGATCCTCGCCGCGAACGTCGCGAGGTCGGGCAGCGGATGGCGTCCGTTCTTCCCGGTCTTGGCTCCCGAGAGGTCGTCGTCCACGTGCAGGAAATACGCGCCGGGGATGTGCCCCTCGGCGTAGGCGCGCCTTCCCTTTTCGACGTCGCCCATGTCGTGGCGCGTGTCGAACACGATCCAGCCCGGATCGCCCAGGTGCTTCTCCAGCTCCGCTGTCGAGACGAGGATCGTTTCCATCCTCGAATTTTAACCCGGCGTGGCCGATGCCCTCGCCGTGAGCGTCGCGGCGCAAACGCCCGCCGCGAGGGGCACCCAGCAGAAAAGCGTCATCAGCCGCACCAGCGCGAAATGGTCGGCGACGAGGAGCCCGATCACGGGCGAGGCGAGGGCGGCGCATGCGAGCGCGCCGCACGCGATGCCGAAACGCCCGCCGTGGCCGGCGAGGAGCCAGGCGATGGGCACGAGCGCCAGCACGTGGTAGTGCGGCCAGATGAGCGGCGAGGTGGCCAACATCATCACGACGCCGCAGCTCGCCGCGAATTGCGGGTCGCCGAAGAGCGCCAGCGCGCGCCGCTTCGGGCTCTCGGCGCCCGCGCCCTTCACGAGCGCGAACGCGAAGGCGGCGATGAGGAGCGCGGTGAGCAGTCCCCCGGCGGCGAGCACGCCCAGCCGCGGCGAGGCCTCCGCGAGGAATTTCACGATGGAGTGGTTCCCCTCGCCCACGCTGTACAGCAGCCGCCCGCCATTCATTCCCTGGGTGTAGCGCAGCCAGTCGATCCACGCGTGGGGCCCGTCGAAATAGAACGCCCCGATCGCCGCGCAGGCGATCGAGATCCCCGCGCCCGCGATGAGCGCGCGCGGGACCCAGCGGGCGCCGGTCACGATCACGTAGTGCGCCGCGAGCACCGCCACGATCCAGAGCGTGTTGGGCTTGAACATCGCGAGCGCCGCGAGCAGCGCGGGAAACGTGTCTCCAAAGGCGAAGGAGGACAGGCGCGCGCGGCCCGCCGAAAGCGTCATGAGGACCGCGATGGCGAGGAGCTGGAACGCGTTCACGTTGCCGTACTTCACGTCCTGGGCGAACGGGTTGAATTCGAGCGCGATGACCGCGGCGAGCGCGATGCCCAGCCACGCCCCGCCGCCATTCAGGCGCGCGAGCAGCACGAGGGCCACGAAGAGCGCGGCGTACTGCGCGATGCCGAAGACCGCGGCGGCCGCGTCGAAGTCCGGCGGCAGCACGCTGAACACCGCGTAGTAGAAAGGCGTGCCCGTGGGCTCGATCACGCGCCGCGCGTTGTTGGCGCGCTTCAGCATCGGGCTCGCGGAATGCGCCGTCACGTCGTTCAGGAAGTCGCCGTACTCCTTCACCTTCGCGTACGGGTTCGCGGCGAGCGTGTCGTGGGCGAGGGGCACGCCCCACATGTGGTAGAAGTCCACGCGCAGCAGGTAGGGGAAGGTGCGCACCCCGTCCACCATGGCGGCGGCCACCAGCGCCAGCGCGGCGATGGGGAGGATCAGGCGCTGGAGCGCTCGCATCGGGGCATTATGCCTAGCTCTCGAAGCCGGCCTCCTCGATCGCTTCCTTCTTCTCCACGCGCATGGCCATGAGGCCGCTCGCGATGATGACCGCGATCCCCGCGAGCTCGGCCGGCGGAAGGCGCTCGTTCCAGACGATGTAGGTCGCGGCGGCGCCGAAGACGAGCGTCGAATAGGAGAAGGCGCCCACGACGAGCGTGTTGCCGGTGCGGTAGGCGCGCGTCATCGCGAGCTGCGCCACCGTGCCGCAGAAGCCCAGCCCCACGAGCGTCCAGGCGTTCCCCGGGCGCAGCGCGTGGAACGTGGACGTCGCGAGCTGCCACCCGGCGCAGAGGATGGACCCGATCAGCGTGAACCAGAAGACCACGCGGTAGTCGGGCTCGCCCAGCTTGCCGAGCGTCCTCACGCTGAGGTACGCCCATGCCGCGAACACGCCGGAAAAAAGCCCGATCAACGCGGGCGATTCCTTCCCCGCTTCCATGGTCGGGTGCAGCAGGAGCGCTACGCCCGCGAACCCCACGGCGATGGCGGCGACCAGCCACCACGAGAACTTCTCGCCCAGGACCACGACCAACGCCACCGCGAGGAAGATGGGCGACGTGTAGTTGAGCGTCTGGGCGGTCGCGAGCGGCAGCCTGGACATCGCGTAGAAGTAGCCGATGAGGGAAACGGATCCCACGACGCTGCGGATCACGTGGCCGCCCAGGTGGGGCGTGCGAAGGGGCCACTTGCGGGCGAGCGCGAGGCCCGCGATGAAGACGAGCCCCAGGAACGAGCGGTAGAACGCGAGCTCGGCGGCGTCGAACGATTCCGCGCCGAACTTCACGAACACGCCCATCGCCGCGAAGAAGAATCCCGCGACCAGCATCCAGGAGGAAGTCACGCTGATATTCTAGTCGGCATGAAGCGCCTCGCGGCCTGCCTCGCCTCGATCCTCTCGCTCGGCGCTCCGCCATCCTTCGCGGCGCGGACGTGGATCTCGGACGTCGTGATCGTGTCGCCGGAAAGCCTCGATCGCGTGGAGAAGGGAGGCGTGCTTCTCGAGGACGGACGCATCGTTGCCGTCGAGCGGGGCGAGGCGAAGGCGCCCGAAGGGGCGCAGGTGGTCCATGGCGGCGGCAGGTTCCTCGTTCCGGGCCTCATCGATTCCCACGTCCACCTCGCGCTCTTCCCGGGAGCCATCGACCCCTCGGCGCTCGACCCCGCGATGGTCGGCGCGTATTTCCGGCAGTTGCCGCGCTCGTACCTGTACTTCGGCTATACGACGCTGATCGACCTCATCGTTTTCGACAAGGCGACGCTCGAAGGCTTTCGCCGCGCGCCGTTGCACCCCGACCTCCATGACTGCGGGGAAGCGGTGCCGATGGCCAATGGCTACCCGATGGCCCTCTTCCCGCCGGGCCGCGCCTACCAGGCGTTCCCCAACTTCCTGGTCGATCCCGGGCAGCCCACGCCCCTTCCCGAGGGCACGAAGCCCGAGGAGCACACGCCCGAGGCGGCGGTGGCGCGCGTGAAGGCCTCGGGCGCGATCTGCGTGAAGGCGTTCATCGAGAGGGGATTCGCGAAGAACCATGCGCTCCCCATTCCCGGCGCCGGGATGCTGGCGCGCCTTCGCAAGGCGGCCACCGGCGCGGGCCTCGTCCTGGTGGTCCACGCGAACAACCTCGAGGCGCAGCGCATGGCGCTCGATGCCGGCGTCGACGTGATCGCCCACGGCATGTGGGAGTGGGGAGCGCTCGACCGCTCGAAGGACGTGCCCGCCGAAGTGGCCGCGGTCCTCGACCGGGCGGCCGCCACCCATACCGGGTACCAGCCGACTTTCCGCGTGCTCTATGGCGAGAGCGCTTACTTCGATCCCTCGTACCTCGACATGCCGGCGCTGAGGAAGGTCGTGCCCGCGGCGTTGATCGAGTGGTTCAAGTCGGCGCCGGGGCAGCAATTCAAGAAGGAGGTCGCCGAGCCCGGCGTGCCGGATGCCGCGATGGCGGAGGGCTTCGCGAACGGGCCGCTACGGCGCGTGCGGCTCGCGACGGCGTACCTCGACGGCAAGGGAGGAAGCCTCCTCTTCGGCACGGACACGCCTTCCGCGCCGAGCTATGGAAACCTGCCGGGGCTGAACGGCTACCTCGAGATGAAGGAGTGGCAGGCCGCCGGGATCTCGCTGGAGCGGCTCTTCCGCGCCGCGACGATCGACAACGCGCGCCGCTTCGGCCTCGACAAGGACGTGGGCAGCATCGAGCCCGGCAAGGCGGCGAACCTCCTGCTCATGGAGAAGTCGCCCCTCGAGTCGCTCGACGCCTACGATTCCATCGTCACCGTGTGGATTCGCGGGAAAGCGGTTCCCCGGGAGTCACTCGCCGCAAATCCTGCGCCACCTTCCCGCCCTGCAGCACGATGACGCGCTCGGCCGAGGCGATGGTCTCGGGCCGGTGCGCGATGATGATGCGCGTGAGCTTGAGCGAGCGCACCGCCTCGCTCACGGCGCGCTCCTTCTGCACGTCGAGCGCGCTCGTCGCCTCGTCGAGGAAGAGGATCCGCGGCTGCTTGTAGAGGGCGCGCGCAAGCAGGATGCGCTGGCGCTGCCCGCCCGAGAGCGCCGCGCCCATGTCGCCGATCAGCGTGTTGTAGGCCATGGGCATCGCCGCGATGTCGTCGTGCACGGCGGCAATTCCCGCGTAATGCTCGATCGCGGCGGGGTCCGGCGTCGGGTCGAAGAAGCAGATGTTGTCGGCGATCGACCCGGCGAAGAGCTGGTCGTCCTGCATCACGGTGCCCACCAGCTTGCGGTAGCGGTCGATGCCGAGCTTCTGGATGTCGATGCCGCCCGCGAGCACGCGCCCGTCGGTGGGTGACAGCAACCCCAGCATGATCTTCACGAGCGTGGTCTTGCCTCCGCCCGAGGCCCCGACGATCGCCACCGACTCGCCGGGCTCCACGCGAAAGGAGCAGTTCAGGAGGACGAACGGCTCCATGTCCGAGTAGCGGAAGGAAAGCGCGGCCGCCTCGAGGGACGCCTCGATCGAGTCGGCGGGCATGGTGGCGGCGTCCTCCTCCGGCGCGGTGAGGACGATGTCGGCGAGGCGCTCGGCCTGGAGCCCCAGCATGCGAAGCTCGACCACCTTGTCGATCAGCCCCGCCACGCGGGCCGAGAACTGGTCCTTGTACGCCATGAAGGCGAAAAGCATCCCGACGGAGAAGCCGCCGTCCAGCACGAGGAGCGCGCCCAGCCACACGATCGCCACGCGCTCCACGCCGAAGACGAGCGCGTTGGCCGAGCGAAAGCCCAGGCCCAGCTTCTGCGTGGCGAGATCCCGGTTCACCGCGTCCACGACGAGGTTCAGCCACCGCGAGCGCCGCTCCTCCTGGCGGCCGAAGAGCTTGATCGACTGCACGCCGCGCACCGTCTCGAGGAAGTGGCTCTGCTGCTTGGCGGTGTGCACGATGTGCTCCTCGGTGGCGCGCCGCAGGGGATCGTAGAAACCGCAGCGCAAGAGGCCGTAGAGCACGACGGCGCCCATGGCGAGGAGCGTGAGGGCGGGGCTGTACACGAGCATCATCGCGAGCGTCGCGGCGGCCATGACGCCGTCGATGAGCGCTTCCACGAAGCTCGAGGTGAGCGTGCGCTGGATCGCGTTCACCGCGCCGAAGCGCGACACGACGTCGCCCAGGTGGCGCTTCTCGAACCAGCTCACGGGGAGCTTCAGCAGGTGCGAGAACACGTTCGCCACCCACTGGAGGTTCAGCGTGGTGCCGAGGTAGAGCACGACCCACGAGCGCAGCCCGCCCAGGGCAACGTGCACGAGCGCGAGCAGGAGGAAGCCCAATCCCAGGACGGCGAGGAGGTCGCGATCCGCGGAGACCACGGCGCCATCCACCGCCCATTGCATGTAGAAGGGCGTCACGATCGCGATCGCCTGGAGGGCCAGCGCCAGCACGAAGACCTGCGCGAGGGAGCGCCCGAGGCCCGTGACGCGGCCCATGAGGTCGCGCACGCGCACCGGGCGGCGATCGTCGGCGGGCCGGAACCCGGGCATGGGCGAAAGCTCGAGGGCGATCCCGGTGAAATGCCTGGAAAGCTCGTCGTTGCCGATCTTGCGTACGCCCAAGGCGGGGTCGTGGACGACGGCGCCGCGCGAGTCGGCCGAGCGCAGCACCACGAAGTGGTTGAGGTCCCAGTGCAGGATGCAGGGCGCGCGAAGGAGCGCCACTTCGTTCAGCTCCAGGCGCAGCGGGCGCGGCGCGAGCTGCAGGCGCCCCGCGACCTGCATGAGGTAGGCGAGCGTGGCGCCCTTCAACGACACCGTGAAGCGCCGGCGCATTCCCGCGAGGTCGATGCGATGGCCGTGGAACGAGGCGACCATGCCGAGGCTCGCGAGGCCGCACTCGGCCGCCTCGGTCTGCAGGAACACGGGAAGCCGCCGCCCCGCCGCGAAGCGCAGCGCGCCGAGGAGGTCCACGCTTCAGGTCCTTCCGGCGAGCCCGAGGAGCGGCTCGAAGATCCACTCCACCAGGCGCCGCCGGTCGAGGAGCACGTCGGCCTCGACCTGCATGCCGGGCTGCAGCGCCTCGAAGCGGCCGTAGGCGCGGATCGACTGCGCGTCGAGCGCCGCCTTGATGCGGTAGACGGGCTCGCGCGTGCCGTCCACGGGCGTGAAGCCGAGCTCGCCGGGCAGCATGGGGTTGCGCGAGACGGCCACGATGCGCGCGGGATGCATGCCGAACTTCTGGTGCGGGTACGCGAGGTAGCGAAGCAGCACCTCCTCGCCCTCGTGCACGAACCCGATCGAGCGAGACGGCGCGTACAGGTGCGCCTCGAGCGCCGAGCCCGCGGGGATGAGCGTGGCGAGCACCGTCCCGGCGGTGACCATCTGGCCCGGCTCCACGAGCACCGTGGCGATCGTTCCCGCGGCGGGCGCCACGATCGCCGCGTGGAACTGCAGGTCCCGCTCGATGCGCTCCTGTCCCACGACGGCACGCTGCAGGTCGAACGCCGCGACCTGGGCGCTCGCACGGAGGCGCGCGCCTTCCGCTTCGAAGGCGACCGAGGCGCCCTCGCGCGCGAGCGCGATGCGCGTGCGCTGCAGCTGCTCCAGGCGCGACACCTGCTCGAGCTGGGCATCGCGCTCCTTCTCGAGCTGCGCGGGCGAGACGAAACCGATGTCGGCGAGGCGGCTCGCGCGTTCGAGGCTGCCGCCCGCGAGGGCGTTGCGCCGGGATTGCGTCGCGATCTCGCGGTCGACCTGCTCGAGCTCGCGGGCGAGCGCGGAGCCCTTCTCGGCATAGGCGCGCTCCTCGGCCCGCATCGCCGCGAGCGCCGCCTCGCGCTGGCGCACGATCGCCGCCTCGCGCTCGGCGAGCCGCGCGAGGAGTGCGCCGCCCACCTCCTCGCGCCCGCGTCCCTCGCGCCCGTCGCCGAGCACGATCATCACGGCGTCCCTTCCGACGCGGTCGCCTTCGCGCACGTGCACGGCCTCGACGAGGCCCGACTGCTGGGCGATGACCCGCGCCACGCCCAGGGAGGGCGCGAGGATGCCCGTCACGCGCGCCTTGCGCGTGTACTCGCCGAAAGTGAAGAACGCGGCGAGCGCGATCGTGAAGACGAGGGCGGCGGCGGTGAGGAACGTGAACGAGACCGGGCGGATCAGCACCACGCGTCCCAGCCAACGGCTCGCGCGCGCTTCCTCGGATTCCTCGCGGAAGAGCGATTGCGGCATCGGCCGTTCAGGCGCCTCGCGGCCGGAAGCGCCGCCAGAATTGCCACGCCGCCGGGAAGAAGAGGATCGCGAGGACGATCTCGAAGGTCCAGCTCGAAGGATTCGTGGGATCGCCGCGGGGCTTCACGGCGACCAGGCCGCCCAGGACCCAGAAGGGTGTTGTCGCGTTGTACAGGGCGTGCAAGGCGATCCCGGGCCAGAGGCTGTCGTACTTCAGGTAGATGAGGGCGAAGGCGACCCCGAGGATTCCCGCGAACAAGGCGCTTTCCCAGTGAAAGAGGCCGAATACCATCGAGGACAGGATCACGCCGGACCAGCGGCCCTTGCGGGCGATCCAGAGATTCATCAGGAAACCGCGGAACATCAGCTCCTCGCCCAGGGGCCCCAGCACGACCATGGCGCCGATCACGAGGAGGAACCGCGCCTCGAATGCGGGCACCGCCTCCACGAAGCCGAGGTCGTCGTAGGCGCCGGGCCAGAGGTGCAGTACCGGGAGGAGCGCCGCGACTCGATAGAATCCGTAGCCCCAGCAGGTCATCGCCGCGATCGCCCAGCCGATGTCGCCGGGCAGGATGCTCGTGCCGGGCCGTGCGAAAAGGAGCGGCAGCGCGCGCCGCAATTCCGGGACCACCACCAGGAAGACGATGTAGATGAACGCCGTGATCACGGTGACCACGGCGATGCGGAGGTAGGGCCGTACCGGCTCGCCGATTCCGAGCGTGAGCTTGTGGCCCGCGACGAAGCCCACGGCGTACGCGAAGACCAGGATGAACAGGACGTGCCAGGGGCGCACGGCTCCTGCGGTCATCACTTCCTTCGAGCGGATGTCTGGACTGTGCATGGACCCACCCCGGGGCTCGCGCCCCGGGCGATCGGGTTACTTCGCCGCGTGGGCGACGGTCTCGATGATATGCGAGGTCGTATCGACGAGGCCGTCGTAGATGGCGGTCATCGCCTCACCCGGCGTGGGGGCCGTCGCCTGCACGCTGACGCCTCCCGAGCCGACGCTTGCCGTCGCGCCGCACGCCGTCCCCGCGCCGCCGCCCACTTCCGCGGCCTGCTCGCTGGAAAGCTCCCGTCCCGCTTCCTGCTTCTTCGTGTCTTCCATGCTGGTTCCTTTTGCGTTCGTCGATCAGACCTGCTTGTGGTGCGTGCCGTCGCCCAGCGGATCGTACGGATCCGTGGGGCCGATGGGGCCGGCCGGCGTCTGCGGATACGGCATGGGCGCGATGGGGCCGCCCGGCGCGATCACGGCCGTCGGGCTCACCTGGCCGCCGGAGATTCCCGGCAGGTCCTTCTTCTCGATTTCCTTCATTCGTTGCTCTCCTTGCTGCTCGCGGTTGCTGTGGGGCGCGGTTCGAGCTCCGGGAGCAACCTGGGCCCGGGGCGTCGTGGCGGCCGGATCGCGTCGCCCGTCCGCCGGGATCAGAGGGGCTCGGACTCGCGCAGGAACGTCCCGAGGCGCCTCGCGCGTTCCTCGGCATCGCGCTCCGGCTCCTGCGGCGCGCGGTAGGTGAGTTCATCAAGCGCCGCCGTCACCGGAACGCCGCCGGCGATGCGCAGCACTTCCTCCAGGCTCATTTCCTTCACGATGGTCCTCCATTGAAGCGTGGTGCCTTTGGATCCGGCGGGATGGGTTTCGCGCCCGGCCGTTGGAACGCATCGTAGGAAAGCGGGCAGGGCTACGCGCGCGCAAATCGCGAAACCCTTCCGGCAATTTCCGGATATGGGGCGCGGCGCCGCGCGCTATCTTCCCGGCGATGACCGAGCCCTCGTCCCGCGGCCGCTACCGGGTCGCGATCCATCGCGCCGCGGGCTGCTATTTCGCGCAGGTCCTCGACCTGCCCGGGTGCTTCTCGCGCGGCGCGACCGAGGTCGAGGCCGTCGAGAACGCGCGCGAGGCGATCCGCGCCTACCTCTGGGTCGCGCAGAAGCTCGCGGGCGACGACGCGCTGGTGCGCGTGGAGATTTCCCCGTAGCGTGGTGTAACCTAGGATTCAAATCCCCCCGCGAATTCCAGCGTTGCTGCAGAGCAGCAGAGAGGAGTCATCGCCATGGCGAAATACACCACCGAGAACATCCACACCGTGGCTCTCGTGGGCCACGGCGGGGCGGGCAAGACCACCCTCACCGAGGCCTTGCTCGCCCGCACCGGCGCCATCGGCGCCATGGGCAGCACCGAGCGAGGCACCACGGTGAGCGATTTCGATCCCCTCGAAAAGACCTACGGCCACTCGCTCAGCTCGTCGATCGTCAACTTCCCCTACAAGGGCATCCACGTCCTCCTCCTCGACACCCCGGGCATGCCGGACTTCGCCGGGCAGTCGATCGCCGCGCTCGCCGCCGTGGACCTCGCGGTGATCGTGATCAACGCGCAGAACGGCATCGAGCTCAACACCACGCGCATGATGCGTTCGGCGGCCAGGCGCGGCCTCGATCGCATGATCCTCGTGAACAAGATCGACGCGGAGAACATCGACCTCGCCGGGCTCCTCGAGCGCATCCAGGAGGTCTTCGGCAAGGAGTGCCTCCCGATCAACCTTCCCGCCCACGGCCGCAAGGACGTGGTCGATTGCTTCTTCAATCCCGACGGCGAGGCCGATTTCTCGTCGGTGAAGGCCGCGCACTCGGCGCTGGTGGACCAGGTGGTGGAAGTCGACGAGGAGCTGATGGCCACCTACCTCGAGCAGGGCGAGGAGCTCTCCCCCGAGCAGCTGCACGCGCCCTTCGAGAAGGCGCTGCGCGAGGGCCACCTCATCCCCGTGTGCTTCGCCTCCGCGCGCACCGGCGCCGGCGTCCCCGAATTCCTGGAAATCCTCGCGCGCCTCGCGCCGAACGCGACCGAGAGCAACCCGCCGCCCTTCCTGAAGAGCGCCGGCACCGAGGGCGAGGAGTTCCACGCCGAGCCCGACCCGAAGAAGCATGTGCTCGCGCACGTCTTCAAGATCGTGATGGACCCGTACGTGGGCAAGGTCGCGGTCTTCCGCGTGCACCAGGGCACCATCACCAGGGATTCGCAGCTCTACATCGGCGAGAACAAGAAGCCGTTCAAGGTGGGGCACCTCTTCCAGCTCCAGGGCAAGGAATACGTCGAGACCGATTCGCTGGTGCCCGGCGACATCGGCGCGGTCACGAAGGTGGAGGAAATCGACTTCAACTCGGTGCTGCACGACTCCCACGACGAGGACCACATCCGGCTTCGCTCGCTGGAATTCCCCACGCCGATGCACTCCATCGCGGTGGAGACCAAGAAGAAGGGCGACGAGCAGCGCCTCTTCGACGTGCTGCACAAGCTGGAGGTCGAGGATCCGTGCCTGTGGATCGAGCGCCATCCCACGACGCACGAGACCGTGATGCGCGGGCTGGGCGACCTGCACATGCGCACCAAGCTGGAGAAGCTCGCGACGCAATACAAGATGGACGTCGCCACCAAGCCGCCGAAGATCCCGTACCGCGAGACCGTGACCAAGCGCTCCGAGGGCCATTGCCGCCACAAGAAGCAGACCGGCGGCGCGGGGCAGTTCGGCGAGGTCTTCCTCAAGATCGAGCCGCTCCCCCGCGGCACGGGCTTCCAGTTCGCGAGCGAGGTGAAGGGTGGCGTGATCCCCACGGTGTTCATCCCCGCGGTGGAGAAGGGGGTGAAGCAGGCGCTCGACCACGGCGTGGTCGCGGGCTACCCGATCGAGGACCTGCGCGTGATCGTCTACGACGGCAAGAGCCACGACGTGGACTCGAAGGAGATCGCGTTCGTCACCGCGGGGCGAAAGGCGGTGATCGACGCGATCCTCAAGGCCTCCCCGATCATGCTCGAGCCGATCGTGAACATCGAGATCACCGCGCCCGACCGCTTCGTGGGCGACCTCACGAGCGACATCTCCGGCAAGCGCGGCCAGGTGACCGGGACCGAGTCCACCGGCGGCGACCTCATGGCGATCAAGGGCATGGTGCCGCTCTCGGAAGTGACCGAATACCAGTCGCGGCTGCGCTCGGTGACGGGCGGCCAGGGCGCGTACACGATGGAGTTCAGCCACTACGCCCCGGTGCCGCCGCACATGCAGCAGCAGCTCGCCTCGCAGTTCAAGCTGGAGCGCGAGGAGGATTGAGCTTCTCGCGCCTCGTGCCTCGCGCCCTCGCCGCCTTCATCACGGCCGCCGCGCTCCTCGGCGCGCTTGCCGCCGAGGCGGCGACGACAGTCCTCTTCATCGGCAACAGCTTCACGTATGCCCACGGCTCGCCCGTCCGGTTCTACCGGGCCGGGACCGTGACGGACATGAACGGCGAGGGCATCGGCGGAGTGCCGGCGCTCTTCAAGTCCTTCGCCCAGCAGGCGGGCCTCGACTACGACGTGTTCCTGGAGACGCGCGGCGGGGCCGGGCTGGACTTCCACCTCGGGAACAAGCTCGGCGTGATCGGCCGGCGAGGCTGGGACAAGGTCGTGATGCACGGCTTCAGCACGCTCGACTACGAAAAGCCGCGCGATCCGGCCAAGCTCATCGCCACCAGCAGGCAGATGGCCGATTTCCTGCGCACGCGCAACCCGAAGGTCGAGATCTACCTGATGGCGACCTTTCCCCGCGCCGACGAGACGTACCGGCGCGAGGGCGCATGGGCCGGGCAACCGATCGAGGCGATGGCCCGCGATGTCCGCGCCGCCTATGACCGTGCCGCCGAATCCGCGGCGGCCAGGGCGGTGATCCCGGTCGGCGAGGCGTGGATACGCGCCATGCAGGCCGGCGTGGCCGATCCGAATCCCTACGACGGCATCGAGCCCGGCAAGCTCGATCTCTGGACCTACGACCACTATCACGCGAGCGCGTACGGCTATTACCTCGAGGCGCTGGTCGTCTTCGGAAGCCTCACCGGGCGAGATCCGCGCTCGCTGGGCGACAACGAATGCTCGGCCTACGAGCTGGGCTTCAGCCGTGAGCAGGTGCGGGCGCTGCAGCAGGTCGCGTTCGACCAGCTTGCCGGCGCGGGCGCCGTGACGCCGGATCCCCTGGTCCTGCCCAAACCCGTCGGCTCGGTGCCCTGCGTCAGGGGACATTGACCGTGCGCCGTTGAGCGGGCGCTCGCTTCGCGCTTATCCACAGGCGTGAAATCGCGCGGGATTTTCGATTGACTTCACGCACCGCCCGGAGCATTTTTCGCAAGGCCGGCGCAAGACAAAGTCGCGAAGCGAAACTGCCGCGCCGGCGCTGTGGAGGGTGCCATGATCGTCGTGCGAGACCAGCAACTGCGCCTGCTGGCGCTGGCGCAGCTCATCCGCGAGCTGCAGGAGGCGGCGCGCAACAAGACCCCGCCGCCGGTTGGGTTCAGCGAAGAGCAGGTGGAGGAGCTCTCGACGCTCTCGTCGGCCGAGCTGGTGCGGCTCTCGGAGATGACCGAGCCTCGCGTGGCGATCCAGATCGACGCGGGATCGCTCGAGCATGGCCTGCGGCAAGTCGACTACCTCACCAAGCGCTCGCGCCAGCTCGAGTTCTTCATCACGCATGGCGCGACCTCCAACATGCTCACCAGGCTCTTCCGCATCTCGTCGGCCGA
>Ga0134125_10001164_pt1 | contig 32828 bp, 24 predicted proteins | sample KB31751_FD_96464 | JGI IMG/M metagenome (GOLD analysis project Ga0134125, IMG submission 96464) | Terrestrial soil microbial communities with excess Nitrogen fertilizer from Kellogg Biological Station, Michigan, USA - KB3-175-1 | ecosystem: Environmental > Terrestrial > Soil > Unclassified ...
CGCCGCCACCAAAAATTGGTAGAAGAAACCCCTTCCCCATTCATGACCGATAAGCTGCGCGAAAAAATGGGTAAAGCTGCTATTAAGGCTGCCTCAGCAGTGAATTACGAAGGTGTAGGTACGGTAGAATTTTTGGTAGATAAGCACCGCAACTTCTACTTTATGGAAATGAACACCCGTATACAAGTAGAACATCCTATTACAGAAGAAGTAATCAACTACGATTTAATACAGGAACAAATAAAGATAGCGGCAGGAATAAAAATTTCGGGTAAAAACTATTTCCCGCAAATGCACGCTATGGAATGCCGTATCAATGCCGAAGACCCGGAAAACAACTTTCGCCCAAGCCCTGGTAAAATAGTGAACTTCCACGTTCCTGGCGGACATGGCATACGGGTAGATACGCATGTATATGCAGGGTATGTTATTCCACCCAATTACGATTCTATGATCGCCAAGCTCATTACGGTGGCTCAAACCCGCGAGGAAGTGATACACAAAATGAATCGTGCCTTAGAAGAATTCGTGATTGAAGGCATCAAAACAACAATTCCTTTTCACCTGAAACTGATGGCTAATAAACGCTTTTTGAAAGGCGATTATAACACCCACTTTTTAGAAGAAGAGAAGTTGTTTTAGTCGGAAGCCTGACAGGCAATTTATTTTATTTTATTGCGAGCGCAGCGCGGCAACCCCGAAGGGCTCATGAGCTCCTTTAAATAAAATTAACCTTGCGAATAATCTGTTTTATCTCACCAGCGTTACATTGCCTTTTTTCTCAAGGCTTGTTACTTTAATATTTTGTAACTTTGTGATACAATTATATTATATGACAACTGCACTAAAAAACATACTTAGCAAGATAGATGCACTATCCGTTCGTGAGCAGAATGCAATCGCTAGTTTATTGAAACAAGAACTGGAATGGCAAAAGTCGTATGATAAATCACAACAGCAGCTTTCATCACTCGCTTCAGAAGCTTTAAGTGAATACCGAAAAAGTAAAACACAACCGATGAAGTTGAAATGAATTCTGTTATAACTGAACGCTACCGGAAAGCGTTTAACGAGCTTCCCGAACATATTCAGGAACTCACAACTAAGGCATTTAAGATATGGATGAAGAACCCGAATCATCCGGCTATACATTTCAAACGTATTCACAAAACCCAACCAATTTATTCAGTCAGGATTACCCTTTCTTACAGAGCTCTTGGAGTAAAGGAAGCCAATACGATGATTTGGTTTTGGATTGGCTCACATACCGAATATGAAAAGTTAATTCGTTCCTTATAAAGGAATTATCCCCTACCTCACAAATGTTATATTTTCTTAAATGAGCTATTCTCTATCTGTTCAGCTCAATCAATATGGCCCAGGAGTTGATAACCCCTTTGATGAAAGAAAAAATGATGCCAAACACCAGCATCCGGATACCTAATTGCCCCGAGGTGATAATAAAGATTCCCGAAGCCACAATGAGTATCGTGATAGCCTGACTAATTAATAGATTGTTGAGGTAGGCACGTTTTTTGATGTCATCATTAAAGCTTTTATAAATGTGTACGTCGCCAATAAGCGTTATAAGCCATAGTATAAAGCCTGTTGCCAGTATTTCGCATCCGAGGGTGACATACGATTGGTGCGGGAACAACATGAATATGGATAAAATTAAAATGGAAAGCAACAAATGAATTGGCTGCAAGGCAATAGCGGTAAGGTTTTCGATAGCGATAATTTTGGCCACGCTGATAGATAGTGCCACGAAAATGAGCCCCAGCAAAGCGCCTGAAGCTCCTGCTGTTGCCATAAATAAATCGTGCCACTCGGAATACATAGCAACAAAAGTAATAAGTAAAATGGTAAATTGTAAGTGGTAAATGAAATTCATCTCCGTTTACAAGTGCCCGGCTACACTTAAAAATGAAACAACAGCCCCACCGAAAAATCTAAACTGCCGAACGACATAGTTACAGGAGTATGCTGTGTGTAGGCTGGAGGAAGATTGTAATAAGGTCCTGAAAATTCGTATGTAAGATTAGGGAAGCTCAATTGCGAACCCGTATAGGCTGCCATACCAATTACACTCACATTCGTAGAAATAGATCTTTCATACATCAGGCTTAGAGAATACGCCAGGTTGTTCGCATTTTGCAATGTAAAATCCCACGACAGGTAGGGCAAACCGGGTAAATTATAAATAGAGAAAGAAGGGAAGCTAACATTGATAAGCCCCACCATACCATGCACCCACAATGATGATTTTTTACCCAGGGGGAAATCGCCAAAAACACCCCCCATAAATTGCCATATCGAATAGTCTCCATTTATGGTGTAGGTGTATCTTCCGTTTATTAAAAGGTTAAGGTCCGCTTCGTCAAAGGTGTTTTGGTTATAGGCAATCTTCACACAAAACCCCATATAGGGTGTAAGAAAAACACCCCCTGCCAGGCTGCCATGAAACCCTATATTGGCAAAGCCTTTACCATGTGAAGTATCGGGACTTATGATCATAAAATTATGCGTAGTATCATGGCTTCCATAGTCTCTCTCCGGTACCGATACACCCGCATCGAATGAAAAAAAGAATGATATGTGATGTACGCTGTCTTTCCAGCTATGGCTATGAACGGGCTTATAATTGGTGCGGGGTATATAATACTCTTGTGCCTTGCCCGGTGTGAGCAAAAAAAATAAAATAGCAGCTATCAGTATTCTTTTCATGGCACTTTTGAATACTCAGGGGTAGGTGTGAGTGTATTTATAAAGCAAATATAATTTTAAAAACGGACTTTGATGGCTATCGGAGTCACGACATATAAATAGGCCTATGCAAAAACGGAGAAGCGGATATTTTATTAATTTTGTTTATATGATTCCTGAAAACTAATAATTAAGGAATACGGTGGAATGAAAAAAATACTGGTTGTTTTATTGTTTGCGTTTGGTACTTCGTTCTTTAATTATTGTGGGGCACAATATAGAGACCTGCATAATTTTAATGGTACAAATGGCGGAACTCCGGTTGGTGGATCATTAACTCTTATAGGGACCGGGTTATATGGAATGACAGCCTATAATGCGGCACATAACTTTGGTTGTCTTTTCTTACTTGATACCAACGGCAGTGGGTACAAAGATTTATTTGATTTTAATTACACTGATGGAGCAGAACCAAATGGAACATTCACAGTTTCGGGCAAAAGATTATTTGGAATGACTTTTGCGGGAGCAAGGTTGCTTGATGGCAGCATTTTCTCTGTTGACACGAACGGGCGAGGCTATAGTAACCTACATAATTTTGACCTCGAGTTTATTGGACATGCTCCATATCCACAAGCTTCCTTGGCACTTTCGCAAGGCGTACTTTATGGGATGACCCAACAAGGGGGAACAAATGGTGATGGAAATATTTTCTCAGTTGATACAAATGGTTTCTCTTATACCGACATTTTTGATTTCAATGACACTAATGGGAAATCTCCATATGGTGCAGTAATTATATCAGGACGGGTACTTTACGGAATGACAAGCAACGGAGGTACGTTTGGTTACGGGAATATCTTTTCAATTAAAATAGATACCAATGGAATGGGAATAGGGTATAAAGATCTTTTGGACTTTAACGGAACAAACGGTGCATCCCCATCTGGCTCATTAATAATTGCGGGAAGAAGGTTGCTTGGAATGACCCCGAATGGAGGTGTAAGTGGTAATGGAAATATTTTTGCAATCGATACCGATGGAACCAGATATAAAGACCTTTATGACTTCAGCGGAACACCTTCCTGTTCCTGTCCCAATGGAGATCTACTTCTAGTAGGACAAAGATTGTATGGGGTAACGGAAAATGGAGGTCCATATGGGGTTGGAACCATATTCGTAATAGATACCGATGGAAGCAGATATATGGACTTATATGATTTCAATTCAGCAAACAATAACGGTGCCGTTCCTATAGGATCATTAATTTATTCTGGCCATACTTTATACGGGATGACCTCAGGCGGTGGCAGTAATGGATATGGAGTTATTTTTAGTTTTGACGATATAAGTGTAGGAATTAATGAATTAACGGGAGCAAAAGAAGCTATGAACGTTTACCCCAACCCAAACAATGGAGTGTTCACACTCCAAGCCAATGGCCAGCAGCTAATGGCCAATAGCCATATTGAGGTTGATAATGTATTAGGTACAAAAGTATATTCACAATTCTCCACTCTCAACTCTCCACTTTCAATTAATTTAAGCAATCAACCCAACGGGGTTTATCTCTATCGTGTTATAACAGAAGATGGTAATATAGTGGGTGAAGGGAAATTAATCATTCAGAAATGAAATAATTACCAATGAAAAAAATACTTGTTATTTCATTCTTGGTCCTCAGTTCTTCGTTCTTCAATTATTGCGAAGCGCAATTCAGCACCTATCATCCTTTTCCATCTTCCAACGCCAGGTGGAGTGAAGTATTTAACGGATATAATAATGCTTGGTATTCGCAATACTATAATTATTATTTAAGAGGAGACACTGTAGTGAATGGCAAAACCTATTTTAAGCTTGACATGTGCGGAGGTTATGAAACTGATGGGATTTCTACTTTGTGGCAATCATATGATTATCTATTTTGCCTATTAAGGGAAGATACTACAGCAAAGAGAATCTATGCATCCTTTAAACCTACCTTAGGTATCACGGATACGCTTTTGTATGATTTTAACTTAAACCTAGGCGACACACTTCCACCGGCTTATAATAACCATATGGGTTTTAAAAATTACGTAAAAGCAATAGATTCAATACTTATCGGAACTCACTATAGGAAGCAATTTATAATTACCAATGTAGTAGATTCTCTTTATTGGGAGGATAGTATTATAGAGGGCATTGGGAGTACACAAGGCTTATTTACTCCTATTTTAATGCAATTCGGCGAAGCAGCATACTGGCTACTGTGTTTTAAAGAAAATGATACTACCGTCTACCCCTCTTTGAATTATAGCTGTCAGGACTTTATTTTAAACATTCCGAATGTTACAAAAGCAGAAACTAACTTCACCATTTACCCAAATCCTTCCAATGGCAACTTCACAATCTCATTCAGTCGTCCTGTCCCGATGGCTATCGGGGTCGTTTCAGGATCGCAAACAATAGAGGTCTACAATATTTTAGGAGAGAAGGTGTACTCGCATCAATTCGTAATTCCTAATTCTCAATTCCTAATTAACCTGAACGTTCAGCCCAACGGAATTTACCTCTATCGTGTTATAACGGAAGATGGTAGTTTAATAGGCGAAGGAAAACTGGTGATTCAGAAATAAATGCCGGTATTCTCCATAAACCTTCATTGCTTAACATTTTTTAACAAGCCCCTTTTTATACAGAGTCTAATAGAGTCTAATTTTGTCGCGCATTACTTAAAGCCCTGAATAATTTCTTGCCTAAGGCAAGATAACGCATACCTCAAAAAGTGGAAGTAGTTATTAAAAATCTAACCAAACGATACCGTGGTTTTAAAGCCATTGATGATATCAGTTTCCGCATAAACCAGGGCGAGGTACTTGGCTTTTTGGGCCCTAACGGAGCCGGCAAAAGCACCACTATGAAAATTATTACCACCTACATTGCACCCAGCGATGGCGATGTAGAAGTGGGCGGTTACTCTATCCTAACCCATCCACAGGAAGTAAGAAAACAAATTGGCTACCTGCCGGAAAATAACCCGCTTTACCTCGATATGCCTATTATGGATTATTTGGCATTTTCAGCGCGCCTGCAAGGCGTTGCCCAGGCTAAGGTGCAGCAAAGGGTAAACGAAATGATAAAAGTGTGTGGACTGGGCGGCGAAAAACACAAATTAATAGGTGAACTTTCGAAAGGATACCGCCAGCGGGTGGGCCTGGCGCAAGCCATGATTCACGATCCGCAAGTGCTTATACTTGACGAACCTACCACAGGCCTCGACCCGAACCAGATTATAGAAATACGCAAACTGATTAAGGAAATAGGCAAGCAAAAAACCGTTATACTCAGTACCCATATTTTGCCGGAAGTAGAAGCCACGTGCGATCGCATCCTCATCATTAACAAAGGAAAGATTGTGGCTGACGGAACGCCGGAAGCCTTGCGCAAACAAGCTAAAGGAAGAGAAGTGATTCGTGTTAAAATTGAAGACGGCACAGAAGAAGAAATAATGAATGCCCTGAAAGGGTTATCATCCATACTTTCGGTAGAAACTCTTTCGGGCAGAAAAAATGCCTTTGAACTGCAAGCCGATAAATTTGCCACACCCAAGCGGGATATATTTAAACTTTGCGTAGATAAAGGCTGGACCTTGACTGAAATGGTTCCCTTTGAAACAAGTCTTGAGGACGTTTTCCACGATTTAACCATAAGCTGAAAACATGAATAACCCATCAATAATTATTGCCCAAAAAGAACTGCGGATATTTTTCGATTCGCTGGTGGCTTATATATTGCTTATCGCTTTCCTAGGCTTCAGCGGCTTCTTTACCTGGTTCTACGGGTCGGATGTTTTTTTAACCAAACAAGCAAGCCTGCAAGCCTTTTTTCAAATAGGTTACTGGACCCTCTTCTTCTTCATCCCGGCCTTAACCATGCGCTCGCTGGCAGAAGAAAACAAAAGCGGCACCATTGAATTGTTGCTCACCAAGCCCGTTACCAACTGGCAACTGCTATGGGGCAAATTTTTGGCTTGCATCATACTTATATTTATTGCACTGGTGCTTACCCTGCCCTATTACATTACCATTATCAACCTAGGTAAAGTAGACAGTGGGGTAGTGTTTTGTGGTTACCTGGGCCTTTTATTAATGAGCGCAGCCTACATAAGCATTGGCATTTTTGCCAGCAGTATTACCAGCAACCAGGTAGTGGCATTTTTAATAGCGCTTTTCATCGGTATCTTTTTCCATTTTATTTTCGGGTTGTTGGGCAGCAGTATTCCCGGCACAACCGGCGAGCTGATCAATTACCTCAGCATGGCATCGCATTTCGATGGTATTTCACGCGGATTGATTGATAGCCGCGACCTGGTTTATTTTGGAGGCATTATCTTTTTGGGTTTGGTAATGGCAGAAGTTTCATTGGCAAAACGCACTATTTCGGAATAAAAGAAGATGAAAAAACGTCAGAATTTAACAACCGGTATTTTATTGATGGTAGCCATTGTAGTGGTGGTGAATGTGTTTTCTTATTTCTATTTTTTCCGTATCGACCTTACCAAAGACAGGAAATACACCCTGAGCAATGCAACCCTGAATTTATTAGACTCATTAAAAAAACCGATAACCGTTACAGCTTATTACACCGAAAACTCTATCCCTGTTATTACCCGTGCACGCGCCGATATAAAGGACCTGCTGATAGAATATGCTGCGCATTCGGGCAATAAAGTGGTATTCAATTTTATAAACCCCAACAAGAGCGATAGCCTGGAAGCTATTGCACGGAAAAATGGCGTTGCACCTTTCCCTGTTCAGATACGGGAGAAAGATGAAATGAAAAGTGTGAAGGTTTACATGGGAATGGTAGTAAAAATGGGCGATAAAACGGATGTGCTTCCCTTTGTCGACCCGAACAGCTCATTGGAATATATATTATCGAACAGTATTAAAAAACTTTCCATCGATAGAAAACCCTGGCTCGGTTTGCTCCAAGATAACGGAGAACCTACGTTGCAGGAAATGTCGCAGGTGAATGCATCGGTTAGCGCCACGCACGCTTTCCAGCAGGCACATCTGAACGATTCAGGCTACATGCGTCAATACAACACGGTTGCATTAGTGAACCCGGTAGACAGTTTTACCCACGGACAACTGCGCCAGTTAGATGGTGTGCTGGCCCGTGGCGGAGGCATACTGATTGCGTATGATGGTTTGGACCCCGACCTGCGCAACGGTGTGGGCAGGCTCGACAATGGCGGGTTAACCCAATGGCTGGTGGAAAAAAATATTATCCTCGATAACAAATACCTGATTGATGCCCGTTGCGGAACTGTAACTGTTCCCCAAACCATGGGCGGCATGACGTTTAATGCCCAACTGTCATTTCCTTTCTTGCCCCTGATAAGTAATTTCTCCAATAACCCCGTAACTAAAAACCTGGGTTCCATTATGCTGCCTTTTGCTACTGACGTTACGTTTACGGGCGATACCAATACGGTAAAATTCATCCCGCTGGCACACAGCTCCAACGAATCGGGATTGGTAAATGCCCCCGTTGTGTTCGACATCAACCATAAATGGCAACGCAGCGATTTCCCCCTATCAAACCTGGTGGTGGCTGCTGCTTTTAAAGGATTGAATGGAAATAAAAATTCGCGGCTCATCCTGATATGCAATGGCGATTTTGCAGTGAACGGAAAATCAGGCCCCGATCAAAAGCCGGTTCGCCTGAATGATGATAATGTAAACTTATTCTCTAATGCGGTGGACTGGTTGTCGGATAACACAGGGCTTATTGAACTACGCGGAAAAGTGACGAAGTTTGTTCCTATAAAAGATGTAAGCGATACGGAAAAAATAGTTTTAAAATACGTCAACTTCTTATTGCCCATATTGGCGGTGTTATTCTACGGAATCATACGAATGCAAGTTAAGAAACGGATTCGCACGAAACGAATGGAGGAAACAATATGATTAAGAAATTAGGTAATAAAGCCCTGCTGCTTATACTGGTTGCGCTGCTTGCCATATTCGGAATAGTACGCTACTTCAGCACCCGCAACGGAGAGAACACATTTAAAACGGCCATTATCCCAAAGATTGATTCAGCCCGCATGAACGGCATGGTCATCTTTCAAAAAATATCTAAAAAAGGTATGCCGTTGCCTTTTATATTTACCCGAAAAGGCAAAGAATGGTATGTATCGCAGGGCACCGTTTCGGGCCGCGCTGAACAGCGCTCGGCTCAATATATGATATCGCAATTGGAGCAAATTAGCCCCGACAGGCTTGCCTCTAACAACCCTGCCGATTGGAAAGAATATAACGTAACCGATTCGCTGGGTACACGGGTGGCTCTTCTCTATGATAAAGATACGGTGCTGGATGTGATAGTAGGACGGTTCTCATTTATACCGCAGGGCAGAAAAACCATAAGCTACCTGCGCCTGGCCGGGCAAAAGGAAGTATATGCCACCGAGGGAATGCTGGCCATGAACATTACCGAAGAATTAAATGCCTGGAGAGACCGGAAAATAATACCCGACAACCAGTTTGCATCATGGAACAAATTAACCTTTACCTACCCCAACGATAGCGGCTTTGTGTTACAGAAAGATAGCAACCAATGGGTTTTCAACAATGGAAAGGTTCCCGATACGCTGGCAGTAACCCACATTTTGCAGGATTTGAGCAGCCAAAATTATGGTTCGTTTGTAAATAACTTTGATAGCACAGGCAAGCAACCGCTCTTTTCGCTGCGTATAGAAGGCAAGAATATGGGAACTGTTTTGATTAAAGCCTACCCCGCCGACAGCGCCAGCAAATATGCCATTAACTCATCCATCAATCCGGCATCGTTTATGAGCGGCAATTATAATGGAATGTTTAGCAAAATTTTTCCGGGCAAGGCTACTTTCTTTCGCAAAGATTTTAAACCCTTGCCTAAAGCCATCAGGCCGGTTACGATGAAGGGAAAAATGCCGAATTAAGCAAGGCGCTTCATCATTTCTTGTTCGCGGCATTCATTATTTTCTTTCCTTAAATACAGTGGTAAAATTAATATATTTGTTTGCCACTAAACAATGATTGAATCCAATCCATTTTACGACTCTGTTGCTCATGACTATAATGACCATATGAGTTCTGATTCTCGTAATGAGAGAATCAGAATGGAAGTGGCAAATTATTTTCAGGCGGTGGCAAAGCGGAAATATGTAATGGATTTTGGCGGTGGCACCGGCGCTGACTCCGATTGGCTTTTGAAAAACGGATATGAGGTTTGCTTTTGTGAGCCGTCTGCCGGAATGCGTAATGAAGCAATTAATTTGTATGAGAACAGAATAAAAAGCGGACAAATAACTTTTCTGGATAATTCTCAAACAGATTTCAGATTGTGGAATGCTGATGCATTTCCAAAAAAATTTGATGCCATATTAGCTAATTTCTGTGTCTTTAATCATATAGCAGATACCGGCCTTTTATTCTCCAACTTAAGTTCTATTTTAAATAATGGAGGACATATTGTAGCTCTTATGCTGGATACTACAGCTGCAGGAATAGCTAAATATCACCTCAAAAATTTCATCCGCTCCCGAATTAAAAACAAAGCCCCTACTTTAACCATCCAGTATTCGGGTATTAAACACACCGTGTATTTACATACACCCACCAACCTAAAAAGAACTCTTCCGGCAGACCTTTTAACTATAAAAATAATGTCGCTCGGCAAACCCGGCTTTATGCTTGTGCATCTTAAAAAAACAGAATGATGCTAAAAAAGATTTGGCGAAAATTTATTAATTCACGGGAAACACTCCCTGTTGCATTAACCCCAGAACTGGAAACCTACCGGTTGGTATATAGCCATGGCGGGGAGCTTATTAATGATTCGGTTGCGGTAATTGCATCTATTGAAGATGACCTTATCCTCACCCTGTATTTTGTAAATTATACTCCGGTAGAAAAGAAGGGAAAAGTCTTTATACTGGATGAACAGGGGGAAAAAAGAGGAACGCTTTATATTCAACAGCAAGACACATTTCTTATAGGTGATAAACAGGTATACTTTTATAAAATAACCGGTGCGCGGAGCCGCTTGCCCTACCTATATGCTATCCTTATGAATCACTTGGTATATGCAGCAAAAAGAAAGCTCAACTATCATCTGAAAGAAGGAAAAAGACTGCATGATTTATTTGTGTACTATATAAAACCGAGGCCCGTATTTTTATTATCTGTTCAAGATGCCGACAGATTTGATATTTTTCCCGTGGACCTTACGGGGCGTATTTTCAATAACTATTATACCCTAGCCATAAAAAGCACCAACCAGGCTATTACTCTTATAAAAAAAGCAGGAAGGTTTTGTTTAAGTGCAGTACCTCTTAACAAAGTAGACGTAATATACAAACATCATGAACAAAGAAAGAAAGGGAAAATAACGTTAGATAACCTGGCATTCCCTGTCGCAAATTCAAAAGTATTGAATATACCTGTGCCTGATTTTGCTATTACTGTAAGGGAGTTTCAAGTAGAAAACAGTATCGAAAAAGGTGGATATACTTTATTTGTAATGAAATGCATAAACGAATATCCTATGGCAAATAATATTCCTCTGGCCCATGCCCCCTGGTATACTATTGCGAAAGATCAGAAACTTTCTTTTACACTGAAACATTGAGGTGTATAATAAATTTGCACCGGGTAAGTTATACTATTACACAAAATCCTAAATTTAATCTTCACCTACCATGAAACAGGTTCTGTTTGTTTGTGCATCTGCCATGCTTCTTTTTTCTTGTACTAAAAAAGAATCCTCGGTACAAGGGACCAATCCATCCAATCCGCCTGCACCCGTGTATAGCATTTCAGATTATACCAAACTTACCCCGGGCAATTATTGGATTTACCAGGAAGTGACCATTGATACCCTGAACAACATTACCGCCTTGCCGGGCTTCGACAGTTGCTATATAAAAGGTGATACTGTTATAAATAGCAACTCGTATGCCATTATGGTAAATTTGCCCCCGACAGCTCCAAACAGCGAAACATACCTGCGCGATTCGGCTTCATTTCTGGTTAATAACCACGGAAATATATTATTCACCTCGGCCGATTTTAATACTATCCTATATAAAGACAGTGTACCAAACCAGTTTACACTTACGTATAGTGTTTCATCTACACCCAGCATGGTGCTAACCCCTATGGGCACTTATAGCTGTTACGACAATGTGGGCACATTTACTTACTTAAAGCCTATTTCGTGGCCACCGGTGCGCTACGTGCATAGCTATTATGCGGCCAACCTGGGCCTGGTAGATGAAACCACTTTTTTCATTAGCAGCCCCAACACCCTCAAGTATTGGCTTGTGCGGGCGCATGTGAATTAGCTGCCATCGGAAGAATTTTTCCACTATCGTATTTTACAGCCATGTGAAATTGCAAAAGTGTAAAATAAGATAAAATAAGCCGTTTTTTTTCTTTCACTAAGGTACAGAGTCATCGAGAAATCAATGACTTTTTTTATTCCCGCTTTTTCACCTGATATTTTTGCGGAACAGTAATAACCAAAAACCACCATGAGTAAAAGCACAGAATTAACTACGGCCCTTAAACAGGAAACTATGCTGCAAGCCCTTAAAATTAGCTATGGGGCCGTAAGCAAGGCAGCAGCAATGACACAAATTACCTCGCAAACGCATTATAACTGGTATAAGAACGACGAAGAATACCGCGACAGAGTAGATGATATTAAATATGAATCGTTCGAAGAATACAAGGATATTATATTGGAAGCACTTCTTAAAAAAATTAAAGAAGGAAATGCTACGGTCATAAATCGTTCTTTCCAAACCTTTTTTGGCAAGTGGGCCGAGCAAATGGAGAGAGTTAATCCTTATCGTCCGCGCTTAACAGCCAAAATAAATTACGTGGATAAACCAAGCGATGGCAGCGCCCTGTAAAATTGATGTGGGCAGGCCATACCAGCCTGCTATGGAATCTACCCAGCGTTTCCTGTTTCTATATGGTGGCGCAGGCAGTGGCAAATCGCAATTTGCGGCGCGCAAAATATTGTATCGACTGATGCATGAGCAGGGACATCGTTTCCTTATCGTGCGCAAGAACAAATGCCGGGTGCGTGAAAGCATGTATACCCTGTTGAAAGACATTATTGAGCATTATGGCATCTCTCATGCTTTTACCTTCCGCGAAGAACAAATGAAAATAATTTTTCTTGATAACGGAAACGAAATTATTTCTGCAGGATTGAAAGACAGTGAAAAATTGAAATCCATTACCGGCGTTACCAGTATATGGGTAGAAGAAGCTTTTGAACTGGAGAAAAAAGATTTCGACCAGCTTAATTTGCGCCTGCGCGGAATTACGCCACACTACAAGCAAATCATCTGCACCTTCAACCCGATGGATGCCGACCATTGGCTGAAAACCTTTATGGACAGCAAGCCTGCCAATTTATTTGCCATGCAAACCACCTTCCATGATAATATATTTATCGATAAAGAATATATGGATGAACTGGTAAATCAATATAAGCAAAATGAAAACTATAATCGCATATATATAAAAGGCGATTGGGGCAGGGCGCATACAGGCGGAGAATTCTATCATGGTTTTTCCTATTCGCAGCATGTTAGAAGTACGGCGTACAGCCCACAACTTCCGTTGCACGTTACCTTCGATTTTAATGTGAATCCTTATCTAACCTGTTGTGTATGGCAAATAGATTACAATGCATCAGGCGAATTGAAAAGCGTCATGCAGATAGATGAAATATGCCTGGCGCATCCGGGCAATTCAACCAAACAGGTATGTGCCGAATTCAGGCGACGGTATTTTCACGAGTGTGGCCACCGTGCGGGTCTGTTTGTATATGGTGATCCGGCAGGCAAACATGATGACACCCGCAATGGCAAAGGTTATAATGATTTCACCATTATCAAAAACGAATTACACGAAATGCACCCGGTTACGCGTATAGCCACCAGGGCCCCGCATGTAAAAAGCAGGGGCGATTTTATTAACTCTGTTTTAAGCAGCGAGTACGATGGCATTTCTATTACCATAGATGAGGGGTGCCGCAAAAGCATTGCCGATTTCAGTTATTTAAAACAAGGGGTGAACGGCGACAAGCTGAAAGAAAAAGCAAAGGACGACAAAACAGGAATAGTTTACGAAAAATATGGCCACACCAGCGATAGCGCCGATTATTTTCTCACTTCTGTTTTTGCTTCTGAGTTTAATAGTTTTCTGAATGGTAAAAAGGTTTTTAAACCCGTATATGGGAAGAGAAAGAATGACAGGGTGTGGTGATTTTAATTACTAAGTAATATACGTAAGTGTTTTGCATAGAAAATTTATAAAAAATCAGTATTTGTACGGATATATTTATCTGAATTTGGTGTATAATTTTGTCAGAAGGAAAATCCATAATTATTAAATTTCAACGCCATGAAAAAACTACTTGTTCTATTAGTTATTTGTGTCCTGAACAAAAGCAATTGGGTCAAAGCACAATCGCTTACCGTTTCGGCAAGTGTAATTCAAAATGTAAGCTGTTACAGCGGAAGTAATGGTATTGCAAGTTCTACCCCATCGGGCGGAACCGTGCCGTACACTTATCTTTGGTTGCCCGGAGGGCAAAGCAACCAGACGGCAGTTAATTTAACCGCTGCAACCTATACAGTTAGAGTGACTGACCATGTGGGCAATACTGCATCGGCATCGGCATCGATAACTCAACCGAGTACATTAGGTCTTTCGGCATCGGCAAAATATTCTGCCGTTTGTCCGGGTAGCAGTGATTCACTTTTTTCCAGTGGAAGCGGCGGAACTATTCCGTATAGCTATTTATGGAACGGTCCGATAGCAGATATAAACTGTCCCACCTGTCAAAATACCAATGCCTATCCGTATGGTGCAGCCTATGTGGTAACTGCCATAAATGATGCGAATGGCTGCACGGCTTCGGCTTCTGTTTCAATTACGGTGCATCCATTTCCTTACGTAACTATTGAAGGCCCTCTATCCCCGGTTACAACTTTCAGTAACGATACATTGATAAGCCTTTCCCCTGGGGCTTCCTTCTATTTATGGAGCAATTCGGCCACTACCAGTACTATTATTGTATCTCCCGCTGTAACCACCACGTATAGTGTTACCACAACCAACACATACGGATGCTACGATACTGCTCATTATACCGTTTCGCCCAACAGCAGTGGCAACGGCAAAACCAGCAGTAATGCTATTTCTATTTCACCCGGCACCAATCTTACTACAACTTCATATAGCAGCCTCGACAGCGTGGTTTGGTTTTCGTTTGTACCTACCGATTCCAATAACCAGATAATTGCAAACTCTGCATTTTTAGGAATGCCAGTGCCTCATGTGCATAGGTTGACATTATATAATAGTTCGCTTGGCATGATTGTAGATGAACCAATGCCCGATATTACAGGAGCTAACCAAATCAGGATTGATATATCACATCTGCATCCGGGTAGTACCTATTATGTGAGAGCAGCCCGTACGTCTGCCCAAAGCAATATGCCGGGGTGCAATCCCTCTTCAGCTCATGAATGTAACTCCGGCATGCGATGGGATTTCCAAATGTGTTTTCGCACCGTGCCTGTATTTGTACCCAATGATTCGGGCTCTGAAGCCCCATCTATAAGCCAATTATATTATGAGGACAGGGGACAAATAGCCGATTTGAATGATATACCCCGCTTTGATGTGAAAGCATATACTAATTTCTCCGCCAATCCTGCTGTTTGTGCTTCTGACTCGCTTATATCCTTTGTATATTCAAGAGTGCATTCAGGCCCGTCAACAGACACTGCTCAACGGGTAGACATGGTTTTAACAGGCGGGAGTGTTTTGCCTTCTCAACCCGTATTTAAAATGCAGGAAGATTCAGGAGCCGGATACCTTAATTATTTTAAGGAATATGCTCCAAATGGGGTTACCAAAATAGAAGGCTACTCCAGATTGGTTTATAAAAATATATACCCGAATGTAGATATGCAGGTGTATAGTAACTTAGATGGCACCAAGTTTTATTTCGTTTGCAACCCTGCTATTGGGGGTGGCTCCGCAGGGAACCCGGCAAACATTGAATTGCAATTTAAAGGAGCAACCTCTGTAAGTGTTACAGGAGGTGGTGGCTTAAATGTGGTTACTGATTTGGGAACTTTGAAGTTTGCCCCCGGCTTTGCCTATACCGACTCGGCAGGCATTATTAAGCCAAAAAGCTGGCAAGCATCTTTTGTAACTGTTAACTCCAATACGGTAAAATTTAATACCGGGGCATACAACACTACGGAACCACTTGTTATAAGAGTAGATAGAGGGCACCAAGCACCCCAGAGCTACCCTCCAATAAAAAATATGCATTGGAGTACCCTTTATGGAGGAACAAACCAGGGGGATTACAGTAGCTTTTTAGATGTAACCCACGATGCCTCCGGCAATGTTTATGCAGCAGGTTATACAAACAGCTTCATTTTTCCTGTAATCAAAGGTGTACAATCAAGCATAACAGGCGATTATGATGCTGTGGCTGTATATTTCAGTGGTAAAAATGATAGCCTGGTATGGAGCACTTACTATGGTGGAAGCCTTAATGATGAAGCGAATGGTATTGGGGTAGATGATTCAGGCGGTGTATTTATAACCGGGTATACTCTTTCTCCTGATTTTCCAAGGGTGCCTTTAGCAGGTGCATATTATCAACCCATATTAGCAGGGAATCAAAATGCATTTATTGCTAAGTTTACAATAAACAAGAAAGGGCAGCATATTCTCTGGTCCACCTTTTATGGAGGGACCGGTAGTGAGAGTGCTCAACACCTTGCTATGGACAACATCCACAACTATGTATATATAGTGGGGGGAGGAGCAGATGGCGGAACTCATACACCTTTGAAGAGTGAAGCCGGGGCGATGAATAATACATATCCCGGTTCCGGGCTGATTGCCAAATTCACTACCAACGGAGTATGGGAATGGGGAACAACCATTAAGGCAGATATGCTTAATGGCTGTGCCGTGGATGGAAGCAGCAATTTTTACATTGTGGGCACCGGCGCAAATACTGGGTATCCTGTCACTTCACACGGATTTGCCTATGTCAGCGGTAATGACGCTGTTGCAACCGCTTTTGACAGCTCCAATGCCCTGCAATGGTCAACCTATTATGGAGGAAGTTCTGACGATTATGGTCATGCCATTACGGTAGATGCATTAGGCAATACCTATATTACCGGGAATACTTTCAGCTCTTCAATACAATTACAATCTAGCGGGTCGAAATACTACCAGTCAAGCAATTATAATTACCCCGCTATTTCTGGTATTTATGGTAATAGTTTCATTGCGGAATTTGCCCCCATCAGCAGTGCTAACCCGGGCAACTTATTATGGGGCACCTATTTTGGCGGGGACAATGAGATTGAGGGAAATGCAATAACAATTGATGCCAATAACGATATTTACCTCACCGGTAATGCCCTATTTGCCTCTCCCGGTGACTCCGGCCTTTTCCGTCCGGCCACGGGTAACCCGGCACTTTACTACAGCCAATCTCCATCTGCTATATGGGAAACTTATATTGCAGCATTTAATAATTCTGGTTACTGGTGGGGAAGTTGTATTACAGGAGATGGCTATTGTTACGGCTATGGAATTACAGATTACAATGCTTCTAATTTATACATAGTGGGACGAGTAGAGGGTTCCTATGTGTACGTTGACCCTGCTAATTCCTGGTTTCAAACCAATAACGACACAGCATCTGATTATGGCAGCATTTCTGAATTTAGTTTAGCGGGAGTTCCAACGGCGGTAAACAAAGTGAAAGTGGAAAGTGGAAAGCTGAAAGTATATCCTAATCCTACGAATAAAAATGTTACAGTGCAAATGAATATTCCTCAAGCGGGCAATGTGCAGTTTATATTATATAATCTGTTGGGTGAGCCTGTATATACTGATGTAACAAATGAACCTGCAGGGCTTGACAGCAAGCAAATTTTATTGACTGACCTGCCTAACGGAAATTATATACTACAGGTAACAGAGGGCAATAGCGTATATCACACAAAAATCACTAAATTGCAATAATTTTCAATGAAAAATAACTGGAGAATATTTTTATGTTGTTCCTTATTCCTTTATATAGGAATTAATATTTCATTTTCACAACTAAGGTGGGATTCTTTAGGACAAAAAACCAATACACTTTACTCACAGGGAATTAATGTACTGTATGCTGATTCCAATTATTTATATGCAGCGGGTAGGTTTAATAGGATTGCGGGTATTCATGCCCAAGGTATTGCCCGATGGAATGGAAGCAAATGGGATACTATGGGAGGAGGAATTGATGCATTGAATTATCACGATACACTACCAGGTAGTTATCCTGATAATACATGGGCAATTATAAATTATCACAGCAAGTTGTATGTAGCAGGAGATTTTTTCTCCTTAGGTAGTGTTTGGTCTGTCGGATTGGGGACGTGGAATGGCGTAAAATGGGATTCTTTACCTGTTCAGCCCCAAACTGCAGGGGACGCACTAGCTGTAATAAATGACAAGTTGTATATGGGTGGAGGTTTTAATTCCGTGGCAAATATTCCCTGCAACGGTATTGCCTGCTGGAATGATACCAATTGGAGCAGCTTAAATTTTCCTCACTTCTCATCTTGGCAAAGCATCAGTGCAATTTGCGAATATAAAGGAGACATTTATGCAGGTGGGCATTTCGCGGGTAACAACGGAGCCATAGGTAATATAATGAGATTAGATAGCGCCGGATGGCATGCAGTTGATACAGGTATTAAAGGAGCAAGTGCCTGGATAACTTGTATGGCTATTTATAATGGAGAATTGTATGTAGCAGGTTATTTTTTTAAATCCGATGGAAATGCAGGTAATTGTATTCAAAAATGGAATGGAGCATCTTGGAGTGATGTGGGTGGAGGAATCAATTACGAGGTATTTAATTTGATGGTATACCACCGTAAATTATATGCTATGGGAGAACTTACAGGAGCAGGTGGAATATCTGCCAGTAAAATAGCAGAATGGGATGGAACCAAATGGTGCAGTTTAGGCAGCACATTTCAGAATACCATTACATCTGCGTGTGAATATAAAGACAGCTTGTACGTAGGTGGAGCATTTCGTACCATAAATGGTGATAGCATAAATTATGTAGCCGAATGGACAGGAGGAGACTATACAGCAAATTGCAGCCAACCAGCAGGAATTAGTGAGATAAATAATAAAGGTGGAAAGGTGGAAGCTTATCCTAACCCAAGCAATGGCAACTTCACAATCACGTTCAGCCATCCTGTCCCGATGGCTATCGGGGTCGTTTCAGGATCGCAAACAATAGAGGTGTATAATATACTAGGAGAAAGAATTTATAATGCGATGTTGAACCAAGTTCAGCATGACTATCAAATTGATTTATCCAAACAAGCTAATGGGATTTACTTATACAGAGTTATAAACGAAACCGGCAATTTGGTTGGGGAAGGTAAATTGATAATTCAGAAATAAAAATGTCTTTCATTCATCGTTCATAACTCATCGTTCTTTACTTACTTCCTCGGGTGAAACCTCAAAATAGCATCGCGCAAATATTCCCGGTCAATGTGAGTATAAATCTCCGTAGTAGTAATGCTGGAATGGCCAAGCATTTCCTGCACGGCACGCAGGTCAGCACCGCCTTCTACCAAATGTGTGGCAAATGAATGGCGAAATGTGTGCGGACTTATATGCTTACTCAAACCGGCTTTCTTTTTCAATTGCTGAATGATGATGAATACCATTTCACGGCTCATGCTATGGCCGCGCCTGTTGAGAAACACAACATCTTCCATCTCTTTTTGCACGGGTGTATGAGGCCTCACTTCTTCCAGATAAATGGTAATATATTTTTTGGCAGATTGTCCCAATGGTACCAGGCGCTGCTTATTTCCTTTACCTGTAACACGCACAAATTCTTCTTCAAAAATAATATCCGATATTTTCAGCGTAACCAGTTCGGTAACGCGCAACCCACAACAGTAAAGCGTTTCAAGCATAGCTTTGTTTCGCTGTCCTTCGGGTGTACTCAAATCAATGGCATTGATGAGCATATCTATTTCTTCAATGCTCAGCACTTCGGGCAGCTTTTGCGGCAAGCGGGGCAGTTCGAGCAAATCGGCAGGGCTTTGCTTAATCATATCCTCCATCAGCAGGTATTTGTAAAAAGCGCGTATCCCCGATATCATACGGGCCTGGCTACGCGGGCCTATGCCCAGGTCAATGATGAATGCAAGAAACTCCTGCAACTGGTTGAAGGCTACATTTTCCGGTGCAACTGTTATTTTATTTATTTCAAAAAAATGCTGAAGGTTGGTTATATCGTGCAAGTAGGCTTCAACACTGTTCTTTGACAACGATTTTTCGAGCAGCAGGTAACCGCGGAATCCTTTTATGGAGGAATGCCAGTCCACGGTTAGGAAAAATCAGATGGATTGAGTTGAGAGAAATATATTTTACGTTGGATAAAATATTTTCTTACGATGCTTCGCTTGTAAACACAGGTAACAGGCTTCAATGTTATATTTTTTAAGTCTTTTCTTTTTCTCAATGTGTGTGGCAGGCTTCGGTAAAAATCCCAATGTCCTTTTATAATAGCGATGGTATCTTTACGGTTGCCCAATAGTAAAAAGCGCAGTCCGGCAATGCCATCGAGCACCATACGGACAAATATTTTCCATGCCAGCGTACGCGACGGATGGTTTTTGCAAAGTATGATCAGATTATTGCGGAAATTCAAATAGGTTTTAAATGGGTTTGATTTGGGCAGTGCGCCACCCCCGTAGTGCATCACTTCCGATGCCGAACAGAACATTACCTTATATCCGCGCAGCTTCATGCGCCAGCAGAGGTCAATTTCTTCCTGGTGCGAAAACAGGTCTTCGTCGAATCCACCCAGTTGATGGTACAAGCCCGCACGGATAAACAGGCAGGCCCCTGTAGCCCAGAAAATCTCCTTTTCACCGTCGTATTGGTGCTCGTCTTTTTCAATGGTGTCGAAAATGCGACCGCGGCAAAATGGGTATCCGTAAACATCAATAAAACCGCCTGCCGCACCGGCATATTCAAAACAGCCGGGGTTAGTGTACGACTTTATTTTAGGCTGAACTGCCCCAATTGTTGCGTCCTTATCCATCATATTGATGATGGGTTCAATCCAGCCGGGAGTAACTTCTACATCCGAATTGAGCAATATATAATACTCTGCTTTTATTTGCCCCAGCGATGCATTGTAGCCATACGCAAAGCCCCCGTTACGGGCGTTATTTACAATGTGTACATCCGGAAAATTCTGCTGCATGAATGCCACTGAATCGTCGGTAGAAGCATTATCAGCCACATAAATATCAGCTACATTGCCTGTATGACGGCACACACCGGGCAAAAAATCTTCAAGGAATTTTCTACCATTCCAGTTTAAAATTATTACTGCCACACGGCTCTTTTCTTTCACGCTATGTTGCTGTAATAATATTAATGTGGGTTGTTAAATTCATCATTCACATCTTCGCCCATTTGGTCCTGCACCTGTTCATTGTCGAGGTTGGCGGGCAACCCGTTGCCTACGGTGCTATAGAGGGCCGATTGCCATTGGGGATTATGTATTTCGCCTGTGGCTGTAGAATGGAGCAGTACGTAATTATTAGTTTCCACAGCGGTGCTGTAGAATACAAATTTTACGTCTATCTGTCCGTCGGGCAGTTTGTAATATTCCCATATTTCATGCGGGTATGTGGCGGGGTTCATCTTCTCTACAACGCGTACATTAGGCGGACCATATTGCAGATATATTCTACCCCTGTCAGTCCGGTAGCCTTTCTCATCGTGCATATTGAAAGTGTTATCTACCCTTATCACCTGGGCCAGGTACTTATGCCACGCATCAAGCGGGTGAAGGGAGTCGCGCGAAACCCAGAAGTAATAGAAAAAGTGCTTTAATTCGGGCATGCTTATCCAGCCAAGGCTGTCATTGGTTACATAGGGCCGTTCCCCGCTTTCCGATATAGGAGCCAGACATCGTATGCATTCTTCCAGTGTGTCGCGGGTAGTCATATAGGGTTCAAACCCAATGGGAATATTAGTGGATTTTACACCGGGATTATAACGGGTGAAGCTATATTTCCGGTTAACTAGTACATGATTGTTGGCATCAACCACTGAAACCGATAAATAATAGTTCCCCGTAGCCAGATTGCCTATCGGAACCTTAGCCATAAACGGAACAACGGTATCGGCATCCAGTTGTGCAGAGTTGCTGTAGTTTTGGGTACCAAGTGAATAATCTCCATCATTTTCAACAGCATATTTTACCGTAAATTTTTGATGGGGAACCACCTTATGGGTGTTATATATTTCAAGATAAAAAGAAAGCCGGGTAACGCTTGCAGGATAATTGGCAAATACATAGGGCACCATAGTGTACCCGCATTTATTAAAAGGACCTGTAGTGTTGGAAGGAGTGTAGGAGCTCATAAATTCAGCATCCGAAATGCTTAGCGTATCGCGCGGATACCCTACCCTTACAGCCTGCTTTCCCCCGTTTACTTTGTGTGTAGCATCGTTGGGGTCATCAATAGTATAGTTCATCGTATAAATTCCTTTGGGGAGCCAGAAACGGTGCACGTCAATAAAATCGGGTTTGCTCGCAGAGTCGCTTACTTCAGGGCTCAACAGGTTGAAGCTGGCTGATGCTACGGTGCTGTCGCTTTGTTTGAACGATAATGTTACATGTGCTTTTGCAAGATATTTACCTTGCCCGTTTTTTACAAATTTCACAGAATTACCTACCACAATCAGGTAGGTTTCAAAATAATTCTGTCCATTTGGCGTGCTAAAACAGGCAAAATTAAGGTAGCCTGCAGGACCATCGGCCAATGCAGGCAAAGTGTATCCTAAAGCAATGAACAGAAATACTATTTTAATATATAAGCGCATAATAACCATACAAAGTTAGGAAAAATAGTTGTGAATTATAAGTAATAAGTGATAACCAACTACAACCCTTAGAGTATACATTACAACTGATAACTTACAACTAACATGGAGTTTTTTAACTTTGCAGATAAATAAAACGATATGAAAAAGATTGCCATGATAACGGGCGCCACATCAGGATTTGGCGAAGCCACTGCACATGAATTTGCAAAAAACGGGTACGATATAATTGTTACCGGGCGCAGGCTGGAAAGGCTCAACGCCCTGGCTGCCGAACTAAAAAAGCAATACGGCGCAGAAGCTTATATTCTGAATTTTGATGTACGCAATTACGCAGAAACAGAAAAAAACATTCAAAGCCTGCCGGAAAAATGGCAGAGCATAGATGTGCTGGTAAATAATGCCGGCCTTGCCAGTGGCTTGTCGCGCATACAGGAAGGCAACGTTGAAGACTGGGATAAAATGATTGATACCAATGTAAAAGGCATGCTGTATGTTACCCGTTGCGTAGCCCCTATGATGATTAAAAATAAAAAAGGACACATTATCAATATTGGCTCCACGGCGGGTAAAGAAGCCTACCTGAATGGCAATGTATATTGTGCCACCAAGTTTGCCGTAGATGCCCTCACCCGCTCTATGCGCATAGATATGCTGCCACATGGCATACGGGTTACCAGTGTGTGCCCCGGCATGGCAGAAACCGAATTCTCTGTTGTGCGTTTTCACGGAGACAAAGACAGGGCGAAGAACGTATATAAAGGCATTCAACCCCTTACGGCTGCCGATATTGCTGATGTAATTTATTATGTAGCCTCGCGCCCTGCGCATGTAAACGTGAGCGACATTGTGGTAACGCCACTTGCACAAGCTACTGTCAATTATATTGAGAGGAAGACAGAATAAATCAGAAATAAGATAGGAGACGCCACTAAACCCTTCGTATCCATAGCTTAAACCTCTCTTATTTTACTATATTTTACACTTTTGCAGTTTTTTCGGCTAAGGCTGAACCATTCGGTAATAGGTTATTTAAAAAGCCAATGGCTTCTCAATAACTTTTAGCACCATAATAAAAGGAATTAACGCCTATTTTGCCGGGGCAACAGCTTGCTTTGCTTCTTTATCAGAAGGTGTAACAGCAGTTCCCTGTTTGCCTATCGAAATTTGAACGCCCATATTTATTCCTAATGAACTGAATGGAAGATACGTTTGTGGTTGTGAAGCATTATATGGGTTTGCCTGGTAATAACTCCCTGAACTTGCATAATTAATTGTCATACCGTCACCGGTAACCTTACCAGGAGAATAGTTCTGGTAATTCATATTCAGTTCCGCATATAAGGCAATTTTTTGACTAAGCATAATCCTTGCGCCTAACGCGGCGTGTAAACCAAAGCTGTAACCTCCTGAATAAATAGCTTCATCGGGAGACGGATTATATAGCGTAGCATTAGCCGAGGTAGCGACACCAATGCTAATACCCAAAACCGAATAGGGACGAATACAGCCCTCGCCAACCTGAAAACGAACGGCAGGGATAATACGCAACATAGTTGCACTGAATGTTTCTGTTTCAGCAAAAGGTGCTCCTGCAAAACTACCTATATCATAGTTTTCTGCGCCGGTAGACGTCTGTGCTCCATAAAGATACGAAAGGCCTATTTCAGCGCCAATGTTTTTATTGAACATATATCCTCCATAGCCCCCAAAATTAAAGCCTTTGCCGTATGACAATGTTTTGCTTGTAAATGAATAGCCGTATGAAGTACCAGTTTCGTTGTAAATGGGCAAACCTGCAACAGGAAAGCCATAGCCACCCCCCATTCCTGTATACCAGTTTTGCGCAAATGATATCGAGCCTAACGCTATCGACAGTAGGATTGTAAACGCGACTTTCTTCATACCTGCAATAATTAATAAATTTAGATACTTCGATTAAAACAGTATCAAAAATAATAAAAAAAAGAATCCCGTCACAGTTAAGCGACGGGATTCGATATGAATTAGATTAAGCTATTGTTATTTTGTCAAAATAATCTTGCCTTGTCCAATCAGGCTTCCGTTTTCATTACTTACAACACGGTATAAGTAGATTCCGTTCGGTTGGCCGCTGATATTGATAGTTGAGTTACCACCTTGATTAGCATCGAGGCTGGTAGTGTACACCTTTTCGCCGAGAACATTATAAATTTCAACCATCGCACTTCCACTGGTAGCAGTTGATGAGATAGTAAATTGTCCGCTGTTCGGGTTAGGATATACAGTTATTTTTCCAGCAGCATTGATGTTAGCTACACCTGCGTCGTTGTATACTGTAGAACAAACGCTGTCTGAACAACCATGAGCATCGGTAACGGTACAGCAATAGTTGCCTGCACATACACCGTAGTTATATGCTGTTTTAGGTCCGTTGTTCCATGCGTAGGTATAAGGAGTTACACCGCCATTAACCATAACCCATGCTGAACCATTGCAATGGCCATCATCAAAGGTAGATTGCTTAACAATAGTAACTGCTGTAGGTTGGGTAATACTTGCCCAAGCTGAAGCTGTACAACCATGAGCATCGGTAAGTTGTAACTTGTATGTTCCAACACATAATCCTGTTAAGGTATCAGTAGTTGAACTGTTGCTCCATGAATATGTATAAGGACTTGTTCCACCAGTGCTTGATGAGCCTATGCTACCAATACACTTGCCGTTACAAAGCACTTGGGCTGTTGTAGCCGCACCGGTAGCCAAAACCTTTGCCGGTTGAGTGATTGTTATAGAAGCTGAACCAGTACAACCGTTATTGTCATATACCATTAAGGAGTAAGATCCTGCAACAACATTTGATATATTGGAGTTAGTTACTGCATTGCTCCATGCATATGTGTAAGGAGGAGTACCGCTTAATACGGTGGCAGAAGCGGTGCCATTACTGAACCCGCGACATGTTACATGAGCTGTTACTTTGGCCGATACATTTAATGATGCCGGTTGAGTAATAGTTATAGCTGATGAAGCTGTTGCACCGCAAGCATCGGTAACTGTAGCTGTATATGTACCAGCGCTTAAACCAGAAATGCTATTTGTGCTGCTTACTACAGGAAGCCAAGAATAGGTAAGTGGCAATGCACCGCCTGTAGGGGTAACTAATGCACTTCCGTTGTTGCCACCATTACAAAGCACATTGGCTGTTGCAGTGGTTTTAGCGCTTATAGCAGTAGGTTGGGTAATAGTTACAGTAGCTGTAGCTGAACCGCAACCGGTAACAACCACAGTATAACTACCTGCTGATAAGCCGGTAGCTGTATCCTTAGTTTGTCCACCTGGAGCCCATAAGTACGTATATGTAGGATAAGCTCCGCCGGATAATACAGCGTTTGCTTTTCCGTTGCTGCCGCCTGTGCAGGTTACTTGGGAAATTACGTGAGTGCTGCCAGTACCAACTGAGTCAGTAGAATATTTAAAAACTACTACTCCGTTTCCAGGAGCTGCACCCCCGGTAGTATTAATAGTATCTATAACACTTACGTCTTCATAAGAACCGCCGCCGCCGCCGCCTGCATCGTTAATACCTGTTCCGCCGCCGCTATATCCGCCGCCGCCGCCTGCAGTCCCACGATAGCAGAAGGTTCCGCCACCGCCGCCGCCGAAGCCGCCAGCACCACCAATATCAGAACCACTGGTACATCCTGCACCGCCGGTTGCTCCGTTGGTATAAGATAATCCCCAGCCTCCGCCAGCACTTCCATCTAAACCACCGTTGGTGTTAAGTCCGCCGCCAGGGCCTCCTGTACCACCACCGTTTGGTTCTCCTGAGAGACCCCCGTTACCAGGTGCACCACCCGCTCCGGAATTATCATAAGATGGTTGTCCGTGTTTGCCTTTATATCCTAAGGAATTAGCAATTACGCCAACAGGGCCGGTATCTCTTCTTCCGCCGCCGCCGCCTGCAATAATCAAAGGAACTGCGCCATGCATAACGAATGAACCGCCGCCGCCGCCGCCTGCAGAACCACCATTTCCGGTTCCAACACCAGCTTTACCAACCAATATGGTTAATATTTCGCCGGGAACCACAGGGATAGCTCCAATCATTCTGGCTCCACGTCCGCCGGAGTCAGTATTAACGCCACCGCCTTGTCCTCCGGAACAGTTAACGGTTATCAGCGTAACGCAGCTGGGCACAGTAAACGTTTGGAACGTTCCTGTATAACTAAAGGTTTGAACTATCTGAGCATTAACATTTCTCTCTGCCGAAAGAAATATGCCTAAACAAAGAATAAGAATAATTTTTCTGTAGCTCATAATGTAATTTTTTATATGTTATGATTTTAGTGAGCAAACTTATAAAATAATTTTACATCTGAACGCCTTTTTTTAGGTATTACATTTAAAATGTTGATAATGAGAAGGAAATATTTTTAAAAACTACCCAACCCGTTTAAAATTCAGATGATTAATTTAGGACAATTTAATCATCATTTAGGCATTTTACATTTTATTAAAAATAATTAAAATGTATTTATTTTACTCGATTTATTATTTATTATCATCATAAAAAAATCCCGCCTTTTGGGGGCGGGATTTTTATTTTATCTGATCTTTATTTCTCTTATCTCGTAAGTACAATCTTACCTTCTCCCAACAGGCTTCCGTTCTCTCCGCTCATTACACGGTATAAATAGATTCCGTTCGGTTGGTTGCTGATGTTAATGGTTTTACTGCCACCTTTCAGGTTGGTAGTATATACATTTTCTCCCAACACATTGTAGATCTCTACTACGGAGTTTACGGTGTTTGCCGTTGATGTGATGGTGAATTGTCCGCTGTTCGGGTTAGGATAGATGGTTATCTTATTATCATTACCCTTAACACTTCCTACTCCTGCTACTGAATACACAGGGATACATACTGAATCCACACATCCGTTGTTATCGGTAATGGTACAACAGTAGTACTTTGTTCCGCATTGGTCAGGGATATAATAACTGGTGTTTCCATTCGACCACATATAGGTGTATGGAACAATTCCTCCGTTTACTACTACCCAGGCTGAACCTGTGCAGCTTCCGCTATCCAAGGTTGAATTCTTGGTTACTTTCACTAATGTAGGCTGGGTAATGGTCGATTGCGCCGAAGTAGTACATCCATTCGCATCGGTTATATTTACCGTGTAGCTTCCTGCTGGAAGAGAACTTGCTGCTGCATTTGTTTGTCCACCCGTCCATGAGTATTTATAAGGAGTGGTTCCACCTCCGGTTGAAGTTACTATAGTACCGCTTTTGAATCCATTACACAGTACTTGGTTCTGTACGGAATTTGTTGTAGCCAATACTGTTGGTTGAGTAACAGTGGTACGTGCTGAACCTGTACATCCGTTATTATCTACTAATGTTACCGTATATGTTCCGGCTACCAATCCCATAGCTGTATCAGTTGTGCCTCCTGCAGGTGACCAACTAAAGTTATATGGAGGGGTTCCGCTATTCGCTATAGCAAACGTGCTACCTTGGTTCTGTCCGTTACATAATACATTAGCTGTTGTAGATGCCGTCATAGCTAATGGTGCAGGTTGGGTAATGGTTGCTGTTGCCGATGCTGTTGCACCGCAAGCATTCACTACTTTTATTGTATAGATTCCTGCAGTTAGTCCGGTTGCTGTTGCCGTGGTTTGTCCAGATGGGGTCCAGCTATACACATAAGGTGAACCTACTCCGCTAACGGTTACATTGGCGCTTCCGTTCTTAGCTCCTGCACAAGATGCATTTGTTACTATGTTGGTAGTAGCTGTAATTACGTTTGCTGGTTGGGTTATCGTTGCTGTTGCTGAAGCTGAGCCTCCGCAAGCCGAATTTACCGATACGGTATAGCTTCCTGCTGTTAAGCCGGTTGCTGTATCTGTGGTTTGTCCTCCGGGTTTCCATAAGTAGGTAAGTCCTACACCGGTTGTTTTTGCATATGCTTTTCCGGTCGTGCCGTTACATGTTACTTCGTTTGCCAATACTTTTGCTGTATCGGTTACGGTTATCACCGCAACTGTCCAGGTAATGGTTACCGAACCACTGCCGGTGATTACACCAGCTGTGTTCGTTTGGTTGGTACCTCCATTATATGAACCGCCGCCGCCGCCGGAACCCCATGCAGATCCGCTCCACATGTTACCGCCGCCGCCGCCGTTGTATCCGCCGCCGCCGCCGCTTGCACCGCTATTACCTACACAGCCGCCACCGCCGCCATAACAACCTGCAGCACCAGGGCTACCTGCTGCTCCGCCTGCTGCACCATTGAGGGGAGTAAAACCGCCACCTGCAAAAGGAGCTTGTGTTCCGTTTTGCCCGTTAGTGAGCCATCCTGCTCCGCCGCCGCCTGTTGCAACGTTTCCGTTGTTGGCACCGCCGCCGCCTGCTCCGCCATTACCGCCAGAACCACCTGCTCCGCAACCTGCACCGGTAGCTGTGGTAGGAGTAGTAGTAGCAGAACCCACACCCGGGGTACTGTTATAAGAAGCTCCGCCGCCGCCGCCGGCAACAATCATAGGAAGAGTTGTGTTGGCGCTGTTCCATACATATGTACCGCCACCGCCGCCTGAAGAGTAGTAAGGACCGCTAAGGCTATATTGTTGCCATTGGCCTACAACAATATCAAGAACATTTCCAGGGGTAACTGAAAAAGTACCTATTATTTTTGCTCCAAGGCCACCTGCACCATAAATGCCTGATCCTCCCTGTGCACCGTTGGCTGTAATAGTTATTTGTGTAGCGCAAGGCACTGTCCAGGTCTGCATGGAACCTGTGTATGTAAACGTTACCGATTGTGCTCTTAACGTGCTACCAGCACATACAAAAGCTGCCGCAAAAATTAAAAAAATATTTTTTAAGTATTTCATATCATGTTTTTTTATTTTGTTTTAAAGAACAAATATATAAAATAATCTAACAGATAAAGTTTTTACATAGATATTTTTTAATTTTTACGTACCTACTTCATATTCTGTTTAATTGACCCAATCTATAAACCCTTCTTTATACAAAAAAGAATCCCGCCCTGCTGGCCTTGTTTGTACAAGGTTTTACAGGACGGGATTTCTATTTTGCAGCTTCGCCTTCGCGAAGAAAACTGCTGATTATTTCGTTAATACAACTTTGCCTTCTCCTATCAGGCTGCCGTTGGTGCTACTTATAACACGGTATAAGTATACTCCGTTCGGTTGGTTGCTCATGTTTATCGTGTTGTCGCTGCCTTTGTTTGCACTCAACATTCCACTGTATACTTTCGCTCCCAATACATTGTAGACCTCTACTGTCGATTGGCCTTCTGCTGTAGATTGGATAGTGAATAATCCGTTATTCGGATTTGGATATACAGTAACCTTAGCATCGCTGCCGGCTACATTGTCTACTCCTAAATCTGATGAAATATGTGTACAGATATTGTGTACGCATCCGTTTGCATCGGTTACTGTACAACAGAACAATCCGTCGCATAATCCATTTTGATAGTAGGTGTTGCTTCCGTTCGACCATAAATATGTATATGGTTGAACTCCACCGTTCAGGGTAACCCATGCTGTTCCTGAGCAATAACCATGGTTAAAGGTTGAATCTATTGCTATAACAAGCGGACTTGGTTGGGTAACTGTTGAGGTAACAGTAGTTACACAATGATGAGCATCGGTAACTGTTAAGGTATAGGTTCCTGCAGCCAATCCGGTAGCATTTGAATCCGTACCTAAGTTTCCTGACCATCTGTAGCTATATGGACGGGTTCCGCCATTTACACCAGAGCCTAATACTCCGTTGTTATCTCCATTACATGCTAAATTCAATAATGGTGGATATACCAATACGTTTAACGCATTTGGTTGTATTACATTAACCGTGGTAAATGATTTACAGCCATTGTTATCCGTTACATTTACAAAATAGGTTCCTGCTGTTAAACCAGATGCTGATGCACCATTTCCGCCTGTTGGAGACCATAAGTAGGTATAAGGATACGATCCGCCGGTTACTGCAGATGTTGCAGCGCCATTACTTTGTCCGTTACAAACAACGGAATCCGTAGAGCGGGCTGCTACTACAAGTGGGTTTGGTTGAGTAATGCTTATAAGTTGTGATGTTGCACAACCCTTATTATCTATTACATTGAGAGAATATGATCCTACCGACAGGTTAGTGATGAAAGGCACATTTCCGCCTGGACTAAACAAGTAAGTATATGGGGATGTTCCTCCAATTGCTCCGGCATATATGCTACCTTTTCCTCCATTACATTGAATTTGATTGATGGTAGGATTAGAAGCAAAGAAACCTGGTTGGGTAATTGTTACTGTTGTAGAAGCTGAACCGCAACCACTAACTGTAACCGAATAAATTCCTGCGAACAGTCCGGTAGCTGTATCTCTGGAACTTACATTAGGACTCCAGGTATAGGTAAATGCTGCTCCGGCAGGTGCATGGTTTACAAAAATAGATGCCGATGCAGTAGCATTTCCGCTACAAACAATGTTAGTTATAATATTTGGTTGAACTGAACCAACGGAATCGTTTGTGAAACTGAGTACGATTTTGCCATTTCCGGTCCAAACACCTTGGTTGAAGAAAGGATTGGCAAGTGTACCGGTCCAAGAAGAACCTCCACCACCTTCACCAGCACCGCAGTTGTAACCGCATGCGCCGCCGCCGCCATAGTATCCGCCGCCGCCGCCGCCTGCACCTTCACTGGCACAGAAAGGAGCAAGGAATGCAGCACCGCCAGCACCTAACACTCCATTAGAAGAGGTATAAGGTCCGCAAGCTGCTGTAGCACCGCCACCGCCGCTGGTCATACCACCGCCGCCGCCGCCACCGCCGTGACAGTTACCGCCATTATAACCGGCTCCGCCTGCTGCAGCTCCGTTTAATCCGCAACCGCCGTAGCCTAAGCCACCGCCGCCGCCTACAAAGTTAGTTCCTACTGGAGTTCCGCCGCCGCCGTTTCCATTTACGCCGCTTAAGCAGCCCCAGCTATCACCGGCTGAACCGCCACCGCCACCGGCAACGATTATACGGTTAGCTACTGCTACACCGCCTAAACGCACATCGGAAGCATCGCCTCCGTTAGCTGCGTTTTCACCTATTCCGCCGCCGTTCCAGCCTGTTTGTCCACCGACAAAAATATTGAGCACCTGGCCGGTAGCAACGGATGCTACTCCGCGTGCTTCCCCACCAAAACCAGGATGGTTTTCATTGGGTTTTGGCACACCTTGTGCACCATAACAGTCGATAGTTACTTGGCCAACGCAAGCGGGTACTGTCCAGGTTTGCATAGCGCCCGTATAATTGAACGTTAAGGTAGTGACCTGTGCATATGCACTCCTCTCAGCCGAAAGAAAAATGCCTAAAAAAAGAATGAGAATAATTTTTCTGTAGCTCATAATGTGATTTTTTTATGTTAGTATTTTGGTGAGCAAACTTATAAAATATATCTATATATAAATGGTTTTTTTTAGGGATACGACCTAAATGTCTGATTATGAATCGAAAATATTTTTATTTTAAACGAATTTCATTTCAAAAGACACCATAAACATAATACAGTATAAATATATTTCGAATAATAAAATAACAAGTTTTATATCTGTTTAAGTATAAAATTAAATTTAATAAAATGCCAATTTCGGTTAATTATTCCTCTTCCGGAAACATATCTCTCTGATTAGGATAAAACCCTTTCTTACACCTCGGCATAATTGTTACCAAAGAGAGAATAATCATTTTATTAAATTATGTTATATGTACCATTCCGGTGCATTGGCATAAAGTCATTTCACTGCACCGGTTAATTCAACTTGCAAACTCTATCTATTCTCTTCCTAATGCCTGCGTTACCCAAATATAACCAAGAGGGTGGAAGATTTTAAAGAAGATCCTAAATAAAAAAACCCGCCTCATTTCTGAAGCGGGTTTTTATTTTACTGCAATCCTGCAGGTTAAGGTTATTTAGTCAATACTATCTTGCCTTCTCCTAAAAGGTTGCCATTTTCTTTGCTCATCACACGGTACAAGTAGATTCCGTTTGGCTCATTGCCCAGGTTTATCATCTTGCTGC
>Ga0134125_10001165_pt1 | contig 32822 bp, 27 predicted proteins | sample KB31751_FD_96464 | JGI IMG/M metagenome (GOLD analysis project Ga0134125, IMG submission 96464) | Terrestrial soil microbial communities with excess Nitrogen fertilizer from Kellogg Biological Station, Michigan, USA - KB3-175-1 | ecosystem: Environmental > Terrestrial > Soil > Unclassified ...
CCTCCGTCGCGCTCGTGTCCTCGAGCGCGTTCAGCTCGCCCCACAGCTCGTCGCTCGTGGCCTGGTTCGGCATCGGCCGGTGCTCGGAGAGCCACAGCTCGGAGCAGACGTCGCCGCAGTCGGGCGCTCTCACGGTCGCGCCGTTGCGATACGCCCACTCGGTCAATTCGGCGAGGTGTTCCTGCTCGACCGCGGTCATGCCTTCGGCGCGCGCCGGCGCCGGAAGCGTGCACCACGCCAGCACGGCGGCGGCAAGCAGCAGAGCAAGGCGCCGCCACTGCCCGGCGGCGCGCACGGTGTGGCGCATCGGTCCCCCTGTCGTCCCCCGGCGCCTCGTTGGCGCCCGCACGCTCGACCGTAGGCGAGCGCGGCACGCAGGTCAACGCCGCGCAGTTCCGACGCTGACGCCGACACCCGGGGTGGCGTGCGCGGTCCCCGCGAGGGCATAGGCTCCAGCGGCGATGGACTTCGCGGCAGAGGGACTGCTGGACGGGATCGGGGACGGGCGCGCGCGCGCGGAGCGGATCGCGCTGCTGGAGGAGCTGCTCGCCGACGGCGTCGAGCTCGAGGAGCTGAAGGCGGCCGTCGCGGAGGACCGGCTCGTGTTCCTGCGCGTCGAGCGGACGCTCGGGACGGCGCGCTACACGCCGCGCGAGGTCGCGGAGATGACCGGCATCGATCCGGAGGAGGGCCTGCGCTACCGCCAGGCGCTCGGCCTGCCGCGCCCCGGGCTCGACGACCCGGTCCTGACCGACCGCGACGTCGAGGCGCTGCGGCTGCTGCAGGGCTTCAGAGCGGCGGGCCTGCCGGAGGAGGGGCTGATGGAGGTCACGCGCGTGCTCGGCGAGAGCCTGTCGCGCCTCGCCGCGACCGTGCGGCTGTTCCTGCGCGACGTGCTGCTCTCGCCCGACGTCGGCGAGCACGAGCTGAGCGACCGCTACGCGGCCGTGAACGAGCATCTCGGCCCGCAGCTCGTCGCGACGATGCAGCGAATCTTCGAACTGCACCTGCAGGATCAGCTGCGCAACGACGCGATCGGCCGCGCCGAGATCGCGCACGGGCGGATCCCCGGCGCGACCGAGGTGACGATCGCGTTCGCCGACCTCGTCGGCTTCACGAAGCTCGGCGAGCAGATCCCTGCCGAGGAGCTCGGTGCGATCGCCGGGCGCCTGCTCGAGCTGGCGGCCGAGGCGGTGCGCCCGCCGGTGCGGCTCGTCAAGACGATCGGCGACGCGGCGATGCTCGTCTCGCCCGACGCGGGCGCGCTGCTCGACGTGGCGATCGAGCTCGTCCGCCTCGCCGACGCCGAGGGCGACGAGTTCCCGCGGCTGCACGCCGGGCTGGCGACGGGCGAGGCGCTTCAGCGCGCCGGCGACTGGTACGGCAGCCCGGTCAACGTCGCAAGCCGCGTCACGACGATCGCGCGGGCCGGCAGCGTCGTCGCGACCGAGGCGACGCGCGCGGCGGCGAGCGCGTCCGCGAACGGCGACGGCCGCTGGCGCTTCTCATCGCTGTCGCCGCGCCGCCTCAAGGGCGTCGACGGAACCGTGGCGCTCTTCCGCGTGCGCCCGGCCGAGGTCGAGCCGGACGGCGTCAGCCGACCGTGAGCGCTTCGGCCGCCGACTCGGCGAGCAGCTCGTCGGCGAGCGTGCGCAGGTCGGAGTCGAGGTGGCCGCAGAGCACGTCGCGCAGCAGCGCGCGCAGGTAGCCGGCGAGCTCGTCGACGAGCTGGTCCGCGCCCGGCTCGTGCTGGGCGAGGCCGGCGACGATCGCGCGCTCGAGCGTGACCGCGCGCGCGGCCCGCTCGGCGAGGCGGGCGCGCTCGGCCGGAAGCGCGCACAGCGCCGCGAGCCGCTGCGCGAGGCGGCCGCTCTCCGGCCCCTCCGGCTCGAGCAGCGCCCGCAGCGCGAGCAGGTCGTCGGTGAGCGCGTCGAACGGCGTCGCGCGCTCGCGCGCCAGCTCGTAGCGGCCGAGCGCCCACGCGACCTCGCCGGCGCGCGGCGTGCGGCGCGCGACGAGGTTGCAGAAGGCGCGCAGCTCGTCCTCCTGCGTGACGTCCAGCGACGTCCGTCCACGCGGCCGCGCCACGCCGGCGCCCAGCGGCGCGACGTGCCACGAGCCGCCGTCGACGCGCGCCCACGCAAGCGGCCCGAGCGCGAACGGCCCGGTCTCGAACAGCCGCAGCGCGCTCAGCAGGCGGCGGAAGCGGGTGCGCGCGGTCGTCACCGGCGGCCCGGCGATCCGCTCGCCCTCGACCGTCAGCACCGCGAGCACAGCCCCGTGCTCGACCTCCCCGGGTGTCGACCAGACGGCCTCCGGCGGCACGTCCGGCAGCGCCTCGCCGCGCGCGAGCGAGAGCCCCTCGCCGAGCGCGACCTCGTCGGACTCGAGCGCGAGCCCGAGCAGCGGCGCGATCACGGTCGCGACCTGGCGGCCCTCGTAGAGCGTCGCCTCCAGCTCGGCGTAGGCGGCCGCGAACGCCTCCGGCTGGTAGCCGAACGTGCTGGTCTCGGAGAAGACGGCCGACAGGAACGAGCGCAGCGCCGCGTCGGCGCGCTCGCGCGCGTCGGGCGGGATGCGCGGCTCTCCGCGGCGGCGCAGGTAGGCGTCGATCCCGTCGATCGCCGCGAGCGCGCGCGCCGCCGGCAGGTAGCTCGGCAGGCGGTCGAGCACGCCCATGCGCGAGCGGATGAAGCCGGCCGTCAGCGGGCGATAGCAGTAGAGCACCGGGCCGGCGCGTCCGGGCTCCTCCACCACCTCGAACGGGACCTCGGCGCCGTTGGCGGTGTCGTGCGCCAGCTGCAGGCCGGCGTCCTCGGCGAACGCCTCGAGCAGGCCGTGCAGCATGCGGTTGCGCATGGCGGGCGGTTTCGCGGCGCGCGGGCGCGATCCTGCTGCGCGCAGCGCGCGTTGCAGCGCGTCAGGCGACGGCGGCGACGGTCGGCGCCTTCGCCGGAGCGCAACTGCCGTCCGCGCCCAGCCACCGACGGCCGTAGGAGCGCATGTCTTCGATGATCGGCACGAGCGCGCGCCCCTTCTCGGTCAGCGCGTACTCGACGCGCGGCGGCACCTCGGGGTACGTGCGCCGTTCGACGATCCCCTCCTCCTCGAGCGCGCGCAGGCGCAGCGAGAGCGTCCGCGGGCTGATCCCGGCCAGCGAGCGCTCGAGCTCGCAGAAGCGCGAGCGGCCGTCGGCGAGGTCGCGGATGATCAGCAGCGTCCACTTGCCGCAGACGATCTCGGCCGTGGCGCAGACGGGGCAGGTGTCGTTCGGCGTAGCCATGCACCCCTTATGGTAGCGCAAGACTTTCCAAACTGAAGTAAGGACCCGTGCGAGCGCGATCAGCCGATGCCGGGCGGCGCGACCGACGGCGGCGGTCCGCTCGCGGGCGGGGGGTCGCCAGGCGCGGCGGCCGCGACCGGCTCAGGCGAGCGCGGAGACGCCGGCGCAGTCGCGAGGACCGGCTCGCGCGGCGCTCGCGGCGCGGGAGCCGGCTCCCCGTCGCCGCCGACGACGTCGTCCATCGAGGTCGCCATGCGCCCCTCGGCCGCCACCAACAGTTTGAAGTCGTGCGGGCTCGTCGCGACCTTCAGCGCTTCCTCCATCGAGACGCGGCCGGCCTGCACGTGGTGCAGCATCGCCTGGTCGAACGTCTGCATCCCGTAGAACTCGCCCTCGGCGATCACCTCGCGCAGGCGCCCGGTCTGCTCGGGGTCGAGGATCATGTCCCTTGCGCGGCCCGTCATCCGCAGGATCTCGCAGACGGCGACGCGGCCGCTGCGATCCGGCGTCGGCACGAGCCGCTGGGAGATGATCCCCTTGAGCGTGCCGGCGAGCATCGCGCGCGCCTGCTGCTGCTGGTGCGGCGGGAAGAAGTCGACGATGCGGTTGACCGTCTCGGGCGCGTCGATCGTGTGCAGCGTCGAGAGCACGAGATGGCCCGTCTCGGCCGCCGAGAGCGCGGTGTGGACCGTCTCCTCGTCGCGCATCTCGCCGATCAGGATCACGTCGGGGTCCTGCCGCAGCACGCGCCGCAGCGCGCGCTTGAACGAGGCGGTGTCGGACCCGACCTCGCGCTGGTTGAGGATCGAGCGCTTGTCCTTGTGCAGGAACTCGATCGGGTCCTCGATCGTGACGATGTGCTCGGCGCGGTTTCTGTTGATGTGGTCGATGATCGCCGCGAGCGTCGTCGACTTGCCCGAGCCGGTCGTTCCGGTCAGCAGGATGATCCCGCGCTTCTCCTCGGCCAGCTCGGAGACGACCGGCGGCAGGCCGAGCTGCTCGACCGTCTTGATCTTCGACGGGATCGAGCGCATCACGAGCGAGACGCTGCCGCGCTGGCGGAAGGCGTTGACGCGAAAGCGCGCGAACCCGGGGATCGCGTGCGCGAAGTCGACCTCGCCGTCGCTGGCGAACTCGGCGCGCTGCTCGTCGCTTCGCAGGATCCCGTCGAGCACGCGCTGGGTGTCCTGCGGCGTCAGCGGGGGCTCGTCGGGGATCGGCCCGAGCTCGCCGTTGACGCGCATCAGCGGTGACGAACCCGCCTTCAGGTGCAGGTCGGAGCCGCCGCTCTCGACCAGCCGGTGCAGCGCAGCGTCGATCTCGAACACGGTGCATCCATCGGCGCGTGCGCGCCGCGGCTTGAGTAGCGTGGCCGTCGTGCAGGCGCGTCTCTACGGCTTCGCGATCTCGAATCCCGCCAACACGGCGAGAATGGCGCTCGCGTACAAGGGCGTGGAGACCAAGTGGGTCGAGCTGCCGCCGGGGATCCATCCGATGATCCTGAAGCTGCTCGGCTACCGCCGCGGGACGGTGCCGGCGGTGAAGCTCGACGGCCGCAAGATCCAGGACTCCGTCGAGCTCTCGCAGGCGTTGGAGACGCTGATCCCGCAGCCGCCACTCTACCCGGCCGACCCGGAGCGCCGCCGCGCCGTCGAGGAGGCCGAGCGCTGGGGCGAGGCGGTGCTGCAGATGGTCCCGCGGCGCGTCTACCGCTGGACGTTCGCGCACGACAACGGCGCCCGTGCACGGCTGGCGCGCGATCTCGGCTTCCCGCTGCCCGGGCTCGTCGGCCGCCTGAACGCGCCGATCGCGCGCTCGATGGCCTCGCGCGTGGACGCCGACCTGGCGCACGCCCAGGCGATCCTGCGTGAGCTGCCCGCGACGCTCGACCACGTCGACGAGCTGATCGCCGACGGCACGATCGGGGATCCCGGCACGCCGAACGCCGCCGACTTCCAGATCGCCCCCTCGATCCGCGCGCTCGCCGGCGTCACCGACCTGCTGCCGCTGCTCGCCGGCCGCCCCTGCGACGCCCACGCGAGACGGCTGATGCCGAGCTTCCCGGAGGGCAGAATGGATCTGCCCCCCGAGCTTCGCTCAGCGCTCGGATAATCGAACCGCCAGCCACGCGCCGGACGCGGCTGGCGAGTGATCGGCGCCGCTGGCAAGGACGCAGCCGGTGTGGCGTACTCACGTACGCGAACCGGCGAGGACGCCGCCAGCGGCGCCGAGGCGCCGCCAGCCGCGTCCGGCTAGGCCACGTCGCGCAGCTTCTGCGCCTCCGCCAGCTGCTGCAGCTTCTTCAGCGACTGGTTCTCGATCTGGCGGATGCGCTCGCGCGTGACGTTGAACGTGCGGCCGACCTCGTCGAGCGTGCGGGGGTGCTCGCCGCCGAGCCCGTAGCGCAGCTCGAGCACGCGGCGCTCGCGGTAGGAGAGGTTCTCCAGCGCCTCGCGCAGCGCCTCCTTCGTGAGGATCTCGGCCGCGCGCTCGTAGGGCGACTCGGCGCGCTCGTCGGCGATGAACTGGCCGAACTCCGACTCCTCTTCGTCGCCGACCGGCTTCTCGAGCGAGACCGGCGCCTGGGCGCTCCGCTTGATCGAGTCGACCTCGTCCGGATCGATCCCCGTCACCTCGGCGATCTCGTCGGCGGTCGGCTCGCGGCCCAGCTCGGTGACGAGCTTGCGCTCGGCGCGGCCGATCTTGTTGAGCTTCTCGACGACGTGCACCGGGATGCGGATCGTGCGCGCCTTGTCCGCGAGCGCGCGGGCGATCGCCTGGCGGATCCACCAGGTCGCGTAGGTCGAGAACTTGAAGCCCTTGCGGTAGTCGAACTTCTCCGCCGCGCGCACGAGGCCCAGCGTCCCCTCCTGGATCAGGTCGAGGAACGGAAGCCCCTGGTTGCGGTAGTTCTTCGCGATCGAGACGACGAGGCGCAGGTTCGACTCGACCATCTTCTGCTTGGCGTCGAGGTCGCCGCGCTCGATGCGCTTGGCGAGGTCGACCTCCTCCTGCGCCGTGAGCAGGCGCACCTTGCCGATGTCCTTCAGGAACAGCTGAAGGGAGTCGGTCGTCATGTCGGGCTTGAGGTCGAGCGCGGTTCTCGCTCTGCGCCTGCCGCGTCTGTCGGGCGCGCGCTCGACGTTGGCCGCGGCGGTCGCGGGGTCGATCTCCTCGACCAGCTCGATCTCGGCTCTCTCGAGGAAGCCGTGCAGCTCCTCGACGTCGCTCTCGTCGAGGTCGAGCTCGCTGACGGCGGTCGAGATCTCCGCATAGGTGAGCACGCCGAGCTGCTGGCCGCGGTTGACGAGGCCCTTGATCTCCTCGAGCTCCTGAAGTTCCGCTACTGACATGTGATTCCGTTTCTCGCGTGCGCCGCCGGGGATCCGGCCGTCGGCGCGTTCATGTGGAGGAGGGAGTGCGCGTGCGCGTGGGCGCGCACCACTGCCATCCAAGCATAGGCCTCAGCCTAGCTACTTCACTTTTTGAAGTCAAAGGCGCCGAACCGGCCGCCCGTGCTCGCCGTTCGCGCCGTCTCAGGGGAGGGCCGTCGCGCGCGCGTGACGTGCTTTGCATGTGTACTACGCACAACGGACGAGACGGTTTCAAGTTGCGCCGGATTTCACGTCGCAACGTGCGGTGTTCCGTATACTGCTGGCCGCCTTGCCGAACGGCTGCGCGCCAAGCGCGCGGTCGGCGGGGGACCCGATGCGAGCCCCATATCGCTCGCGGGGGCGAATCGGCCGATCGTCGGCCGTAGCGCCGCTCAGGAGAGCGCCGCGAGCCCGTCAGCTCACCTCGTAGGCCCGGCGCACACCCCCTCCACATGACCGGCAAGCGGAAGATCGCCGTGACGTTCGTCGCCCTGCTCGCGCTGGGCGCGTTCGTCGCCCCCGCGCTCGCCGGCGGCACCCCGGGCGGCGCCGCGCCGGGTGTGCTGACGCTGCCGGACGGCTCGACGCTCGTCATCAGAATCGGCAACCCGGTCGTCCGCGCGCGCGGGAACCGGCTCGCACTAGCCGTACGCGCGACGGCGCTGCTGCACGGGCGGATGCGCATCGCCGGCAGAGCGCTGCGGCGCGACAAACGGGTGTGGATCGAGCGCAGAGATCCGCTCGCCGGCTGGATAGCGGTCGCCAGCGCCGCGGTCGCCGCCGACGGCGGCTTCGTCGCGCTGTGGCGCCCCGATCGCGTCGGACCGCTCGCGCTGCGCGCGGTGGCCGTCGCGCCGCCCGCCGGTGCGGTGACCGCCGATCCCGCCGCCGACCCGAGCGCGCCGCAAGTCTCGCTGACCGTCTACAAGGCGGGAATCGCGTCGTGGTATGGGCCGACCGCGAAGAACGAGACGACCGCCTGCGGGATCCCGCTCACACGCTGGACGCTCGGGGTCGCGCATCGCACCTTGCCGTGCGGGACGCCGGTCGCGCTCTACTACAAGGGCCACACCGTCGTCGTGCCGGTGATCGACCGCGGCCCGTACATGACCGGCCGTACGTGGGATCTCACACGCGCGACGCATGACGCGCTCGGCGCGACGGACGGCCTCATCAGCGTCGGCGCGCTGCCGCTGACCCCCACGCCCGCCCCGGCCCCCTCGCCCTCGCCTGCGCCCGCCGCGCCGAGCGGCGGCGCCGGCGGCTGACGGCCGCTCAGCGCACGAGCCGCGGACCGGACGTACCGCCCTCGCCGCCGCCGTCGACAGGCGCCGGGACCGCCTCGCCGATCCGCATGCCGGCGGCGGAGGCGGCGAGCATCGCCTCCTCGGCGCGGTCGATCAGCGTGGCGGCGTCGCGCCCGTCCTCGCCGTAGACGGCGAAGCCGATCGTCGCGGCGAGCGGCGCGCCGCGCCAGTGCTCGCCGTGCTCGACGCCCGCGCCGATCCGCTCGGCGAGCGCGATCGCGCCGGCGCGGGCTACGGCCGGCGCGATCACCCACGCGCGCCCCTGGCGGTCGGAGGCGACGAGGTCCTGGCGGCGGATCGCGCGGCGGATCGCCTGCGCGAGGCGACCGTAAGGGACGCCGCGGTCCTCCGCCTGCGGCTCGGCCGCCGCGGCGGCGGCGATCCGCTCGCCGTCGACCAGCTCGACGCGCAGCAGCGCCAGCCCGCCGCCCTCGCGCTGCGCGCGGTCGACGTGCCGCTCGAGCGTCGCGATCCACAGGTCGCCGTCGTCCATCGGGGTGCCCAGCTCGACGGCGGCGCGCTGCGGCAGCGCGGTCACGGATCCGCCTGTGGCTCCGGCGTGCTCGGGCCCGGCGCTGCTGCGGGCGGGTCCCGTCGGCTCGGGGTGCGCGCCCACCGTCGTGGGCGAGCGCTCGGCCTCCGGCCGCGCGGCGGGCTCGCCGGCGAGCGCCGTCCCCCCCGCCACCAGCGCGACCTCCGCGAGCCGCTCGGCGAGCGGGGCGGGCGAGTCGGTGCGGGTGCCGCGGGCGTCGAGCGCGGCGGTCCACAGGCAGGCGCGCAGCGCGTCGACGGCGGCGAGCGTGGCGGCGGCGTCGGGCGCGCCGGCGAGCGCGGCGATGCGGTGGGCGAGCGGGGCGAGGTCGCCGTCCGGGCGCAGGCGGTCGAGCTCCGCGTCGGAGCCGAGCGCGCGGGCGAGCGCGGCGCAGACCGCGGGTCCCTCGGAGGCGAGGTCGGCGGCGGGGATCGCGGCGACGTCGTCGAGCGGCGCGCGTTCGAGCAGCGTCAGCAGCCAGCCCTTCGCGACCGCCTGCGCGCGGCCGGCGAGCAGCTCGGCCTCGGCCCGCTCCACGGGCACGGGCCTGCTCGGGCGTGGTGTCGCCTCGTCCGTCATCCGGCTGTCTATACCAGCGCACCCCGACACCTGCACGTGCGGATGGACAGAATGGACGCGTGCCGACCGAGCTGCTGTCGATCGAGGCCGCCCGCGCGGCCGTGCTGTCCAGCTGCGCCCCGCTGCCGGCGGAGCCCGTGGCGCTTGCGGATGCGGCCGGTCGCGTGCTGGCGGCCGAGCTGCGCGCAGCCGCCGACGTCCCGCACTTCGACAATTCGGCTATGGACGGCTTCGCCGTGCGCAGCGACGCGTCCAGCGGCCCCCTCCTGGTCGTGGACGAGTCGCGCGCGGGCGCGCCGGCGTCCAGGTCGCTCGCGCCCGGCGAGGCGATCCGCATCTCGACGGGCGCGGCGCTCCCCGACGGGTCCGATGCCGTCGTGCCGCTCGAGCAGGCCGACGAGCAGGACGGTCGTGTGACGCTCGCGCAGCCGCCGGCGCCCGGCCGGCACGTGCGCCGCGCGGGCGAGGACCTGCGCGCCGGCGCCGGCGCGCTGCCCGCCGGCGCGCGGCTCGACGCCGCCGCCCTCGCCGTCGCCGCGAGCGCCGGCGCCGCCGAGCTGTCGTGCACGCGCCGCCCGCGCGTCGCGATCCTCTGCACCGGCGACGAGCTGCGGCCGCCCGGCAGCCCACTCGCGCCGGGCGAGATCCACAACTCGAACGGCCCGATGCTCGCCGCGCTCGCCGCGCAGGAGGGCGCGGTTCTCACCACGGTCGCGACCGTGCCCGACACGCGCACGGCGACCGAGGAGGCGCTCGCTCACGCGTTGCGCGACGCCGACGTCGTCGTCCTCTCGGGCGGCGTCTCGGTCGGGCCGCACGACCACGTCAAGCCCGCCCTCGCCGCGCTCGGCGTCGCGCAGCGCCTGTGGGGCGTCGACCTGCAGCCCGGCAAGCCGACGTGGTTCGGGGTCCGCGACGCGCAGCTCGTCTTCGGCCTGCCGGGCAACCCGGTCTCCAGCTTCGTCACGTTCGCGCTGTTCGCGCGGCCGGCGCTGCGCGCGCTTCAGGCCGCGCCGCCGCTCCCCCCACGCGAGCACGCGATGCTCACGGTTGACGTACCGCGCCGCGCACGCACGCAGGCGCTGCGCGTGCGGCTCGACGCCGCCGACGGCGCGCTGCGCGCCACGCCGACCGGCGCGCAGGGGTCGCACGTGACCGCCTCGCTGCTCGGCGCCGACGCGCTCGCGTTCCTCGCGCGCGGCGAGGGCGCCGTGGCCGCCGGCGAGCGGGTGCTGGTAGAGCGGCTCTGACGCCGCCGCTTGCCGCTTTCCTTTCGCAGCGCACCGGATTAGAGTCGCCCTATGGCAAGCGCCGTCTCCGGGACGGCGGCTGCTGCGGCTCGGGGGAGCGCACGCGCGCATCGCAGCGCGCACGACGCCGCCACGGCAGCGTGGCTCTGCGCGATCCCGTGCGCGGCAGTCGCGGTCGCCGCGATCGTCGTGCTCGGCCCGCCGCTGGGGCGGCTGACGTCGCCCGCACACAACCCGTACACGCTGCTCGCCGACGCGGGGCCGCCGCATCCCGAGCCGACCGAGCATGCGCGCTACCTGATCGCGATCTGCGCGCCGCTGCTCGGCGCGCTCGCGACGGCCGCCGCGCCGCGCTGGCTCGCGCGCCTTCCCGCCCGCGCGGTCGCGCCGATCGTGCTCGCGACGCAGGCGCTCCTCGCCGCGGTCGCCGCGGCCTCGATCGTCGCTCAGTACCGCGACGTCTTCACCGGCATCTACCTGATACCGGGCGAACCGCCGCTGACGATGCGCTACTTCACGCCCGCGACGCTGATCGTCGCCGCGCTGCTCGCCGGCGCGACGGCCGGCGCGCTGCGTTCCGCCGCGCTCCGCCGCCGCGCCGCCGCGCTCCTGCGCGACGAGCCGCGCCGGCGCGCGCTGCTGCTCGGAGCGCTGGCCGTGCTCACGACCGCGCTGTGGATGCTTCACGCGGTCCACTCCGACCTGGAGATCGGCAACGCGCCGGACGACGTCCGCTACCACCTCGGCTTCACGCTCGACGAGACATGGGCCGTGCTCAACGGCCGCACGCCGCTCGTGAACTTCACCGCGCAGTACGCGTCGCTGTGGCCGTTCGCGATAGCGCTGCTGCTGCTCGTGCTCGGCAAGACGCTGCTCGTCTTCACGACGATCCTGTGCACGATCACGACGGTCGCCCTGCTGGCGATCTTCGGCCTGCTGCGGCGCGTCACGCGCAGCGCGACGGCCGCGCTGCTGCTGTACCTGCCGTTCCTCGCCACGAGCGTCTACCTGATCTTCGAATCGCTCCAGAACCGCTCGTCGGTCGGCAGCTACTACGCGAGCTTCCCGCTGCGCTACGCGCTGCCGTTCACGCTCGCGTGGGCGACCGCGCGCCGCATCGACCGCGGTGATGACAACCCGGCGCGCGCGCTCTGGCCGCTGTTCGCGCTGGCCGGGATCGCGCTGCTGAACAACGGCGACTTCGGCGTCGCCGCGCTCGGCGCCACGATCGCCGCGCTGCTGTGGAGCGCGGGGCGGCTCGAACGGCGCCTCGCGCTGCGGATCGCGGGCGCGACCGCCGCCGGCCTCGCGACCGCGCTCGCGCTCGTGTCCGTGCTCACGCTCGCGCTCGCCGGCGAACTGCCGCAGCTCGAGCGCCTGGTCGACTACGCGCGCACGTACACGATCGGCGGCTTCGCGCTGATGCCGATCCCCGGCGTGCTCGGCGTGCATCTGCTGATCTACCTCACGTACGTGGCGGCGATCCTCGCCGCGACCGTGCGCGCGCTGCGCGGCGCGCGCAACCGCGTCCTCACGGGGATGCTCGCCTGGGCGGGGGTGTTCGGGCTCGGCGCCGGCTTCTACTGGGTCGGCCGCTCGCACCCGATCGCGCTCAAGCAGGAGTTCTCGGCGTGGGCGCTCGCGCTCGCGCTGCTGACCGTCGTCGCGGTGAGGGAGCTGAGCGCGCAGCGCCTGCGCCCGACGGCGCTCGGCGCGCTGCTCGTGCTGTTCGGCTTCGGCGTGACGGCCTGCTCGCTCGCGCAGGCGCCGGCGCCGTGGGGCCAGATCGAGCGCCTGAACGCGCCCTTCGCCGCGAGGCCGGGGATCGGCGCGAACCCGCTCGCCCCCCCGCGCGATCCGCGCGTGCGGCAGTTCGTCGCCTCGCTCGCGGACGGACCCGGCCGCTTCGTCTACAAGCGCGGCGCGCCGGTCGCGATCCTGCTGACGACGGGACATCGCGTCGCGGACGCCTACGGGGTCGTGAACGTCTCCCCCTACACCGGGATAGGGTCGCTGCAGACCGTCCAGCGCGTCCAGGACATGGTCCGCGTGCTGCGCGCGGCCGGCGGCAACACGATCATCCTGCCGGACCCGCTCGACGAGAGCATCCTGCCGCTCCTGACCCGCGACGGATTCGCGCTGCTGACCGCGCAGGGGCTGCGGCCCTACGTCGCCGGCAGGACGAGACCGTTGACGGTGCCGTTCCCGTGGGAAGGGGTCGCCATCAAGATGGTGGACATGCGCGACCTCCACCCGCGCGCGCTGCGCTGAGCGTGCGCAGCGGCGCCGCCACAGCGCCGGCAGTTGGCGCTTTCCTTTCCGGTGCTTCGCGACTAGAGTCGTTCCATGTCGAGCGCCGGATTCGCGGCGCCTCCCGTCGGGCTGAAGGGGGATCGAAGCCCGGCCGCCGATGCGCTGTCCGTTGACGACGAGCTGACGACCGCTGCCTGGGTGTGCGCGCTCCCGTGCGCACTGATCACGCTGCTCGCGGTCATCGTGCTCGGCCCCTCGCTGGGCGATCTGATCGCCCCCGGCCCCCACTCGTTCATACCGCTGCCGCAGTTCGAAAACCAGTTCGCGCACGAGCAGACCGAGCACGCCCGCTACCTGCTCGCGCTGCTCGGACCGGTGCTGCTCGTGCTCGCCCTGCTGCTCGCGCCGCGCTGGCTGCCGCGCGTCCCGCGCGCCGTCGCGACGCACGCGGCGCCGGTGACGCAGGTCGTGCTCGTCGTCGCCGTCGCGGCCTGCGTGGTCGGCCAGTACAGGGTGGCGTTCCACTCGATAGCCGGGGCACTGAAGGACCACTACTTCACGCCGCCGACGCTGCTCGCCGCCGCGCTGATCGCGGCGGCCGCGGCCGCGGCGATCCGTCGCGACGCGCTGCGCGAGCGCGCCCGCGCGCTGCTGCGCGAATCGCGCGCCCGGCGGACCGGAGCGCTCGCCGCCGCCGCCGCGCTGACGGCGGTCTGGATGCTGCACGCGGTCCAGTCCGACGCGACGATCGGGATGGCCGAAAGGGAAGTCCTCTACCACGCGGCGTTCACGCTCGACGAAGCGTTCGCGGTGCTCAACGGCCGCACGCCGCTGGTGAACTTCACGACGCAGTACGGCTCGCTGTGGCCCTCGATCGTGGCGCTGCCGATGCTCGCACTCGGCAAGACGCTGCTCGTCTACACGCTCGCGATGTGCAGCGCGACCGTCCTCGCGCTGCTCGCGATCTACGGCGTGCTGCGGCGCGTCGTGCGCAGCGCGATCGGCGCGCTGGCGCTGTACCTGCCGTTCCTCGGGACGAGCCTGTTCATGATCGCCGGCACGCTGGTGAACCGCTCGACGCCCGGGACGTACTTCACCACGTTCCCCTCGCGCTACGCCGGGCCGTTCCTGCTGGTGTGGCTGACCGTGCGGCATGTCGAACGGCGCGGCCGGCTCGCGAGCGCGTGGCTGCTGTTCGCGGCGGCGGGCCTCGTCGCGATCAACAACCAGGACTTCGGGCTCCCCGCGCTCGGCGCGACGATCGCCGCGCTGCTGTGGAGCGCCGGCGTGCGCGACCGCGCCATGCTCAGGCAGCTCGCGATCGGCCTCGTCGGCGGCCTGGCGACGGCGGCCGCGCTCGTGAGCGCGCTGACGCTCGCCCAGGCCGGGGCGCTCCCGCAGTTCGGCCGCCTGACCGACTACCTGCGCCTGTTCTCGGTCGACGGCTTCGGGCTGGTCGCGATCACCGGCGTCCTGGGGCTGCACCTCGTCATCTACGCGACGTACGTGGCGACGCTCGGGGTCGCGACGGTGCGCGCCATGCGCGGCGCGAGCGATCGCCCGCTGACGGGCATGCTCGCCTGGTCGGCGCTCTTCGGGCTCGGCTCCGGCGCGTACTTCATCGGCCGCTCGTCGCCGGAAACGCTCACCTGGACGTTCCCGGCCTGGGCGCTCGCGCTGATGCTGCTGACGGTCGTCGTCGTCCGGCAGCTCGCGGCGCAGCCCGCGCGGCGGCCGGCGGTCGCGGCGCTGCTGGTGCTGCTCGGCTTCGGCGTCGCCGTGTGCTCCGTGGTCCAGCTGCCGCTGCCGTGGCAGCAGGTCGCGCGGCTGAACGCGCAGTTCTCGCCGACCGAAGAAGCGCCCGAACCGAACGTGCTCGTGCCGCCGTCCGACGCCGTGACGCGCATGTTCATCGCGTCGCTCGCAGACGGGCCGTCGCGCTTCGTCTACAAGCCCGGCGCCCCGGTCGCGCTGCTGCTGACGACCGGGCATCGCGTCGCCGACGCCTACGGGGTCGTCGACGTCGCGCCGTACACGGGGATCTGGTCGATGCCGACGGTCGAACGGCTCGACGCCACGCTCGCCGCGCTGCGCGCCGCCGGCGGCAACACGGTCGTGCTGCCGGATCCGCTGCCACCCGGCGCGCTGACGGTGCTCACGCAGCGCGGCTTCGACGTCGTCACCGACGGCGGGCTGCAGCCGTACGTCCCCGGCCGCACGAGGCCGACGAAGGTCGCATGGCCCGACGGCTACAAGGTCATCAAGCTCGTCGACATGCACAATCTCCACCCGCGGGCGCTGCGGGGGTCCTGACGCCGCGGCGAGATCCGCGCGAGCGGGCACAATCCAGCCTGTGCTCGCTCCCCTGCTCGCGCTGATCGCCCTCGCCGCCGCGCTCGTCGCGGCGCGCCGCCACCAGCGCGCCGAACGGGCGCCGGCGCGCGTCGCAAAGCTCGACGACGAGACGACGATCGGCGCCGAGGGGGTCGTCCGCTCGGTCCAGACCGGCGAGCTGACGCTGCCGGCCGCCGCGCTCGAGGAGCTGTGGAGCCCGATGCAGCTCGAGCGGCTCGCGCGCACGTACTGGCGCTTCCTGTCGCGCTGCACGCTCGGCCTGATCCGCGTCGACTACGACGCGGATCGGCGAACGGTGGTCTTCCTGCGTCAGCCGCTGCGGCTGCTGCGCTTCAAGGCGCCGGAGTACGCGATGGACGCGCAGCGCGGAACGGTCCGCTGGCGGATCGAGGACGGCGTGCTCGTCGAGCGGCGCGGCCGCCACGGCGACGGCTATCTCCAGATCGACGTGCAGCGGCTGCCCGCACCGAGCCCCGACGTCGAGCGCATCCGCGTCGAGATCGCGGTCGCGAACTTCTACCCGTCGATCGCGCGCCGCCTCAGCCGCCCCGTCTACCGCGTCACGCAGTCGCGCATCCACGTGCTCGTGACGCACGGCTTCCTGCGCTCACTCGCCCGCCTGGACCTCGCCGAGTCGCGCACCGGCCGCCTGGCGGAGTGCCTGACGGTCGCGGACGTGCCCGACCCGCCGCTGCCCTCAGCTCAGCCGTAGCGCTCGCCGGTGACCGCGCGCAGCTTGCTGCGGTCGTGGCGGGCGAAGATGCGGCGCACGGTGCCCGAGCGCGAGCGCATCACGAGCGATTCGGTCGTCGCGCCGCTGCCGCGGTAGCGGACGCCCTGGAGCACGTCGCCGTCGGTCACGCCGGTGGCGGAGAAGAAGACGTCGTCGCCTCTGCAGAGGTCGTCGCAGGTCAGCACCCTGTCGAGGTCGTAGCCGGCGTCGAGCGCCGCCCGGCGCTCCTCCTCGTCGCGCGGCCACAGGCGGCCGAGCAGCTGGCCGCCCATGCACTTGAGCGCGGCCGCCGAGATGACGCCCTCGGGCGTCCCGCCGATGCCCCACAGCAGATCGACGGGCGAGCGGTCGCTGACGGCCAGCAGCGCGGCGGAGACGTCGCCGTCGAGGATCAGGCGGATCCGCGCGCCGGCCTCGCGCACCTGCCGCATCGCCTCCTCGTGGCGTGGGCGGTCGAGCATCACGACCGTCACGTCGCCGATCCCCATGCTCTTGCGCTCGGCGATGAGCTTCAGCGTCTCCGGCAGCGGGCGGTCGAGCGAGAGCAGGTCGGCGATCTCCTCGCCGCCGGCGATCTTCTCCATGTAGACGCACGGACCCGGGTCGAACATCGAGCCGCGCTCGGCGAGCGCGATCACGGCAAGCGCGCTCGGCATCCCGAGCGCGGTCAGGCGCGTGCCCTCGAGCGGATCGACGGCGATGTCGACCTGCGGCGGGGTGCCGTCGCCGATCTGCTCGCCGTTGTAGAGCATCGGCGCCTCGTCCTTCTCGCCCTCGCCGATCACGACCATCCCGTCCATCGGGACCGACTCGAGCACGTGGCGCATCGCGTCGACCGCGGCCTGGTCGGCGGCCTCCTTGTCGCCGCGGCCGACCATGCGCGCCGCGGCAAGCGCGGCGGCCTCGGTCACGCGCACGAGCTCAAGCGCGAGGTTGCGGTCCGGGCGTGAGGGCGACGCGGTGTCGGGACTCATGCGCGCGCGGACGCTAGCAGCCGGGCAGCGCCGATGCGCTCCTCGCGTCGTGCGCGAAACGAGGACCGACAGACTTGCTTCTGGTAGTTTGGCGCCATGGCAACAGCCGGCCTGGGGGCGCCGGTCGTTGCGTCCTCGCGTGCGAGCACGTCGGCGCCCAACGCACACGGATCAGGAGCCGTCGACGGCGCGACCGCGGCCTGGCTCGCCGCGATCCCGTGCGCGCTCGTCACGGCGCTGGCCGTGCTGCTCGTGGGGCCGGCGCTCAAGGGCGTGCTCCTCCCGACGCCGCATCTGACGCTGCTCCCGGGAGACACGCAGAGGCTCACGCCCGAGCCGCTGGAGGACACGCGCTACATGATCGCGCTCGTCGGGCCGCTGCTGCTCGCCGGCGCGGCGATCCTCGTCAGCCGCGCAGGCCTCGTGCTGCGCCCGCGGTGGGCGGCCGCGGGCGTCGCCGTCACGCAGGCGCTGATCGTCGCATTCGCGCTGGTCTGCGTCCTCGCGCAGCATCAGGCGCGATGGGCGGAAATCATCTACTTCGGCTGGGTCACGCTAGCCGTCGCCGTGCCGCTGGCGGCGGCGCTCGTCCTCGCCCCGCGTCTCGGCCGGGTGCGCGCCGTCGCCGCGCGCGTCCTGCGCGACACGCTGCGGTGGCGCTTCGCGCTGCTCGCGCTGGCGGCGGTGCTGACGGCAATCTGGCTGTTGCCGGCGATCAACACCGAAACGTCGATCGAATGGGCGTTCCTCTCGCACGACACGCAGTTCCACCTCGACGAAACGTTCGCGGTCCTCAACGGCCTCACCCCGCTCGTCAACTTCAACGCGCAGTACGCCTCGCTGTTCCCGTACCTCATAGCCATCGTGATGCGGGCGTTCGAGCCGACGCTGCTCGTGTTCACGATCACGCTCTGCACGCTGAGCCTGGTCGTTCTGCTGTCGATCTACGGAGTCCTGCGGCGCGCGGCCGGGAGCGCCGCGGCCGGGTTCGCGCTGTTCGTCCCGTTCATGGCGACGAGCCTGTTCAACACCGCGGGGATACAGCTGATCCGCTTCACCCCGGGCGTCTACTTTCCGATGTTCCCGCTGCGCTATGGCGGCGCCTACCTGCTCGCATGGCTCGTCGCGCGCCAGCTCGGACGGCCGCGAACGAGGGCCTGGCCGCTGTTCGTCGCCGCGGGATTCGCCCTGCTCAACAACTTCGAGTTCGGCGTTGCGGCGCTCGGCGCCACCGCCGGCGCACTGCTCGTGACCGCCGAGCCGCTGTCCGCGCGGCGCGTGCTCCGACTCGCCGGCGCAGCCGCCGCCGGGGTCGGTGCGGCGATCGCGCTCTACGCGGTCGTCACGCTCGTGCGCGCCGGGTCGCTGCCGCACCCGTGGCGCCTCGTGCAGTTTGCGCGGCTCTACGGCGCGGCCGGCTACAGCGTGGCGCCGCTGCCCGGCGTCGTCGGACTGCCGCTCGCGATCTACGTGACGCATGTCGCGGCGATCGCGACCGCCACCGTGCGCGCCCGTCGCGGCGCGCGCAACCGCGTCCTGACGGGCATGCTGATGTGGGCGGGGCTGTTCGGGCTCAGCTGCGGGACCTATTACGTCGCGCGCTCGAGTGCGGGGCTGCTGCCGATGATGTTCTCCGCCTGGGCGTTCGCGCTCTGCCTGCTCGCGATCGTGGTGATGAGGCAGATCGCGGCGGCGCCGTCCCGCATCCCGGGCCTCGGTGCGGTCGCCGTCCTGTTCGGCATCGGCCTGCTGGCATGCTCGGTAGCCCAGGTGCCCGTGCCGTGGCAGCAGATCCAGCGGGTGCAGCAGCAGCCCGCGAACCTCGAACTGCCCCCGGAACCATGGACGCCGACCTCCCAAAACCCGCGCGTGCGCTTTTTCATCAGCTCGATCGCAGACGGGCCCGGCCGCTTCGTCGTCAAGCATGGAGCCCCGGTCGCGATCTTCACGACGTTGGGGCATCGGATCGCCGACGCCTACGGCATCGTGAACGTCCTGCCGTACACCGGGCCCGAGTCGATCCACACGCCGGAACAGCTCACCGACACGCTCGACGCCCTGCGCAGCGCGGGCGGCAACACCGCCATCGTTCCGTTCGAACATCTCGCGCAGCTGAGCAAAGCGCTGCTGCGACGTGGCTTCCGGGTCGTCACCCGCACCGGCCTGGGGACTCCGACCGGCGCCACGCTGCCGCCCAGGACCATCGTGCTCGAAGACTTGACGAAGTGGGTCGACACGCGCCGGCTGCGCGCGCCCGCGCTCGGCTGACGCGGGCGGATAGTGTGGAGCGCCGATGGACTTCCGGCGCCTGCACCCCGATCCCGCCGTGCTGGACAGCGGCGAGCTGCTCGGCGACCTCGGCCTTGTCGCGCGCGCGCATGACGACCGGCCGTGGCTCGTCACGAACTTCGCGACGACCGCCGACGGACGGGCGACGATCAACGGCCGCTCCGGCCCGATCGGGGACGACGGCGACATGGAGGTGTTCCGCCGCCTGCGCACGCAGGTCGACGCGCTGCTGATCGGCACCCGCACGCTCGCGATCGAGCGCTACGGGCGCGCCGTCAGACGACCGGAGCTGCGCGCCGCCCGCGAGGCGCTCGGCCTCGCGCCGGAGCCGCTGGTCGCGACGGTGAGCCGCTCCGGCGCGCTGCCTACCGAGATCCCGCTGTTCGAGGAGCCCGGCGCGCACGTCGTCGCGTTCGTCCCGCCAGACGCGCCGGAGCCGGCGTGCGCGGCGCGAGTCACGCTCGTCCGGCTCGACCCCGCGGAGCTGACGCTGACGTCCGCGTTGCGGCGCCTGCGCGCCGACCACGGCGTGCGCGCGCTGCTGTGCGAGGGCGGCCCGACGCTGATGGGCGCGCTGCTGCACGAGGGGCTCGTGGACGAGCTGTTCGTCACGCTCGCGCCGCAGCTCGCGGGCGGCGGCGATGGCCCGACGATCAGCAGCGGCCCCGCGCTCGCCGACCCGGCCGGGCTGGCGCTCGTGTGGGCGCTCGAGCGCGCCGGCTCGCTCTACCTGCGTTACGCGGTGGAGCGCGGGTAGCCTCCACGGTGATGCGGATCGCCTGCGGCTTCGACCACGCCGGGGTCCCGTTGCGGGACGCGGTCCTCGCTGCGCTGGAACAGGACGGGCACACCGTCCTCGATGCCGGCACGTACGACGACTACCCGTACGCGGCGGCCGCGGTGGCGCGCGCGCTCGCCGCCGAAGGCCAGCAGCGCGCCGAGCGCGGGGTGCTCGTGTGCGGCTCGGGCGCGGGCGTGTCCGTCGCCGCGGCAAAGCTTGCGGGCGTGCGCGCCGCGACGGTCCACGACGGGTACACCGCCCACCAGTGCGTCGAGCACGACGACGTCAACGTGCTGTGCCTCGGCGCGCGCGTGATCGGCCCGGAGCTGGCGCGCGAGATCGTCCGGACGTTCGCGGCGGCCCGCTTCAGCGGCGCCGAGCGACACGTCCGCCGCCTCGCGCAGGTCGACGCGCTCGCGCGCGACGGCGTCGACGCCCTTGCGACCGAATCCGCACCAACGACCGCGACAGGAGATCCCCGACCATGAGCACCGTCCCCGCGACCACGCCGATCGGACGGCTGTCCGAGCTCGGCACGAGCGCCTGGCTCGACTCGATCCGCCGCTCGATGCTGACGGGCGGGGACCTCAGGCGGCTCGTGGAGGAGGACGGCGTCGTCGGCGTCACCTCGAACCCGTCGATCTTCGAGCAGGCGATCCTCGGCAGCCCCGACTACGACGGGCGGCTCGCCGAGCTGACGCACGACGGCGACGGCGTCGAGGAGATCTACTGGACGCTCGCGATCGAGGACGTCCAGGGCGCCGCCGACGTGCTGCGCCCCGTGTGGGAGCGCACCGGCGGGCAGGACGGCTACGTCTCGCTGGAGGTGGCGCCGGACGTCGCGCGCGACACGGACGCCACGCTCGCGATGGCGCGCACGCTGTGGCGCCGCGTCGACCGTCCCAACGCGATGATCAAGATCCCCGGCACGCCCGAAGGCGTCCCGTCGATCCGCCAGGCGATCGCCGAGGGGATCAACATCAACGTCACGCTGCTGTTCTCGCTCGACGCATGGGCGGCGATCGCCGAGGCGTGGCTCGCCGGACTCGAGGACCGCGCGGCCGCCGGCCTGCCGGTCGACGGGATCGCGTCGGTCGCCTCGTTCTTCGTCTCGCGCGTCGACACGGCGACCGACAAGCGCCTGAAGGCGCTCGGCCGCGAGGACCTGCTCGGCAGAGCGGCCGTCGCGAACGCGCAGCTCGCCTACGAGCGCTGGCAGGAGCTGGTGGCCGGCGAGCGCTTCGCCGCGCTGCGCGAGCAGGGCGCGAGCGCGCAGCGGCTGCTGTGGGCCTCGACCGGCACGAAGGACCCGATCTACTCCGACGTCAAGTACGTCGCCGAGCTGGCCGGGCCGGAGACCGTCAACACCATGCCGCTGGCGACGCTGCTCGCCTACCAGGACCACGGCGAGCCGGTCGCGCCCCTGCTGCCGGACGCCGCGCCGGCCGCGCATGCGGTCGTCGAGGCGGTCGAGATGGCCGGCGTGTCGCTGGACGAGGTCACCGACGAGCTGCTGGAGGCGGGGATCGAGCAGTTCTCGCATGCGATGGAGACGCTGCTGGCGGGGATCGAGCGCCGGCGCGCCGCGGTGATCGCCGGCGAGCCGGCGAGCGTCGAAGCGCGTTTGACCGACGCGCAGGCGCGCGCGATCGGCGCACGCGTCGCGAAGGCGCAAGAGGACCATGTGCTGCGGAGGGTGTGGGCGAGAGACGACTCGCTGTGGCCGGCCGGCGACGACAGGCCGTCGGAGCGGCTCGGCTGGTTGACGGCCGCCGACTGCTCGCTGGAGCACCTCGACGACGCGCTCGCGTTCGCGCACGAGCTGCGCGCGGAGGGCTTCACGGACTGCGCGCTGCTCGGGATGGGCGGCTCCTCGCTCGCGCCCGAGGTGCTGTGGCGGACGTTCGGCACCCTCGATGACGAGGGGTTGCGCCTGCACGTGCTCGACTCGACGCACCCGGACGCGGTCGCCGCGCTGGAGGCGAGACTGCCGCTCGACAGAACGCTGTTCCTTCTCTCCTCGAAGTCCGGCGGGACGCTCGAGCCGCGCTCGATGCACGCGTACTTCCACGCGCTCGCGCCCGCTGGCCGCCAGTGGGCGGCGATCACCGATCCCGGCACGAGCCTGGAGGCGCTCGCGCGCGAGCAGGGCTTCCGCCGCGTCTTCCACGGCGCGACCGACGTCGGCGGACGCTACTCGGCGCTGACGCCGTTCGGCGTCGTGCCGGCGGCGGCGATCGGCGCCGACGTGCGCGGCCTGCTCGAACGCGCCGAGGTGGCGGCGCGTGCGGCCGATCCGTCGCTGGCGCCGGGCCACGCGCCCGCGCTGTGGCTTGGGGTCGCGCTCGGCGAGCTGGCGAACGGCGGGCGCGACAAGCTGACGTTCGTCGTCGACGAGCCGCTCGACTCGCTCGGCCTGTGGCTCGAGCAGCTCGTCGCCGAGTCGACCGGCAAGCACGGCAAGGGGATCGTCCCGATCGCCGACGAGCCGCTCGGCGATCCCGGGCAGTACGGCGAGGACCGCGTGTTCGTGCACCTGCACCGGACAGGTGGCGAGGGAGATGCGGACGTCGCGGCAAAGCTCGACGCGCTCGCCGACGCCGGCCACCCGGTGATCGCCTTCCCGTTCGAGGAGTCGCTCGATCTCGGCGCGCTGTTCTTCCATTGGGAGCTGGCGGTCGCGGTCGCCGGCGCGGTGATCGACGTCAACCCGTTCGATCAGCCCGACGTGCAATCGGCGAAGGACGCGACCGTCGCGACGATCGAGGCCTACGTGCGCGACGGCGCGTTCACAGCGGAAGACGCGAGCGCGGTGAGCGGCGAGCAGGCCGCGAGCGCGCTGCGCGAGCTGCTCGACGCGCACGCCCGCGACGGCGCCTACGTCGCCACGCTGGCGTACCTGCCGCCGATCTTCGACGACGTGCTGGCGGAGCTGCGGCTCGCGATCCGCGCGCACACGCGAGCGGCGACGACGGTCGGCTACGGGCCGCGCTACCTGCACTCGACCGGCCAGCTCCACAAGGGCGGCCCGGCGCACGGCGTGTTCGTGCAGCTCGTCGGCCGCAGCGGCGCGCAGGGCGTCGAGATCCCCGGCGCGGACTACGACTTCGGCGCGCTCGTGACGGCCCAGGCGATCGGCGACGCCCACGCGCTGAAGCAGCGCGGGCTGCCGCTCCTGCGGATCGACGTCGACCCGGATCCGGTGACGGCGATCCGCGCGCTCGCGGCGGCGATCGCCGTCGGCGGCTGACGCGGACGGGCAAGCGGAACGCGACGCCCATGGCCGCCACGACGACCGCCCCGCTCGCCGAGAGCCCGTTTGCGCAGGACGTCGACGAGCGGCTGCCGCCGCCTTCGACGCTCGTGCTGTTCGGCGCGACCGGCGACCTCGCCGCGCGCAAGCTGCTGCCCGCCGTCTACGACCTGCTCGCCGACGGGCGGCTGCCGGAACGCTTCCGCCTGCTTGCGGTCGTGCGCGGCACGCTGGACGAAGCGTCGTTCCGCACGCACGCGCGCGAGGCGATCGATGCGCACGCACGCCGCGCGCTCGACGAGCGGCTGTGGGACGCGCTCGCGCCGCGCATCGGCGTCGTCGCCGGCCAGTACGGCAGTCCCGACCTGTTTCGCGAGCTCGCCGCCCGCCTCGACGCCGACGACGAGCGCGACGGCGGCCCGACGCAGCGGCTCTTCTACCTCGCGATCTCGCCCGCCTTCTTCGCCGACACCGCGCGCGGCCTCGACGAGGCGGGGCTCGGGCGCGGCGCCGAACCGCCCACGCGCCTGTTGATCGAGAAGCCCTTCGGCCGCGACCTCGCCAGCGCGCGCGAGCTGAACGCGGCGATCGAGGAGTCGTTCGAGGAGCGCCAGGTCTTCCGCATCGACCACTACCTCGGCAAGGAGACGGTCCAGAACCTGCTGGTGCTGCGCTTCGGCAACGGCATCTTCGAGCCGCTGTGGAACCGCACCGCGATCGACCACGTGCAGATCACCGTTGCCGAGGACATCGGCATCGGCCACCGTGCCGGCTACTACGACCGCGCGGGCGCGCTGCGCGACGTGATCCAGAACCACGCGCTCCAGCTCCTGTCGCTCGTCGCGATGGAGCCGCCGGCGAGCTTCGACGCCGACCTCGTGCGCGACGAGAAGGCGAAGGCGCTGCACGCCGCGCGCCCGCTGGACGCGCGCACCGACGCGGTGCGCGGGCAGTACACGGCCGGCTGGCTCGGCGGCGAGCGGGTGTCCGGCTACCGCGAGGAGGAGGACGTGCCGGCCGACTCGCGCACCGAGACGTACGCCGCGGTGCGCGTCGAGATCGACAACTGGCGCTGGGCGGGCGTGCCGTTCTACCTGCGCACCGGCAAGCGCTTGCCGCTGCGCACGACCGAGATCGCGATCGCCTTCAAGCCGGCGCCGCACCAGCCGTTCCGCGGGCTCGACGCGCCGCCGCCGCCGAACGAGCTGGTCATCTCGGTGCAGCCGAACGAGGGCGCGACGCTGCAGATCGCCGCGAAGATGCCGGGCACCGCGCTGCGGATGCGCCCGGTGCAGATGGACTTCCAGTACGGCACGTCGTTCCTGCGCGAGTCGCCGGAGGCGTACGAGCGGCTGCTCCACGACGCGCTGCTCGGCGACGCGACGCTGTTCACGCGCGCCGACGAGGTCGAGGCGGCGTGGCAGATCGTCGACCCGGTGCTGGAGGCGTGGGAGGACCCGGACTCGGGCGGGCCGGAGCCGTACGAGGCGGGCACGCCCGGCCCGCGCGCGGCTGACGCGCTGCTCGCGCAAGACGGCCGCGCGTGGAGGCCGCTGTGAGCGCGCTGGCCGACGCCGACGCGCGCGAGCGCAGCGAGTGGCGCGGCGAGGACGTCGGCGTCGCGGAGGTCGCCGAGCGGCTGATGGCGCTCAACCACGAGCACGCCCTCCACGAGCACGGCCACGCCGCCACGCGCACGCTCAACCTGCTCGTCGCGCCGGGCGAGGACGTCGCGCAGCCTGCACTTGAGCAGCAGCTCGCCGGACTCGCCGACCGCCACCCCTCGCGCACGATCGTCGTGCGCGAGCACGCCGCGGAGCGGCTCGACGCGCTCGTCGCGATCGACTGCACGATCGGCGCGGGGGCGGGCAGCGCCGGGCACTGCCACGACATGGCGCTGCTGACCGCGGACGCCGAGCGGCTCGCGCACGCCGACTCGCTCGGGCGCCCCCTGCGCGTCGCCGGCCTGCCGACCGTGCTGTGGCTGCCGGGGATCCGCGCCAGCCGCGCGCAGGATCCGCTCGCGACGCTCGCGCTCGCGATCGTGCTCGACTCCGGCGTCGCGAGCGGCGCGGCGCTGCCGCTCGCCTTCGCGCGCGCCGCCGCGCTCGACGCCGAGCGCGTGCGCGACGTCGCGTGGCTGCGGCTGCGGCGCTGGCGCCGCCACGTCGCCGCCCGCTTCGACGATCCCGCGGCGCGCGGGCTGCTGGGCCGGACGAAGCGCGTCGAACTGCGCTCGTGCGCCCCGCAGCAGGCGAGCGCGCTGCTGCTCGCCGGCTGGATCGCGGCGCGCGCCGGCTGGCGGCTCGAACGGCTGGCGCCGGCGCCCGGCGGCTGGAGCGGCGTCGCACGGCGCGCCGACGGCGGGGCGGTGGAGCTGGTGCTCGGGCCGCCCGAGCAGCCGGACCTGACCGGCATCCACGGGCTCGCGTTGCACGCGGGCGCCGAGACGATCGCGCTGACCGCGCCGGTCGCAGCGCCCAACCCGGCGCGCGCGTTCGCGGCCGCGCTCGGGATGTTCGCCACCCCGACGCCGGGGTACGGGGCAGCGCTCGCCGCGCTGCTCGACGGACTGGCGGCGACATGATCGCCCTGACCCCGGTCGCGGAAGCGGAGGACGCCGCGCGCACGTGCGCGGAGCGCGTCGCGACGGCGATCGCGGACGCGCGCGCCCGGCACGGCGCCGCGCACATCGCGCTCGCCGGCGGGCACACCCCCGCACGCGCGTACGAGCTGCTCGCCCCGCTGGTGGACGACTGGCGCGACGTGCACCTGTGGTTCGGCGACGAGCGCTGCGTGCCGCTCGACGACCCCGAGAGCAACCACGCGCTGGTCGTTCGCACGCTGCTCGCGCGGCTGCCCGCGGGGCGGCCGCGGCCGATCGTCCACGCGGTCGAGGGCGCCGGCGACGGCGATCCCGCCGCGGCGGCCGCCGCCTACGAGCGCGCGCTGCGCGCGCAGCTTCCGACCGGCGCGGCCGAAATCCCACAGCTCGACCTCGCTCTGCTCGGTCTCGGCGAGGACGGCCACACCGCCTCGCTCTTCCCCGACGATCCCGTCCTGGAGGAGCGCGAGCAGCTGTGCGTCGCGGTGCACGGCAGCAAGCCGCCGTTCGAGCGGGTCACGCTGACGTTGCCGGTGCTGCTCGCCGCCCGCGCGATCGCCGTCCTGACCGCGGGCGCCGGCAAGGCGTGGGCCGTCGGGGCGATGCTCGCCGGGCCGAGTCCGCGCGTGCCCGCGAGCCTCCTCGCCGAGGGCGCCGTGGAGCTGATCGTCGATCGCGCCGCCGCGCCAGCTTAGGCCGCGCGGACGCACGCGCTTCGCACGATCCCGGGAATCTCAGCCCGCAGGTGGTTTCGCGCCGGGCGGTTCGTGTCAGACTGACGTGGATGCCGAGCGAGACGGCAGCGCCGCCGGGCGCGAGAGGGGACGTGCTCGACGCGTTGGGCGACACACGCACCCGGACCCTGGCGCTCGTCGCACACCTCGACGACGAGACGCTCGAGCGGGTCCACTCGCCGCTGATGAGCCCGCTCGTGTGGGACCTCGGCCACATCGCCGCGTTCGAGGACCTGTGGCTCGCGCACCGCGGCGCCGGGCTGCCGCTGCTGCGCCCCGACCTCACCGACGTCTACGACGCGTTCGAGACCCCACGCGCACACCGCGGCGAGCTGCCCTACCTGCGCCGCGCCGACGCGCTCGACTACCTGCGCGCCGTGCACGAGCGCGCGTTCGAGCTGGGAACCCGCGATCCGTTCCTGCTGGAGCTCGTGCTGCGCCACGAGCAGCAGCACAGCGAGACGATGCTGCAGACGATGGAGCTCGCGCACCTGCCCGCCCCGCCGCACGCCCCGCCGGCGGAGGCGCTCGCCGGACCGGCGCTCAGCGGCCTGGAGCTGGTCGACGTGCCCGCCGGCGGCTGCACGATCGGCGCCCCGGCCGACGGCTTCGCCTACGACAACGAGCGGCCGCGCCACGAGCTGCAGCTGCCCGCCTTCCGGATCGGCCGAGCGCCGGTCGCGAACGGCGCGTTCGCCGAGTTCGTCTCGGACGGCGGCTACGAGCGGCCGGAATGGTGGACGCGCGAGGCATGGGCATGGAAGGAGGAGTACGACATCGAGCGGCCCGCCGGGTGGACGGCCGACGGGCGCGAGTGGCGCATGGATCGCTGCGAGCCGCTCGACCCGAGCAAGCCGGTCGTCCACGTCTCCTGGTTCGAGGCCGACGCCTTCGCCCGGGCGCACGGCGCTCGCCTCCCCACCGAGGCGGAGTGGGAGAAGGCGGCGACCTGGGATCAGGAGACGGAGACGGCCCGTGCGCCCGATACCGCGCACGCGAACGTCGACCAGCAGAGCTTCGGCACCGTCACCGTCGGCACGCACCCGGACGGCGTCTCCCCCGCCGGCTGCCTAGGCATGATCGGCGACACCTGGGAGTGGACCGCCGGCGGCTTCGACGGCTACCCCGGCTTCCGCGCCTACCCGTACCGCGAGTACTCCGAGGTCTTCTTCGGCGGCGACTTCCGCGTGCTGCGCGGAGGCTCGTGGGCGACGCGCGCGCGCGTCGCCACGCCGACGTTTCGCAACTGGGACCACCCGCAGCGCCGGCAGATCTTCGCCGGGCTGCGCATAGCGAAGGACGCGTGAACCGATGTCCATGTCCGCCACCTGCCAGCCCGACGTGACGATCGACGACCACCTCGACGCCGCGCACGAGCGCGGCCTCGCCGAGGACGTGCTCGACGGCTTGACGAGGCCCTTCAAGGAGCTGCCGCCGAAGCACTTCTACGACGCGCGCGGCTGCGAGCTGTTCGACCGCATCACCGAGCTGCCGGAGTACTACCCGACGCGCGCCGAGCGGGCGATCCTCGAGGCCGACGCCGAGGCGATCGTCGCCGCCACCGGCGCCGCCGAGCTGGTCGAGCTGGGCTCCGGCACGGCGGCGAAGACGCGCGTGCTGCTGGACGCGATGGCGGCCGCCGGCCGACTGCGCCGGTACGTGCCCTTCGACGTCGCCGAGTCGGTCGTGCGCGCAAGCGCCGAGGCGCTCGTCGACGAGTATCCGGGGCTGCGGGTGCACGGCGTGATCGGCGACTTCGAGCGCCATCTGGACCGCATCCCCCCGCCGACCCCGGGTCAGCCGCGCGTCGTCGCGCTGCTCGGCGGCACGATCGGAAACTTCCCGCCGGGCAGCCGCCGCCGGCTGCTGCGCGAGATCGCCGCGCTGCTCGGCCCGGAGGATCGGCTGCTGCTCGGCACCGACCTCGTGAAGGACCCGGACGTGATCGAGGCCGCCTACGACGACGCCGCCGGCGTGACGGCGGAGTTCAACCGCAACGTGCTGCGCGTGCTCAACCGCGAGTTGGACGCCAACTTCCCGCTCGAGGACTTCGAGCACGTCGCCTTCTTCGACCGCCGCAACGAATGGATCGAGATGCGGCTGCGCGCCCGGCGTGCGTGCGCGGTGCAGATCGCCGCGCTCGGGCTCGCCGTCGAGCTCGAGGCGGGCGAGGAGATCCGCACTGAGATCAGCGCCAAGTTCACGCCGCAGCGGGTGGCCCAGGACTTCGCCGCCGCCGGGCTCGCGCTCGCCGGCTGGCACACCGACGCCGAGCGGCGCTTCGCGCTGTCGCTGGGCGCTCCGGCGTCAACGGACTGACCGCGCGCGTCGAACCGGCGGGTTCGCCGCCAACCTGACGGCGAAGCGCACGTTTTCATCCTGCGTGACGAGCATAATGCCCGCATGGAGCATGTCTCCTTCGCGGCGGCGCCGGCCGGCGCGCGCCGTTCCGTGCGTTTGTTGCGACGCGCGAGCGACGAGCGCCTCGTCGCGCTCGTGCGCACCGGCGAGGACGCCGCGTTCGCAGCGCTCTACGACCGCCACCACGGCGCGATTTTCGGCTTCTGCCGGCATATGCTCGGCTCGCGCGAGGAGGCGGAGGATGCGCTCCAGCACACGTTCCTGTCCGCCTATCGGGACCTCGTCACGAGCGACAAGCGGATCGACCTGCGGCCATGGCTGTTCGCGATCGCGCGCAACCGCTGCCTGTCGCTGCTGCGCGCCCGGCGCGAGCACGTCGCGCTCGAGCTGGCCGAGCCGGCGACCGACGGCCTCACCGCGACGGTCGATCGGCGCGAGGACCTGCGCGAGCTGCTCGCCGACCTCGCACGGCTGCCGGACGACCAGCGTGCCGCCCTGCTGCTGGCCGAGCTCGGCGCGCTCGACCACGCCAGCATCGCCCGGGTGCTCGACTGCCCGCGGGAGAAGGTGAAGGCGCTCGTGTTCCAAGCCCGCTCCTCGCTCGTGGCGAGCCGCGAGGCGCGCGCAACGCCGTGCGAGCAGATCCGCGTGGAGCTTGCGACCGCCACCGGCGCAGCACTGCGGCGCGGGCCGCTGCGACGCCATCTGCGCACCTGCGCCGGCTGCCGCGCGTTCAAGGCGGAGGTGCGCGCGCAGCGTGCCCTGCTCGCCCTCGCGCTGCCGGTAGCGCCGAGCGCGGCGCTGAAAGCGGGCGTGCTGTCGAGCATCGGGATCGGCGGCCACTCCGGCGCCGCGTCGGCCGGGACGGCGAGCGGCGCACTCAGCGGCGTGCTGGCGTCGTCGTCCGCGAGCAAGGTCGCCGTCGCGCTCGCGCTCGCGGGCGCCGTCGCCGGAGGCGGCACGATCGCGATCCACCATCACGCGCGCGCAGCGGCACATGCGACATCGCATGCGCCCGCCGCGTCTGGACGGCAGCTGTCGCGACACAGAGCGCGCGCGCTGGCGGCCGATGCGGCCAGCCGCGCCCGGGTACGTCGCCGCCACCCACCCGCGACAGCCGCTGCGCCGCCCGGCCCGTCCGCAGTCCGTCCAGGCGTCGCTCCGCAAGTCGGCGCGGTCGCGCCGCCGTCCTCGCCCGGCACCGGGAGTCCCGGGGCGTCGCGGCACGGCGCCGGCAACGCCACGACTCCGGCTGCGCGACACCGGACGCCGCCCGGCAAGGGCGGAACGCCGCCCGGACATGGCGGCGCCCCGCCCGGCCAGGGCGCCGAAGGCCGCGGCGGAAGCACGCCGGGTCACGGCGGAACCCCGCCCGGGCATGGCGGCGCCCCGCCCGGCCAGGGCGCGGAAGGCTCCCCGCCCGGTGACGGCGGAAACACGCCGGGCCACGGCGACGCGCCCGGCCAGGGCTGACGCGCCGCCCACGACGAAGCGCCGCCGGCCGACGGCACTCCCATGGCGACGCCAGATGAATGCGCGTTCGCAACTTGCCAACCTCGGCCGCCCGCAGGCGTTCGAAGCCGTGGGAGCAGGGCAATCGTGGCGGCTCCCTCTCGGCGCGGCCAAGCACCTGGCTCGGCCGCGCAAGCAAACGTCGGGTGGCCGGCCCTGATCTCTCTGCCGGGGTCGGCTGCCCGGCGGCGGCGCCGCGCTCGCGCCGGCTATCCGTCTAGCGCCGCGAGTTGTACGGGTGCACGCGCTCTCCGCGCGAGCGCCGGATCCCCCACAGAATCAGCGTCGCGAACAGCACGGAAACGAGGATGCCGGCACCGGCGGCGTGGAACAGCAGCCGCATGACGATTCCGCCGGCGAACGAGCCGGCGAGGCCGAGGAGGATGGTCATAGGGATCGACATCGGGTCCGGTCCCGGCAACGCGAGGCGCGCGAGCGCCCCGACGATCAGCCCGCCGAGGGCGAGCACGATGAGGTAGACGAGCAGGCTCATGCGTCGAGCCTACCCGTCCACCCTTACGGCTAGTTCAACCGCTCGACCACCATCGCCATGCCCATGCCGCCGGCGACGCACATCGTCTCGAGCCCGATCGTCTTGTCGAGCGTCTCGAGGTCGTTGAGCAGCGTCGTCATGATGCGGGCGCCGGTCATCCCGAACGGGTGGCCGAGCGCGATCGCGCCGCCGAACGGGTTGAGCTGCTCGTCGGCGATGCCCCACTCTGCCTGACACGGCACGACCTGCGCCGCGAACGCCTCGTTCAGCTCCACCACGTCGATGTCGTCCATCGTCATGCCGGACTGCTTCAAGACGTTGCGCACCGCGGGGATCGGCCCGAGGCCCATGTACTCCGGCTCGATCGAGGCGACGGCGGAGGCGACGATGCGCGCCTTCGGCGTCATCCCCAGCTCGGCCGCCTTCTCCTCGGCCATCACCAGCACGGCAGCGGCGCCGTCGTTGAGCGGACAGGCGTTGCCGGCCGTGACCGTGCCGTCGGACTTGAACGCCGGTCTGAGCTGCGCGAGCTTCTCCTCGGTCGTGCCCGGACGCGGGCCGTCGTCCTTGGCGACGGTGGTCTCGGGAACCGTGACCTCCTCGCCGTTTTCGTCCGTCCCGGTGTGCTCGGGAACGACGACCGGCACGATCTCGGCGTCGAAGTGGCCGGACTCCTGCGCCGCGACGGCGCGCTGCTGCGAGATCGCGGCCCAGCGGTCCTGCGCCTCGCGCGAGATGCCCTCGCGCTCGGCGACGTTCTCGGCCGTGAAGCCCATCGGGATGTAGACGTTGACGAGCGAGCCGGGCGAGCCGTCGAGCTGCGGGTGGAACGGCACCGGCGAGCCGCCGCCGAGCCGCGAGACGGCCTCGACGCCGGCGGCGACGTACGTGTCGCCCTCGCCGGCGGTGATCGCATGGAAGGCCATGCGGATCGTCTGCAGCGAGGAGGCGCAGAAGCGGTTGACGGTGGTGCCGGGGACGGAGACCGGGTAGCCGGCGAGCAGCAGCGCGTTGCGGGCGACGTTGTAGCCCTGCTCGCCCTCGCCGCTGGCGGCGCCCATCATCACGTCGACGATGGTGGTCGGATCGAGCTGCGGGTTGCGCTCGAGCAGCGCTCTGAGCGGGGTCGCGGCGAGGTCGTCGGCGCGCACGTCCTTCAGCGAGCCCTTGACGGCGCGTCCGATCGGCGTCCGGACCGCGTCGACGATGACGGCATTGGACATGGGGATTCCTTTCGGTGAGGTGCCCGGCGGTCGCACTCCACGGGCCTGCGTTTTCCCCGGCGGTCGCACTCCACGGGGGCCTGCCGCGAAGGGTAGTACGAACGTCGGCGTTCACACGCCGGTTGCCATATGTGCGCTGTAGACGTTGCTCGGTCGGTCGCCTACCTTGGTCGCATGATCCATGTAGACATCGAGGCCGCCGCGGCTCGCATGCCGGAGTTGCTCGGCCGCGTCGAGCAGGGCGAGGAGGTCAGCATCACGCGGAACGGCAAGCCTGTCGCGGATCTCGTCCGCTACGAGACAAGACGCGATTACTGGTCGTTCTACGGCGCCTGGAAGGGCAAGGTCGATATGTCGCGCTTCGACGAAGCCGACGAGGAGATTGCTCGCGCATTTGGGATGCTCGATGAGGCTCTTGCTTGACAGCCACATCCTCCTCTGGCTGGTCACCGCTGACCCTGTGCTCCCGCGCAGCCGCGTCGTGCAGCTCTTCGACGACCGCAATGAGCTCCTGATCAGCGCTGTGAACATATGGGAGCTGGAGGTCAAGCGCATCAAGGGGAAGCTTGTCGCGCCGGAAGACATCCTCGACCGTGCCGAACGCGCAGGCTTCGGCTGGTCCGACCTCACGCCGGACAACGCACTCGACGCAGCTCGCCTGCCGCGCCACCACGGCGATCCGTTCGACCGGCTGCTCGTTGCGCAGGCGCAGGGCGAGGCAGCGACGCTCGTCACTCACGACGCACGGCTCACGGCATACGACGTCCCCGTGATGCGCCTGGTCGGCTAAGAATCTCTTTCAGAATGAGGCGAGTCGGATGGTGCCGGATCGTGGATGCCGGACGCCGCACGCGATGTGAAGGCGCAGCAATGCTGCGTCGAACATCGCGGGTGGCGAGCCGGCGCCGCGAGACGGTGCCAGCCGGCCGCC
>Ga0134125_10001166_pt1 | contig 32759 bp, 26 predicted proteins | sample KB31751_FD_96464 | JGI IMG/M metagenome (GOLD analysis project Ga0134125, IMG submission 96464) | Terrestrial soil microbial communities with excess Nitrogen fertilizer from Kellogg Biological Station, Michigan, USA - KB3-175-1 | ecosystem: Environmental > Terrestrial > Soil > Unclassified ...
GCACGGACAATAAGTTCGCGCAGCGGTACATGTTCACCAAGTGCGTGGAGATGGTGAAGGCCTTCCGCTCGCATCCGTGCGTCATCGAGTACTGCCTGCAGAACGAGCTCGGCGCGGACCTCAAAAATCCAGACACGCTCGCGGTCCTCGAAGCGATGCACAAGGAAGACCCCAGCCGCCTCGTCGTGCTGAACGACGGCTTCGTCGCGCCTCCGCGGCGAGCGGCGCAGGCGTGGTACGAACCCTGGGGCAATGATCTCAAGTCCGGCAAGCTGCACCGCTCCGATGAAGAAGAGTGGGGCGGCTGGTGGAATCAGCACCAGGGCGCGGGTGACCAGTGGTATGACGAGTTCTACAAATCGCCCACGGACTTCACCTACAAATCGCCTGAGCGCAAAGTGATCTCGGAATTCGGCGAGATGGAGGGCTGCGCCACGCCGGACAACCACTCGCTGATGCTGCACGAGCTGGCCGACCCGAAGGGCACGGGCCTGGGCAATCAGCCGCCCAACCAGAGCTACGATCTTGAGGACCATCGCGAGATTCTTGCGGCATATGACAAGTTCCTCGACAGGTGGGGCTTCCGCAAGGCGTTCCCCGCGACGGAAAAGCTTTGGACCTCGCTGGGCAAGAAGTGCTACGACACGTGGCAGAACTACCTGGAGAATGCACGTATCAGCGACGAGCTGGACTTCGCCGCCATCTCCGGCTGGGAGTCGACGGCGATCGAGAACCACTCCGGCATCGTCGACAACCTGCGCAACTTCAAGAGCGACCCGACGCCGATCGGCGCGACGCTGCTGCCGGTGCGGCCGGTCGCCAAGCAGCGCGCGATGTGCACGGCCTTTGGCGAGACCGCAACCTTCGATCTCTTTCTGCTGAACGATACCGACGCTGCCGCGGTGGGCACACTCAACTTCACGGCAGTCTCGCCTTCGGGGCGGCTGGTAAAGCTGGGCGAGTTCGCTGCTCCAGCGTGGCAACGCGATCAGTTCAGCTACCTTGTCAAGGAAGCGCTCGTCACGCCCAGACTCGACGAAGAAGGGATGTGGCGCTTCCGTTTCGCGCTCAGTTCCCTGCCCGCGGCGACGCAGACCAAGGAAATATGGGTGGCGAACACGCACGCGCCGCTAGCGGTTGAGATCACATCGGTTCCGGCAGCGAAGGTCGTGCGGTTTCCCGCCCTGATCGTCGCGGTCTCCGGTATTTCGAACAGGCTGCGCAATTCGCTGGCGGCGCTGAAGGACATTGAACTTCACGACTTTGCTCCTGGCGCCAAGTACGACGTGATCGTCTCGGCAGGCCTGGTCACTGGAGCTTCTTCGACACAGAACGCCGGCGACGACACCGGCCTTGACGCGCCCGGCAACGGGCCGGCCGGAGCCGCGCCTGCGCCTGAGCCTGCTTCCTCTGCAGGTCAGCCCTCGCGGCCGGGACAGCTTGCGGGCGGCATTCTCGATGCGGTACGCGCGGGCACGCCGCTGCTGGCCATTCCGCAGACGGATGCGTTGAGCGATGGCGTCGCCAGGCAGCTCGCTGCGGCAGGTGCGTTTACATACAGCGGCACCGTCGGCGACTTCCGCGCACCCTGGATGGGCAACTGGTACTTCGTGCGCAAGCACCCGGTGTATGAGGGGCTTCCACAGGACCAGGCGATGGGCATCCATTACCAGGCGAAGGGGCGCGAGTCGAATGGGCTGCTGATCGATCGCGCACCGAATGGCCCTGAGGTGGAGATCATCGCGGCCTATTCACGCGACCATGATCGCAACGTCGGCGCGGGGACGTTCACGACGAAGCTCGGCAAGGGCCGCATTCTCTATCAACGTGTGCCGGAGCTGCATGCGGTATTGCAACAGCGGTTTCTCGCGAACGCTCTGCGATGGCTGGTCGGCTAGGGACTGGTTGGTGGGGACTAGGAGAGCAATTGGCTGATCGTGTTCGTATTGGCATCGATCTGGGTGGGACGAAGATCGAGGGCCTGGCGCTGGATGCGTCGGGCGATGAGATCGCGCGGCTGCGCATCGCGACGCCGCAGCATGACTATGAGGCGACGGTCGCGGCGATCGTCAGCGTGGTGGAAGATCTCGAGCGGCGGATCGGCGGTATTCGCGATCGCGAGCGGCCGACGGTTGGAGTTGGTATTCCGGGCACCGTGGTTCGCGCGACCGGGCTGGTGAAGAATGCGAATTCGACCTGGCTGAACGGCCGTCCGCTGGAGCGCGATCTCTCTGCGGCGCTCCGGCGCGAAGTGCGTTGCGCCAACGATGCAAACTGCCTCGCGGTGTCGGAGGCGACCGACGGCGCGGCAGCGGGCGCGGCGATGGTCTTCGCCGTCATCCTGGGCACGGGCTGCGGCGGTGGGGTTGCCGCGCATGGTCGCGTGCATGTGGGGCCGAACGGCGTGGGCGGTGAGTGGGGCCACAATCCGCTGCCCTGGCCGCGGCCGGATGAGCTGCCCGGGCCGGAGTGCTACTGCGGCCAGCGCGGCTGCATCGAGACATGGATCTCGGGGACCGGCTTGTGGAAGGACCACGAGCGCGTGACGGGTGTGCGCATCACCGTCGAAGCGATCGTGCGCGCGGCGGAAGCAGGCGATGCAGCAGCGGAAGCGAGTCTGCGGCGACTCGAAGAGCGGATCGCACGGGCCATGGCCAGCGTCATCAACCTGCTCGATCCGGATGTGATCGTGGTGGGCGGCGGATTGTCGAAACTGGATCGCATTTACCGCAATGTGCCGCCACTTATCGAGCAGCATCTGTTTGGGGGCGGCACGCTGGCGACGCCGATCCGGAAGGCGAAGCACGGCGACGCGAGTGGGGTGCGCGGCGCGGCCTGGCTTTGGCCGCACGAGTGATTTTTTTTTTGATATATATTGGCGCGTAAAATTCCTGTTTTCAGCAGGATACGCCAGCTTTGAGCCTGCAACATATTGAAAACAGGAGACTTGCGTACAAATTCCTGCTTTCTGTGAGTTACGTGGCCGAGTCTGCATCGACCCAAGAAAAAGGGCTGCAAAAACGACGAAAGCGGCGAGTTCGCCGCTAAGGTTCCTAAGTCTCGTGGATTCTATTTTACCAAGTGGGCGAAAACTAAATTGCCACTCTTTGGAAAAATATATCCTGCGCGGGTGGAGCGATTTACGCGGAAACAGCGTCTCGCATGGGCTTGACATCGCTGGAACAAAAAACGCATCTCGAGCTGTAAGCTGACAGCTTTTCAGCTTAGAGCTTGAGCGCGGGCGGTTCGGGGTTGCGGGCGAGGGCCACGCGGGGGATGCCCTGGAGGTCGTCGACGAAGCGGACGGAGCTCCAGCCGGCGAGCAGTTGCGCGACGGCATCGCGCTGGCCATGGCCGATCTCCAGGGCGAGCAGGCCCTTGGGGACGAGCGCGGCGCGGGCCTGCGGGATCAACCGGCGGTAGATGGCGAGGCCGTCGTCTACTCCCGAAATGACAGGTGCAAAGAGCGCGGTGGCCGGTTCGTAATCGCGGACCTGGGGGTGAAGGGCTGCGCGGTCGGACTCCGGGACGTAGGGCGGATTGGAGACGAGTACTTCGTACCGTTCTCGACGCGCTTCGCGCGTGGCTGTCGCTTCTCGCGTATGACCTTTGTGGCGAACGCTGTCGAGCAGGTCGGATTGGATAAAGTCGATACGGTCTGCGAGGTTGTGGCGGGCTGCGTTTTCGCGGGCGATGTCCAGCGCCGTGGGAGAGATGTCGGTGGCTGTGATGTGTGCGTGCGGCAGATGATGCGCGAGCGCGAGCGCGATGGCGCCGGAACCCGTGCCGATGTCGAGGATGCGCGACTGTTTCTCTGACCTAAAGGCAAATGCGGGGGTCCCTCGACTCCGCCGCTGCGCGGCTTCGCCCGGGATGACCGCATCTTTGTTATTCCCGGAGCTGATTAGCTCGGAGAGGACGGATTCGACCAGGTGTTCGGTTTCGGGCCGTGGGATGAGGACAGCGGGAGTGACGCGGAAGGAGAGGCCGTAGAACTCCTGCTCGCCGGTGATGTACTGGATTGGCTCGTTCTTCAGGCGGCGAGCGATGGCGGCATCGTAGGCGGCCTGCTGTTCTGGTGCGATTTCGCGATCTGGATTGGCGTAGAACTGCGTGCGCGTGATGTTGAGCGTGTGCAGCAGGAGCGTGAACGCGTCGCGTGCGGCGGATTCGCGCAGCTCATGCGAAGCGGTGAGTTGCGCGGTGGCGCGGGCGAGGATGGCGGAGAGCGTTGTCAGGTTTCAGTTCTCAGGTTGTTGCGCGTCGGTCGAAGGGTCGGTCTTCTCTTTGATGAACCCCTCGGTGAGAGGGAACATTGACTCCGGCAGCCTGCCATCATCGACGGAAATCGTGACGTGAACATAGTCACTGGTGTTCTCAACAAGAAGGACTTCAAATTGATACAGCTTTGATTCGACCTCAATCTGATAAGCCTGCGACTCGCGCAGTTCGTCGATGAGTTGCTCGCACGGTTTGCCTGACCATCGCGTTACTTCGGCCCCGAGTACGGGTGCCCATTTCGCTCGCCTGTCTCTCCATTTCATCGGTATTCACGGCCCTACTTCGTCTGGGCGATGCGGATGATGTTGCCGTCGGGGTCGGTGACGGAGATCATATCGACGGTGTGGGCGTGGCCTGCTGCATCAGTGGAGGTCGATGCAGCACGCTTGAATTCCACCTGCTGGCGCTTGAGCTGCGCGGCGGATTTCTCGATATCCGGCGTGGAGAGGACGATGCTCGAACGAAAACCGAGATCGCTGGCAGGAACGATCTCAACGGATTCGCCGGAATTTCCGGGAAGGTCGAGGCGCGCGGCGTTGTTGTGCGATGGCGAGAAGCCGAGCTTCTGGATGTAGAAGGTGCGCGCAGCGGCGGGGTCGTTCATGGAGAGCGCGACCACGGTCATCCTGTCGCCCACGCGGTCGGGGCCGAGGTGCTGGCCAACGTCCTTGGAGTGAAAGGACGCGGGCATGTACTGGGTGTACTCGATGTTCTGCGGGCCGGAGGGCTGGTCAGGGCCTTTCATGGTGAAGAGCAGGTTGCCCGCGCCGGCCGTGCGTACCGAGATGGGGGTCAGGCCTTCGGAGACGTAGAAATCGTGCAGCGCATTCAGGTCCATGCCTTCAAAACAGAGATGCAGAAAGCCGGTCTGGGTGTCCCGGGGTGTGACCGGGTAGATTTCGATGTACTGTTTGTCATTGATCTTGATGAAGGACTGCGAAACAACGTCGCCGTTCTTGCGATCGAAGGGATGGTCGAATCCGAGCTTGTGGTAGAAGTCCACCGACGCGTTCATGTCCTTCACGCGGATGGCGATGTGGGCGATGCCGTTCATGTTGGGCGATGCGGCGGCCGGGGCAGACGTTTCCGGCGGCATAGCGTCGTTCAGGCGGTTCTGCGCCGAAGCAAGCACAGGCGTAAGGATGGCAACGGTGAGAACGAGCGAGCAGGCGGCGGTGCGACGAAGGAACGGCATCTGGAACGTCCTTTGAGGGGATGAATCCCCGGCGTAAGGATTGTCGCAGAGCGGGTTCTGAGTTGTCAGGTGAGGAGAGGTGGAGGGGAGTGCCTGGCGATTGGATCGCCGCGCGCCTCCCGCTCCTGGTAGTGCGGGTTTAGGGGGTAAAAGCAACTGCGGAAATGGACCAGACCTTGGGAGAGGGGTCTTCTTCTGATCCGTGAATGACTATAGGCATTCACATGTGCGAGCGAACATTCCACCTTGGCGCGGCCGTCTCCCCCGTTAGCACTATGTAACCGGGAGGTTACAGCAGAGTGGCTGGAGATGGTTACGACTGGCAGTTACGCAACGAAGTTGTCAGTTTGAGTATTGGCTCTCAGTTCCCTACTTTGCAGGCAGGACGATGTCGCGGATGTGGGTTGAGGATTCGGTTTCGGGAACGGAGCCGTCATTGACCTGAACCTGGTCAGGCCGGCCGGCGAAGACGATGCGCACCGAAGCGCTACCGCGCGCCGGGACGCGGAGCGGGCGGGTCTCCTTGGCGTCGGCGGAGCGGACGATGACCGGCACCTCAGCTTCGGCGAAGCCATCGTTGCGGACTTCGACGGCAACCAGCCAGCCTGCGGCGGCAGCGCCGTTGGGTTCCAGATGGCTCGGCGTCACGTTGGCGATGCGGAGGTCGGGCAGGCCGCGGTCCGTGTAGACCCAGTCGCGAAAGAACCAGCGAAGGTCGGTGCGGGTGACCGCTTCTACGGTCTTCTCAAAGCCGTCGGACTGGCGATCGAGGCGGGAATCTTCTCGGTAGGTCTGGAGTGCGGCTTTCAGCGCATCGTCGCCCACGATGGAGCGCAGCATCCACCACACGGCGGCGGCCTTGTTGCGATAGAAGATTTCGCCCGAGGCATCAGCGAGCGAGGCGCCGGCGAGGCTGGGCTCGTGGGCAGGATTGCTGAGGTCGGGTTCGGCAAGGGCGAGCGGGCGATCCAGTTCGGCCAGTTGCGCGATCGCTGCCGTGCGGCCCTTGCTGCGCTCGGTCCAGAGGAGGGCCATGAACGCGGGCAGGCCTTCATCAATCCAGGGATGCGAGGAATGAATCCAGGCGTGGGTGAGCGAGTGGACGAGTGGGAGCGTAAGCGAGTCGGACGACATGGACTGAGCTGACATCGACGCCACGAGCAGCGCGTCGTCTTCGTACGGGTCGCCCGGGTGATCGAGGATGGTGAGCGGGCCATCGGGCTGCGCGCCAAGCCAGCCGCCGAGCATGGGCGCGATCTCGGCGGCGGCAGAAGCATACGTGGCCAGGATGGAGTCGCGGCCAGTGATGGCGGCGATGAGGTCGCCGTTGTCCGGCGGCCCTGTGAGGTGCGCGGCGGAGGCAGTGATGAAGAGGCTCGGCGTGCGGAAGCCGATGGGCTGGGCATCGAAGGTGACGGTAGCGATGCCGGGCGCGTCGGTGGCGGGAAGGTCGGCATTGTCGCTGATGGCGGCGAGCTGCCCGCGGCGGCCGCAGAAGTAAGCGGCGTCGGGCGGCTCGCCGGCGTATTCAATGGCGAGACGGAGGCGGAGGGTGGCGGCGGATTCGCGCAGCTTGGTACGGCCGACGAGATCGAAGAGCTTTGCGCCATCGCCGAGGAAGACCGCCGGGGCCGAGATGGGATACCAGAGGACGTTGCCGAAGCCGCGGAGTGCGGTACCGGCAAAGGTGTCGGCGTTGGGATCGGTAGGAGCGATCTGGTCCCAGTCCTGCGCGAGGGCCTGAGGGCCGGGAGCACCAATGCGGATGAGCCGGTTGGCGGATTGCGGGATAGTACCGGAGTAGAGGGCGATGAGAGACAGGGATGCGCCGGAAGCAAGCGGCTGGGGCAGAGTGACGATGGCTTCGGACATGGAGCCGGTGTGGTCCGCATCGGTATCGACCAGACGGGAGGTGAAGTGCGCGGGCGTGGGCGTGGCGGCGGCGCTTGCGCGCAGTGAGATCGCGTCCCAGTGCAGTGTGGAGGAGAGTTGCAGAATGAGGCGCGAGAGCGGCGCAGTGGAATCATTGCGAACAGTGAGGGCCGCGCGGGCAGAAAGCCCGGCAGATGCGGGCGAGAGGTGCAGGTCGAGGTCGTAGGCTGTGAAGATGAGGGCGGAACGCTCGGCTTCGGTGACGTGGAGTGGGTCGGGGTCGCCGGGGGCAAGACTGGCCGCAGCGGGCGCCAAGGATTGCGGATGGGAATCTGGCGCGGCGGTGGCGTCGCGCGAGAAGACGACGGTCGAGCCGGGTTGAGGGGTGGGGGTCTGCGGGTCAGCTTGGGAAGTGGTCTGGGCGGAGGCGTGGAGAAGCGCGAAAGCGAAGAGAAAAGCAAATGTTGGGGTCCCTCGGCTGCGCGCTGCGCGCTGCGCTCGGGATGACGGCATCTTTTCCCACTGTGGATCGACCGCAACCCACCCTTTCGCGATGCGAAAGGATGGGCCATCCGGCTGGAGTCCCCTGGGATGACGGCATTTGAGGTAATGCGCGAAGTTCACGAGCCGAGGCCTTTGCGGGGCTTGGGAGATGACGGGACACCGATCGCGGCCGATGGCGCGGATTTTAAAGTGCGGCGCTGTCGCATCGCCTCGTACATCACAATTGCGCCGGCGACGGATACGTTGAGCGAGGACACCTGTCCGGCCATGGGGATGCGAAGCAGGTGATCGCAGGTCTTCTTCACCAGATCGTGCAGCCCGGCGCCTTCGCGGCCGAGGACGAGCACGCAGTCGGTGCGGAAGTCGAAGTCGGAGTAGTCGGGCTTGCCGCGCTCGTCCAGGCCAACGACCCAGACATTGGCGGCTTTCATCTGCTCGAGTGCTCGGACCAGGTTCGTGACGCGCGCGATGCGGACGTGTTCGCTGGCGCCGGCGGAGGTCTTGGCGACGGTGGCGGAGATGGGGGCGCTACGGCGCTCGGGCAGAAGAACGCCGTCCACGCCTGCGCCGTCGGCTGTGCGAAGGAGCGCACCGAGGTTGTGAGGGTCTTCGACGCCGTCGAGGGCGAGGTAGAAGTGGTGCGAAGTGGCTGCTGGGTCCAAACGTGAGTTAGACGAGCGGTCGCGCTCAAGGTCGGCGAGAAGGTCTTCGATGGAAAGGAAGCTGCGCTCGCGGACGAGGGCGACGGCGCCCTGGTGGGCGTCGGTGCGGGCGGAACGGGTGAGGTTCTCGCGAGGCTCCAGGGTCACGCGGATACCCGCTTCGCGGCATGCGCGGGCAAGCTGATCGAGACGGGCGTCTTTGCGGTCGCGCGCCAGCATCACGCGGTCCAGCCTGCGGGCGCCCGAGCGGACAGCTTCCTCGACCGGGTGCAGGCCGTAAAGGACTTCCATAGAAAGAGTTTACGTCGCGAAAACTTTTCGCCAAAACTCGCGGAAATGCCCATACAATGGTGAGTGGCGTTGTTCCCCTGGTCATTTTTGCAGCAAAGTTTCGGAATTCCCCTCAGGAGGGGTGTGCGAATGGCGTTATTGCGCAAAACGAAGTCTCGGGACGTGGAAATAACCTCTGTGCACCGAGACTTTTCCGGGCAGGCGGGCGTCTCTACCCATATGCGCGGCGCGGCGATAGCTATCTCGGTTGAACAGGCTGAAATTGCGGCACGGGAGAACGCGGCCATTGCCCGCGGCCTGAAGAACCAGGACCCCGAGCTTCTGGACCATTTGATTGAGCTGTACCAACACCGGCTGCTCCGATACCTGCTATTCCTCACCGGCAAACGCGAAGTCGCCGAGGACCTGTTCCAAGAGACATGGATGCGGGTTCTGCTGCGCGGCAGCCAGTACAACGGCAAGGCGCGGTTCGACACGTGGCTGTTCACGATCGCGCGCAATTTGGTGATCGATCTTTCTCGCAAGCGCACGATGGCATCGCTCGATGAAATGAGCGAAGTGGCCGAGGATGGCCGTGCGTTCGAAATAGCGACGGACGGACCGTCGCCGCATGAGCAGTTCCAGTTGAGCGAAGATCGCGCGGAAGTCGCGCAGGTACTGCTGAAGTTGGAGCCTAGTTATCGCGAAGTTCTGGTGCTGCGGTTCCATGAAGAGATGTCGCTTGAGGAGATCGCGGGCGTAACGCGCGCGCCGCTCTCGACGGTGAAGTCGCGGCTCTATCGCGGGCTGGCGGCGCTGAAGCCGGAGATCGAGCATCTGCGGGCCTGCCGCGCGGCGGAGGCACGATGAGCTCCTGGAATACACAGTTCGACTCGGAGATGGATGAGGCATCGATTCTGTCGCGTCATGCGATGGCGATGAACGGCGCCGCTCCGGCTGCCCTGGTGAACCGGACCCATCGCGTGGTACGGCATCGCGCGAAGGCGATGCAGGCGCGGCGCAGCTATGTAAACAGTCTGTGGGTGCCGCTGTCGCTCTGCTCGGTACTTCTGACGCTGGTTACGTTTGCGGTGTGGAGCGGCATGTACCAAAGCACCGATGCCGCGGAAGCGATTCAGGACGTTTCGTCGCTGACAAGTTTCGACACTACCAACCATCTGATGGTGGCAATGCTCTGGTTTGTTCCGTTGACCTTGATCCTGCTGGTCGCGGTGTGGGTGCGTCATGTACGCAGCCGCGAGAGTGAACCGACACGATGAGTTCCTGGAATCTCCAATCCGGAAGCGCGCCAGAAGAAGGCGCGCGATCGGGCAGCGCTGCCGCGCTGCACAAGCACCGGGACAGCGACGGTTTGAAGATGATTCCGCTGTGGTCTGTGCTGCTGGCGGTGGCCGTCTCGACGACAGCGCTGATTTATTTCAATCAGCATGTGCCGCCGCCAAGTCACCGGCGTCCGGGCTGGATGACGTCGCACTGGATCTTCATCTACACCATGGTCACGGCGCTGGCCAGCTACATTCTGCTGCTGGGCTACGTAAGCCGGGACGTGCGGCGGCGCGGCATGCCGGTGGCGCTGTGGATGGTGATCGTTGCGCTGATGCCGGGCGGCATCGGCGGCGTGGTCTACTTCCTGCTGCGGCAGCCCATCATGGTGCGGTGCCCCAACTGCACTACCGAGCTGACCGCGGGCACGCACTTCTGCCCGCAATGCCGCTTCCAGATGGCGCCCGTATGCGGACAATGCTTTCGCGGAGTGCAGATCACCGATGTGTATTGCCAGCAGTGCGGGCACGACCTCGCGGAGGATTCGGCGCCGGCACGGCTGCGTGTGTACAGCGACAGCAACTAGACAGCGAGTCAGCGAGCGCCAACGGGTCATTTTGAAAATTGACCTCAGGGGCTGAAGCCCCGCCTCAGGAATGGTGAGCTTATGGCGTGGCTGAAGCCACGCTCTTTCAAAGCAAATTCAAACTGACCCACTACCCTTCGCCACTGCGCACGAAATGCGGTAGCATCGCTCTCGTGGCACTCACTGCTGTCATCGTCGACGATGAGCCGCTGGCGCGGCAGGAACTTCTGTACCAACTCCAGGCCGCCGAAGACGTGGAGGTCGTGGCCCAGGGCTCGAATGGTATCGAAGCCGTCGAGCTGATCCGCGCACACAAGCCCGATGTGGTCTTTCTCGATGTGCAGATGCCGGGCCTGGATGGCTTCGCGGTGCTCAAAAAACTCCTCGACAAGAAGGCGGATCCGCCACAGGTGGTCTTCGCCACGGCATTCGACCAGTACGCCGTCCGCGCCTTTGAGGTGAATGCGGTCGACTATCTGCTCAAGCCGTTCGACCGCAAGCGCGTGCTGAAGACGCTGGACAAGGTGCGAGCGCGGCTCGCAGGCAACGGGAACGACGCGGGCGGCGAGGCCAAGCTGGATGCCCTGCTAAAACTGGTGGAGGAGCGGACTACTCCCGCAAAAACCAACTCCGGCAAGGTGGTGCTGCGCGCGGCCGGCCGCCTGCTGCTGGTGGACCAGAAAGAGATTTGCTACGCCTCCATCGAGAGCGGTGCGATCACGGTCGCTACGCGCGGCGTGGAGGGTGAATCGAACTGCCGCACGCTGGACGAGCTGATGGACCAGCTCGATCCGGAAGCCTTCTGGCGCGCGCACCGCTCTTTTGTCGTGAACATCCAACACATCCGCGAGGTAGTGCCCTGGTTCAAGTCAAGCTATCAGCTGCGCATGGACGATCCGAAGAAGACGGAGATTCCGGTGAGCCGGGCGCAGACGAAACGGCTGCGGGAGCTGTTCAATCTGTAAGCGCTCACGGACTAAGGGATGCTTAACGCCAACGCGCTTGAGTTTCTTTTCGCGTATTGCATCATGATGTTCTTCACCCTACTGGGGGGAGGAGCCGTAGCGGCCATATCGCTCCGCGTTCCTCCTGAACACCCTAACAGTACAAGGCCGGGGATGATAGCCCTATTGACGTCGATTGCCTGCGCTGTGCTGAGCGGAGCGCTTGGTTCTGCAGGCTATACCGACGAACTCGACCATCCCAGTGGTTTCTACATCTATTTTGCGTTTGTCTTGGCCGCAGTAGTGTCCATGTGGGTCGCCACCTTCGGCAATATCTCGATGCGCACCGATCGGCGCAAACTTATTCGCTGGGTAGCGATATTGCTAGCGCTCATCGACACATTCTGTGTCATCGTCATGATCGCGAGTGAGGCTTCGCTACGTGCCTCTCATCTGTAGCCAGCTTCATTCTCACGGCAAATTCCTCGGCCCGAAAGTAAACCGGTAGACAATCCCCACCGTGCCGACCTTCGACCAGACATTGCCGGACTGCGTAGGTGCGCCGCCCCAGTGCTGCAATTGCGCGTCCACCTTAACCGAGAGGTGCTGGCTCAGGTCGTAATCGAAACCAGCGCCAGGCGAGTACACCGGCGTGACCGTCTGGATATAGATGGAGTTGCCGAACTGGTAGCCGTTGATGCCGTAACGCATCAGGCCACGGCCGGCGAGGAAGTCCGCGTAGGGGCGCAGGCGATGGTTCAGCAGGAAGTCGAAGCGCGCCCCACCCAGCAGGCTCTTCTGCGAATCGATCACGCCGTGGTCCGCGGGGTAAAGGCCGCGCACCTCCAGCTGAGGTCGCACTCCACGCCAGACCGGCAAGCCGAGGTCCGCGCCGGCGACCACACCGAAGTTCTTGCCGCCGTGGAAGCCGGTATAGACGCCGGAGACCGCGCCGAACGCCGACAGCTCGAGTGTGCGCGTTGCGGTTGCGTTGGCTTGCGCAAGCGCAGTGGCGGCGTGAAAGAGTCCAGCAACCAACAGCGCCGGGAGAATTTTGCGGAGATTCATGTGGCTCTGATTCCTTCGTTCCTGTGCGTAACCGGCGCCTGCGAGTACTTGCAGTGCGCCGCGCACCCATCTTCTCATTCCGAGCCGCAGCGGCAAACGAAAAAGCGCGAAGTTACGATTGCGCCGTACAGTAACGGGCTTCGCTTCAAACAATCTTCGGGTTGCGCTCCGCGAACTGGAGGTTATGCCAATAGGGCCAGGGCTGCGGCACGTCGCTCGCTGCGTCGAGCTTAGCCATCTGTTCCGGCGTGAGCGACCAGCCAACTGCGCCGAGGTTCTGGCGGAGCTGCTCCTCGTTGCGGGCGCCGATGATCAGCGTCGAGATAGTAGGCCGGCGCAGCAGCCAGTTGAGGGCGATCTGCGGAACGGTCTTACCGGTCTCCTTCGCCACTTCGTCCAGCGCATCGACGACCTTGTAGAGGTGTTCTTCGGGCACCTGCGGGCCGGTATCGACCACGAGCTTCGAGTTGAGGCGGCTGTCTTTGGGGATTCCGGTGCTGCGGCGGATTTTGCCCGTAAGGCGGCCCCACCCGAGCGGCGACCAGATGAGTGCGCCGACGCCCTGGTCGATCGCAAGCGGCATCAGCTCCCACTCGTATTCGCGGTTGAGCAGCGAGTAGTAGACCTGATGGCCGATGAAGCGGCTCCAGCCGTAGCGCTCGCTGACGGAGAGCGACTTCATCAGCAGCCAGCCGGTGTAGTTGGAACATGCGATGTAGCGGACTTTCCCGGAGTGGACGAAGTCGTTGAGCGTGGAGAGCATCTCTTCGACCGGAGTCTGCGGATCGATCTCATGCATGTGGTAGACGTCAACGTAGTCCGTGCCCAGGCGCTGGAGCGAGGCTTCGAGCGAGCGCGTGAGATGCCAGCGCGAGGAGCCGACGTTGTTGGGGCCGTCGCCGAAGCGGAAGGTGGCCTTGGTGGAGATCAGCACGTCTTCGCGCTTGAGGTGCGCGATGGCCTTGCCGAGCACGGTTTCGCTGCGGCCGAACGAGTAGATGTCGGCGGTGTCGAAAAAGTTGAGGCCGGCTTCCATGCAGATGTCGACCATCTTGCGGGCTTCGTTGGTGTCTTCCGTGGCGCCCCATGCGTCGAAGAACTCGTCCCTGCCGCCGAAGGTGCCGCAGCCGAAGCAGAGCTCGGGAACTTTGAAGCCTGACCTGCCGAGGAACCTGTATTCCATGCCATCTCCTGAAAAGGTGGGAGCAAACGTTGGGGAACAACGTCCAACGCCTGAGTGTCTATTGTAGGGTGAGATGGGTTGTGGTTCTGTAACTTCACTTTGATGATATGAGGAATGCGATGAAGATTCAGATTGCGGTGTTGATGCTGGCTTCCTGTGCGACTGTTGCCGCAGCGCAGACACAGCCTGATCCCTGCGCGACTGCGCCTGCGAGTTGCGCCACGCTGATCACGACGCGCGCGACGAGCCAGACACGGATCGCGAATACGGTCGTAGATGTGTCCGTTGCGGTGAACGCATCCGGCAAAGACCTGGCCGATGTGCAGCGCGCGCTGGCGACCCAGTCGAACGGATTGTTGGCGTATCTGCGCGGCCAAAAGGTGGACCGGCTGATTACATCCAACATCAACTTCTCGCCCGACATGCGATCGCAGAAGAATGCTCCGGACAAGACCGTCGGCTACAACGGCTCGGAGCAGGTCAGCTTCCGGACTACGCCGGAAAAAGCACCGGATATCCTCGCCGGCGTGCTGACGAATGGCGCGAACGAGATCGAGGGCACGACCTTCACGCAGACGGAGCAGGAGCTTTCCGACGCACGCAAGAAGCTTTCGGAAGATGCGACGAAGACGGCCGTCGCCCAGGCGGATGCGATTGCCCGCGCGGCGGGGATGCATGTGGTCGCGATGAGGAACATCAACGTGGACAACGGGATGGTTCAGCCGATAGCAATGCGCGCGAGGGTAGATGGTTTTATGGGCGGGCAGCTCGCGCCGGCGCCCATGCAAACGGCCTCCGGCGATCAGCAGATCTCCGTCAGCGTCAACATCACCGCCGCCGCCATGCGCTGACTCAACTCCCCGCGCGTCATTCACGGGCAACAGCCCTGCGCTGACTCCAATCTCCCGGCCCGGTGCCGGGTGCCTCATCCCCAAGCTGCGCGCCAAGGGCTCGCGCTCATCTGGCCTGGGGCGGAGCCCCAGGTATCGGCCACCCGGAAAAATAGCGGCTGTAGGCCCGCGCCCAAACCTTCCCCTACGGAGCGAAGGTGGTGCAGCGACCGCTGTTCGCTCCGGATCTTGACACCCCATGTACAATTAAAAAAGAGCCAGCGCAGAATCCACCGGTCTCAGGATTGTGTGTCCCTCGCTCCAGATTTCCAGAACCGCCAGGCATAACTTCAATGAAATCAGCATCTCACAGATAAGCTGCTTATTCTCAAGAATATAGCCTATAAGCCTCTTGCTTTGTTGATTTTGCAAAATTGGATAGGGGGAGGGGGGTACAGACCAAGGCGCCGAGCCGCAGCGGCATTGGCCGCGCTTCGAACCCTGACTTATGATCCCGGCTTGTCGACCTGTGATTCCGGCTTGTCGACTTGCGATTCATAGACATCTTCGACGCGGGCGAGGGTGTCGGTCTCGGCGACGGGCTTGTCGGGTCGCAGGCGCAGGATGCGCGGGAAGCGCAGCGCGAAGCCCGAGTTGTGGCGATCGCTGCGCATGATGTTGTTGAAGGCGACTTCAAGGACGATGAGCGGCTCGACGGTGCGGAAGTGGCCGAAGTCAGAAAGCGTGTGCTCTTTGAGGAAGATGGTCAACTCGGCGATCTCGGCGTCGGTGACGCCGGAGTAGGCTTTGCCCACATTCAATAATCCGCCGAGCAGCTCGCCGTTGCGCCCGTAATCCGGTCCACGCACGGCGAAGGTGTAGTCGCTGAGCAGGCCGGCGCGCTTGCCATGACCGTACTCAGCACCCGTGATGACGACGTCGAGCGTAGCGAGTTCGCGTTTGAGCTTGACCCATGCGAGGCCGCGACGACCCGGCTGATAGGTGGAATCAGCAGCCTTGATCATCACGCCTTCGTTCGATCGCGCGCGAGCGGCAGCGTAGGCGCGATCAATGTCTTCGGCGCTTTCGACCAGACGGGAGGGCGCGAGCAGAAGGCGTGGCAGGGGTCTGCCCTCCCAGGTCTCAGAATCGAGACCTGGGGTACCCGCATCTGCGGGTGAAAAGAGCGATGCCTGTGGATCATTCGCGTGGGGGTTGATCTCGAGTGGCGCCGTCGTATGCGGCGAAAGCTTCTCGACGATAGCTTCGAGCCGATTGCGGCGCTCGCGCAGGGGGAGATGCAGCGTCAGCTCGCCGCGCTCGCAGAGCAGGTCGAAGGCCATGAAGATGACGGGGACCTTCGCGCGCCATTCGTTCTCCACGCGCTTGCGGCCGATGCGCTGACCTAGCACAGCAAAGGGCAGCGCGTGGGCAGTCTCGGCGGATTCATCTCCGGGGCCGTAATCCCAGCCGAGGATCTCGCCGTCGAGGATCAATGCGCCGGTTTGCGCGGGACCGACGTGCGAGAAAGCTTCGGCCAGTTCAGGGAAGCTTTCCGTGATGTCCTCGCGGTTGCGCGAGTAGATGGCGACGCGGCCGGGCTGCGCAGGATCGGCGCAATGCAGCTGCGCGCGCATGCCGTCGTACTTGTCTTCCAGAAAGGCCTCGATGCGTTGTTCGCTCTCCGTTGTCCGTTCTTCGTTTGCGCTGAAGCGCTGGACTGCCTCCTCCGGCGAATCGACGGGTGAGGCCAGCATGAAGCCGAGCGGATGAAAGAGCCGCATGCGCGCCTCGGCTAGCGTGCCGGCGAATGCGCGGCGTACTGCGCCGGCGAGATCGGCTTCGAGCATCACGGCGTGACGGACCATCTGTGGCGTGACTGTCTGTGATGTCGCAGCGGTCGCAGGCTTGGGCTCGTGCTCCTCGATTGAGGCTGCCTGCGCGATCGCTTCTTCCACCAGGGACTGCTTTACGCCGATGCGCATGTCTCCCAGCATGAGCTTCAGCAGGTACTTGGCTTCGAGGGGTGTCGCGCGGCGCAGCAGGCTATCAACAAAAGCGGCGCGAGCGGCGGTGGTGCGCGCGGCGGCCATCGCGGCGAATGCGTCGGCTACATCGGCGAGAGTGAGCGGAGTTGTCGCCGCGCTGAGGTCGGCCGCTTCCCTGCTCTTCGCGGCCCTTTCGGTGAGCAGATCGAACGCGGCTGCGCCCAAATCGCCATGGCGGCGGTAGGCCGCAGTCAGCGCAGCATCCGTCGCGCCGGAGACCGCGAGTACCGCCTTCGACAGCAGCGCGCCGCCGGCATTCAGCTTGCGCTGGTCGCATTCGGCGAATGGCGCGCCGGAGAGATAGAGCGCGAACAGTCCCGCATCGTTCGCCTCGGGTGCAGCGTCATGCGTGGCGCGCAATGCCTTCGCAATGGCCGCGCGCTTCTTCAGGCGGCTGGAAGTGTGCTCCATCTCCTCGGCGAGCATCGCGAGTTGTGCAAAGGCGGTCAACAGAACTCTTCTATCAGTACAGAGCGAAACTTGCGCAACAGGCGCTATTCTGGGCAGCGGTCATAAATGGGAGGCTAAACGTGAAGAGATTCATCCTGGCTATTCTTATTGCGACAGTACTGCCCGTTCATGCAGCTCCGCCGGCGAACTCTGCGGACTTTCCGCTGACAGCACACGTTGTCTACTCTGCTAATCGATCAGAACCAATGGCTGGCCCTCAACGATTGGATGCCATCATCGACGGCCAGCCGATCGAACTGTCAAGCTTCGCCAACTATCCCGGAGTTCTTAAGCTGGGAGACTATCCTGCACGAATTTCAACAAAAGAGACCGCTCCCAAGTCGTGGAAGCCGTACGACCGATGGGTCATTTATGAACTATTGCTGCCGGATGGTAAGGTGCGCAGCTATTACATGATTGGTATTGGCACGCCTACGACCTCAGCAACACATGAATAGCGCTACTCGCCGAGCATCATGCGCTTGACGCCGGTCGCGCGACCGGTGGCGCCGTCACACTCGATGAGTGTGGCGCACATGCGCGGGTCGCCTTTGGCGGGCTCGAACTTGCCGGGCATTCCGGTGAGGAAGCGCTGGACCACCAGCTCCGTCTCCACGCCGATGACGGAATCGAATGGCCCGCTCATGCCTACGTCCGTCTGGTACGCGGTGCCGTGATGCAGCAACCGCTCGTCGGCGGTAGGCACGTGAGTGTGCGTGCCCAATACGGCCGTGACACTCCCGTCGAGATACCAGCCGAGCGCCATCTTCTCACTCGATGCTTCGCCGTGAATGTCCAAAAGCACAACCTTCGCGGTAATCTTTGAGAGCAGCTCGTCGCATTTGCGGAACGGGTCATCGCAGCTGGACATGAAGACGCGACCCTGCATATTGATGACTGCATAGGCCTGTCCGGTGGGCAACTCGCCCTCGTACATGCCGTAACCCGGCGTGCCTACGGCGTAATTTGCCGGTCGCAACACGCGCCGGCCGCGGGCATGACTCTCGGGAGGCACCGTCATGTATTCAAAGATTTCCTTTTTGTCCCAGACGTGGTTTCCTGTGGTGATAACGTGCGCACCCAAATCGAAGAGCTCTTCGGCGATTGCGGGCGTGAGGCCGAAGCCGCCGGCGGCGTTCTCGCCATTGATTACGAGCAGATCGACGGCGTTAGACTCCATCACATGCGGCAGGTGCTCGCGCACGATCCTGCGTCCCGCCGACCCGAACACGTCTCCTACAAAAAGAATCTTCACTCGTTGAGGCTATCGCATCTGACGGATTCCCGGCGCTGCGGGACGAATACCGAGATATGCGTTCAAGGTAGTCGGCTTATTGCCGCGTGTGGTAGTTTGCTCTGCATGGCACAGAGCGGTCGTTTCGCCTTAAGTCTCAGGATTCTTGCGGTTCTGGCCTCGGAGCCAGATGCCATGCACACTTCGGCAGAGATCGCCGAAACCCTGAAAGAGAGCGCCGTCATGGTGCGCCGCTGCTTTCTTCTGCTGCAGAAGAAGGGGCTGATCGAGCAGCGCAAGGGACCGAACGGCGGCGCGCGGCTGAAGCTCGCACCGAAGCAGATCGGCCTCGGAGATGTGTACGTTGCGACCGAGGGCGATTGGCTGGCGATCCATGAACCGGCCATCTCAGGATTGATGAAGCGCGTGCGCGAGGATGGCATGTCCGCGATGAATGACACGACCCTGGCTCAGATGCTGAAACGGATCCGCAAGCATGGCGGGAAGGGGCATAACGGAAGTGGATCGTCGCGAAAGTAGCCGCGACGCTCAACGCACCACGCGTTTCTATTGCTTCTGCAGCGCCCGCCGGATTCCGGCCAACTGTTTCCGACGTTCCGGCGTGGTTGCTGGATAGCTCATCTTCAGATCTTTCAGCGCGTCGACCACAATCTGGGAGACGATCAGCCGCGCACTTTCCTTGTTATCCGCCGGGACGGCAAACCAGGGCGCGTGAGGTCTGCTCGTCGCCTCGAGGCATTCCTCGAAGGCGCGCTGATAATCGTTCCAGTAGGTGCGTTCGTGAATGTCCGCCGCGGAGAATTTCCAATTCTTATCCGGTTCGTCAATGCGCTCCAGAAATCGCCGCTTCTGCTCTTCCCTGGAGAGATGCAAAAAGATCTTTACGATGCGCGTGTCGTTGCGATGAAGGTGTTTCTCCAGTTCCACGATGGAGTGATAACGATCTTTCCAGAAGTCCTTGTCCTTCGCGAAGCGCGCCGCAAGACCTTCGTTGCCCAGAAGTTCCGGATGAACGCGCGTGACCAGCACTTCCTCGTAATAGCTGCGGTTGAAGATGCCAATCCTGCCGCGACCTGGAAGCTTTGCCTCGGCGCGCCACAGGAAGTCGTGCTCGAGTTCATCTGGACTTGGCTGTTTGAAGCTGGTGACTTCGCAGCCTTGCGGGTTTACGCCAGACATCACATGCCGGATGGCGCCGTCCTTACCTGAGGCGTCCATACCCTGGAAGATGACCAGCAGAGCATACTGATTCACGCCGTAGAGCATCTGCTGCAACTCGTCCAGTTGCTTCACGTGTTTTTCGAGTACATTCTTGTATTCGTCTTTTGAATCACAGATCACGCAATAGGTTGGGCGTTTTTTCAGATTCAGCCGCTGACCTTCGCGAACCAGAAACTCCTTCGTTTCGATCTTCATCGGCAGTTTCGCTCCTTCTCCATTCTATGGATGCCGGAAGACTGCTTGTGCGAAGCCGGCGCGCTTAGAAGCTGGACCGGCTAGCGTGCCCGGCTTACTGTACGATCAGCGTAAGGGCGACACTGCGGGTTAAACCTGCGCTGGTGGCGGCGACGGTGAGATTGTAAGTCCCATTAGGGGTGGGAGCCGCGGTCGTTCCTCCGCCCAAGTTGGTTGCCGGAATGATTCGCGAGACACTGCACCCGGCGAGAGTGCCGCAGGCAAAGATCGTGGCGCACAGCAGCAGCGCGACGCTTGGTGTGCTCATCCCTGTCGCGCGTCCACGTCTCACAACCAGACCCACCGGGAAAAGCAGCGCAAACCAGACCACCTGAGGCAGGAGCGGATCTTCGAGTTTTGCGCCGAGCACGCTGGTTGCAACGGTCACGGTAATGGAAGTTGTTCCGCCGAGAGATGGATTTGACGGTGTGACGGTGCAGGTGGCGTGCGGCGGCAGCGGTCCGCAGGTGAAGGTCACTGCTCCCGGCACATTCGCCGCGGACGCAAGCAAGAGTGGATAGACCGCATTTATGCCGGCGGAGACGCTGGCCGTCGTCGGGCCATTGGGCGTCAAGGCGAAATCGATGCCGGTGCCTGTGAACTGCAGCGTCTGCGGTGACGATGCCGCACTGTCGGCGATGGCAAGGGTTCCGATGCGTGCGCCTCCTGTGGACGGCGAGAAGACCACCTGAATGGTGCATGCTGTGCCCGAAGCAAGGCTCGAACCGCATGCATTGGCAGCAATGGCGAAATCTCCCGTCACAGTGACAGCGGCAATGGCAAGCGCCGCGCCGCCATTGTTGGTCAGCGTCACCGTCTGAGGCGTAGTTGTCTGACCTACCGGCTCCATGCCGAAACTCAGCGGCGAAACCGGGGCCAGCGAGGCGCCAGCGGGAGCCATTCCCGTGCCGTTGAGAGAAACCGTCTGAGTGCGAAGCTGATCGCTCACCGTCAATGTGCCGACCCGTACGCCTAGCGCAGTGGGAACGAAGGATACCTGGATCGAACAGCTCGAGTGTCCGGGCAGTGATACTCCGCAACCGTTCACTACGGTGAAATCGCCTGAGGTTTGCGCGGCGATGAGCGTCAGCGGCACATCGCCGGAGTTTGTGAGGGTCACGCTCGGTGCCGGGCTGGCACTGTTCAACTGCTGGGCCGTGAACGTGAGGCTCAGGGGAGCCAGTAGATCTGTGGCCGGTGCCTGTCCCACGCCGCTCAGCGAGGCTGTCTGTATGCCCACGTTGTCACTGATGCTGAAGCTGCCGGTCCGAGTACCTGTTGCGACGGGCGCGAAAGCGATGCTGACGGTGCAACCGGTATTCGGCGCGAGTACCGCCCCGCAGGTATTTGCACTGAGAATGAAATCTCCTGCGACTACGGGCGCTTGCAGGGTTGCGGTCGAATTGCCGGTGTTTGAAATCGTGATGTTCTGTACGGCGCTCGTTGCGCCAACATTCGTTGCGGGAAATGTAACCGAGACGGGATTGAGTATGATGGATGCCGGCGCTGCGCCTGTCCCGTCAAGCTGCACGGTGGCCTGCCCGCCTGCTACGTTGCCATAGATCGTCAGTACGCCGGTGCGTGTGCCGGTCGCAGATGGCAAGAAGACTATGTTCACCTCGCAGCCGGCGTTTGGTGCAATACCGCCGGTTACTGCGATGCAGTTGTCGGTCTCGCTGAAGTCTGCCGATGCGCCGATTTGCGTGATGGTCAATGCCGCCGTGCCAGAATTTGTAACGGAAACTGCCTGGGATGTGCTGGCTGTTCCGACCTGCTGCGCGGCGAACGTCAGGCTGGCAGGATTCAGCGTCATTGCCGGCGCGGCGGACCCGTGCGCGCTTAGCAAAGGAATCTCCCAAATGCCGCGGCCATAGGTGGCGGCGCGCAGCTCGCCTGTGCGGCCGTCGCCCGTGTCCATGGTTGCGCTTGCCTGCAGTCCAACCACGGGTGCATTTGGCAATGACGTTCCCATTATTCCCCAGCAGTTCGCGGATGCGCAGGTCGTCACTGCACTGGTTACATAAACGCCGGAATCCATGGCTACGTAAATCGTGCCGGCGTCATTGGGATCGACCAGAACGGCATTTGCTGGCACGTTCGGCAGATTGGCAGAGATATTCGTCCAGCTTGCGCCGCCGTTGGTGGAGCGATACACGTGAGGGCTGTTGGCGCCGAGGGATGCGAAGCCCATCACAGTCGCATAGACAGTCATGCCGGTTGTGTCATGCGGATCGGCAACGACCGATGAGATATCGAACTGCGCCGGATTGAAGACGCCCGCATCGGCCACATCATTGGTCACGGCGGATTGCGCAGCATCCGTCCATATGGTGCCCGCACCGGCTGTTCCCGCGGCGCGATCCACGAACAGGTGACCGCCATAGGCAGCGCCCCCATCGAGAACTCCCGCCATTCCGGCGTAGAGAACGGTCGATCCTGCATCCTGCACTGCGCTGGCGCCGCTTGCCGGACCTGCAGCGGCGAGTGATCGTACATAGCCGTCGGTTCCGTTGCATACGCCTGCAGTCGCGGCGCCGAGCTGCAGGCTGACCTGATTGGTTCCGGGCCATGCAGTGCTGTCTTCGGCCGGCCCGCGCCATACGCGGCATGTGCCAACCAGAACGCTGCTCGTTAGCTGCGGATCAACAAGAATTGGCTCATCCAGCAAGGCGCTGTCGTTCGCGACCTGCGAAAGGCCAATGGTGGGCGCGCCCGCGAAGTCCGTGACTGAACAGGCACCGCCTTTGGCGCAATAGCGCAGGTTCACGTACGGTCCTATGGACACATACCAGTTGAACGGGTTCGTTGAGTCGATCGCCACAGCCCCCCCTTCGCCTGCCGAGATCTGGGACCAGGGTGAAGGGGCAGTTCGAGCCGCGGTTGTTGCGGCGGTCCCAAAGGCGCCAAGGCCGGCGAGCAGCGTGTTCGCATCGCCCGGATCCTGCGCGAAGCTGACGACCTCTGCGAGCGATCCGATGGAGCCGTTGAGATTGTCGAAGTGCGTCTTGTCGTCCGGTGAGCAGGGTGTCTGTTGCTGGTCCACTCCGTCTGTGCTGCGCCAGAGGCCCCCGTCGTTACCGATGTAGATCAACGGCAGGCCGCCTGCCCCGGCGTTAGCCAGAGCAGCAATGGCATGTTGTGCGGGAGCGATCATGGCCGGCGCGGCGCATCCGTTCTCCGCATTGGTAGTGTTCCGCAGCACGCAGCCGGCTGCGAGGGAGCAACGGTAGAGGTCCACCGTACCGGCGAACAACAGCGTGTCGCCACCGTTCGGGACTGCCGCCAGCGCCAGGTCGTAGTCGGCCTGTGGGATCTGTGTGCTGCCATTGCCCATTTCCATAGGCGTGGAGTTCAACTGTGTGCCAAAAGCAATCTCATTGGCCACACAGCTGCCGCCGGAGAATGCGCAGATATCCTGCCAGAGACCCTGGTCCTGATTATGGATGTCGGTAGTCAGCGCGAAGGTGTCGCCGGTTGTCGCCTGCACCGCGAGCGCGCCGCGAAAGATCGGACAGTTCACATTTCCCGTCGCACCGAAGTTGGTGGGACAGGCGGACAGTGTCAGCCCAGTACCTGGCTGATTCGGCAGCCGGGTCCATGTGACGCCGTCAGCGGATTCATAGTAGCCGTGAAACCGCACGGCTGCATAGAACCGTTGGCGAATGGCGTTCCACACCACCGCCGTTGCGGCGTTCCCTGGCGCGCCTCCCGGGAGCGGCTCCTGCACGATCTGCGAGCCATCCTTGATGGTGGCCATCTTCCAAGTTGCACCGGCGTCGGTGGAGTAATAGAGACCCATCACGCTGTAGGTGTTGTTCGGCGCGTTAACCAGAACGCCGTCGGCCGCCTGCGAGATGGCCGCGACCACCATCCCCGGAGTTACCGTGCTCCATGCAAAGCCCGCGACGCCGAGTCCGACAAAGCTGTGGAATCCATTGGTACCGTCGTTCGATTGCTCGGCCAGAGTCCATGTCGCGCCGCCGTCGACCGAGCGCAGAATGCCTTCGCCGTAGTAAGAGTCGGACGCGTCGTTCGGATCGCCCGTGCCAGCGAGCAGCACGTCGGCGCCCGCGTACTGGCTAACGCTGACTGCACCGATGCTGAGGGAGGGCATGACCGCAGCGCTCGAGTTGGGACTGAAAACCGGCAGTGTATCGGTCAGGGGCGCAAAGCTCACGCTTGCGGCAGGGCCGGCAGCATTGGATGACTTCCAGACTCCGCCGCCCGTGGTTCCGAGGTATACGGTATTGCCCGCTGTGTCCGCGGGATCGATAGCGATTGAGGTGATGCGGCCGGTGACGAGGCCAAAAGCCGGGGTCTCAACCTGCGCCGGGCCGACTGCGGTCCACGCTGCGCCGAGAGCAGCGGCGCGGGATCGTGCGGGTTCAGCAGCGCGCGGGGTTTGAATGTTCGCCTGTTCCTGCACCATCCGCAGATGCTGCGCTTCGGCGGCGGCAAGGCTTGCGGCGCTCGGGGAGCCATCCGCTGCCGTGCGGCCTGCTAGAAATCTTTGCACTCGCAGCTTGTACGGGGGCTTGGGCGCAGGTTGCTGCGCACGCGCGCACGACGCCAGACCGGAGGCCAGCAGAAGACACGCAAACCACACACGCAGCATCGACTCGGACACCCTTCCCACGGATCGCCACCTGCGCCGCTGTCCCCGCCGCATCGTCCCGCGAATGCAGCAAGCTCAACTGGGACAGCCCTGCGCCGAGGCATCAGGACTTGAGTGAGAAGCATCAGGGAAGCCCGCTGCGTGCTCTACGGTTGCTCGTCGAGCTCTCCTGAAGTGTCCTTCGGCAAATCAGCGTAAATCTTTATCGGCCCTGTTGCGTGCCCGGATCGCATTTGCGCGGCGTTCCGGAACTCATTGGTAACTGTTCCAGCCGATGGGCCTCAGCCTACCATCCCCGATCGGTCTCCGCCGCAACTTTCTCTCCGTCCCGTTCGTCCTCTGGACGAACCGGAAGCGCTTTCTCTACTCTTCTCCTGCCTGCTCCGAGGATCCGATGCCTACTCTCAACGACCGCCGTTTGTCCGCGACTCTGCTTTCCGTCTCTTTTCTTCTTCTAGCCGTTCCAGTGACTCTTGTCTGTCAACAGCCCTCTTTGAGTTCGCAACCGACCCCTGCGGGAACGACGGCTGGTGCGCCGGCGGGGAGCGGGGCAGCCGCATTCGGCCGTCCACGGCGGCCGCCGATGAGCGCTCTCGATCAGGAGATTGATCTTGGTCTGACCGGGCCGGCAAACAGAAATCTGCCATCGCTGATTCTCGTCGGTGACTCGACGGTGCGCAACGGTCACGGCACCGGTTCCGATGGTCAATGGGGCTGGGGCCATCCCATACACGATCTGTTCGATCCAGCGAAGATCAACGTCGTCAATCGTGCCATCGGAGGCCTTTCCAGCCATAGCTACATCTCGCAAGGGCACTGGGCAAACACGCTGGCGTTGATCAAGCCCGGCGATTACGTGCTGATCCAGTGGGGACACAATGACGGCGGTCTCAACCTGCCCGGCGCGGCGCCGATTCCGGATGCCGGGCTGCTCCCGGGCCAGGCTCCGCCTGCGCCGCGTCCAGGAGCGGCGCCACGAGGGCAGAATGTCGGCGGAAGCCTTCCCGGCATCGGCGAAGAAACCCTGGATGCAACCAATCCACGCACCGGCCAGACCGAGACGGTGCATACGTATGGCTGGTATCTGCGCAAGTACATCGCCGACGTGAAAGCCAAAGGCGCGACACCAATCATCTGCTCGCTGGTGCCAAGGAAGCTATGGCTGGATGGCCACATCGTTCGCCAGACTTCGACCTATCGAGGCTGGGCGCAGCAGGTGGCCGAGCAGGAGCATGTGGGCTTTGTGGACCTGAACGAGATTATTGCGCGGCAGTATGACGCACTGGGGCCCACTGCGGTTGAGCCGTTATTTGCCGATCCACACACGCACCAAAGCATGGCGGGCGCGACTTTGAACGCGGAGTCTGTCGTCGCGGGACTGCGGGCGCTGCCCGGTGATCCTCTCTCGAGGTACCTCTCCGATCGAGGGCGGGAGATTGCGGCGTACCGCCCGTGAGTTGGCACACCATCTCCCAAATTGGAACCGATGTTCTTCTAACCCCTGCACTTCTTCGTTCGCGACCCGTATCCACGACCTACACTGAAATCACCTCCCCGCGCGGCCGAGCAGTATGCGAATCGGGTCCAATCCCGCGAATATCCACAAGCTAGCGGAATACGCCTGTCCGGTTGCTGCCAAAGGCACGCCCGGCAACGCGGAATCTGCTCTCGGCAACCACCCTAACAACGCTCGCGTTGCTTTCTTCTCACGGCGACGCTGGTATGTCCGCGCCTTTTTCGTCGTTCTCTTCCTGGTCCTGGCCACGCTGCTGCGCCTTTGGATGGCCCATCAGTTCGGTCTTCGCCTCCACTATCTCAGCTATTTCCCGACGGTTTTTCTGGTTGCGTTACTCTTCGGAACGGCGGACGGGATTTATGCGACCATTGCATCGGTCCTGCTGGGCATCGATCCGTTCACGCCAGGCGCGGTCGCAAGCCTTCCCGCGGCCGACAAGGTCTCATTGGGATTTCTCGCGGCATCCGGAATCCTGATGAGCGTGGTTGCGGGTGCTCTGCGCAACCGCAGGGAGCGGTTGCATCGCGCGCTCGAGCTGCTGCAGTCCAGCCGCGAGAGCGCCCGCGACGACCGCAGGCGCTTCCATGAAGCGACGACGCGCTTCGATTCGGTGGTGGCATCGGCGGACGAAGCGATCACAGGAATCGACACGGACGGCATCGTCACCGACTGGAACAAAGGGGCGGAGACGATCTTCGGCTACACGGCCGAGGAGATGATCGGGCAGTCGTTCCGAAAGCTTGTAGCGCCAGGACATGAGTCGGAGGCCGATGAGATCGTCGCGCGCCTGAAGCGCGGCGAAAGGTTCGAGAAGGCCGAGACGCAGCGCATCGCCAAGGACGGACAGACGGTGCTCGTCAGCATCCGGGTAACTCCCATCCGCGATGCACACGGGAATATCGTCGGGGCCTCGGGGATTGCGCGGGACATCACCGAAACAGTGAAGCTGCACCGGCAGTTGCAGCAGTCGCAGAAGATGGAGGCCATCGGGCAATTGACAGGCGGGATCGCGCATGACTTCAACAACCTGCTGGCGATCATCGTCGGCGCGCTGGAGCTGCAACTGCCTGCGCTGGCAGGCAACGAGGAAGCGACGCGCCGCTGGGAGGTAGCCAACCGCGCGGCAGTGCGCGGCGCGGAACTGACGCGACGGCTGCTCGCCTTCTCCAGCCAGGAGCACTTCAAGGTCGCATCGACGGACCTGAATCATTCGATCCGCAACACGATGGAGATGGCACAGCGGCTGGTAGGACCGGAGATCAAGGTCAACCTCAACCTCGAAAAGTCGATCGCCCGCATTCTCGTCGATCCGTCAGGGCTGGAGAGCGCAGTGCTGAACCTTGTCATCAATGCACGCGATGCGATGATGCCCCGGGGAGGTTCGCTTACCGTCTCCACGCGCACGGCTGACCTGGAGGAAGACCTGACCGCAACGCTGACGGGAGCGATCGAGCCCGGTTCCTATGCCTGCGTGTCCGTCAGCGACACAGGCTGCGGGATGTCCACGGAAGTGCTCGATCGCGCCTGCGAACCTTTCTTTACGACCAAGGAGCGGGGGCGCGGGACGGGCCTCGGTCTGTCGATGGTCTACGGCTTCGTCAAGCATTCGGGCGGAGGCATCCGCATCTACAGCGAAGTGGGCTATGGCACCACGATCACTTTTTATCTGCCGTTTGAGGGTGCGCTCAGGAATGCGCCGCTCGCGGCACGACCCAGGCCCGAGAGGAAGGACGAATCGGGCCGCGCCGGCCGCGTCCTGATCGTCGACGACGAGGCCGATCTGCTGCACATCTCCGTCTCCTACCTCACCGCGCGGGGTTACACGGTCCTGAGCGCGCGCGACGGGAAGGAGGCATTGCGGCTCCTCTCGGAGTCCGGCGCTGTCGATGTGCTGATCACCGACATTGTGATGGGCGGCGGAATGGACGGCATGGAGCTTGCACAGCAAGTCCATCGCGCCAGTCCCGGCACGAGTGTGATCTACTCCTCCGGCTTCCCCGCCGATGCGCTCTCCGAGCGTAGCCTTCCCCTTGCCGACGCTCTGGTGCTGCAAAAGCCGTATCGGCTCTCCGAACTCGGCGACTCCATCGATCAGGCGCTCGGGATGCGCAGGATGCTGCCCAGCGCGTCGCTTGTTACCGCAGACGGAATTCTTCGCCCTTGAGCGCGCGCATCTGCTCGATATAGAGCTTCGAGTCGAACTTGCCGCCGGTGCTTGCGCCGGACATGTATCGAATTTTGCCGAATACCGGCCGCTCGCCCCAGGCGCGGTCGAACTTGCCTACAACGGCCCACGCGACGCCGGCGTAGCCGTTCGGATCGCGGCCGTCGAGGAAGTATTTGTCATTGAGGTGCATTGCGCGTTGGAATGCCGTTTCGATGTCCGGCGACCATTCCAGAATCTTCTTGGCCCAGTACATGCGCATGACATTGTGCATCCAGCCGACATGCGTCATCTGCGTCTGCGCAGCGTTCCATAGATCGTCATGCGTTTCAGCATGCTCGAGCTGGGCAAGCGAATAGAGGTGTTCCCTTTCATCCTTGGCATGTTCCGCAATGGTCTTCTTCGCCCAGTCTTCGGCACAGCCAGCGGAGTCATAATGCTGCGAGTGCTTGACGAAGTTCACCGCCAGCTCACGCCACACGATGAGCTCATCGAAGAAGGCATCGCGGGCAGGCCGCAGTGCGCGGTCCTTCTTCACCGCGGCATCGACCGCCAAAGCGATGGTCAACGGGCCGATGTGACCGAAGTGGAGGTACGGCGAAAGCATGGTCGTGCCGTCGCGCTCCGGGCGGTTGCGGTCACGCTCATAGTTGTGCAGGAGTTTTGTGACGAAATAATGGAGGCGGTTGTTGGCTGCGTGAGAACCGCCGATCCAGGCTTCCAGCGGCTGAACGCTGCCGTCGAGATCTTTCCAGCCGCGAGTCATATCGTCGCGCGGCGAGCTGGAGCGGAACCCCTGTGGGCTCTGCCATTCACGGTCCGCTTTCGGGTTGCGGTACGGATGCAGAAAGTCCGGAAGGAGGCGCTGGAGCCGGGGCCGGATGGTGTAGGCGCCATACTGGGCGCGGCCGATGAGTTTCGATGGAACGATTACATCGGCGTCGATGGTCCAGAAAGGAATGCGAATCAACGATGCCAGTTGGTGACGCCACCGTTCGGGAGCGCGCAATGGGTTCTCATCGCCGATGTAAATCGCGGCATTGACGTCGACAAGGAGCTTTCCAAGCGATTCATGCGGGCTGTTGCGCAGGACGAAGGCGATGCCGCGCTCGGCAAGGTCTTCTTCTACATCGATGAGGCCGCGGTTGAGAAAGGCGAAGTGGCGCAGGTTGGCATGCGGAAACTTCGCCATGCCTGCGAAATAGACCACGAGCGGCAGACCGAGTGCATTGGCAACATCGACCGCTACATCGAGCGCATGATTGTCACGTCCGCGCTGCGCGCGCTGCATCCAGTAGACGACGCACTTGCCATTGGGCGCCGGCGCACCGCCGCGCCGGACGGTGACCCGCGGGTCTTCTGCCAGATCGCGCAGCGCTGCGGGAGTTTGCTCTTCACTCATCGCGTCAGTCTATCGCTGCATCCTGCTACAGTTTTGACCGCCCGGAAAACCCCAGCGGGGTTTGTTGATACGTGTGGGGCCGGCTTAGGAGTTACATAGCCGGATGCGGGATGATGCCGAGATCCGCAAGGCCGTTGACGAAGTATTGCGCGGCCAAAGCGACCAGCAGCAGTCCCATGATGCGGACGAGGATGCGGATGCCGGTCTCGCCAAGCAATCGCACGACTTTGTCGGAGTTACCAAGAACGAGATAGCTGGCAACTGCTGTAACTGCCACGGCGATGAGAATAGCAACCATTTGCCACGGCCGTTCCACTTGTCCGACGAGGACCATGACGGAAGTGATTGCGCCAGGACCGGCCAACATTGGCACACCGAGAGGAACAATGCCGGCCTCCTCCTTGCGGGCTGCCGCGGCTTCGGTGTCCCCCTGTGCCTCCTGCGTGGGCGAGCGCTTGGCTTCGAGCATGTCGAGGCCGATCATCAGCAGGATGACGCCGCCAGCGATTTCAAAGGCCGGAAGCGTAATGCCGAAGAGCCGGAAGATAGCTTCGCCGGCGAGAGCGAAGGCGGCAAGCACGATGAAAGTCGTCAATGCGCCCTTGCGCGCGGTGCGTTTGCGGCGCCCGGGATCCGCACCATCGGTGATGGCAAGGAAGGTGGGCAGCGCGGCAAAGGGATCGACCAGGAAAAAGATGGAGCTGAGGGCGAGCAGAGAGAACCGTACATAGAAGGAGTGCTGCAGCCCCCAGAGGCCGCCGATATGGGGATTGAGCGCCATCGGCTTATTGTTGCATTGTTGCCTGTCACGAACCCTCAATCGGAGCCGCCAGACCAGCTGCCGAAGGGTCCACGCCTGAAGGAGGGTATTCGATGCAGAATCCGAAATGACATCGGCAGCTTGATCTGCGCGGTGGTTTCGCACGGAAGTTGCGTACCACCTCGGTATAATAGGGAATCGGGGCGCTCTCCGAGACAATTGAGGCAGCAAGGAGCAAGCGATGCCAATTCAGACGACAAAGAACATCTGGCGTAACGGGCAGATGATCGCGTGGGAAGACGCGAATATCCATGTGATGTCGCATGTGGTGCACTACGGCACGTCAGTCTTCGAGGGGCTGCGCTGCTACACGCCGGGCGTTTTCCGCCTGCAGGAACACATGCAGCGCATGCTGGACTCGGCGAAGATTTATCGCATGCCGATTCCGTACACTCTGGAAGAGCTGTGCTCCGCAGTCGTTGACCTGATCGAGGCCAACGGCGTTGTTCCCTGCTATATCCGGCCGATCGCATTTCGCGGCTATGGTGAGATCGGCGTGAATCCGCTGAAGTCGCCGGTGGATGTTTTTATTGCGAATTTCCCCTGGGGCAAGTACATCGCGACGCCGGAAGGGGCTGACGTCTGCATCTCAAGCTGGAATCGCCTGGCACCCAACACTATGCCGTCGCTTGCGAAGGCCGGCGCGAATTATATGAACTCGCAGCTGATCCGGATGGAGGCCGAGACCAACGGCTACTCCGAGGGCATTGCGTTGGATGTGAACGGCTATCTCTCTGAAGGCTCCGGCGAAAACCTCTTCCTGGTGAAGAATGGGACGCTCTATACGACACCGCTGGCGAACTCCGTGCTGAGTGGGATTACACGGAACTCGGTCCTAACGATTGCGAAGGAACTGGACATTCCTGTGGTGGAGCAGGCGTTGCCGCGCGAGATGGTTTATATCGCCGACGAAGCTTTCTTCACCGGAACAGCGGCCGAGGTCACGCATCTGCGCTCGGTCGACCGGATTCTGGTGGCCGACGGAAGGATGGGACCGATCACGTCCGCGATCAGCGCTGAGTTCTTTGCGATCGTGAAGGGTAAGAAATCCGACCGCTATGGTTGGCTGACACCGGTGAAAGTCGCCACGGCCGAGCCGGTGGTCGTCTAGCTCACTTTCGCTTCTAAATCCAATTGCAAGGCCGCGCTACATGCGGCCTTGCACATTTTTGTTTGTCTTTTCCAGCACCAGGGATAGACTGCCAGAAGCCCCATGGCATCGGCTCTGCGAGGTCTCCCTGATGCGGTTCTGCCGTCTTCTCATCCTGCTGCTAGTTCCTAACGTCATCTCAGCACAGCAACCGGCGAAGGACTCGCCGCAGGCTCTGGGACGGGTCACCGGACACATCTACTGTTCGGATACGCAAAGGCCCGGGCATTTTGCGAGCATTCAACTGCTTTCGGATCAGGAGTCGGCCAAATCGCAGGACGATATCCTCGCGGGATTGATGAAAGACAACGGCAAAGGCGGGGGTGTGCTGGGGAATGCGCTGACCAAGAGCTTGTCGCTGGTGATGAAGGGATCCAATCTTTCAACCATCGCCGCGATGGATGGTAGTTTCTCTCTCAACAAGGTACCGGCAGGCACCTATTACGTCATCCCGCAACTCGCAGGATACGTTTCTCCGATCGGCCAGTTGTCCCAAAAGGAACGCATGCAGGCCGGTGATGCTGCCATGAAAGCCCTCGCAAACGGCGCCGAGAAGGTTGAAGTGCAGGCTGACTCCACGGCCATTGTAAACATTGAGCTGGTCCGCGGCGCTTCCATTAGCGGTACGATCCGGTACGACGATGGCAGTCCCGCGCCCGGTGTCACGCCGGTCCTCCTATCGCTCGGCGTGAACGGCAAATGGAGCGAGCTGCCGCCGCCTTCAATGCTGCCAACCGTCACCAGTGACGACGGGCAGTTCCGTTTTTCCGGTCTTCCTACAGGCCGATACTCCGTCAAGGCTGCTCTTCCAACATCTGCCGCCACCATGGGCATCGGTCTGAGCTCTCTTTCCATGCATGTCAACACGGGCGACGCCCTTGTTGCCTACTCCGGCGACGTCCTGTGGGAGCGCGATCTGAAGCCCATTGAATTGAAAGCCGGGACGGAGCGAGCTGGAGTGGACATCGTATTTCCTGTCAACGGATTGCACTCCGTTTCGGGAACCGTCGTTGCCATGGCCGATGGTCATTCCATCAATACTGGTTCTGTCGAACTGGAAGACCCCTCAACGAAAGCCAGCGTTCGCATGACAATGATCGGCAGAGACGGCAGTTTTCAATTCGACTATGTGCCCGAGGGAACCTACCGTGTCGAGGTCACCGGCGCATTGGACGTAGAGAGTGCATCGGGAGATGACTCCGATA
>Ga0134125_10001167_pt1 | contig 32742 bp, 20 predicted proteins | sample KB31751_FD_96464 | JGI IMG/M metagenome (GOLD analysis project Ga0134125, IMG submission 96464) | Terrestrial soil microbial communities with excess Nitrogen fertilizer from Kellogg Biological Station, Michigan, USA - KB3-175-1 | ecosystem: Environmental > Terrestrial > Soil > Unclassified ...
CCACGGGCTGTTAGCGGGAGCGGAGTAGTCTTGACAACCGAACCACCCTCACCGGCTCGCGGCATTGGACTGTGCCGCGAGCCCGTCGCCCCGCGGCCAATGCGCTTCCGGCACGGGCCAAAGCGGCCTGTCACGCCGACCGGGCCGGGCCCCTGCGGGACTATACCCAGGGGCTTTTGGCGTGAGCCGCACACCGGTGCTGGCCGATGCCGCCTACGGTAATGACAGTGGCTTCCGCAAAGGGGTGGAAGAACTGGGGCTAAGCTATGTGGTGGGCATCCAGTCCTCGACCACGGCGTGGCCGCCGGGCTGCGCACCGCTGACACCCAAACGGAGCCCGGCAACGGGTCGGCCGCGCACCCTGCTGCGCCGCGACGTGCGCCATCAGCCGCTGGCGGCGCGCGAGTTGGCCCTGTGCTTGGGCACCGGTGAGTGGCGGACGGTGAGATGGGCGGAAGGCACGCGGACCGCCATGCGCTCGCGTTTCCTTCGCCTCCGGGTGCGGGCCGCCCACCGCGACTACTGGCGGCAGCTCGTAGATGCCCTGAGCAGAGCGGGCATCCCCTGCCGGCAATCGAAGCCCGGCCTCCGAGCGACCAACGGGAGCGACCCAGGCAAAAAGTGGCCGTGCCACTGGCGGCGTCTCCCTGAATCACTCCTCCCGGGACAGTTCTTCCGGCCATTCCCGCGCGCCGTGGATTACGCGCAGGACGCGAATGGCATTGCCCGCAATTCGGTAAGCGACGATGTACGGCGCGCGTGAAATGACCAACTCACGCGTGCCGTCAATGCGGCCGGGCCTGCCGCTCTCCGGAAACTCCGCCAGGCGCTCAACCGCCTCGCGGATGCGATCATCGATTTCGATCGCGGCGCGTGGACTTTCTGCTTCGATGTAATCGAAGATCGCGTTGCGGTCGCCAAGCGCAAGAACAGACCATTCCAGGATCACGGTCTAGCCGCGCCCGCTTCGTCGCGCCGTGGCGCGGCGTCTGGCGAAATGCTCTTCGACCTGTGCGTGGGGAACGGCGGGGCGCTTGTCGTCCAAAGCCTCCTGCACTTTGGCGCGGAACCATGCATCGTGCTCAGCGGCATTCTTCGCCAGCGAGAAGGGCAGCGCACCTTCGTTGGCGGTGCGGGTCAGCAAAATCCGAACGGCGTCGGAAACGGTCATGCCCAGTTCGCCTAGGACCGCCGCGGCACGCTCTTTCACTTCGGGATCAATCCGAGTTTGGACCAACGCGTTTGCGGCCATGGAAGAACCTCTGCTCTTATTGTACTGCAATTGACTGACAACTCCAAGCGCCTCGATGGGCGCTCTCGCACCCCCTCCGCACGGGCGGAACCGGGTGCGGTCCAGACAAGGAGCTGACAGACAACCCTACATATGGCGGCAGCTCGTAGATGCCCTGAGCAGAGCGGGCAACCCCTGCCAGCAATCGAAGCCCGGCCTCCGAGCGACCAACGGGAGCGACCCAGGCAAAAAGTGGCCGTGCCACGTAGGCACGCCCTTCGGAGTGGGCGCCATGACACCAACTCCGGCGCTATCAGCGGCGCCTACGCGGAGGTGATGCTGTGGGTCCAACGTCAACACCGAAGCGTCACAAAGATGTCCGCAAGACATCACAATTCCCCCGCCCGCAAGCCGCATCTTAATCCCGCGTAGGCCTCCCTCAGCGGGAGCGGAGTAGTTTTGACAACCGAACCACCCTCACCGGCTCGCGGCATCGGGTCCTGCAGTGAGCCGGTCACCCGCGCCCACCGCGCACCCGGCGCGGTCTGTGCAACCCCCCGGCCTGATTCCACGGCACTTAACTTGCAGAAGTGAGACTTTATTGCGGGTACCGTATTGGAGCGCACCCCCAAACTGAGACACGGAAATACGCAACAACCGCGCGGCGTAGGGGAGCCCACGCGGGAGCGGCGAAAGCCCCCCATGCCCCACCGCGTCGCACGCTGTTACCACTCCGCCACGCAAGCCCGCCCCACCCGGCATCGCGATGGCTTCCGCAGGACAGGGCTCCCGGCCTATCGCCGGCACCATACCATTTCCCTCAGCCGCGCAGGCCGCCGCGCCAGCCGCTGAATCCACCGGAGCTTCGCTTGGACGGCTACAATCAAGGTGCATCCCCTGTGCGGCGTGCGCCTGTAGCTCAGACGGATAGAGCAGCGGTTTCCTAAACCGCGTGCCGCAGGTTCGACTCCTGCCAGGCGCACCAACTTCCTATATAATCACCGCGATCCATTGGGAGGCCCTATGCCGAGCCTGTCTGTGCGCCCGTTTGCTACCGCCATCGCCGCCACGCTCTTGACCGCCGCGTTCCTCGCCCCCGCCGCCCCGGCCCAGGATGTCCAGGACGCCGCGGCGCCCGTCCCCGTCGCCCAGCAGTTCCAGAGCCTCCACTTCCGCTCCATCGGCCCGGCCTCCATGTCCGGACGCATCACCGACTTCACCGCCGAGGAGGCCAACCCGGCCCACTTCTTCGTCGCCTCCGCCCACGGCGGCCTCTGGATGACCACCGACGGCGGCGCCACCTTCACCCCCGAGTTCCAGCACAACGGCCTGATGTCGGTGGGCGCGGTCGCCATGTCCCAGCGCAACCCCAACCTGGTCTGGCTCGGCACCGGCGAGGGCAACAACCGCCAAAGCATCTCCTGGGGCGACGGCATCTGGAAGTCCACCGACAACGGCAAGACCTGGAAGAACATGGGCCTCGCCCGCTCCTACCACATCAATCGCATCGTGATCGATCCCGACGACGACAACACCGTCCTGGTGGCCGCCCAGGGCGCGCTCTTCGGCCCCGGCGGCGACCGCGGCGTCTACAAGACCACCGACGGCGGCTCGACCTGGAAGCTGGTGCTCAAGGGGGATGAGGATACCGGCGCCAACGATCTGGTCATGGCCGCCTCCGACCACCGCGTCCTCTACGCCTCCACCTACCAGCGCCGCCGCACCCAGTGCTGCGTCAACGGCGGCGGCCCCGGCAGCGGCCTCTGGAAGTCCACCGACGGCGGCGATACCTGGAAGCGCCTCTCCGGCGGCGGCCTCCCCGCCGGCCCGCTCGGACGCATCGGCCTCGCCGTCTACCGCCAGAGCGAAAACATCGTCTACGCCGAGATCCAGGCCGAAACCCCCGCCGCCGGTCGCGGCGGCGCGGGCGCGGGCGCTGCACAGGCAGGCGGACGCGGCGCGCCGGCCGGCGACACCGGCGTCTACCGCAGCGACGACGGCGGCGTCACCTGGCGCAAGTTCGCCGACCCCGACAACCGCTCCATCTACTTCAGCCAGGTCCGCATCGCCCCCGACAACCCCGACCGCGTCCTGGTCGCCGGCGTGCGCCTCTCCCTCTCCACCGACGGCGGCCGCAGCTTCTTCCCCATCGATCCCTCCGAACACGACGACAAGCACGCCATCTGGTGGGATCCGCGCAACTCCAACCATTTGCTCATCGGCACCGACGGCGGCGCCTACACCAGTTGGGACATGGGCAAGACCTGGATCTGGTTCCCCAACCTCCCCGTCGGCCTCTTCTACCACGTCGGCTTCGACTACGAGTGGCCCTACAACGTCTGCGGCGGCATGCAGGATAACTACGACTGGTGCGGCCCCAGCGCGGTGCGCACCACCGGCGGCATCTCCAACGACCGCTGGCAGACCATCCAGGGCGGCGACGGCTTCGTCGCCATTATGGACCCGCGCGACGCCCGCACCGTCTACAGCGAGACCCAGGATGGCGCCACCATGCGCCACGACCGCATCACCGGCGAGGCCAAGAGCATCCGCCCCTCCCCGCAGAACGTCGTCAACGCCCAGACCGGCGCGCTCGGCTGCGATAAGCCCGCGCCCGGCGGCGAGGGCCGCGGCGGCACCGCCGCCTGCGCCGCCTACCGCTTCAACTGGGATACGCCCATGGTCTTCTCGCCCAACGACAAGACCGCGCTCTACATCGCCGGCAACCACGTCTTCCGCTCCACCGACCGCGGCGACTCCTGGACCGCCATCAGCCCCGACCTCACCACCAACGCCGACCGCAACCAGATCGTCACCATGGGGGTCAAGGGCAGCGACATCCGCATCGCCAAGGATGACGGCATCAGCGCCTGGCCCACCATCGTCAGCTTCGCCGAGTCGCCCAAGCAGCCCGGCCTCTACTACGCCAGCACCGACGACGGCACCGTCAGCGTCTCCCGCGACGGCGGCAAGACCTGGGACAAGACCCTCGCCGCCCGCATGCCCGGCTTCGTTCCCGGCGCCTGGGTGTCGAAGGTCCTGCCCTCGCGCTACGACGCCGCCACCGTCTACATCGCCAGCGACGCCCACCGCCTCAACGACTACGAAACCCATCTCTGGGTCAGCCACGACTTCGGCGCCACGTTTACTTCCCTCAACGGCAACCTTCACGGACAGGCCATCAAGACCCTCACCGAGGATCAGCGCAACCCCGACGTGCTCTACGCCGGCGCCGAGACCGGCATCTTCCTCACGCTCGACCGCGGCAAGAGCTGGGAGCGTCTGCAAGCCAACCTCCCCACCGTGCGCGTGGACGAGATCACCCTGCACCCGCGCGACAACTCCATGCTGATCGCCACCCACGGCCGCGCCCTCTGGATCCTCGATCACCTCGCGCCGATTCAGGAGTACACCGCCGCGCAATCCGCGGGCGGCGCCAAGCTGTTCTCGATCGATCCCGCCCTCGAGTGGAAGGCCTACGGCGACAAGAACGAGGAGTTCTGGGCGCACCAGTACTTCATGGGCGAGAACCCGCCCAAGCAGGCCGTGATCCAGTACGACCTGACGTCGCCCGCGCAGAAGGCCGAGCTCACCGTCGCCGACTCGACCGGCAAAGAGCTGCGCCAAATTGACCTTTCGGGATCGCGCCTCAAGGCCGGCATCCAGTCCGCCTGCTGGGACTTCCGCGTCGATCCGCTCCCCGCAACCGCCGCTCCTGCCGCTGGACGCGGCGGGCGCGGTGGCCCCGGTCGCGGCGGTCCCGCCGTTGCCTGGTCGCTGCCCCAGCCCCAACCCGGATACTCCGCCTCCGACCCCTGCGCCACCCCGGGCCCCGGCGCGGCCGCCGGCGGCGGCGGACGCGGACGCGGCGGCGCCAACGAAGGCCCCATGGTCCCGGCTGGCACCTACACCGTGACCCTCGCCGTCAACGGTCAGAAGGTCGAGTCGAAACCCGTGCAGGTCGTGATGGATCCCGCCATCGCCTCGCGCATGACCGCCGCCGAGTACCGCCGCTACTTCGATCAGGCGATGAGCCTGCACGAGCTCCAGCGCAGCGCCGAAGCCGCCGCCGCCGGCCTCGCGCCCTTCTACGAGCAAATGCAGAAGGCCGCGGCCGCGATGGACGGAAGCAGCGCTCCGGCGCAAGTCAAGACCGACTTCACCGCCGTCCAGCGGCAAATGGACGCGGTGCGCGTGAAGTTCGGCGTGCCCGCGCCCGCCCCCAACGCCGGCCGCCGCGGCGGTGGCGGCTTCGGCGCGCCCCCCGCCAACCCCGACGACCTGGTCGCCCGCATCGGACAGGTCAAGGCCTCGATGCTGGCCTTCACCGAAACCCCCAGCACCACCCTCACCCAGCAAGCCGACGCGGTCGCGCTCGCCTACCCCAAAGCCGTCGCCGAGCTCAACGCCCTCTACGCCCGCGGCGCCGCGCTGGCGCCGAAGCTACAAACCTACCAGGTCGCGCTGACCGTTCCCCCGCCCGTCGCCTGGACCGGCAAGACCACCGCCACCGCCGCCACCGCCAAGGCGCGCAAAACGCGCGGGGAGCGTTAGTCGGATCCGGCGAGTTGGCGAGTCAGCGTCGCGGCCGCAACCGGGCGGCACCCGCTCGCGTTCTGCCCGCACCAGAGGCCGCTGAAGCTGCCGTCCCCGGCGGCCTCGGCCTTGGCGCGCAGCGGCGCCAGCGCCCCTGAAGCCAGCGGGAACGCCGGCACCGCCGGGTTCATCGGCCCGAGCTCGCGCATCAGCCGGTTGACGACGCCGCGCGCCGGCCGCCCCGAGAACAGCCGCGTGACATCGGTGTGCGCCGCGGCCTCGCTCGCCAGCGCCGCCCGGTGTACCGCGCTGGTCGTTGCCTCCGGACACAGCAGGTAGGCCGTGCCCACCTGCGCCGCCGCGGCGCCCAGCTCCAGCGCCGCGCGCACCCCCCGCGCGTCGGCGATGCCGCCCGCCGCGATCACCGGCACCCGCACCGCCCGCACCACCTGCGGCACCAGCGCGAAGGTCCCGAGCTGCGTGCTCAGATCGTCGGAGAGGAACAACCCGCGGTGCCCGCCCGCTTCCCATCCCTGCGCGATCACCGCATCCACGCCGCCCGCCTCCAGCCAGCGCGCCTCGTCCACCGTGGTCGCGGAGCTGAGAATCATGGCGCCCCAGGCCCGCGCCATGGCGAGCAGCCCCGGCTCCGGCAGCCCAAAGTGAAAGCTCACCACCGGCGGCCGGAACTCCGCGAGGATCGCGGCCAGCTCCCGATCGAACGGCCGCCGCATCGCCCCTGCGCCGCTGGGCGCCGCCACCCCGAGTTCCCGGTAGTACGGCGCCAGACACTCCCGCCACCCCCGTTCCCGCTCGGCGTCGAACACCGGCACCGTGTGGCAAAAGAAGTTGACGTTGTAGGCCCGCCCCGCCGCCCGCAGCACCGTCAACTCCTGCCGCAAGGTTTCAGGCGAAAGCAGCGCCGCCGGCAGCGCCCCCAATCCGCCCGCGCTCGAAACCGCCACCGCCAACCCGCTCCCCTGCGCCCCCGCCATCGGCGCCTGCAAGATCGGCAACTCGGTGCCAAACAGATTGCGCACAGCGGGCATCACCTAGTATTGCGCTGGCCTTCAGCTGCCGGCAACCGCCCCACACCACGCCGCGAGTCCTCCCCCCTCACGACCAGCGGAATATCCGCAGCGCGGCGGCGAAGGTGATCACCGACCACACCGCCAGCACCGCCAGCCGTCCCAGTTGGGTGTGCAGCGGCGCGCCTTCCAAAATGCACGCCCGCAGCGCGTCGTTGACCGCGGTCAGCGGCAGCAGCCGGATCCAGGGCAGCAACACCGCCGGGAAGCGCTCGTAGCTGAAGAACACGCCCGAGAGCACCCACATCGGCATCATCACCAGGTTCATGATCCCGGTGGCCGACTCGATCTTCTCGTGGCGCGAAGCGGTGAGCAGCCCCAGTCCGCCGAAAGCGAGCGCACCCAACGTGCTGATCAGCAGGATCGCCAGCCACGACCCCATCACCCGCATGTGAAAGAGGAGCACCCCCGCTCCCAACAGGAGAACCAGGTCAATCAGCATCAGCACCAGGCGGCTGGCCAGCACCGCTCCCAAGAAGTCGCCGCGCCGCATCGGCGTGGCCGCGAGGCGCCGCAGCAGCTTGCGCTGCCGCATCTCCACCAGCGCGAACCCCACGCCCCACATCCCCGAGTTCATCAAGTCCATGCCCAGCAAGCCGGGGATCAGGAAGTCGATGTAGCGCGAGCCCGGCGCGCTGTTGGCGGTGGCCGAAACCGCGAGCGGCGCCGTGGCCCCGGCGGCGCGCTCCAGCGCCTGCGAGGCCAGCGCCCGCGCCAACACACTCTCCGGGCGCGCCGGATCGTACTGCATCGCCGCATCGGCCCCTTCCGCCGTCACCACCAGGTCGTAGCGCCCGAGCCGAAAGCCGTCCGCGGCTTCGGACGATGGGGCGGTAATCACCCGCAGTTGCGGGTCCTGCTGCAGCATGGAGGCCAGCCGCGCCGCGCCCGGCCCCGCCGCCACCACGATCCGGCTGGGCTGCGGCGGGGTCGAGCGGAAGGCGATCCCCAAGCCGACGGCCATGATCAGCGGAAAGACAAAGATCCAGAACACCGCCTCGGGCTCGCGTGCGAGCTCCTTCATGCGTGTGTTGAACAGCGCGAGGAAGCCTCTCATTGCTCCCTCAGGCGGCGGCCGGTCAGGTTCATGAACACGTCCTCGAGCGTGCCGCCCTCACCGCCGTGGCGCGCGATCAGCTCGGTGGGTGTGCCGAGCGCGATGATGATGCCGTGGTCCACGATGGCGAGGCGGTCGCAGAGCTGCGCCGCCTCGTCCATATAGTGCGTGGTCAGCATGATGGTGCCGCCGCCGCGCTGGAAGCCGGCGATCACGTCCCAGAGCTGCCGCCGGCTCTGGGGGTCGAGTCCGGTGGTGGGCTCGTCCAGGAAGAGCAGTCGCGGCGCGCCCACCAGCGCCGTGGCCACCGCCAAGCGCTGCCGCTGGCCGCCGCTCAGCTTGCCCACCCAGCTCGACGCCTTTTCGTTGAGCGCCAGGGCGGCCATCACCTCGGCCACCGGGCTCGGATGCCGATAGAAGCTGGCGAACAGCCCCAGCGTCTCCTCCACGGTGAGCTTCTCGTTGAGCCGCGTTTCCTGCAGCGACACGCCCAGCCACTGCCGCAGTTGGCGCGCGCTCGTCTTCCAGCGCAGGCCCAGCACCTCGACCTCGCCCGAGGTGGGTTCGAGCAGCCCTTCCAGGATCTCGATGGTGGTGGTCTTGCCGGCGCCGTTGGGGCCGAGCAGCCCGAAGCACTCGCCCTCGCCGACCTCGAGATCGATGCCGCGCACCGCCTCGACCGGCGCGGTACGGCCGCCCGTGTAGGTCTTGCGCAAGCCGCGGCACACCACCGCCGCGCTCACGAGTGATCTCCCGACTCTCCCGGCCGCATCCGCCCATCATCGCCCATGCCGCGGCGGATGTATACAGGCTGCGACCTTCCCTATTTACTGCGCCGCCACGGCGTGCACGCTCAGCTCGTAGCTGCGGCTGCCGTCGGGCGCCTCGAAATGGGCAATGGCGACGTTCTGCCCGAGCGGCACCTCCGTCGCCACTTGGGCCGAGGCTACCTGAAAGGTCGGTGTGGCGGGGCTCGTCTGCGGGACTACGCTCGTGAGCGACATGTCCACGTTAAGCCGCACCTGCCCGGCCGGCGCGTGGTTCGCGTCGCGCACGGTACAGTCGAGCTCAACGCCGGTGTTCTCGTAATTGACCCCGTCGCCCGCGTGTACCGGCACCCGCCCCCCGACGTGCAAGCTGCTGCGCCCGTTCGCGGTGGCATCCACCACCAACGTATACCGGTGGCTCTCCGCCGCCTTGCCGGTTTGCGAAGCTTGCAGCTCGAACTCGACCTTGTAAGCCGCCGGATGCGTCGCATCCGCCGCCTGCGGCGCCCACGCCACCAATGCCAACCCCGCCACCGCCGCCACCGCCAGCCACCCATACCGACGCCCTCGTATCCGCATAGCCACCTCCCGCCATCCAAGAGCTATCGGCGTTCCGCTTCGTTCTGCTTTTGTGGTGGCCCGAACCCGCAAGCTCGCCCCTCTCGCCCATATTGATTTTTCAGATAAAAGGTTCGCTCTCCCAGTTACATTCCCTTCTTGGACGCACCTGTCTTTGGCTACCTTTGCCTGAACAGCGCCACAATCTCTCGAGGCGTCCGGGAGTTCTGCATCAACGAATTGTCCGCCCAGGCTCAAAGGGTTCTTAGCCAGCGGGGAACCCTGCGGCTCGTTCCGGAACCGGTAGCTCGACGCATGGCACAATCCAGCTATGCAGCTGCCCGCCGCGGGTGCGCACTTTCAACTCGGTGACGGGACCCGGTTCCGCGTCTGGGCGCCGCGGCCGCGGGCGCTCGAGCTCGAGCTCACGCTGGCTCCCGGCGGCGACGTGCGGGTGCTGCCGCTCGATCGCGATGGCGGCGGCTATGCCGAGGTTCTCGTCCCCGAGGCCGCACCGGGAACGCGCTACCGGTACCGCCTGCTGACCGCCGACGGCGCATGGATTTCCCGCCCCGATCCGGCCAGCCGGTTCCAGCCCGAAGGCGTGCATGGTCCGTCCGAGGTCATTGCCCCACACGGCGTCGGCGTCGCCGCGCCCGGGCGCGACTGGAACGAGTACGTCTTCTACGAAGCGCACATCGGGACGTTCACGCGCGCGGGTACGTTTGCCGCCGCCGCGGCCGAGTTGCCGCGGCTCGCCGCTCTCGGCATCACCGCCTTCGAGCTGATGCCGGTGGCGCAGTTTCCCGGTGGCCGCAACTGGGGCTACGACGGGGTCTATCCCTTCGCCGCGCAGAACACCTACGGCGGACCGGCCGCGCTCGCCGCGCTGGTCGCCGCCTGCCACCGCGCCTCGCTCGCCGCCGTGCTCGACGTGGTCGATAACCACCTCGGCCCCGAGGGCAACTACTGCGCCGGCTTCGGCCCCTACTTCACCTCGCGCTACCGCACCCCCTGGGGCGACGCGCTCAACTTCGATGGACCCGACAGCGAGCCCGTGCGCCGCTTCTTCCTCGACAATGCGCTCTACTGGCTCGATGAGGTCGGCTTCGACGCCCTGCGGCTGGATGCTATCCACGGCATCTTCGACCAGTCGGCCTACCCCTTTTTGGCCGAGCTCGCCGACACCGTCGCCGCGCTCGCGGCACGTCGGAGCCGCAAGCTCTACCTCATTGCCGAAAGCGACCTCAACGACGTCCGCGCGCTGCGTCCCACCGCCGACGGCGGCTTGGGCATGCCGGCGCAGTGGAGCGATGACTTTCACCACGCCCTGCACGCCCGCCTGACCGGGGAACGCCAGGGCTACTACGCCGACTTTGGCGGCATCGGTGCGGTGGCCGCCGCGGTGCGCGACAACTTCGTCTACCGCGGACAGTACTCGGCCTACCGCCGGCGCCGGCACGGCAGCGACGCGCGCGGCTACGATCCGCGGCGCTTTGTGGTGGCGGCGCAGAACCACGATCAGATCGGCAACCGTGCCCAAGGCGAGCGGCTCGCGCAACTGGTCCCCCCGGCGGCGGTGCGCGCCGCGGCGGCCTGCCTGCTGCTCTCTCCCGCCACCCCGCTGCTGTTCATGGGCGAGGAGTGGGGCGAGACCGCGCCCTTTCCCTACTTCATCAGCCATGGCGATCCGGCGCTGGTCGCGGCGGTGCGCCGGGGGCGCGCCGCGGAGTTCGCCGAAATCTCGTGTGGTCCCGGGCCCGATCCCCACGACGCGGCCACCTTCGCGAGCGCGCGGCTGCGGCCGGAGGCGGGCGATCCCCGGCTCACTGGTTTCTACCGCGAGCTGCTTGCCCTGCGCCGCGGCATGGCGCCGGGTACGCCTATGGCGGCGGCTCGCAGATGCCCTGAGCAGAGCGGGCATCCCCTGCCGGCAATCGAAGTCCGGCCTTCGAGCGACCAACGGGAGCGACCCAGGCAAAAAGTGGACGTGCCACCCGTGGCCTCTGACCCGTCCGCCCAACTGGTGAGCTGGACGCTGGAGGGTTCGGACGGTCGCCTCCTCCTCTTGGCCCGGCTGGATCCGGGCACCGCGGTGACGATGCTGGATGCGGTGGTTCCGCCGGGAAACTGGCGCCGGGTGCTCAGTTCCGAAGATCCCGCCTGGGGCGGCGCCGGAGCCCGCCTGCCCCAGCGGCTGCCCCCACCGGAGCCGCTGCGCCTGGAGGGGTTCGAGGTCGCGCTCTACCGCGCGGCGGGCAACGAGCCCGGCCCTGGCCGCAACTAATTAATGTGGACGTTCGCCTGCCCGCGCTTTGCATTCACGGCCATTTCTATCAGCCGCCGCGCGAGAACCCCTGGCTGGAGGGCGTCGAACGGCAGGACTCGGCCGCCCCCTACCACGACTGGAACGAGCGCGTCTGCGCCGAGTGCTACGCCCCCAACGCCCACGCCCGCATTCTGGATGGCGAAGGCTTCATCCGCGCCATTCGGAACAACTACGCCCGGATCAGCTTTAACTTTGGGCCCACCCTGCTCTCCTGGCTGCGGCAGTTCGCCCCCGGCGCCTACGCCGCCCTGATCCAGGCCGACCACGACAGCCGCCAGCGCCTGGGCCACGGCAACGCCATCGCCCAGGGCTATAACCACATGATCCTGCCGCTGGCTCACCCGCGCGACCTGCGCACGCAGATCGCCTGGGGCATCCGCGACTTCGAGCAGCGTTTCGGCCGGCGCCCCGAGGGCATGTGGCTGCCCGAGACCGCCGCCAACCTGGCGACGCTCGAGGCTCTGGCGGAAGCCGGCATGCGGTTCACCATCCTGGCGCCGCACCAGGCCCACCGGGTGCGCCGCATCGGCGCCCGCGGCTGGAAGGAGGTCGGGACCGGGATTGACCCCAGCCGCGCCTACCAGGCCGCGCTGCCCTCGCGCCGCAAACTGGCGCTGTTTTTTTACGACGGTCCCATCGCCCGCGCGGTGGCTTTTGAGGGCCTGCTGGACGACGGCGGCCGCTTCGCCGAGCGCTTGCTCAGCACCGCCGACCCGAATCGCAAGGTGCCGCAGTTGCTGCACATCGCCACCGACGGCGAAAGCTACGGCCACCACCATAAACACGGCGAGATGGCGCTGGCCTACGCCCTGGACACGATCGAGGGCGGCGGCAAGGCCACGCTCACCAACTACGCCGCCTTCCTGGCCGCGCACCCGCCCACGCACGAGGTCGATATCTGGGAGAACAGCTCCTGGAGCTGCGTCCACGGCGTCGAGCGCTGGCGCTCGGACTGCGGCTGTAACTCCGGCGGCCATCCCGGCTGGAACCAGCAGTGGCGCGCCCCGCTGCGCCAGGCGCTGGACTGGCTGCGCGACCAGCTCGCGCCGCTCTACGAAGCCGAAGCCGGGAAGCTGCTGCGCCGTCCCTGGGAGGCGCGCGATCACTACATCGAGGTCGTCCTGGAGCGCCGCCGCGCCCGCGCCTTCCTGGAGAGCCGCGCTCCCCGCTCCTTGCGCGACGACGAGATCACCCGGGCGCTGGAACTGCTCGAGCTCCAGCGCCACACGATGCTGATGTACACCAGCTGCGGCTGGTTCTTCGACGAGATCTCGGGGATCGAGACCGTGCAGGTCCTGCGGTACGCCGGCCGGGCTTTGCAGTTGGCCGCGATCTTGTTCCCTAACGGCGCCGAGCTGGAAGATGGGTTCCTGGAACGCCTCGCATCCGCGCCCAGCAACTTGCCGGATTTGGGCAACGGACGCGAGGTCTACGAGCGGTACGTGCGCCCGGCACGGGTCACGCTGGCGCAGGTCGGCGCCCATTACGCCGTCAGTTCGCTGTTTGAGGAGTATGCCGGGCAAGCCGACATTTATGGCTTTACCGTCCACCGCGAGGAGGCCGGCCTAAGCCAGAGCGGGCGCATGCGCTTTACCGCCGGCCGCATCCGTGTGGAGTCGCGCATCACGCTGGAGGCGGCCGCGTTTTCCTACGCTGTTCTGCATCTCGGCGATCACAACCTGAGCGGCGGCGTGCGCCCCTACCAGGGCGAGGCCGCCTACCGCCAGTTGCGCACCGAGTTGGAACAAGCTTTCAGCCGCGCCGAGGTGCCCGAACTCTTGCGCCGCATGGAGCGCGATTTCGGCCCAGCCTGGAACGCGCCCCCGGGCGCGGCGCAGGCATCGGCCGGCACCGGCGGCACCTACTCGCTGCGCCTGCTGTTCCGCGACGAACAGCGCAAAATCCTCGACTGCGTGCTGGCCGCCAGCCGCACCGAGGCCGAGGGCGCCTACCGCCAGCTCTACGAACACCACGCCTCGCTCTTGCGCTTCCTGCGCGAGCTGCGCGTGCCGGCTCCGCGCCACCTCACCGCCGCCGCCCACGAAGCGCTGCGGCTGGAGCTCTACCGCGCCATCGAGACCGTGCCGCTCCATCCGGAACTCCTGCGCCGGCTGGCCGACGAGGCCGCCGGCGCCGGCATCGAAATTCGCGCCACCCCGGGCTTGACGCTGGCCCTGGGCCGCGCGCTGGCCCGCGTGGCGGCCGACTTCCATCGCGAACCCGAAAAGCAGGACGTGCTGCAAGCCTTTGCCCACGCCGCGCGCGTCATCGCCGAACTGCCCTTCGGCGCCGAGCTTGGACCGGCCCAGGACCTGTACTTCGATCGCATCCCGCTCTACTGGCAAAAGGCGGCGTTGGGGGATGAAGCCGCGCGCGCCTGGCGCCAGGCGTTCGAGCGGCTTGGCCGCGACTTGCGCATCCACATCCCCGCGCCGGTGGAAGAGGCCGATGCCCTATTGGCGGCAAACGTCCAGCGCGCCTCCTGACGCCGGGCGGGAGGCGCGCCCGCCGCGCGCCTCCTACCGATTGCAGCTCCGGCCGGGATGGGGCCTGCAGGACGCCGCCGCGCTCGTCCCCTACCTGGACCAGCTCGGCATCTCGCACCTCTACTCGTCACCCCTGTTCGCCGCCCGCCCCGGCAGCCCGCACGGCTACGACGTCATCTCGCCGGACCTGCTGAATCCTGAACTCGGCACCGAGCACGACCTCGCCCACTTGGCCGGCGCCTTGCACGCCCATGGCATGAGCCTGCTGCTCGACATCGTGCCCAACCACATGGCGGCCACCCCGGAGAATCCCTGGTGGTGGAGCGTGCTCGCGCACGGGCTCGCCTCGCCCCAGGCGCACTGGTTTGATGTGGACTGGCGCGCCCGCCGGGCCCATCCAGGGCGCCCGGAACAGGTGGTATTACCGGTGTTGGGCCAAAGCGTCAACGCCGCGCTGGCACGCGGAGAGCTTCACGTGGACCGGACCTTCCCGGCGCCCCGGTTGCGCTACGGCGAGCAGTGGCTTCCACTCGAGGGTCCGGAGCAGCCCACGCTGCGCGCCTGGCTGGAACGCCAGCACTACCGCCTGACCGCATGGCGCACCGCCCGGCAGGAAATCAACTACCGCCGCTTCTTTGCCGTCAACGAGTTGGTCGGTTTCCGGGTGGAGGTGCCGGAAGCCTTTGCCGCCTCCCATGCCCGCATCCGGCGCTGGTTGCAGGCGGGGTGGGTGCAAGCCCTGCGCGTGGACCACGTGGACGGCCTGCTCGACCCCGGTGCCTACCTGGAGCGCCTGCGCGGTTTGTTCCCCGCGGGCGCCCCGCCGGAAATCTGGGTCGAGAAGATTCTCGCCGAGGGCGAAACCCTGCCCCCGGAGTGGCCGGTCCAAGGCGCTACCGGGTACGAGTTTCTCGCCGATCTGGACCGGTTGCAAATCCCGGCGGCGGGCAACGACGCGCTGCTGCGCCACTATCGCCGCTTCATCCGCCGCGAGGCCGACTTCGCTTCGGTCGTGTACGGCAAAAAGCGGGAGATGATCCACACCTTGTTCGAGGGCGAGATGCGCGGCCTCGCGGTTCGCGCCGCCGCGCTGGCAAGTGCCGCGCATCGGGCCGCGGAGGAATCCGCGGTGTTCCGGGCGCTGTGCGCCATCGCCGCCTGCTTCCCGGTCTACCGCACCTATGCGCGCGGGCTCTCGATGCCGCCGGCGCAGCGCGCGGCGGTGGACGCCGCGGTGGCGCAGGCCGGCAGGCGCGAGCCGGGGCTGGACACCGCCTTGCTGGCCTGGCTGGGCGAACTGCTGGGCGCCGGCGCCAAGGCGGGAGTTCCCCCTTCGCGCGCCGCCGACTGGCTGCGCTTTCTGCAACGGTGGCAGCAGTACACCGCGCCGATCATGGCCAAGGGTCAGGAGGACGCCGCGTTCTATGTCTTTGTGCCGCTGGTGTCGCGCAACGAGGTGGGCGCCAATCCGGCCGCGCCCCCGCTCAGCGCCGCCGGGTGGCACCAGCGTATGGTCACGCGCCGCCGCACTCTGCCGCACGGTCTCAACGCCACCTCCACGCATGACACCAAACGCGGCGAGGACGTGCGCGCCCGGCTCAACGTGCTCGCGGAAATCCCGGAACGGTGGCAAGCCCTGACCCGCCGGTGGGCGCGCTGGAATGCCCCCCACCGCGGCACCGTGCGCCGCCGCCCCGCACCCACCCGGAACGACGAGTACCTGCTGTACCAAACGCTGGTTGGCGCCTGGCCGATGGCGGGCGAACCAGAGGCGGAGTTTGTCACGCGCGTCCGCGGCTACATGCGCAAAGCCACGCGGGAGGCCAACATCGAAACCGCATGGGCGCGCCCCGACGCGGAGTATGAAGCCGCGCTCGACCGGTTCATCGCCGCCACCCTCGATCCCGCGGCTGCGCCCCTGTTCCTGGACAGTCTGCGCCGTTTCGCCGCACACCTCGCCCCCGCCGGCGCGCTCAACAGCCTGGTGCAGCTCACCCTGAAGGCGCTGGCGCCCGGCGTGCCCGACTTCTACCAGGGAACGGAGCGGTGGCACCTGGCGCTGGTGGATCCCGATAACCGCCGTCCGGTAGACTTTGCCACTCCGGCCGCGTGGTTGCGCGAATGGGCGACGGCCGCCCCCGATCCGCACATCCTGCTCGATCATTGGCCGAACGGGGCCATCAAGCTCTGGCTGACGCAACGGCTGCTTGCGCTGCGCCGGCGGCATCCGGAGCTGTTCCTGGAGGGCGAATATATTCCAGTTCCCCTCGTTGGCGGCCAGGCCGCGCACGCGCTCGCGTTTGTCCGCCAGCGCGGGAACGAATCCCTCCTGGTCGTCGCTCCGCTGGCGGTGGCTGCCGCCTCGTTGGGCCACGCCCCGCGTCTGGACCGCTGGCATTGGGACGGCACGCGGCTCGCACTGCCCCCAGGGCTGAGGTTGCATTGGACGAACTGCCTCGCGACCGGCGGCCGCTTTGACCCGGCCTTGAGCCTGCTGCTGGCATCATTTCCAGTGGCGGTGTGGGGCGCTGGAGGGGCGGCCTAAGCGACAATTCGCGGCAACGCGGGCAATCGCGAAACATTTATCCCGCTACTCGCATCCTTGGCTTGGCATGACCCTCCGTGTCGCGGCCTTGGCCGGAGTGTTGTCCGCCGCGCTGGCGAGTCAGTCGCTCCCGACAACGCCGCCGATCCACACCGTCTTTATCGTGGTGATGGAAAACCAGGTGTGGTCCGAGATCAAGGGTTCGCCCCAGGCTCCCTTCATTAACAACACCCTGCTGCCCGCGGCAGCGCACGCCGAGCACTACCTGGGTGTGCCGTTCCTGCATCCGAGTCTGCCCAATTACCTCGTACTCGAAGCCGGTTCGAACTTTGGCATCACCGACGACGATCCACCCTCCACGCACCACTGGTCCACCCACCAGCACCTGACCGCCGGCGTCGAGGCGGCGGGGCTGACCTGGCACGCCTGGGTGGAGAACATTGACGGCCAGAGCTGTCCGCTCACGGTTGACCCGACCGGGCTATATACATACGCCGTCAACCCGACGGTCTACTTCGACGACGTGATCGCCAACGCGGCGAATTGCATCGCGCATGAGCGGCCGCTCAGGGAACTGGCCACCGCCTTGGCGGCGAACGATGTGCCCAACCTCAACTGGATCATCCCCAACCTCTGCGACGACGCCCATAGTTGCCCGCTCAGCACTGGGGACCAGTGGCTATCGAGCGTGATCCCCATGATCCAAGCCTCCGAGGCCTACCAACAGGGCGGCGCCATTTTTATCACCTGGGACGAGGACGATACCGGAGAGGAAGACCAGCCTTTGGGCCTGATCCTGATTTCGCCCGCCGCCAGAGCCGGCTACTCCAATACCGTCACCTACACGCACGACAGCACGCTGCGCACCATCGAAGAGCTATTGCGGCTCCAGCCTTTCTATGCCGGAGCCGCGGCGGCCAATGACCTCAGCGATCTCTTCAATACCGCCGCGGTGTCGCTCAGCCCGCCCTCGCTCTCCTTCGCCCCGCAGGCGCTGGGGACGGTCAGTGCCCCCATGAACCTTACCCTGCGCAACCAGGGCGACGCGGCGGTTGCGATTCAGTCCATCGCCGCCAGCCGCAACTACGGAGAGACGAACGACTGCGGCCTGGACTTGGCGGCGGAAGCCGCCTGCACCATATCGGTCGTATTCCAGCCAGACCGTCTTGGTCCGGAGACCGGAGCCATCACCGTCATGGACTCGGCTCCCGGGAGCCCGCACACGGCGCAACTAAGCGGCGAGGGCTTGGGGGGCGCGGTCACGCTCTCCACGCTGGATCTCGATTTCGGCGCCGCTCCGGTGGGCCATGCCTCGAACCCGTTGCAAGTGCAGGTCACCAATAGCGGCAGCGCCGCGCTGACGCTGAGCTCGATTGCGGTCACCGGACCTTTCGCCGCCACGAACAACTGCGGCGCCGCGCTCGCCGCCGGCCATAGCTGCACCATCACCGTCGAATTTCAGCCCACCGGGCCGGTCTCCGCCGACGGCACCTTGACCTTGACCGATAATGCGGCGGATACGCCACAGCGGGTGGCGCTACATGGTCTCGGGCAAGGCGCGATCGCCGTGCTGTCCGCCGAGACGCTTAGCTTCGGGACCACGGCGGTGGGTACCAGCAGCCCGGCGCAGCGGCTGTCGCTGCAAAACGCCGGCAATATCGCGCTGGCGCTGACCTCGGTGGCGTTGACTCCGGCGGACGGTCCCTTTGCCCTGATCAATCCCTGCACCGCCGCGCTGGCGCCCTCGGCGCAGTGCACGGTCACGCTACGCTTCACGCCCTCCGCGCCCGGCACCGCCACGGCGATGCTGCGCTTTAGCGATACCGCTCCGGACGCACCCCAGACCGTCGCTCTGAGCGGTACCGGACTGGGCGCGGTGGCGCGGCTCTCCGCCACCACGCTCCAGTTCGGGGCGCAGCCGCTGGGCGCGGCGGCGCCGACGCAAGCGGTCACGCTCATGAATGCTGGGAACGCGCCGCTGGCGATCACCTCGGTTCTGCTCCAAGGCGGTAACGGCGCGTACGCTCTCTCGCAGAACTGCGGCTCCAGCCTGGCCGCGGGCGCCGCCTGCACCGCCAGCGTGACGTTTACACCGGGCCAAATCGGCGCCGCCAACGCCGCCCTGGTTTTCACCGACGCCGGCGCCGCCTCGCCTCAATCGGTCGCGCTCAGCGGCACCGGACTGGGCGCCCTGGCGCAGCTCTCCGCCAGCGCGCTGGCGTTCGGCCCGGTCGCGGTCGGCGGCACCGCTCCGGCTCAGGCGGTGACCCTGATGAACGCCGGCAACGCTCCCTTGGGGATCGCTTCGGTCACCCTCACCGGCAATAGCGCGTATCGCCTATCGCAGAACTGCGGATCCAGCCTGGCTGCGGGCGCGGCCTGCACCGCCAGCGTCACTTTTATGCCAACCCAAATCGGCGCCGCCAACGCCACCCTGGTTTTCACCGACGCCGGCGCCGCCTCGCCCCAATCGGTCGCGCTCAGCGGCACCGGACTGGGCGCCCTGGCGCAGCTCTCCGCCAGCGCGCTGCAATTTGGCTCCCAACCGGTGGGTGTCGCCGCCCCAGCCAAAACCGTCACGCTGCAAAACGGCGGCAACGCCCCGCTCGGTATCGCGCTGGTGGCAGTACAAGGCGGCGGAGGCGCCTTCAGTCTTTCCCATAATTGCGGGTCGAGCCTGGCGGCGGGCGGTTCCTGTATCGCGACCGTCGGGTTCTCGCCAACACAGCCGGGCGAGACACAAGCGGCCTTGGTCTTCACCCTGAGCGGAGGCAATTCTCCGCAAACCGTGGCGCTCGACGGCACCGGCCTCGGAGCGGTGGCGGCGGTGGCCACCGCGGTGGATTTTGGCGCGGAGCTCTCCGGTACCGTGAGTGCCGCCAAAGCCCTGACCCTCATGAACACTGGCAACGCGCCGCTGGTTGTCGCGTCGGCGCTGGTGACCGGCGACTTCCAAGTTTCGGCTGCCGCCTGCGCCACACCGTTGGCGCCCGGAAGCGGCTGTACTGTGACCCTGAGCTTTGCGCCGACCCGCTCCGGGCCGGAGTCCGGCTCCCTGCAAATCACCGACAACGCCGGCGTGCAAACGGTGACCCTCACCGGACAGGGCACCGATTTCAGTCTTGCGCCCGGTTTCGACGCCGCGAGTTGGAACGTGGCCGCCGGTCAACCCGCAACCGGAACTATCCAGCTCAGCAGCGTGAACGGCTTCACGGATGACCGGGTCACGCTGACATGCGGAGCGCTCCGGCTGCCCTCCGCCACCTGCACGGTGCTGCCCGCCTGGCTGGCTCTGCCCGCCAACGGCCAAGCCACGGCCCGTGTGCTAATCGAGACCGCCGCCGCCGCGCCGCCGCTTGGGTCGGGCGGCTGGCCCGCGGAACTCGCGGTGCTTGCCCTCGCGTCGTTGCTCGCGCTCCCCCGGCGCCGGGCGAGACGCATGCTGGCGCTGGGTAGCCTCCTGGCCGGCCTCGCCGCCTGCGGCGGCTCCCCCACACCCTCGGCACCCACCGTTGCTCCGGGCAGCTACACGGTGTCTCTGGTCGCCACCGCCAGCGGTGGCGCAACCCGAACGCTGCCGCTGCAATTGCGGATCCGGTAGCGCGCCGTTATCCGAAGGTGAACGAAAACGCCTGGATGCCGGGATCGAGGAACTCGATCTTGAAGGTGCGGTCCTCGACCGCGCCCTTCTGCCGGACGAGCTGATACAGGCGGTGGAAGGTGACGGTGCCGTTGCCTTGCGCGTCCACGTCCACGCCGTGATCGGGTCCGGGAGCGGTGCCGTCAATGGTGATGCGGAAGCGGATCGGCTTTCCGTTCGGCGAGCCCAGTACCAGGTGCAGGTCGCGCGCATGAAACCGGTAGATGATCGCTCCGGGCGCCTTCTCCAGCACGGCCATCTCCGAGCCCACCTTCCATCGGCCTTCAAGACCCCACTGATTGAGGCTGGGCCGCAGCGGCGCCGAGTAGGTGGCCGCGGAATCCGTAGCCAGCTTCTCGGGCGAGGCGAAGCGTTCACCGCGGTCATAGCCGATGTACGTTTCGGGCGAGCGCATCTCCGAGGGCGCGGCCGGGGCCTCGGCGCCAGCGCCCGCGACGCTGACGATGGAGGTCACACCCGGCCCGGAGTGCGGGTGGGCTTCGGCGAGCAGCTCCTGGATCACGCGTTCCGACTCGGCGTAGCTGCCCTCGCCGAAGTGGTGAAAGCGGATGTGTCCCTGCGCATCCACGAAATAGTCCGCGGGCCAGTACTCGTTGTGAAAGGCCTTCCAGATGTGCTGGTTGCTGTCCACCGCCACGGGAAAGGTCAGCTTCAGGTTGGTGACCGCCTTGCGGACGTTATCCACATCGCGCTCGAACGCGAACTCCGGCGAGTGCACACCGATCACCACCAGGCCCTGATCCTTGTATTTGTTGGCCCAGGCTTCCATGTAGGGGAGTGAGCGCAGGCAGTTGATGCAGGAATATGTCCAGAAATCCACCAGCACCACTTTGCCGCGCAGCGAGGCGGGCGACAACGGCGGCGAGTTGATCCAGGCGAGAGCGCCGCCCAGCGACGGCAGCGAACCCTCCTGATCCAGCGGCACCTGTACCGGGGTCATCTCGGTGACGGCGATGGAGGCCACTTTGGGCGGATTGCCGTCGGCGCTAACCGGCCGCGAGCGGCCCAGCAGGCTGACCAACTTTTGCTCCACTCCGGTGGTGTTGATGTAGGAGGCGGCGGCGAGCAGCCGTGTATCCGCGCCTAGGGCGATGGCGATCACGCCCGCCAGCACGGCCGCTCCCAACGCCCGCCGCAGCCAATTCTCAGCCCCCAGTCCGCGCTTCAGCGCCTGAAAGACGCGCTGCCCCGCCAGCAGGGCCACGGCCAAGGAACATGCCGCACCCGCGGCAAATGCCAGCAACAATCCCAATGTTTCCACCGTCACCCCGCTCAATGCCGCGGCGGCCAGCACCAGCCCGAGAATGGGCCCGGCGCAGGGCGCCCACAATAATCCCAGCGAAATTCCCAACACCAAGGACGTCCCCGGTCCGGAGCTCCCGCGCTGCCCTTGTTGCAGCCTGCCGCCCAGACGCACCAGCGGACGGGTCGCGCGCTCCGCCAGCGACGGTATCAGCAGGCTCAGGCCAAGCACGGTCATCACCAGCATGGCGAGCCAACGCCCGTACTCGTTGGCGTGAATGATCCAGTTGCCGCCCGCGGTCGCCAGCACGGCAAAGACCGCAAACGTGACCGCCATCCCGGCCAACATCGGCAGGGTGGACCGCCGGAAGGGCTGGTCCGCGCGCGCGAAGACGAAAGGGATCACCGGCAGAATACACGGGCTCAAGATCGTCAGGATCCCGCCCAGAAATGCCAGCAACACCAAAAGCATGGTTTCCTTTTTTCGGCGCCTTTCGCCGCCGCCCGTTTGATTGGATCGCCCGGCGAGGTTTAGGTTACTCAATTATGGGGGCTCGCGGTACATTGAGGGAATGAACCGGGACCGGCGAAGCTTTTTGCGTTGCGGCGCGGCGGCGATCCTGGCGGCGGGCGCCCGGGGACGCGCCCAAGCTCCCGCCACGCCGGGACGGCGCATCCTCTACGTGGCCGGACGGTTCAGCAGCCCACGCGCGGCGGCGTTCGAAGCGGCGGTGGCCGCCATCGGGCCGAGCGAGTTCAACGTCATCATCCTCGCCTTTGCCCAGGCGAGCTACCGGCAGGGGCGGCTGCGGCTGCTCTATAACGGCGTACCTCCCCGCCGCTTGTCTCCGCGGCTGTCCGAGTCGTTGCGGCAGCTGCGTGGCGGATTTCGTACGCGCAAGCGCATCCTGCTCTCGCTCGGCGGCTGGGGAAACGCCGCCACCTTTGCGGCGATCCGGTCGGCGGGCGTGGACGCATTCCTGCGGCAGCTCGACGACGAGATTGTCGGGCCGCTCGGCCTCGATGGTCTGGACCTGGATCTCGAGCCAGGCACCAAGGCGGAGAACACCCCCGCCGGCTGGCACGCCGTCCATGACGACCTCGGCGGCACATTGGTGACGGTCACCAACGCCTACATGCGGCGCCATCCCGGTCATTGGATCACGCATGCTCCGATATCCAGCGTGGCCGCGGCGCTGTATGTGCGGGACGGCAAGGTGCGCGGCATCCCGGGCTCGATCTTCCAGGCCACCCGCGCCGGCACGGGCAACAACATCGCCTGGCTGAATGTGCAGTTTTACGAGGCAGGCGATCCCAAGCCGCAGCCGGTCGCGGCCTACTACCGCGACCAGCTCCTGCAGCCGCTGCTCGACGGCCGCCGCGGTACCGGTCTGGCGCGGCCCTGGGAGGCTCTGGCGCTGGGCTTCGAGCCGCACTACCACCAGAACCTGGAGGCGTGCGAAGCTACGCTGCGCGCGGTGCGGCGCGCAACCGCGGGGTCGGGCCCGCCCGGCGGCGCGTTCGTGTGGCAGTACGGACAGATCGCTCACGAGGTGAAGCAATGGGGAACCGGGTTGCGCGAGGCGGTAACGTGAGGACGGCGGAGTTCGGCAGCGCGCGGCAAGTGAAGCTCTACGGGCGCGGCGCCGCGGCCGTCCCGGTACAGGTGGAGGAACTCGAACGGCGCGCCTATGCCGCAATGTCGCCGACCGCCCGTGCCTATGCGGCCTCGGGCGCCGGCGGCGGCGCGACGCTGCGGGCGAATCTCGCCGCCTTCGATGCCTGGCGCATTGTGCCGCGGCTGTTGCGGAACGTGGCCGAGCGCGATCTTGGCGTGAATCTGTTTGGGGCCCGTTTGGCCGCGCCGGTGGTGTTGGGCCCGGTGGGCGTGCAGTCGCTGATTCATCCCGAGGGCGAATTGCCCGCCGCGCGCGCCGCCGGCGCGCGCAGCCTGCCCTTCGTGCTGAGCACGCTTTCATCGCAATCCCTGGAGGCGGTGGCCGCGGCATCGCCGGCGTGTTTGCGCTGGTATCAACTGTACTGGGGCCGCAACCCCGAACTCACCTGCAGTTTGCTGGAGCGCGCGGCGGGCGCCGGATACAGCGTCGTGGTGGTCACCCTGGATACGCCGATGTTGGGGTGGCGCGAGCTCGACCTCGACCACGGCGACCTGCCGTTTCTGCGCGGAGAAGGGTTGGCCAATTTTTTCACCGATCCGGTGTTCTGCTCCGCCTTGCCGCGGCCGCCGCTCGACGATCCGCGCGGCGCGGCCCGCGCCTGGAGCGCGGTCTTCTCGAATCCGGCCCTGACCTGGAAGGAACTCGGCTGGCTCCGGCGGCAGACGCGGCTGCCGATTGTCCTCAAAGGCATTCAGCATCGCGACGACGCGCGCCTGGCGCTCGACGCCGGCGTAGACGGCCTGATTGTCTCCAATCACGGCGGTCGGCAGGTGGATGGCGCCGTTGCTTCGCTCGATGCGCTGCCAGACGTGCTGGAAGCAACCGCCGGACGGGTGCCGGTGCTCTTCGATAGCGGCATTCGCCGAGGCGCCGATGCGTTCAAGGCGCTGGCGCTGGGGGCGAATGCGGTCCTGCTCGGCCGCCTCTACCTCTGGGGGCTCGCACTCGGGGGCGAAGCGGGGGTAGGCGAGGTGCTGGACAACTTCTGCGCCGACCTGGATCTGACCTTGGCGCTGAGCGGCTACCGCCGTCCCCAAGAACTGACCCGCGATGCGCTAACGCGACGCTAAAGGCTTGGCTGGCGCGGGCGGCTTTTGGCGCGGCATCGAGCCCGAGTCCACGACCGCGCCGGTGCGCGCAATGGTCTCGAAGTAGAGCTCGTCGCCGGCAATCTCCACCAGCATGAAGCTGCGGTCGGTGTCGAAGCCGGAGGCGCGCTGCGGCGATCCGCGCAGGTTGCCGAAGCGCAACTGCCCGGACCCGCCCTCGAGGAAATAGTAGATGCCGTCCTGAGGGTGAAAACGCTCGTAGACGTGGTCGTGGCCGGAGAACACCGCGTTCACCCCGGCCTGCTCGAAGATCGGGACCAGGAGCTTGCGCAGGTCGAGGTCGGGACCGTGAAACTTGCCGTCCGAGTAAAGCGGATGGTGGAAGTAGGCAATTTTCCACGGCGTACCGGTATTGGTCAGCTCGGCGGTCAGCCAGCTCAACTGGGGCGGATCCATGTAGTCGCTGTCGAGCGCGAAGAACGTCACGTTGCCGCGCTTGTAGTCGTAGTAGCGGCGGCCGTCCATGTTGAAGGGCTTGTAGAGCCGCTCGACGGTGGAATCGTCGTGATTGCCGAGCGCGGCGTAAAACTTGACGCCGGCGGCGAGGAGCGGCGCGTAGGGCTCCTCGAACTTCCGTTGGAAATCGTCGGCGCGGTGACCGCCATAGATGTTGTCCCCGAGCATGATTACGAAGTCGAAGTGGGTGGCTTCACGATAGCGTTCCATCTGGCGAGCAACGTCGAGCTGCTGTTGGTCGCCGGTGCCGCTGTCCCCGATGACGGCAAAGCGGACGGAATTGTTCTGCAGCGGCAGGCGCACGTCGAGAGGCGCCGGCGCCTGCATCCCGCCGCCGGGGAGCGAAGGCGGAAGGCGGGGCAGTTCCCAACCGGCAACCGCGACCACCACCAGGAGAACGACGGCGATGGGGGTTCTAGTGATCATGGATCAAGGTGCGGGATTGGCGGAGGCCGGTAGAGCGTCCGGAATGAAATCCACAATGAGATTGGCGTCGCGGTCACGCAGCACCAGGGAGCGGCCCACGATGCGGTACTCCAGCTCTTTGGGCAGCGGAGGCAGGTCCTGCAGCAAGGATGGGGGTGTGGACTGGAGCGGCACATCACTGGGATAGCGGGAGTTGACGGTGAGCGGCTGGGTGCGCAGCGGCTCGGCGTTGGCCAAGCTGACGCGAATGGCGTGGCCGTTGGGGCCCGCCAGCGTCGCGGCGATCCAGCGGCGGAACTGGGCGGCGATCGCCGGAGAGAATATGTCTCCGGCCTTGGCGTGCGCACGGGCGGCGCGTACGCGCGCCGCCACGGTGGCGCGGCGCTGGTCCACGGCGGCGCTGGATTGGGTGGGCTTCGAAGTGGGCACACCGCTCTCGGCGGTATGCAGCATCTTGACGTAGGCGGTGACGCGTTGGTTGAATTGCTGGATGAGCGGGGCCGGGGCGGCCGGATGCCGGGTCTGGAGCGCGGCCAGGACGGCGGCGGAAGCCAGCCCGAGACCCAGCGCGCGCATGGCCAGGCGGAGGCGCGGCATGGGAGCACTCATGGCACAACCCTCATAGGGCGCTCAGCTTCAGCGCCTGAAACTCGCCGGGAGCGGCCGCCTTCATGGCGCCCTCGACCGCCTCTTTGACGGCTTCCTTGACCGCATCATTGACGGCTTCCGTCATCGCCTTTCGCGGGACCGGAAGCTTGGGACCGATGGCTTCCTGCACCGCATCGACGATGGCGGGCGCCGAGGGCATTTTGTCGCTGACGGCTTTGGCCATCTCCTTGACCGCCTTGCTGGGCGCCTGCGCCCAGGGACGGGCGGCCTTCCAATCCGCCTCGAAGACCTTGGTCAGGGCTTGGGCCAGGTTGCGATCGCGGAGGATGACACCGATCTCGCGCCGGGCATTGAGTTCGAGCTCGCGCAGGCTCTGGCTCCCGACAAATACGGTAGCGCCGTCGCAGAGTACGGTGCGGGTATGCAGGCGCAGCGGGTCGAGCTCGCGCGCCTCCAGGCCGGCGCCGCGCGCCCCCACCCAACCCAGCACCCGCACCGCCACGCCCGCCTTTTGCCGCTCTTGCAGCAGGCGCAGCATGGCGCGGTCGCTCACCTCGACGTCGTAGATCAGCAACTCCTTGCGCGCGCTCTTGATCAGCTCGGCCAACGCGGGCCGGGCATTGACCGGGCTGACCAGGAAGCGGGGGTGGCCGGGGGTGTAGGGTTGGCGTTTCGCGTCGCACTCGAACAAGCGCACCGCTTCCTGCACCAGGGCCGGGGCGGAGATCACCAGCCCGAAGCTGCGGCTATGGTCCATGTCGAGGTGGGTGAAGTTGAAGGCCAGCAGGTACAGTTTCTTGCGGTCCACGATCATCATCTTGCCGTGGTAGCGCACCAAGTCGTCGGCGGTGCGCGCCACGCTGATGCCGCGGGCGAGAAACCGGGACTCGAGCTTGCGCAGCATCTTCTCGCCGCCCCGGTTGGCAAAGGCGATCAGGGCGTGGACAAACACCCCGCGCTGCGCGGCGTTCACCAAGGCGCGCTCGATTTCGCCGTGGTCGAGCCGGAAGATCACGACCTCGATCGAGGACTTGGCGGCGTCAATGGCCTTGACCAGCGGGCCGACACCGTCGCCGGGTTGGATCATCAACTTGACGGAAGCTGCCATGGGTTGGGTAGGGGCGCCTGCAGGCGGCGCGAGGCCGGGTTCCGGAATCTAACGAATCATGCCTGGGCTCACCCTCGGGGCGAACAGAGGCTTCCTACAATGCGCACCTGTTTAGAGCCATTCCGGAGCTGCTGCGTTGCCATCCTGGCCGGAGGAATTCTGGCCGGAAGTCTCGCGGCGCAGGCGCCGCACCACGCCAAGGCCGAATCTCGCTCTTCGCCCAGCGTGCCCGGGTTGACGCTGCGCCTGTGGCGCCAGCCCAAGGCCATCGCCTCCCTGGACCTGCGCTACGGCTCCGGCAGCGCCGACCGCGCCCCCCACGGCCCCATGACCTTTGTCGCGGAGGACACGAACGGCAGCAATCCTAAATTCGTGGCGCGTGACGCCGACGGCGTCAAGTGGAAGTTCAAGCTCGGTCCCGAAGCCCAGCCCGAGACCGCCGCCACCCGGCTGCTGTGGGCCGTCGGGTACTACTGCCGGGAAGATTACTTCGTGCCCTCGATCCGGGTCTCCGGGGTGCGCCTGCGGCGGGGACAGAATCTGATCGGCCCCGGCGGCACGGTCCGCAATGCCCGCCTGGAGCGCATGTCCGCGGACGAGAAAAAGATCGGCACCTGGAAATGGAAGCAGAACCCGCTGGCGGGCACACGCGAATTCAACGGGTTGCGGGTGATGATGGCGCTGGTGGACAACTGGGATCTCAAAGACGACAACAACGCGGTCTACCAAAGCAAGGCCGACCCCGGTCAGGAAATTTATATGGTGAGCGACGTGGGCGCCACCTTTGGCGCCACCCACATCCGGCTGATGACCAACGCGGCCAAGAACAACGTGCACGACTTTACCCACGCCAGCCGCCGCTTCGTCAGTCATGCCACCGCCGCCTATGTCAGCTTCGATGCCCCCGGGCGGCCGAGTTGGACGCTGATGCTGATGCCGCCGGACTATATCCAGCGCGAAAATGAAGCCTGGATTGGCCAACACGTGCCGCGCGCCGACGTGCTGTGGATCACCAACCTGCTGGCGCAGTTGACCCCGGAACAGTTGCGTGCGGCGTTTGCGGGAGCGGGCTACGACGCGATCCAATCCAAAGACTTCAGTGATGCCGTGGCGGAACGGATTCGGGAGCTGAAGGATTTGCGCAACTTCTAGAGGACACGATCACGCCGCGGGGCTTGTCTGCAACTCGCTGAGGTGGGCATAGAGACCGTCGCGGCGGCTGAGCTCGTCGTGGTTGCCGCGCTCGACGATCTCGCCGCCCTGCACCACGAAGATGGTGTGGGCGCTGCGGATGGTGCTCAACCGATGGGCGATCACCACCGCCGTCTTGCCCTGCATGAGCCGGTCCAGAGCCTCGAAGACCAGGCGTTCGGATTCCGCATCCAGCCCCGAGCTGGGCTCGTCCAGGATCAGGATGGGGCTCTTGCGGATCACCGCGCGGGCGATGGCGATGCGCTGGCGCTGGCCGCCGGATAGAGTCACGCCGCGCTCGCCGACCATGGTGTCATAGCCCTCGGGCAACTTGTCGATGAATTCGGTCGCGTTGGCGGCCTCGGCGGCGGCCATGATCTCGCGCCGCGTGGCTTCGGGTTTGCCATAGGCGATGTTGTGCCATAGCGTGCCGTGGAACAGCAGCGTTTCCTGCAGCACGAAGCTGATCTGCGAACGCAGCGACGCCTGGCGGTAATTGCGGACGTCGGAACCGTCGATCTTGACTACTCCCGACACCGGATCGTAGAACCGGGCAATCAGGCTGGCAATGGTGGTCTTGCCGGCGCCGGTCGGACCCACCAGCGCCGCCAACTGGCCCGGCTCGACCTTGAGGCAGATGTCCGTCAGGATCGGGTTGTCGGGCTGGTAATAGAAGCTCACGTGGTCGAACTCGATGGCGCCGCGGAGGCGGGGTGCCGGACGGCTGCGTGGCAGGTCGCGGATTCGGCGGTCGGTGGAGAAGATCTCCTGGATGCGTTCCCAGCCGACGCAAGCCTTGGAGTAGGCATCCGCCACTTGGGAGAGCTGGCGCATGGGCTTGTACATGCGCGCCAGGTAGAGGACGAAGACGATCAGGGCGCCGCCCGAGAGCGCTCCCGCCAGCACCATGCGCGCCCCGAACCAGAAAACCAGGGCCGTGCCGACAGCCACCACCATCGCCACCAGCGGCGCCAGCTTGGCTTTCAACGCCCGCGCGCGCAGGGCGATCTCCACGCCTTCCAGGCTCTCTTCTTCCAGGCGCTTGGTTTCGTACTCCTCCTGCGAGAACGCCTTCACGACGCGCATGGCGGAGAAGACCTCCTCCACCACCGAAACGATCTCGCCCTGCTTCTTGCGTACGGCGCGCGAGGCTTGCTTAATGCGCCGGGTGTAGATGTAAATGAGACCGAACAGCACCGGAGCCACGCTTAAGGCAATCAGCGTGAACTTCCAGTTCAGATAGCACATCACGACGATCATGCCCAGCAGCGTGACCGCATTCACGACCGCGCCCAGCAGCGAGGTCGTGATGAAGGTCTGGACCGCATCCACGTCGTCGGTGATGCGGCTGATCAGGTCGCCGCTGCGCTTGGTGTCGTGATAGGCGAGCGAGAGGCGCTGGATGTGGGCATAAAGACCGCGGCGCAAATCGTGGGTGATCCACTGGCCGACGCTGGTGGTCAGGTACTTTTCGGCGTAGGAACAGACCGCATCCAGCGCGGCGATCGCCAGCACTCCGATACAGGCGAGCTTGAGGATGCTGACCGGGTCATACCCGGCCAAGTGGTGGATAAACCGAACCAGAAAGCCGTGGGTGCCCCCTTTGTCCTTGATGACATTGTCGAGCACGATCTTGAGCGGCCACGGCTCGAGCAGGTTGGCCGCCGACTCGCCCAGCACCCCGGCAAAGGCCATGGCCAAGAGCCACCGATAAGGGCGGAGTAGGCTGCTCAGCCGCAGAGGCGAGGCACCCTGCGCCGCCGCTGGCGGCGTGGCCGTCGTGGCAGGTTCGGGCGCAGTGCGCACTTCGACCATATGGGTAAGATGCTGGCGGCCAGTGGGGGGGCGGGGGTTTTTCCGCGGGCGCCGCTGGCGACCCGCCCCCAACTCCTTGGCGTGACCGGCGCCGGCGTCAGGCGGAGATAGCGTCGCGGTACGGGCAGACCGAACCCATGCTTCAAGAGACGGGACCTGTTCTATCCTGCTAACGTATGTTGACAAAGGTCCTGGTGGCGGCTGCCATGCTTGGCTTGAGCATGCAGGCGCAGCAGCCCCGCGACACCACCTTCGATGCCCCGGTGGCTACGGTCGCACCGTCGCCGAGCGGACGGCGCTCGATCCCGCTCCCGGCCGGAGCTACGGTGCTATCGGTGGACGTCTCGCCGGAAGCCCCGCTGGCGGCGGTGCTGGTGGAACTCCGCGGCGGTGGCGAACACGTACAACTGTGGCGAGCCGGTGAGTCGGCTCTCACCCCTATCTGGACAGCGCCGGTTGATTTCCGCGCTGCGGCCATCGCCTGGCAGCATGATCGAACGGCGCTTTTCGTCCTCGGCAATCGGGCGCACGGCGGTGGGGCAATACTGCGGTTGGAAGCACCTGCAGGCCGCGGTTCCGCTTTGCCATGGCGCGCAAGCCAAGTCTACTCCGGACCACGGGAACTGGAAGGGCTCAGCGTCGGACCACGGCCCTTCGACACCGGAAACGGGTTGCACGAGCGCATCTTTTTCGGCGAACGCCTTGCCAACGGCGGCTACCGCGTCCTAAGTGTGACCGATACGGGGCAGCGACTATACCAACCTATCGGACCAGCTCAGACGCAAATTCATTTCGCCGACCAAGGGTCGGATGGACCGGGATTGGTCGCAGCAAATTCCCGGCCTGGCGCCTTTGATCCCTCGGGGCACCGCATGCTTTGGCAGGATGGCCAGGGCTGCTACGGTTGGGCGCTGTATGGCGACAAAGACTGGGACAAGCTGGCGAGCGTCACCGGTATCCGGCAGTGCGGCGGCTGGCTGGCGCCCACGCCCAACGGGCTTGGGTTGTTCACCTGGCAGGCCGGCAAGGCGGGAGTGCGGCTCTACCTGGAGCATCCGCTGCGCTCGCTTCCTCAGGCGCAGGAGGTGACTTTTCTGCTGCCGCCCGCACCCACTCCGGACGGGGCCGGGCTCATCGGGGTGACCGGATCGCCCTCTTCGCCCCATTTGGACTATCTCCCGATCTCAATGCCGCTGGCGGATGTAGCCAACGCGTGGATGTTTACCACCAGCGCGCAGGAGACTACCCTCTTCCAGGGCGAGGGCGGACTCTTACGGCCGTTCAGTGGCCCCGCCGATTCGGATCAACTCTATAACTTGTACGACACCGAGCTCTACTCTTGCGGCGGGTACGACACCCAGACGCCGACGCGGCCGTACTTGGTGACCACCGATTTGATCTGGGAGGTGTACGGCGCGGCGTTTCACGGGCTGTTCACCATCAGCGAACGCAAGGAGGCGGTGCCGGCCTTCTGGCGATTTGTGAATGACGCCCGCGCCGCGCTGCACCGTGGCGGAAGCCGGGATGCAGCTTGGGCGGCGGTATTCGACACAATGGCGGAACTGCGGGCGCCCGGTCGCCATCCCAGCACCGAAGCGGCGCGCGTCCTGGCGGCGTCAGGTGTCGCCGTGCAGCCTCAGTTCCACCGCTCGCTCGACTACGCCCCACTGCGGCCGCGGGGATTCTACACGGCCGATCCGGATCTCGCCGCCTATTTCCGGGCCTTCCGCTACTTCACCGCGGTCGCCGCGGTGGCGCCAAATCTGTCGTCGCTGACGGCACTGGCCAGCGCAGTGCAGGACGAAGCGCGAGCGTGGATTGCCGCCTACGGCGCATTTGTGGCGGCGCCGCGTCAGCCGTTGGTCTGGCGCGGCACAGACGCTGCGCCAGCCGCCTATGCCCGGCACCCCGAGCCGACCCCGAGCGTCTTTCCCGCGGGATGGGGGTTTGATAATGAGGTACTCGACCGCAGCATTTTCCATAGCCGGTGGCCGGCGGCCGAACAGATTACGAGCCCGGGAGGTCCGCGGCTCCTGCCCAGTGGGCTCGATTTGGCGGATGCGATGGGCAATGCCCTGGCAGCGCAACTTCTCTCCCCCACAGTTAGCGCATACCAGAACCTGGGCCCGGCTCTCGAGCGGCTGCGCGGCGAAGCCGCCAGCGCCCTATCGGGCCCGCATCCCAACCTGTACACGCAGTGGCTGGCGGCGCTGCGGACGCAATGGGCCGACCCACCGCCCCTGCCCGGGAGCGCGCCCACCCAAGCGCTCTGGGCGCATAAGCGGCTGCAGACCGGCTTGGCATCGTGGGCGACGCTTCGCCATACCACGGTCCTGGTGAACGATTCCTCCGGCGCCGAATGTGGCGAGGGCGGCTTTGAACCAATCGTGCTCACCCCGCCGCGTGGGTATGTGGAACCCGATCCGGCGACGTTTGGCGCGCAGGCGCGGTTGTTCGATGGCGCCGCCGCCTGGGTGGCCAGCGGACGCACCCTGTGGGGGACGGGCGCGGTGAGTGGCCGCGACGACGAAACGGGACCGTTGCGCCAGGGAATCGAAAAGCGCCTGCGCGAGGCGGCGGCGAGCGCGCGCGAGTTTGAAGCCATCGCTCGGAAAGAGGTGCGTCATGAGCCGCTATCAGCCGCCGACTACCTTGCCATCCTGTATGCGGGCCGGGCGGGAGAGTACAATTTTCTGGTCTTCAAGAGCTTGGCCAACAAGAACTTTGCGCTCTCGACGCCGGATCCACTGCCGAAGGTTGCCGACGTGGCGGGCAATGCGCAAACCGGTTATTGGGAGGCGGGGGTGGGTCCGGCCATGGAGTGGGATCAGGTCGTGCCATATTTCGGC
>Ga0134125_10001168_pt1 | contig 32705 bp, 33 predicted proteins | sample KB31751_FD_96464 | JGI IMG/M metagenome (GOLD analysis project Ga0134125, IMG submission 96464) | Terrestrial soil microbial communities with excess Nitrogen fertilizer from Kellogg Biological Station, Michigan, USA - KB3-175-1 | ecosystem: Environmental > Terrestrial > Soil > Unclassified ...
AGCACGGCCCCAACGCCCTCATCGACGAGTCCCTCCCCGTCGTCTGCATCGCCACCAAGGACCCCAACGACCCCGCCTCCGTCCTCAAGTACGAAAAAACCCTATCCAACATCCAGGAGGTCACCGCCCGCTCCGGCCGCGTCATCGCCATCGCCACCGAAGGCGACCGCGAGATCCAGCACCTCGTCGAGCACGTCATCCACATCCCCTCCGCGCCCGAGCTATTGCTCCCCATCCTCGAAGTCGTGCCCCTCCAGCTCCTCGCCTACCACATCGCCGTCCGCCGCGGCTGCGACGTCGACCAGCCCCGCAACCTCGCCAAATCCGTCACCGTGGAATAGGCAATTGGAAATTGCACTCGCTGCCCAAACGGCCAGGGCGAAGAACCCTCAAGTCGGTCAGGCCTTCTTGACGATCATCGAGGTCCCGCACTTCGGGCATTTCGGAGCGCCTGGATGTTTATTGTAAGATTCGACATACTGGCAGGTAGCCTTCATGCAGGTAGCATTGAATAACATTTTGTGTACCCTCCCTTATCTGAAACAGAAAATAGACTTGCTTTCCAGTGTGAAAATTTTAGCGCATGAAGCGCAGGCCCCGCAATGTAACCCATAATGAGATCTAGCCTACAAATAAACCTGCAGCCGAATTACTGTAACTTTGTTGCGACCGCTTAGGCTTGAAAGGTAATTTAGCGATGGCTCTCAAATGGTTGAACAATATAATCCGGGCGCAAGTGGCCGGGCCGAAGTTCAGCGCCTTATCTACTCAATTTGGCGAATTGGCGTCAAGCTGCGAAGACCCAGTGATAGTCATATGGCAACGCGCTAAAGCTTTCGACAGCGTAAATCTTACGCAACCCGCCCTAGCAAGATTCGACAGTTGGGTCGAAACAGTGAAATGGCAGCAAGAGTCAATAATTCAAAAAGAGAAGAAGAATCTGAGATATATACATCAACAAGCCGTAAGAGGTCTTCTGGTTGAAGCGATCATGAAGATCGGAGGCTACGTCTCAGCCGCGAATGAAAGTGTGCCCACTCAGATGGCGCGACTATTCCGATCCGTACGGCAAAGGATCGATCCCACGATAGAACTTGATACCCAGGCGTCAAGGGAGGGCATTGACGTCTGGAGAAAAGAGCGAGCATCAATCGAACAGCCCACGATTCTGTTATTTCTACGCGCCTACGACTTCACAGAGGGCACACAATTTGCCCCACATGCTGTAGCATCTCTGGTTGCGCTGGCTATGGCCGCAGCAGAGACATGCGGGCACTCATCAGCTGTAACAAATGTCGTGACTAGGTACCAAGAGCAGCTTAATCCTTTCCTTTCTCGGCAATGATCTCACCGCGCTCGGCTCGGGAAATCGGGAAATCGTGGGGCACGATACCTATCCTCCTTTCACTCCAACTGCTAGTGGCCACATCTCGCTTCTGAGATGAGGGGTTATCCCTCGGTCAACTGCGCCTTCAGCAGATCGCTCAGATACTCCGCTAACTGGCTCACGTCGAAATGACCATCCTCCCAGGCACGGTCAGCAGCCTGTAGCGCATCGTAATAGGGCTGCCGGTTCTCGCGAATCCGCTCCGGCACGATCTTCTTCCCCGGCAGGATTCTGCCGAACTGCACGCAGATCAGGTAATAGCACGCTGCGCGCGCCGTTCTCCCGTTGCCCTCGACAAACGGATGGATCCAGTTCATCCGCCACAGCGCATACGCGGGCAGGATCATCGGGTTCGAGATCACCGTCCAGTTCTCATGCACCACCGAGAGAAACCGGTCCATCTCCTCCGGCACGGCATCGAAATGCGGCGGCAGATGGTTCCCAACATAAATCGGGCCCTTCCGATACCGCCCGCCGAACTGTGCAATGTTCGCCACGGCCGCTGCATTCAACGACCAGAGCGTGTATTTGTCGAACGCCTCGATGCCCTTCGTCAGGCCAATCTCGACGCAGTTCAACAGCAGATCGTACTGCCGCAGGAGATTTCCCTCCTGGACCTTCGCATACAGCTCTGGCGAATCTTTCTCTCGAACGGACATGTTGTGGTGACGAAATTTTACCTAATCAAGCAGGCGCAGGTGTTTGGAGGCGTGCCGCACGCTTTCCTTCGTGATCGCGTCAGAGCCCATCGCATTTCCGAACGCAAAACTGATGCGCTGCTCCCGCAACTCATCATCCGTCACCCGCACCGTGCGCTTCTCATCCAGCAACCGCAGAAGATCGGCGTCCGCCGGCCCCACATTCAAGAACTGCTTCCTGTCCGCCATAAAATTCCTGCTCTCGCCTGCCACTACTCCGCCGCTGCGAGCTCGGCCTTGATCTTCTCGTCGGCCTCGACGATCATCTCCCACGTCACATTGTTGTTATCGATCTTCGCATTCCCATACGCAAAGCTACGCCGCTGCGCCTCGCGCTCTGCCTCGGGAAAAGGACGGTTGCGGGCCGCCTCAATCAGTTGGTTCAGTTCATCGTTCATGGGCGCCTCCGCAGATGTATTCGCATCATGTGCTGAGAGTATGCACAACGTATACGAATGTCATACATTTCTTCACACCACGCTACCACCATACGATGCACCCGTCGACGGTCCGATCCACAGGTCATCCGAGGCATCAACCGCCCAAAAACTGTCAAGCCCCCTCTTCTCCCATCTTCCTCATTCCATTCCGGATAGAGTTCTAAAAAGGTGACATTTTAGTTTTGTTCCACACGCTACAATAGAACTAGAGAAGAAAAATCAAACCAAAAAGCTCAAGCCCAGCCGCCACCCGGCCGGGCCTTCGCATTTTTTGGGAGTTTTTGTCTTGCTATGGGTGCCGTAGAAGGCCCAGCAAGAATCGTGGGCTTTAGCCCCTGAGGTCAGTCTTTGGGTGCCCCATCCGAGCTCCGCTCGGGTGGGATACCGCCACCAACGCACCGCATTGCCACCACACGGAAGGGCACGCCTTTAGGCGTGCCGGAGATAGGTCCGGACTTTAGTCCGGACATTAACAACCGCGCGCCGCAGGCGCTCCGCTCTGCCGAAGGCCGGAGCGGAGACGCAGTCGAAGCGACTGGATCCGGTCAAGCCGCAAACGCAACGACCAACACGCACGGCAACCAATCGAACGGGGGAAACCAATAAATCCGATTTCGCACTTACAACGAACAACTTGCCCGCGCAAAGCCCACCCCATGTATTTGATTCCAGATATTTTATGCGTAAATTATCTGGAATCTATATTTTAGAGACGAGGTTACCCGCTAAACCATTGATTCCGGATATTTTCCGCGCAAAATACCCCAGAAAAAAATCGCGCACACTCGGGCCCCGTTCAACCGCCTCGCGCCCGCCCTCGCTCCTCGCACCCGCCTCGAACCTCGAACCTCGCACCTACGCTCGTCTATGCGTGATCTCCCGCCAGCTGAACATCACATCCGGAAGCACGAAATACGTCAGCGATAGGAACGCCAGCGTCAGCGCAAACGCGCTCTCCGACATGTTGAAGTATGCCGGGATCGGGTTCAGCGCGCGCGCGAAGATAAAGTTCAGCGTAAACGCATACGACCGAATCATCCACTGCCGATGCACCGTAATCTGCCGGTTGCGCGCCGTGATGAACGCGATCAGCGTGCAGCCCAGCCACAGGATCGTCTGCACCCACGCCATAAACCGCATCGGCATTATGGCCCCGCGCAGCCCCAGGATCAGCGCCAGCGGCGCCGCCACGCAGATGCAGATCACGTACGTCTTCCCCATCAGCCGGTGCAGGCTGAGGTGCTTCTGCCGGAAGCGCGTCGAGAACTGGAACGGCCCCAGCGCCGTCGCCAGCACGCCCGCCACCGCGTGCGGCACCAGCAGAAACATGTCTTTGATCAACTTGGTCCGATAGTCGCTCGGCGTGTGCAGCAGCGGCAGGTCGGTGTAATACAGCACCGAAATCCCCACCAGCCCCATCACCGCCCAGAACGTGTACTTGGCGGCCTTGCCTGCGCCGGCCTTCTTCCCGCTCGCGCGCATCGGCGCCAGCGGCGTAGTCGTAGTCGACATGGCGTTGAGTCCTCCCTGCCCTTGCCTGGGTTCGCTTGCGTGGCCCAACCGCTCTGTCTTTTGAATCCCCCCGAGTCTACGCGCTCCCGCCCCAAATGCCTATTGGCTTCCGCCGCCCAGCAGATGCGTCGCATGAGTGACCGCCGCGCCCGCCCGCAGCGCCGCCGCCACCATCGCCGCCTCTGCGATCTCCTGCTGCGTCGCGCCTGCCGCCTCCGCGCCCTTGCGATGAATCTCCAGGCAATAGGGGCACTGCGTCGTCAGAGCGACCCCCAAAGCAATCAGTTCCTTGTACTTCTTCGGAATCGCGCCGTCCGCCATCGCCGCCTTGTCGAACGCCTTGAAGCCTTCCCACGCCGCCGGCGCGCCTTCGCCCAGCAGCTTCAGCTTCTTCACATTTGCCATGTCGTACATCGCCATCGTCCTCACCTCGCAAAAACTTCCTCTCATTCTCGCAAGCGGTTGCAACCATATCAAACGTTCGTCCCGCGATCCACAGCTTTGGCATCACGACTGCGCCACCCTCGCATCCAACGTCGCTGAGGTAACGGAACATGAGCCACACCGCAGTCATCGTTCTGATCATCGTTATCGCTGTCGTGCTCATCGCCGCAGCCATCATCGTCAGCCGGCGCAAGCGCAGCGAGCACCTGCGCGAAAAGTTCGGCCCAGAGTACGACCGCACGCTCCGCGAAAAAGGTGATGCCCGTCATGCGGAAGCCGTCCTGCTCGATCGCGAAAAGCGTGTAAAGAAGTTCCCGCTTCGCACCCTGGCCGCCGCCGACCGCGATCGCTACGCCGATGAATGGGCCGCCGTCCAGCGACGTTTCGTCGACGATCCCGCCGGCGCCGTCGTGCAGGCAGACAAACTCGTCACCCGCGTCATGGAGGCGCGCGGTTACCCAACCGGCGACTTCGAGCAGCGCGCCGCCGATCTCTCCGTTGACTACCCGGTCTTCGTGCAGAACTACCGCGGCGCCAGAGAGATCACGCTGCGTCACGCGAAAGGCCAGTCCTCCACCGAAGACCTGCGGCGAGCCATGGTCTACTTCCGCTCGCTGTTTGACGAATTGCTCGGAATCCGCAAGCCCCAACCAGTCGAGGTGACCAATGAGCGACTCGCTTCTTGAACAAGATCGTCTCAGCACGGCCGATATCGCTAACCCCACACCGCGCCAGGCCCGCGCTGCCGCAAACCGCGAAGCCAATGCGGAAAGCGCCACCGATAACCGCATTCCGCTGCCCGCTGCCAGTGATGCTGAGCGAGGTTCGGCAACGGCGAATGCGGCCAATGCTCCCCAGCAGCTCTTTCCCGATGATGAGTTGCACAACTTCCGCGCGCGCTGGGACCAGGTGCAAACCTCGTTCGTCGACGAGCCGCGCAAGGCAGTCGAACAGGCAGACAATCTCGTCGCCAGCGTCGTCAAGCGCATCGCCGAGCAGTTCGCCGCCGAGCGCCAGAAGCTCGAAGGCCGCTGGGACAAAGGCGACGACGTGAACACGGAGGACCTGCGCCAGGCGCTCCGCTCCTACCGCTCCTTCTTCGACCGCCTGCTTTCGTTTTAAAGGTTCGGAAGTCCACCTGCGATCGTTCTAATGGATGTGTCGGAACGCTGAAACTCGAAAGACTCGCACCGCGGAGGGTGCGAGTCTTCTTTTTGTCCCCGTGCGCGCCGGCGTCCGCATGCTCGCTGCGCTTTGGTAGACTTGATTCTGCGAGAGCGTAGCTCAGTTGGTAGAGCATCGCCCTTTTAAGGCGTTGGTCCTGGGTTCGAGCCCCAGCGCTCTCACCACTTTCACTCGACAAGTCAGCGAATCATGCAAGCCCCGGCTGGTCCTTCGTGCGCGGCTTCCATTTGTACACCCGCGCGGAGTTCCGCCAGAAATATTTCTCTGCCTGCGCGCGCGGCTTGTCCGCGAAGAAGCGCCGCATCAGCCCGACCTCCTCCGGAACTGTCGCGACACCGTAGCTGTTCGGATAGTCCGAGCCGAAGATGACGCGGTCTTCCCCGAACAAGCCATAAAGAAAGTCGAGCCGGTCCTTCAGCGGCTGCCAATCCTTGACAATCACACCGTTGTCCAGGCGAGGATGGTAGACCTCTGACAGCTTGACGAAGATATTCGGCCGCGCAGCCATGTCCTTCACCACAACCTCATACGCTGCGCGCCCGCCTGGCGTCGGATCGAAAGACGGCAGATGGTCCATGATGATGCGCAGCGACGGAATCGCATCCGCCAGCAGCACATTCGCCTGCATCAGCCCCATGCTGGGGTTGGCAGTGTCGAGTGCGAGATCGGCCTGCGCGAGATGTTTAAGGTTCGCCACCTGGTCCAGCTTCAGCGTTACCTTGCCACCCTCTTCTGAGTAGAAGCGGCTGGAGCGGATCGCCCGGTACAGCGGATCGCGAGCGAAGTGAGCGACGTACTGCCCGAAGTCTGGCCGCGACGGATCGAGGCTCCCGCAGACTCCAACCATAAACGGGTCAGCGCGGCAAACGTCCAGATACCACAGATTGTCGTCAATCCACGAACTGGATTCGACCACAATGGCGCCCACCACGCCCTCAGGGCGCGCGAGCGGCTCATACATCGAAGGCAGCGACGGCTTGTTGAGCGCGCGATACGCCTGCGATCCCATATACCCGGTGAAGACCGGCCGCCTGGGATCAAAGAGATGAATGTGCGAGTCGATCACCGGCACATCTGCATTGCCGCCGCGCTGCGCCATCGCGTCCGGCGTCTGCATTGCGATTGCCGCGCCTGTCATAGCCGCCGTACCGATGAACTCTCGCCGCGAAATCATGCTCATCTACCTCGTTCCTTCCTCGCTAAGGCTTTGTCACAGGAAGGTAGACGTCCGTCATCTCCCACCGCACGTGCATCTCGGTCGAGTTCGCCGTCGTGTTCTCAAAGCTGATGCTCATCCCTTCCTGCGGCGAGCTGAGCGACTTCTTCATCATCGGCGTGCGGCCCAGGTCCTGGTCCTGGTTGTAAACCGTTCCCCACTGCCCGGTCTGGTTATTGATGATCAGCAGCCACTTGTCCGGATTCGGCAGCGTGTAAATCGTATGCGTACCCGCGGGCACGAGCAGATCGCCAAACTTGAGCGGCACGGACGTAATCAGTGTCGTGGCGGGGTTCGCGCCCGTGCGCCATACCTGGTTCCATGGCACAAGTGCGCCCATGATCTTGCGGCCGCGCATTTGCGGCGAGTTGTAGCGGACATCGATCGTGCCGCCGGCAATTTCGACGCTTGCCGTCTTCGCTGGACTGGGCATCGGGGCATTGGCGGATGGGGCAGCGGTTCCCGGCGCGCCGCCGGCCTCCTGGCCGCTTTGCGCTGTCATTTGGCTGGCGGTGAAGAGAACCGTCGCCACCATCACCATGCAACCCGCGGCTCGCAACCCGTTCACGTCCATCTTCAAAAAAGCGCGTTCCATTCGGCCCTCTCGCTCCACGTTGATGCGACCGCCTTCGATGCTCGGGCATGGATGAATCGGCTGTCAAGGCGAGGCGCATGCTACGCTTAAACACAAGCGCCCGTAGCTCAGCTGGATAGAGCGGCAGCCTCCGAAGCTGTAGGTCAGAAGTTCGAATCTTCTCGGGCGCACCATTCTTACCTTCCGTTCTGCTGCCTTTCAGTTGGTGACGCGCCTTCCCTCCGACCTGAGCACGCGGAGAACTGGCGCCTCGACACCCCGAACATACGATCCGGCACCTCGCAGCCTCTCGAACCTCGAGCCTCGCGCCTCGAACCTTCACCTCATTCCTGCTATCCTCAATCTCCTCACACCTTCCGAGGAGTCTTCATGCATCCAGACCTCGCCCAGCTCATTGACCTCCAGGCGCACGACGACCAGATGCGCGGCCTGCGCGACCAGATCGCCGCACTTGCGAAAGATCTCGCCCGCGCGGAGTCCCGCGCCAAAGATGCAGCCGGCCGCCGGGCCCAGGTCCTCGACGCCATCGCGAGGGAAGAAGCCCTGCGCCGCAACGAAGAGTCCGAGATCGCCGACCTGCGCGAGAAACTCGCACGCACGCAGAAGAAGCTCGACATGACCACAACCACCGCGCAACTCACCGCGCTGGAACACGAGGCCGCCTTCGCCCGCAGCGAAATCTCGCGCATCGAAGACGCAGAGCTGGAATCCATGGAGCGCAGCGAGAACCTCGATCGCGACCGCGCCGCCGCCGAAGCCGAACTCGCCGACGCCACCGCGGCCCTCGACCGTGAACGCACCCGCACCACCGAACTCACCGCCGCGGACCGCACCGATCTCGCACGGCTCGAAGCGGAACGCACCGAACTCCGCGCCGCCACCGCGCAGTCGCCCACCGGCGAGACTTCCCTCTCCGCGTACGACCGCATCGCTCACGCCAAAGGCTCGGCCATCGCTCAGGCAATCGACCAGCAGTGCTCCGCCTGCCGCATGATGGTCCGTCCGCAGCGCTGGAACGATATCCGCGACAACTCGCCCGACTCGCCCACCGCAACCACCATCCCCACCTGCGAGTCCTGCGGCCGCATGCTCTACTACGATCCCGCACGCGACGCCCCTCAGCGCAAAGCCCCCCAGTCTGAATCGATGCCCGAATCGAAGCCGGAGTCCATCGCCGCCTCCATCGTCCGCAACTCCATCTAGAAATCGGGTGCCCCATCCAAGCTCCGCTTGGGTGGGCTGCTCTTTGGTTGTCATCCCCGAAGGGGATCTGCGTTTGCTGTCATCCTGAGCGGAGCGAAGGACCCCTGTATTTGTCTTTGCTTGTTCTGAACCGTAGGCGAAGAATCACGGAACTTTTTCCGCGACCGCGCGTAATCTTCAGCGCAGCTTCAGATTGACTCCATAGATTGGACTGCGCAATAGGCACGCACCGCACGACTATGCAGATCGCACCGCTCTACGCAGAGGAACTGAAGGCCACCATGCGCGGCCGCTTCGCATGGCTCGGCGCAGGTGTCGTCCTGTTCGCCCTGGGCGGACTCGCCACCCTTTGCACCCAGGGCGGATGGCTGCAGCCCTACAGCTTCATCGCCTATGGACTCGTGCCGCTCGCATTCATCATCATGGCAGCCGGCATGATGGCCAGCCCGCGCGCCAATCGCTTCGTCGAGTGCGTCTTCACCGCTCCAGTCAGCCGCGGAGACTGGCTCACTGCGAAACTGCTCGTCCTCTGCACGCTCGCCGCCGCCTACTACGTCGCGCTGCTGCCTGCGATGCTGGTCTACACCGCGCATGTCGGCATGCCGCTGCTGCTGCACAAATATCTGCTATGGTGCCCGTGCATCCTGCTGGCGGAGATCGCGATTGGCTCCCTGATCGGCATCATGTTCATCACCCGCAGCGTCATGGCCCCTATCGGCACCGCCATGGGCTTGCTGCTCGCTTACGTCATCTTCATTCCCATGCAGGAGGTCATCTCCTCTCAGGGCAACGGTGACAGCCGCACCGGACACCTCACTCTGGCCAGTCCTGCCGTGCTGATCAAAAATGCGCTCGGCTTCGCTTTCGGCGGCAGGTCCATCCCCTCCGCAACGCGCATCACCTGGATCAGCCTCGCCGTCCTCGTCTTCGGCTCGCTCCTGCTCGCCGCATGGGTCTTTCTCCGTGCCCAGGGCGTCGAAACCTGGGAGACAACGCGGCCGAAACGCTGGGCAATCTTCCTTGGCATCCTGGCCATCGCCCTCTTCCCTGTCCTCTTCGCGGAAACCAACTACGACACCCCTGCGCCCTCACTCAACAACGCGCCGCAGTTTCGCATGGATTTCTCACAGGGTTCATACGCAACCATCGTTCACCCAGGTGCGCCTGTACAACGCAACTGCTGCAGGCCCATCCTGAACTGGGACTCCCGAGGACTGACCGTCGGTCGCCGAAACCGCATGGACCTTCTCCTGTTCCTGCCCGTCGATCCCGCACAAGCCGTTACCGACTTGCATGTCGCCCTCAGCGGTGATGGCCTTGAGATCACCGGCGAGCCCGCCGCACTCAACCAGCCCACTCCGCAGCGCGCGCCCTATACCTACCTCAACGATTCCAACCCAAGAATTCCGGAGGCGCCGAAGTCCACTGCAGGCAGCATGGTCCGCATTCCGCTCACCATCGAGCCGCGCCACGCCTGGGACCTCGGCAACAATCGCTATCCGTTCAATATCGTCGCCACCTACAAAGTCGCAGGCGACCCCCGGCCGCCCACCTTCACCGAACACGCCGCCGTCTTCGCGCATGTCGCCGCCGCTGCGCAGATGGCGCTCGCCGCCGGCATCCTTCCACTCTTCTGCTTCGGCATGGCCTTCGCCCGCTGGAGGCGCACACGATGACCGCCGCCTCCACTCCCGCGCCTAACCCCGCAGACTACGCCGTCGAAATGGACTCGCTTACGCGCCGCTTCGGCGACTTCACCGCCGTCGACCGCATCACTTTGCGCATTCCCAAAGGCCATCTCTACGGATTCCTCGGCCTCAACGGCGCCGGCAAAACCACCACCATCCGCATGCTCACCACGCTGCTGCCGCCTACCTCCGGCACGGCGAAGCTCTGGGGCCACAACGTCGCAGCCGACCCCCTCGCCGTGCGCCGCCTCATCGGCCTCGTCAGCGACGAGACCAGCGAGAGCCAGTCCGGTTGGACCGCGCGCGAGTACCTGCTCTACTTCGCGCGCATCCGCAACATCCCCTCGCCGCGCGACCACGTCGAAAAACTCCTCAACGACGTCGGCCTCGAACCCGCCTTCCGCGGCAAGCTCATCGGCACCTATAGCACCGGCATGAAGCGCCGCGTCGAGATCGCCCGTGCGCTGATGGGTGCGCCCAAAGTCCTCTTCCTCGACGAACCCACGCGCGGCCTCGACCTGCCCGCCAAGCGCGAGATGTGGAACCTCCTCCGCCGCCTCGCCGTGGACGAAAACGTCACGACCTTCCTCTCCAGCCACGACTCGCACGAGATTCGCAGCCTCTGCAATGAGATCAGCGTCATCAACAAAGGCCGCCTCATCTACACCGGCGCCACGCGCTCGCTCGGCGACGACCTCGACAGCTTCGAAGAAAACCTCATCGCCCTGCTCACCCAATCTCACTAAGCGATAAGAAACTGGGTGCCCCATCCAAGCTTCGCTTGGGTGGGTTGCCTTTTATTTGTCATCCCTGAAGGCGATCTGCTTTTATCTTTGCTTGTCATTCTGAGCCGCAGGCGAAGAATCCCCGTATTTGCTTTTGTCATTCCGCAGCGTTCGACGCCAGTCGAATGCGAAGGAATCTGCTTCTCTGCCGAATAAAATAGATTCGTGAATAAGCCCCGCCCCGGCCAGCGCATCTGCGTCGACATGGACGAGGTCATGGCTGACGCCGTCGCCGAGCACCTCCTCCGCTACAACCGCGACTTCGCCGCCACCCTCACCAAGGCCGACCTCCACGGCAAGCGCTTCTGGCAGGTCGTCCCCGAGCCGCACCACGACGCGCTCGACGACTACCTTCGGGCCGAAGACTTCTTCGCCGTGCTCGACGTGATGCCCGACGCGCCGCGCGTCCTCAAGGCCCTGCAGCAGCGCTACGAAGTCTTCATCGCATCCGCTGCGATGGAGGTCCCAAGCTCTTTCAACGCCAAGTTCGAGTGGCTCGGCCGCCACTTCCCCTTCATCCCGCACACCCACATCGTCTTCTGCGGCGACAAATCCATCCTCGCCGCTGACTACCTCATCGACGACAACCCGCGCCAGCTCGAACTCTTTCGCGGCGCCGGCATCCTCTATGACGCGCCGCACAATGCGCGCATCACCGGCTACACCCGCGTCCGCTCCTGGCTCGAAATCGAGCAGCTCTTCCTCGCGAGATAGCACGCCGCCGCTATACTCATCCCCATGCGCCTTCGCCTCGCCTGCGCCGCCCTTGCCGTTACCCTCCCCATTCTGCCGCACTCCTCGCCCATCGCACGCGCTCAAGCACCAGCCGCCATGCCGCCGCAAGCCGCCGCAGCCGAAGCCTCCATCAGCGCCGAACGCATCCGCGCGCACGACCGCTTTCTCGCCGACGACCTCCTCGAAGGCCGGGCCCCCGGCCTGCGCGGCGGCGAGCTCGCAGCAAAATACATCGCCACGCAGTTCGCGCTCGACGGCCTCGCGCCCGCCGGCGACAACGGCACGTACTTCCAGCAGGTCAGCTTCTTCGGCATGACCGTCCGCCAGGACGCCACCACCTTCTCGCTCGTCCCCGCATCCGGTGCGCCGATGCCGCTCCGCTTCGGCGCCGATTACGTCGTCTTCAATCCGCGACACACACCCACCGTCGACATCGACGCGCCCATCGTCTTCGCCGGCTACGGCGCCACCGCGCCCGAATACCAGTGGGACGACTACGCCGGCATCGACGTCCGCGGCAAAGTCGTCCTCCTCATCGTCGGCGATCCGCCCTCCGACGATCCCGCCTTCTTCGCCGGCAAAACCCTCACCTACTACGGCCGCTGGACCTACAAGCTGGAGCAGGCCGGCCGCATGGGCGCCATCGGTGCGATCATCATCCATCGCACCGACCTCGCCAGCTATCCCTGGGCCGTGGTGCAGAACTCGAATTCCGGCGAGCGCACCTTCCTCGCGGACGATAAAAATCCGCAGGTCGCCGCCGCATCCTGGATTCAGCACGACATCGCCGACAAGCTCTTCGCCGCCGCCGGCCTTCCGCCCACCGACGCCGAAATCGACGCCGCCGGCAAGCGCGGCTTCCACGCCATCCCGCTCCCCATTCGCCTCAAGGCCCACATCGAGTCCACCGTGCGGCACTACGAATCACCCAACGTCGTCGCCAAACTTCGCGGCGCGTCCACCTCGCCCGACCACGCCGCCCTCTACACCGCGCATTACGACCATCTCGGCCTCGCCGCCACGCCCAACAACGGCGACAGCGTCTACAACGGCGCGGTCGACAACGCCACCGGCTGCGCCATTCTGCTGGAACTCGCCCGCGCATGGTCCACGCTCAAGACTCCTCCGCCGCACTCCGTCTACTTCGCCTCCGTCACTGCGGAAGAGCAGGGCCTGCTCGGCTCCGAATACCTCGGCCAGCACCCACCCATTCCCGCCTCACAGATCGCGCTCGACCTGAACTACGACGCCATCCAGCCCTTCGGCGACCCGCTCCAGGTCAACGTCGACGGCGCCGAGCGCACCACCTTCTTCCCCACCGTGCAGCAGACCGCCGAGCGTTTCCACATGGCCATCGTCACCACCTCGCACCCCGAGGCCGGCGAGTACTATCGCTCCGACCACTTCTCCCTCGCCCGCGTCGGCATCCCGTCGTTCTCCATCGGCGAAGGCACGCTCTACGCGGGCCACGATGCCGCCTGGGGTCTCGCGCGTGACGACGACTACACCGCCCACCGCTACCACACCGTCTTCGACAACTACACGCCCGACATGGACTTCACCGGCAACGCCAAGGTCGCGCGCTTCGGCTTCGACCTCGGCTGGCAGGCGCTCTCCGCGCCTGGCCCCATCACCTGGCACGCAGGCGATGAGTTCCTTCCTGCCCGCCAGCGCTCACTCAGCCAATGATCGATTAACGGGTAGTGACACAGTTTCCGTATGGCCAACGATCCGGGAGTTACGGGCGGAGCATGAACGTAGATCACCCTTAGGAATCGGAATTAGCATGATCCTTGGGAACAAGGCGTGGGTAAGGTGTGCAACTCTGCTGCAGAACTCCATACATGAGGTATGTTTCGCATAACGAGAGCGCAATCAAAGTCAATAGAACCCTCTGGGAAGCGAGTTCGATCGGCGAAATAGCTCGATAGCAAATGATCAACTTTGAATGGCGCAACGGTCCAAAATTTGGTTTGGAGCGAAAGCCCATCGAAGTGATTACCGCCGCGGGTAGGTGAATATCCCAAGCTTCCCGACTCGAAGAACGTCGAGGCTTGTCCAATCGATCTGAAAATCGAGGAGTGAGGGAGTTCCTCTGCGCTACGACCAGCTATGTCAATTTGCGTATTACCGTCGGCAGACGCCATTTGGAGTGCTACCTTCATCCCGTCATCTTCGACTCGAAACATTGCTCGATGATGCTCGCCAGGGAAAAGCCGTCCCCCCGCGAACCGATTCAGAACCGATCCTGTATCGCGTCTGTTGATGTAAACGCCGCTGCGGATACCCCCTATATCGTCCCACTCAACAGCAACGCGATGAGCTGCATTCTCGCTCTTAATCCCAAAACACTCCGGCACGTGCTGAGGCCGGATGTTATCGAGGCTGATCAAACAAATTCCTGCGATAGCGTAACCGGAGTGCAGCTTGGGACGAAACGGCGACGGAAGAAGCTTTTGCATCACGACCGGATCAACGCGAAAGTTGACCAGCAATCGTCGGCGAATCATTCCATGGACATTGGGCAGCCGCATGGCGCAGATTATAGGGCCTCAACTGTGCGCTGATCCATCGACTACGCGGATCTTCACAACTGACCTCACAGTTTCCGGATTGCCGACAACCACCACATTGATCAATGAGCCTCTTGTAGGCGCTGGGGCGCGGCGAGGCGCCACGTGGGCAACACAAACTAGATCCTTCGCTCGGTCTCCAAATGGCGTGGCTCCTATCGACAATCTACGGAACGCGATCCGGCCCCGCAGCATAGTCGTTCTTCACCTGCTCGGCGCTCAGCGCGCTGTCGTAAATGCGGAACTCGTCGATCGACGCGTTGAGATATGCATCTGCCGCGTACAGCGAACGGCCAATAAAAAAGTAGTGAGGCGAGACTGCCGCGAGCGAGATCAGGTCCGTGCGCGACCCCACCAGCTCGCCGTTGACGTAGATGCCCATAAAGCCCGTCGCGGGATCGAGCACATTGACCACATGCAGGTCTTCCCGGTTGCTGAGATTCCCCTTGATTGCCACCACCTGGTCCTTGCCATCCGGGACCGAGATCTTCAGCCGCCAGTCGCCGGTCGCAGTGTGGTCCACGCAAAAGTAAATGGACTGAATCCCGGAACGCCCTGCGATTTCACCCGCGTCGAAGACACGCGCATAGTTTCCATTCTGCCCGGTGCTGATCCAGAACTCGATCGTCGCGGCCTTGTAGCCCGACAGCAGGCCGCCCGGAAGGTCGACGTAGCTGCCCGCGCTTCCATCGAGCACCAGCTTGCCGTCTTTCACCGCGGCCGCCCCTTGCAGTTTCCCGGCAGCATCTCCCACGGAATCGCTAGCGTCGCTCGAAAAAGAATAGCGATGCTTCAAGTGAGCAGCCGCCGACATCGTTTGGGGAGCCTGGGCGTTGGCGTTCACCGCAGCCGTGACCGCTAACGAAAGCAAGCCAGCCGTAAGCAGTGCAGACCGTAAACCCAAAATGCGCAACCAATCACTTCTCATTCGGCTTCTCCGTTTAAAACAATTTCAATGAGTTCGGAAGTTGAAGCATGGGCCTGAACGAGCTTTCGGAAGTCTAAATGAAGGGACGTGGCCGAGCCCCAGCCATGCTCCGCTTGGGTGAGCGGAGTAGCAGCGGGCTTTAGCCCGCGGAATAGTCCCGCATGATTTGAACGAGGCTTCAGCCTCGGGTCTCACGCAATCGCTGCAAGCGCTTAGTGCTCGTCTTCTTCGACAAACGCCTTCAGCCTCCCCAGCGCCTCGTCCCACTTCTGAGACACGAACGCGAGATAATCCTGCATCTCGTTCACCGGCTCGGGCCGGAAACTGAATCTCCGCTCGCGGCCTGATTGCGTGCAGCGCACCAGGCCGGCTCGCTCCAGCACGCGTAGGTGCTTCGTCACGGCCTGGCGTGTAATTCCACCCGTCCGTTCTGTAAGTTCAGAGATGGACTGCTGCTCACCCGCGCTCAGCCGAGCCAACAACTCCAGCCGCGTCTCATCGCCCAGCGCAGCAAACACCCGCGCCTGCCTTTCTGCGGAGTTCATTCAACCTGCCTGGCGTGAGCGTCATTCATTCTCGTATTGCCGTCATCCTGAGCGAAGCGAAGGATCTCTGTAGTCAAATTTGTCGTCATTCTGGAGCGCGCCTTTGCGCTCCAGAATCTCCGCATTTGTTTCACTTGGTCCCCAGTCCCCAGCACCTAGTCCCTGGCCTCGACGTGCGCCTCAATGTTCTTCATCTGCTGCGTCCATCCCCCGTCGTTCCGCAGGAAGGCCTCGTCCCGCCGCGCCGCCGGCAGCTTGCCGAAGCCCGACTCCGTCACCGTCACTCGCGTCCCGCCGCTCGCCGTCGGTTCCAGCCGGAACTCCACCAGCGTCGGCGTCTCCCCCGCGTAGTCGGCATTCGGATCGACCGCATACGGATGCCACGTGAAACTGAACAGCCGCTCCGGCTCGATCTTCTGAACTACCGCTCTCCATACGAGGTGCTCGTACCCGGGATACAGCACCTGCCCCTTCGCCTCTTTGCCCGCCTCGAACGGTCCCTCCAGCTTCACCCGGAACCATTCGCCAAATTCCCGGTAGTCCGTGATCGCGCGCCATACCCGCGCCACCGGTGCCTTCAGTTCCGCCTGCTTTTCAATCCTGTCGCCCGCCATACCGGTTCCTCCATGCAACTTACTGGTTGCATATTACCCGCCAGCCGCATGGTTATGCAACCATGAAGTTGCGCATATCTCCGGAACGATGCGCTGTCAAGTTCGTTGTTGTAACCCATTGCATTTGGGATGTTTGCGCATCAAAACTCGCACGCCAAAACATCTACAATAGAAGAGGAATAAATAATCTAAAGGGCGCCTGAGGCGGGAAAAATCGCTAAGTCTTTTATTTTCAAGATCAAAAATTGTAACTCATGTGTTTTCTGGAATATGCGATTTTTAGGGGGGGGAGGGGTAGATTGCCGGAACGATCCACAAATCCTACCCAGCCGCGCCTCATTGCGGTCGACATGGACGGCACCCTCCTGGGCGAAACCGGCCAGGTGTCTCCACGGAATCTGGCCGCGCTGCTCGCCGCGCACGCCGCCGGCATCGAAGTCGTCGTCGCCACCGGCCGCCGCCACGCCTACGCTATGCGTGTCCTCCGCCCGCTCGACCTGCCGCACGCCTGCGCCCTCATCAGCTCCAACGGCGCCGTCACCCGCACCCTGGGTGCCCAGTCCAAACCGGGTGCCCCACCCAAGCTTGTCTTGGGTGGGATGGATAATCCGGCGGGTGCCCCATCCGTACGCGCAGCGGACGGGTGGGGTGGAACAGCTCGGGTGCCGGGTGCCCCATCCGTACCGGCTCTTGGCGGACGGGTGGGGGAGACGGTCCCCACCGAACTGATCGCGCGCACGCACATGTCTCCGGAAACCGCCGTCTGGCTCTGCGCACATCTCGGCGACCTCCGCGATGCGCTGGTTCTCACCTTTGATACCGTCGGCGAAGATGGCGAGGACACCCGCGGCGCCCTCGTCGTCGAGCATCTCAACACCCTCCACTCCTCCATCGCCCGCTGGATGGAAGCCAATGAGCCGTACCTGCTCGAAATCACGCCCATTGAGCAGGCGCTCCATCCCACCAACGGCGTCGCCGCCGGCGCTCCCATTCAGGCAATGCTCTGCGGAACTTCGGAGAGGATGCGAGCCGCCGAAGCCCATCTGCTGCTCGACCCGCGTGTCGTCGCCGTCGGCCACCTGTCGGCCATGGAAGCGGGTGCCCCACATCTCGCTTCTGAGATGTGGGATTCCAATTCGCGACCGATCCTCGGTCTCCACCGCACCGAATACCCGGCCCGCGATCTCTCCATCCTCGACATCCTCCCCGCCGGCTGCAGCAAGGGCGCGGCTCTACTCTCCCTAGCCGCCTCGCGTGGCATTGACGCCTCGGAGATCCTCGCCATCGGCGACAACTGGAACGATGTCTCCATGCTCGAAGTCGCAGGCTCCGCCGTGCTGATGGACAACGCGCCCGACGATCTCAAACAGCTCGCCCGAGAACGCGGCTGGTCCATCGGCGCCTCCCACCGCGATGACGGCGTCGCCATCGCCATCGAATCCGCGCTGGAAGTGAGCGCCCCATGTTAGCGAAAAGCCATCGCAATATCGGGACCACTGAGAGCTGTCAGCTTACAGCTCTCAGCTTACAGCTCGAGATTCGTTGTCTTTTCTTCAGCAGCCGGGCAGCCGGTTCGCCCGCGTCGTTCGTAGCAGCGGGCTTCAGCCCGCGGAAACCGAAGAATGGAGAAACGGGGCTTCAGCCCCGGGCTTTTAACGCCTTCGGCAACTTCTCGTATATGCCGCCGAAGCCGCCGTTCGACAGGATCGCCACCACGTCGCCCCCGCGCAGTTCCGGAGCGATCTTCGCAACGATCGCGTCCGCATCTGCCTCCAGGGCCGATTCCTGCCCGCGCGCCCGCAGTGCCGCCACAACGTTCTCCGGATGCAGTCGCTCGATCTCCGGAATCGCCTCCGACTTGAACACCGCCGCAAGCACGCTGCGGTCCGCGAGCGCCAGGCTCTCGACCAGCGCCTCCTCGAAAACATTGCGCCGCAGCGTGTTCGATCGCGGTTCCAGCACCGCCCACAACCGGCGTTCCGGATACGCCGTCCGCAGCGCGCGCAGCGTCTCGCGGATGGCTGTCGGATGGTGCGCAAAGTCGTCGATGATGGTCACACCGCCGATCTCCGCCCGCACCTCCAGACGCCGCTTCACCGACTTGAAACTTCCGAGCGCCTCGACGATCGCCTCGGCAGGAACTCCCTGCCCTGCCGCCAGCGCCGCCGCCGCCGTCGCATTCAGCGCGTTGTGCTCGCCCGCCATCGGCAGGCTCACTTCCGCGAACCTCTCGCCTGCGCGCAACAGCGTCCAGCGCGAAACTCCGCCTTCCTGCCGCATGTCTGCAATGCGCCAGTGCGATTCGAGCCCGAAACCATATCGCTCGACCGCGCAGAAGGCCTTCGCTACGCAATCGCTTACGTTCTCGCTCCCATCGAACGCCACCACGCACCCGCGCCGCGGCACCAGGTTCACCAGCCGCTTGAACGCGGTCTTCACCGCCGCGAGGTCCGGGTAGATGTCGGCATGGTCGAATTCGACATGCGTGAGAATCGCCGCGTCGGGAAAGTAGTGCAGAAACTTCGGCCCCTTGTCGAAGAAGGCCGTGTCATACTCGTCGCCTTCCAGGATGAACGGCTGCCGCGCGCCTTCCTTGATCGGCCGCACCATGAAGCTGGTACCGAAGTTCTCCGCTACGCCGCCGATCAGGAACGACGCAGCGAACTCAGGCTGCCTGCGCGAAGCGGTCTCATAGATCCACGCGAGCATGGAGGTCGTCGTGGTCTTGCCGTGTGTGCCCGCGACAACCAAGCGCTCGCGCTCCGCAAGGAACTCATCGTGCAGCACCGCGGCCATCGAGGTGAACGGAATGCGCGTGTCGAGCACATGCTCCAGCTCCACATTGCCGCGCGAGATCGCATTGCCGACGATGACGAGGTTTGGGCGCGGCTCGAGGTTCGCGGCCGCATAAGGCTGCATCAGCGGAATGCCGAGGCCCGCAAGCAGATCGCTCATCGGCGGATACGCTGCCGCATCCGAGCCGGTCACGCGATGTCCCGCCGCCTGCAGCATTCCCGCCAGCGAAGCCATCGCAGTGCCGCACGCCCCGATGAGATGGATATGCTTTGCCATTCAGACCGTCGCCGCCTCCAGCAAGTGCAGCCGGGGATTTTCCGCCGCGCTCAGATCGAGCCGCACGCGCACGCCCAGCGGCAGCGTTATGTTCGGTGTGTCCACATGGCCGCTGCGCAACCCAATTGCGATTGCCCCGGCGAAGTCATGCAGCGCATGGAGAATTGCCTGTTCCAGCAGATCGCTCTCTTCGGGCACGATGCACTCCCGCATGTCGCCGAAGACGATGCCGGTTACATTCTCCAGCATTCCGGCGTATCGCAGATGCAGCAGCATGCGGTCCCATTTATATGGCCGCTCGCCGGTGTCTTCGAGGAAAAGAATGCGCGGCTCCGTTGCTTGCGGCAGCGCATAGCGCGTGCCCAGCGATTCCGCGACGATCGAAAGGCACCCGCCGACAATCGGTCCTTGCGCGACTCCCGGCCGCAGTACGCGGAGGCCGTCGCTTGCGCCCACGGACCAGCTCGTATCGTCACTTGTTGCGTAGTTCCAGCTTACGAGGTCCACGCCGTTCTCGCGGCCAAAATCGGCGGCTGCCATGGGGCCGTGAAACGTGACCAGGTCGGCTTCGCGTTGCAACCACATGTGCAGCGAAGTGTGATCGCTATAGCCGACGAACACTTTAGGATTCGCACGGACCCCGCTCGCATCGAGCAACGGCAGAATCTCCGCCGAGCCCCAGCCGCCACGCGCACAGATGATGCCATCGATCTTCGGATCAGCGAAAGATGCCATCAGGTCCGCGGCACGATCCGCGGCGGTCCCGGCGTAATACAGGGGCCCGCGATCCAGCACATGCGGCATGACGACGACGCGATAACCCAGCTCTTCCAGCCGCGCGGCGCCTGCCTGCACGCGTTCCGGCTTGACCGCGCTCGCCGGCGAGACCATTGCCAGCGTCGACCCGGCCTTCAATCTTCGGGGCTTGAGCAGCGTGGCCATTTCAGAGCGCTTCACCTGTGCAGATGATCTCCGCAGGTCCGGTGAGCCACATCTCTGCATCGCTGGCCGGCCATCTCACGCGCTGCGGACCGCCCTCGGCGACAACGTTCAGTTCGCGCTCCGCATTGCGCAGGGCGATGGCAGCCGTGGCGCTCGCGCAGGTTCCTGTGCCGGAGGAGGTCGTCGGACCGCACCCGCGCTCGTAGATGCGGAATGCGACCTCGCCGGCGCGAAGTACTCGCACGAACTCCACATTGGTGCCGTGCGGGAACAGCGGACTGGTGCTGATGCGGGCGCCCAACTCCTGCCAGTGCAGGCCATGTGCGCTGAACTCATCCGTCTCGACGAAGATCACGAAATGCGGATTGCCGACGTTCACCATCGCGCCCGCAACTTCACCAACGCCGTCTACCACAATCGTCCGTTGCATGATGCGCGGCACGCCCATGCCGCTCTCGATCTCATACTGTGCACCGTCATTTTTGACCACGCGGCAGAGGCGCACGCCGCCGTGGGTTCCGAGAGTTACTTCGCGCAGATTCTCGCCGTGCGCCAGCCATGCCGCGACGCAGCGTGTGCCGTTGCCCGAGAGTTCCGCTTCGCTGCCGTCCGCGTTGAACAAGCGTAAGAAGAACTCGCCGCTTCCGCGGCGCTCCAGAAACTCGATTCCGTCAGCGCCGATGCCGGTGTTGCGCGCGCACAGCCTGCGCGCCAGCTCCGCGTGACGCCGCCCTGCAGCCACTTCCTCCATGATCAAGAAATCATTGCCGCAGGCATGCGCCTTCACGAACTTCGTCAATCTTCCTCCTCATCGCGGAAGCAGGCCACATGGTCCGTCGCGTCGCAGGCGTGCAGTTCGGCGAGCAGTTGCCTGTGCCTGCCGCTGCTTGCCGAGACGGAGAAGGTTACCCGTTCCTGGGCGCCGATCTGGTCCCGCTCGACGATATTCAACCGCATCTTCCACTTGTCCAGCGCGCACAGGATGCCGGCAAATATCGCGTTCTCATCGGTGCCGCGCACCTCGTAGAGCATGGCATAACGCTTCCAGTGCGAGCGCGATTCAATCACGCCTACAAACCGGAGCGCGACAAACACGATCAGCGTGGCGATTGCGGCGGGAACATACAGTCCTGCACCGCACGTCATGCCAATGGCGGCGACGACCCATACTGTCGCCGCACTGGTAAGACCCAACACGCGATTCGCCGAATGCAGAATCAGACCTGCACCCAGAAACCCGATGCCTTGCACGATGTTCGACGCAACCTGGCCGCGATTCGGACTTGCGTCACCGGCGAGCACGCCGGACATGATGGTGAACAGCGCCGCGCCCATGCAGATCAACATGCTGGTGCGCAGACCTGACGCCTTATGCCGCGATTCGCGCTCCAGCCCTACGACCGCGCCCATGCCGCATGCCATCAGCAGACGCGTGGTCGTGCCCTGCAGGAAAGCCATCTGCTCGGTCGTGCTGAAATGGACGGGTAAGTTCACGTGTTCTGCCTTGCGCTTCGCTGCGATGGTAACATCCACGCTCGCCCGCTACTTCGCCGGCGAACCTGGCTGCGCACCGGTTCCCGCGGCGCCGCGCTGCAGGGGCTTCGCGCCGTAACTCAGCGATCGATAGATTCGCGCGCAGGGTTGGCCGGTGGTGCAAAGGATGTCCAATTCCTGCAGATCCTCCGGATGCGCCGCCACTGCTTCGGAGACGGCATCGCCTTCCATGGCGACGACAAACTGTGCGTGTCCGGCCGGGTCTTCGAGAGCAGCGTGCCAACTGTCGTAGTCCGTCTCATTGATGGTCTGCTTCAGCGGAATGCCGGCATCCTGGAGCGCGCCGATGTGGTCCGATGCCTGCATCAGGATTTGCGCGCCCGGCGGCATCTCCCCGAGCACCAGCGCAAGATCGCGCTCGAAAGGCACACGCGTCGTGGAGTTCACCAGAGCTTCCTTCAGCACCAGCGGGGGCGCATAGTTCGCCAGCAGATGGCTTGGATGGCGTTCGATCATGCTCGCCACCTTCTGCACGACATCCGTCCCGAAGATCATGGCTGCGGGATTCAACATGACGAGCACGACGACGGCGGCGAAAAAGATCTGTGCCGTTCGCGGTGTCCTCGGGGCTTTCGCGTCTGTTTCGGGAGCCGCCGCGTGCGCCTCCCTCTCTGAGCGCGTCTTCAGCCACTGCTCCAGCGCAGCACAAGCCATACACGCGAACAGCGCCAGCGCAGGCAGCATCTCCATGCCGTAGCGCGCGTTGTAATAGCTGTGCGGCCATAGCTGCGGGATAAAGATCGGCACCGAGCCGTATGCGACCGAATAGACGTAAAAGGGCAGCGGCACCCACAGCAGCAACGATGCACGTTCCGCGCGTTTGCGCGCCGCGATCCAGAAGCCCGCGATTGCCGCCAACATTACCGCAAAGCCGGTCTCCCATGCGGCAGCGACGACTTGCGCCGTGCGCGTGTAAAACAGCAGCGCCCAGCCCACGTTGTGCCATCCGCGATAGTGGCGCGAGCCTGGCGGCGAGGTCCGCTTCTCAATCGCGGGCGCCGAGTATGGGCCGCGCATGAAGTCGAGCCAGTCATGGTAGAAGTGCTGGTTGTACCAGAACCAGAGCAGCGGACCGGCGACCGCCAGGAGCGTGAACACCATGAATGGAACGGCGGTGCGGCGCCGCAACTCACTGGTGCGCAACACCTGCCATGCGACAACGCACCATACCGCCGCGCCGAGAATCCATCCGTCGTAACGCGTGAAGACCGCCGCCAGGATCAGCACGCCGAGAACAATCATCTTCTGCTGCGCGCGCTTCTCTTCGCTCTTGCGGATCGCTTCGACACACTCCATTGTCAACAAGGTGAGCCAGATGAGGATGGCGAGAAACAACGGCTCGGTCATTGCGGTGGTCGCGAGATAAAGCAGGTTCGGATTCACAGCGTAGAAAGCCGCGGCAACCAGCGCCCAGCGCGGCACAAGCATGCGCCGGCACAGCCGATAAAAGCCCGCGACGCCGAGCATGTAGAAGGCCAGCGACGGCCAGGTGCCGGCGAGGCCGCTCCGCCACCACTCTATCTTCCAGATGAACGGCAGCATCAGCAGGTGCGGCAGCGGCAGCCACACGCCGCCCAGCTGGACCAGGCCCGGATTGCGCGAATCCACGATGCGCCGCGCGATGCCCAGGTGTGCGACCGCATCGCCGTAAAGCAACACGTAGCCGCGGGTGAAACTGACGATCAGTGCGATGAAGGCCAGCAGCACCGAGGCCATCACCACAGTCGTCATCTCTTCGCGCGTTGCGTGCGAGATGGTGTTGGGATCGCTTGCTGGACTGCCGGACGCGGCGGCGCTGCGGAACAATCCGCGCCTGCGTGGCGCCGCGACCGTGCGCTCCGGCTTGCTACGCCGTGAAGTCAAGATGAGAGATCTCCCGGAAGAGGTGGAAACGCTCCTCGATCTCTTCGCGCGTTACGCCCTGCAGCCGCTCCGTGCCGAAGCGTTCTACCGCGAACGAACCCATCACGCCGCCGTAGAACATCGCCTTGCGGAAGACCGCGGGCGTGAGCAGCGGCTGCGATGCGAGGTATCCATAGAACCCGCCGGCAAAAGAATCGCCGGCTCCGGTGGGATCGACTACTTCGGCAAGGGGCAGTGCGGGCGCACGGAACGGCCGCGTGCCGCCCTTCCCGCCGGCGAAGGAGCGTTCGCCGAAAAATGCGGTCGCGCCATATTCGCCATGCTTGACGACGAGGCTCTTTGGCCCCATCGCCAGCACCTTCTCCGCGGCGCGGACAGGATTCGTCTCTCCGGAGAGCATGCGCGCCTCGCCGTCGTTGATGAGGAGCACGTCGAGCTCGCGCAACACCTTCGCAAGATTGGCGGCATGGTCCTTGATCCAGTAATTCATGGTGTCGCCGCACACCATGCGCACGCGCGACATCTCGCTGCGCACGCGCGCCTGGAGAACGGGGTCGATGTTCGCGAGAAAGAGGTATTCACTGTCCTTGTATGCATCGGGGATCTTGGGTTCGAAACGCTCAAAGACATTTAGATCGGTGCCCAGCGTCTGCGCTTCGGCCAGCGTGCCGGCGTAAGCGCCGGTCCAGTGGAAGCTGAGGCCTTTGGCGCGCTCGATACCGCGCGTATCGATTCCACGTTTGGCAAAGACTGCCTCGTGCTCCGGCCCAAAGTCCTCGCCGACCACGGCGATTACGCGCACATCGGTAAAATAGCTTGCTGCGAGCGAAAAGTGCGTCGCCGCGCCGCCAAGAATCTTCGCCCGCTTGCCGTGCGGCGTCTCAATGCTGTCGAATGCCACCGAACCAACGACCAGAATCGCCATACTCCCGCTTTCTCTGCTGCAAAAATGCGTTCTCGGCGCAACGCCATGCATGCGTGGCCACGCGCCAAAATCCGGTTACAAATACTTGCCCAACAGCGGCGCGAGCTTCTGCTTGGTCGCTTCGGGAATCAGCGCGCGATCGGTAAGGATGGCATATTTCAGCGCATCGGCGCATGCACACTTGCGTTCGTTCGCCATTGCGGCCACTGCCGCTCTCACCACCTTCGCGGCATTCTCCGCGTTCCGATGAAGCACAGCGACGATCTGGTCCACGGTCACGTCGTCATGGCCTTCGCGCCAGCAGTCGTAGTCGGTCACCATCGCCATGGTTGCGTAGCAGATCTCCGCCTCGCGCGCCAGCTTGGCCTCCTGCAGATTGGTCATGCCGATCACGTCCGCACCCCAGCTGCGGTATAGATTCGACTCCGCACGCGTCGAGAACTGTGGGCCTTCCATGCAGACGTACGTGCCGCCCATCTTGCCGACGACGCCAACCTGCTTGCACGCCTCGCCAAATGCCGCCGCCACGGTTGCGCAGACGGGATCGCCGAACGCAACGTGGCCAACGATGCCGTCGCCGAAAAACGTCGCGTGGCGATCGAAGGTGCGGTCGATGAACTGGTCGGCGATGACGAAATCCGTCGGCTTGTGCTCTTCCTTCAGCGAACCCACGGCGGAGACCGAGAGAATGCGCTCAACCCCCAGCAGCTTCATCGCGAAGATATTCGCGCGGAAGTTAAGTTCGCTCGGCAGCAGTCGATGCCCGCGTCCATGCCGCGCCAGGAATGCGACCTTGCGACCCTCGAGTTCGCCCAGGATGAAGGCGTCCGACGGCTCCCCGAAGGGCGTCTCCACGCGATGCTCGCGAATGCCAGTCAACCCCGGCATCGCATACAGGCCGCTGCCGCCGATAATCCCGATCTCTGCCTTCTGCAAACCCACACGCTCCTTCGCAAGGCCGCGCACGCACGGCCACATCGAACTCAAAAATTCTTAGCGCTGACCTAAAGTATATCGTCCGCTCGCGACGCTCTCCGCTGCAATCGCGGCTTTCATCACGCCCGCATCCGCCATGGTGCGCGCTATCGCTAAGCCGGGATCGAATGCGGCTTCGCTCGCTCGAGATGCGGGAGGGGCGGTCCCGCGCCGGTCCACACCGGTTACCTGCAGGGGGGCATCGGACTGCACGCTGACAATCTTGTCGCGCAGTTTGCGTCCCAACTCCAGCGGAAAACCTTCGCTGATGAAGACGCCGTCGTCCGACAACGACAGCAGCACGTCGCCTTCACTTGTCGAATACACCTGTTCGGTTGCGTCCGCCTCGTCCTTTTTGCGTTCGCTCAGGCCGGAATACTTGCGCGGCAATTCGTCGGCGTACATGCGCATAAATCGAAGCGCCGCTTCCTGGCTTCTCCATCGCGAGTAGTAGAGCAGCCCGATCGAGGCTCGCGAACGCTTGGCCTCCGGCGTCGTGGCGGAGCGTTTCTGCGCTGCATAATAAATGCCGCCATTCCATTGGGGCGTGAGCGCCGCGGCCAATTGCTTGCCGCCGAACAGCTCCGAAACAATCTCGACGTCGAACTCGCCCATCACGCCCACGTCGTAGGGCAGATAGTTCGCCTCGATGAGTGGGTGAATGTCCGGCAGGCGCAGCACGGGAACCGCCGTGTGCGCCATGTAAGCCGCCGGATGCATGATCTCCATCGTCGATGACGGCGGATGGTCGAGCACGCCGCCGAATGCCGCGTCTTTGCCCTTCTTAATCAGGATCGCGTCCTCGAATCCCAGGCCCTGATCGTAGGGGAAGAGCAGCGACTTCTGCAGCAGCAGCGGGGCGCGCGCCATGATGGGCGAGCCACTGGTATCGGCGACGGTGTCCTTCATCTTGTCCATCATTCCGGGCACATCGGCGAGCGTGCGTCCGGTCTTCCGCAACTCCCAGTCCAGATACACCGCCATCGCCTGGCCCTCCGTCACGGCATCGCGTGCAGTGTCTCCCTCATCGGTCTGGATGTGTGCGTTGTCTTCCGCGACGTTCTTCGCGATGTCGTCCGAGCCGACCTCGCTCCACTTCGTCAGTCCAACCTTCTGATCTTGGAGCGCATGGGTAAGCTCGTGCGCCAGCACCGGCTGCTGATCGTCGGGGTCTACCCAGTCCAGCAGGTTCACGGTTTTCGTTTTGTTGTCATAGAAGCCGGCGACCTGTTCGGTCAGCAGCGAGATCATGAATGGTCCAAGCTGAAAATCGGGATCGAGCAGCCCAAACTTCTTCAGCACCACCTCGCTGCGCTCCAGCCGCTTGGTGCTCTTGTCCTCGTTGAACTTCTCGCGCAAATACTTGTTCACTTCATCGCGCGTCAACAGCTTTTTCTTGATGCCGCTCTTGATCGGCAGGTCTGTGTCTTTGCTGACGAAGGCCAGGATGTCGTCGACGGATTTGAAAAGCTCCTTCGCCTGATCTTTGGTAAGCGGCTTGTGCTCTTTCGCGGCGTCGGTGCTGCCGGGCGGCGTTGTTTCCTTGCCGTCGGGTCCGATCGTGATGGTCTGCGGCCCCTGCGGACTGGTCTGCACGGGTGGCTGATACGTGCCGGATGGGGGCACTCCGCTGGGCGGCGGTTGCCGGCTTCCGGCGGAAGGGGCAGTCTGCGCCCCGGCGCTCGCAGCCTGCAATGACCCGCCTATAACCGCTCCGATCATCAGCGCGTGCAGCACCCATTTTCTTCTGCCTGCACTCCGCCTGATTTCTGCTCCTTCAGCCCTCACCCATCCCCCATTCATTGCGCCACTATAATCACCAGTGTACGCAGTTTTCGCGAGTCACTGCGCCGTTTCGCGACTAGCCGCTGCGCGATGTTCATTGGATGTCGACCCCCGCCCATCCCGCCGCTTCCGCTTATCAAGCCCCTGAACCTGGTTCCGACCTCAGAGCCATCCTGACGGGCGCTGCCGTTGCCCCGCTCGACAACATAGGCTGGCTGCGGATCACCGGTTCTGACGCGACACGCTGGCTCAACGGCATGGTCACCAATGCCGTTCAGGCGCTTGCGCCCGGCGAGGGCTGCTATAACTTCCTGCTCAACGCGCAGGGGCGCATCCTCGGCGACTGCACGATTTATCGTGATCCTGCGAGCGAGCCGCCGGCGTTTTTGCTTGAGACGGACGCTTCGCAGGTCAAGGCCATTCAGGCGCACCTCGACAAGTTCATCATCATGGACGATGTGGAACTGGACGACGTCAGCAAGCAGCATGCGGGAATCCTGATCGCCGGGCCGCTCGCGTTGCAGACGGTACAGCAAATCGGCGGCACACGGTGCTCCACGCCTGCTCCTGCCGCGCAGCCGATTTGCTGGACCGCAGTCACCCTTAAGGGGACGACCTATCGCGGCTCACCGGTCTGGCTGATCCTCGGGCATAGTCCGCTCGTCCCGGGTTTTGAGATCTGGGGCGTGTCCGAGGTCATCGCGCAGATATCCGACGAACTGACGTCCGTTCCAAGAGCGTCTTCGGTCGCGCTCGAAGCGTTGCGCATCCTCTCTGGGATTCCGCGCTACGGCGTCGACATCCGCAACACGGAGAAGACACACGATCTGCCGCAGGAGACCGCGCAGGACCGCGCGCTGCACTTCGCCAAGGGCTGCTACCTTGGCCAGGAGATCGTGGAGCGGATCCGCTCGCGCGGCAGCGTACATCGTACATTTACCGGCTTCGTTCTAAATGGCGAACTGCCGCTTCCAGGCACCTAACTCACCACGGAGTCCGCGCCGCGGCCTGTCGGGGAGCTCACGTCGATCGCAACAATCCCGCGCGCCACTCTCGATTCCGGCGCGCAATCGGATGCCCCGCCGTTCCAGATCGCGCTCGGCTATATCCGCCGCGAGGCGCTGGAGCGCAACCTGCCTCTCAGCTATCCCGGCGGAATAGCGGTCCCTTCATCGCTTCCGTTCAAGCTGCCCTGACTGTCCGCATCCTCTCGCTGCACGCAGCATCTCTAACTCTGTAGACTGGACTGAGCCATGGCTGAACAGAACAAACCTTTTGTCGTCACCGATCGCCGTAAATTCACTCTGGACGGCACCCCGCGGCCCGACGCAGACCGGGGACCGGAATCTGAAGAGGCCGTCGAATCCGTGCCTGAATCCACTCCAGCCTCGAAGCCTCCCATCGAATTCCCCTCGACCGCCGCGCCCGAGGCACAAACGCAAGCAGCGGCTGCGAGTGAGCCGGCAGAGAGCGCCGGAGCGGAACCCGCCGACATGCCTCCGCCTCCGACCGCGGCGGAGATGGACCAGGTAAACGCCGCCTATCAGCAGACCTCCGAGCGGCTGGAGACCGCGGTGCGCGCAACGAATCCCGGCATGGAGCGGCCGCCGGAGATGAACTTCAGTCAGGTCGTGCAGTCCGTCTATATGACGACGATCCTGCAACTCGGCGGCGGTACGGAACCCGGTCAAGCGCCGCGCGTGGACCTGATGGGCGCTCGGCAATCGATCGACATGCTTGCCGTCCTCGCCGAGAAGACCAAAGGCAACCTCACGGCCGAGGAACAGCGGCTGCTCGACTCCGCGCTGTTCGAGGTGCGCATGGCATTCCTTGAAGTGACCCAGGCGCTGGCGCGTTCGGCCGCGGCGCGCACTCCCGGAGGAACGCCAGGAGCAGCAGGAGCCCCTGGAGTTCCGGGGCGGCCCACGATCGTCCGTTAGCGCCCATGCAGGCGACTCTCACCTTTCTCGGCACCGGTACATCCATGGGCATCCCGACGCTGGGCTGCGAGTGTGAGGTATGCTGTTCGGCGACTCCCGCTGCGCCCGGCGCTCAGCCCTCTTCCCCGCATAACCGGCGCACGCGCCCCTCGGTGCTCATTTCGTGGGACGCGCACAATATCGCGATCGACACCGGGCCGGACTTCCATGCGCAGGCGATCCGTGAGGGCATTCGCCGGCTCGACGCAGTGTTCTATACGCACGGCCACGCAGACCATGTTCTCGGCATGGACGATCTGCGGCCGCTGAGCTTTCACAACCAGCCGGCACTTCCGCTCTATGCGGACGATGCGACGGCCAGCACTCTGGAGCGGGTGTTCGACTATACCTTCCGCAACGAGCGCCGCTATCCGACGAGCGCGCGCGTTGCGCTGCATCGTGTGTCTTCCGCGCCGGGGGCTCACGTGGAGATATTCGGTGCAGATTTCGAGCGCGTGCCGGTCACGCATGGGAAGGACACCATCACCGCGTGGCGCTTCGGTTCCGCGGCGTATCTTACGGACCTGAACGATATTCCAGCGGAGTCTTTGCCATTGTTGCGCGATCTGGATGTTCTGATTCTGGACGCTCTGCGCAGGCAACCGCATCCGACACACTCCACGCTTGAGAACTCGATCGGGTTGGTTGAGAAGATCAAGCCGCGCCGCGCCTTCTTTACCCATATGTCTCACGACCTGGACCATGACGCGACCAATGCAATCTTGCCTCCGCATATCCGGCTGGCATACGACGGGCTGAAGCTGAACTTCGATATCGCACCTCGGCAACAGGGACTGGGGACTCGAGACTAGCGACTCTTGGACATCTATACCCATCTCGATTCCCTCGCCGTCCCCAGCGGCCCTGTGGTGGCGACTATCGGCAACTTCGATGGAGTGCATCGCGGACACCAGGGTGTGATTGCAGAGGTGATCGCACGCGCGCGAGCACTGAATGGAACGTCGCTTGCGATCACGTTCGATCCGCATCCGGCGCGGGTGCTGCGGCCGGAGCATCCTCTGCCGCTGATCACGCCGCTCCCGCGCAAGCTGGAATTGCTCGCGGCGACCGGACTCGATGCGACGCTGGTGCTGCCGTTCGACGATGCGCTGCGGCGGACCTCAGCGCGCGTCTTCGCGGAGCAGGTCCTTGTCCGCGCATGCCGCGTTACAGAGATCCACGAGGGCGAAAGCTTTCGCTTCGGCTATCAGGCCGCGGCGGAGGTGCATTCGCTTGAGTCCCTGGGCAAAGAGCTTGGTTTCACTACAGTGGTCTACGCTCCTTTCCTGTTGCGCGGCGCGGCGGTTTCGTCGAGCCGCATCCGCGAGCTGATTGCAGAGGGCCAGGTGAGCGCCTCGCGGGCACTGCTGGGCCGTCCGTTTTCGATCGACTCGGCACCTGCGGCGGGCCGCGGTTACGGTTCGCGCTACACGGTGCCGACGATCAACCTTGCGCCCTATCCTGAACTGCTGCCGGCCAACGGCGTCTATGTGACGACGCTCAGGATCGGGACAGGCACATCGGCAGAGACATTCGAGGGGGTGACGAATGTCGGGAACCGGCCGACGTTCGGGGCGGATTCGTTCGCGGTGGAATCGCACCTGCTGGACTTCCGGCCGATTGCGCTCGACGAGGCGACTCCGCTGCGGCTAACGTTTCTGCGGCGGCTGCGGGAGGAGCGGCGCTTCGGGTCTGCAGAAGCGCTGCGGGAGCAGATCGCGCGGGACGTGACGCGGGCGCGCCGCTACTTCAGGCTAGGAGATCTGATTTGCTGATGCCCCGCCTCGCGGAATTTTTTTGGGGGTATTTTGGGCGCAAACTACATCGATTCAATACCTTGCGCGACGCTACCTCCGGTAAAATATAGATTCTAAATAATTTATGCACAAAATTCCTGAAATGTATGACTTAGGAGGAAAATCGGTCCGGAGCCAGGCCAACCAATGCCGCGCTTCCAGCTTTGCTTCCTGATTCGATTTTACCGTGGCTGTCAAGAGCGCTGCGCGGAAAGGGAGGGCCGGGTGCGCCTCAGTGACGCCCGACCAAAGCCGAGGCATCGGGGTTTGTTCGGGGTCCTTTCTGGACATCATTCACGGTTGGAGACGCGCCAAAAGGGCGGCATAGCGAGGGTCGTGGCGGACAGAGTCGACGAGCGGGTCGACCCGCAGCAGGGACATGTTGTAGCAATGCTGGTCGATTGCGCGGTTGAACGAGCTGAAGGCAGGCCCGAGATCTTTGGTGCGAAGGTCATCGAGCGCGATCTGGTAGCGAGTGCATGGATCGGGCGCCAATGAGAGCAGCGCCTGGGAGCGCGCGCGCCAATAGGGTTCCCATCCGTGTTGTTGGTACAGGCGCAGAAGAGCGGCGGTATCGAGGTTTCGCCGGTCAGCGTGGAGCGCGGCCAGATCGTGCTGCACTGCCTGATCGCGGTCGCCTTTTTGCTCGTAGATGAGGCTCAGGTAGTTGTCGATCGAGCCGGGACTATGTTCCATCTCGGCGGCGCGCTGCAACTGCGAAAGCGCGGCATCATACTGGCGGTCAAGATAGAGAGTGGCGCCGAGCCGGCGGTTCATAAAGAAGGACAGCGGGTCAAGCTGAAGCGCGCGGCGCATGTGCGTGACGGCATCCTGCGGACGTCCGACGGCGTCGAGAAAGACGGCGTACTTGAACTCAGCAATTGAGTCGTTGGGATTGAGGGCGATGCCGCGGGTGAGGTTCTGCTCGGCCGCGGTCCAGTCCCATGAGTAGATGGTCTGAATGCTGCCGAGCTCGGTGTAGGCATCGCCATTCTGGGGATCAAGCTGGATGGCGTGCTGGGCTGCGGCGAGAGCTTTCGGCATCAACTTTTCAGGCGCGCCCAGGCCGAAGGTGGCCTCGGCATCGAGCGCATCGGCGTAGCCGGCGTACGCGGATGCGTAGTTGGGGTCGATGGCGATGGCCTGCTGGAAGCATTCGAGGCTGTGCGGGATGTCCTGCTTGTTGAAGAAGTAGCGTCCGCGCAGATAGGCGTCGTGCGCGGCGGGATTGACGGCCGGGCGGGGCGGCGGCGGCGCGAGGACGAG
>Ga0134125_10001169_pt1 | contig 32667 bp, 26 predicted proteins | sample KB31751_FD_96464 | JGI IMG/M metagenome (GOLD analysis project Ga0134125, IMG submission 96464) | Terrestrial soil microbial communities with excess Nitrogen fertilizer from Kellogg Biological Station, Michigan, USA - KB3-175-1 | ecosystem: Environmental > Terrestrial > Soil > Unclassified ...
AAGCGCCTGGGCTTTCCCCCGGTCGCGCACCAGCGCGCGGACGTTCTCGCCCTGAGTCGCGAGGCGGCGGGCCAGTTTTCCGCCGGTGAAGCCGGTTGCGCCGGTGACGAGGATGGTGCGTGGCATGAGGGGACTCGTGACCTGTCGATAGCCAAGCCGGAGCAGAGATCGTGCCTTGCCGCGTCAGGGGCTTCCCTGTGGCGCACTTGCAGAGAGCGTGTCGCGGCGCAGAGACTCGTGGCGCAAAGGTTGGCGGCTCAAAGCCTCGTGCCCCAAAGCCTCGTGCCCCAAAGCCTCGTGGCGCCAATGGCGGCCGCCCCATGACCCTTTCGCGGGGCTCGAGCCGGGCTTTGCGCCTCCTTCTTTCGCTCGGGCTGCTCGCGCTTGTGCTGTGGCTGGCGCACTCGCGCTCGGTGGTCGGCGTGCTGCGACAGATCGAGAGCCGATGGCCCGCGGTTGTCATCTTGCTCGGCATCGCCGAATGCTTTGCTGCTCACCTGTCGTTGGCAGATTCTACCTGCGGCGCGCGGCGTGCCTGTCGGCTTCCCACGACTCTTCGCCGTGCAGCTTGCCGCCAATTTCTTCGGGGCCATTCTCGCCAGATCGATGGGGCGTCGACGCCGTGCGCATCGCCGCGCTCTTTCGTGTGGGGAACCCGATCGCGCTCGTGGTGGCCGCAACCCTGGTCGCTCTTGCACTGGCCTGCGGTGTCGTCGAAACCAATACGCTAGCCGACGACGGCAAAATTCGACGTTAGACCGGATGTGTTGAATAACGCAGAAATCGCAAGTTATTTCTGCAAATGTCCCTGTTTTACGCAGATTTGAAGATTCCGTGGGGCGAGAGATCATGCTCTAATGTTTCCATCTTGATGCGCTCGATGCGCCGGAACGGAGGTCGAGCACCCATGTTGGCCAGAAAAGAGGAGCTCGAGATGGATGATGGTGTCGCGCGGCTCGAATCGCGAGTGGCGAGGATCGAGTCCGACGCAAATCACATGCAGAAGAGTCTCGCTAATATAGAGACTGATCTGCGCGACCTGCGCAAATCGATGGATCAGAAGCTCGAAGCGATGGACGCTAAATTCGAGCAGAAGTCAGGGGGTATGGAGGTGAGGTTCGAGCAGAAATTCGGGGGTATGGAGGCGAAATTCGAGCAGAAATTCGGGGGTATGGAGGCGAAATTCGAGCAGAGGTTCGGGGGTATGGAGGCGAAATTCGAGCAGAGGCTCGGGGGTATGGACGCGAAATTCGAACACAAACTCGGGACGCTCGAGACCAGGCTGGATGCGAGACTCAGTGACCTGGAGAAGAAGGAGTCCAGGCGCTTTTATGCGCTGTTTTCGGCACTGGTGATCCTGGGGGCCGCCATTCTTGGTGCGATCCTCTCCGGCCCGCGACCACACTGACTTGCCAGGCTCCTGGGCCGGTGGCACGGCCGTTGACATGGCTGGGTCCGAAGGAAGGTAACGGCGGAAGGTTACGCTGCGTGACAGGCTGTGGCGGCGAGATATCAGGTGGGAGCGTGCCGGCCGTGGCCGTTCGCCAGGAGGCGCAGGGGTGCGAAGGTTGCGGACGCATCAAGTGCGGACGATAGACGCTGCACGCATTCATCGGCCATCGACCGGAAGAGGGCCGGCGACATCTCGCCGAGATGCGCGGCGTAGTGGCCGAGAGCCCCCAGGAGGTAAAGCGGCAGATCCTCGATCTGACATCCGAGCGCAGCCCGGTGCAGCTGCAGCTCGCGGCTCAATGCCTTGGGCGAGAGGCCGAACGACCCGGCTGTTCGGATCAGATCGAAGAGCGGGAAGCCCCGTGTCTCAGATCCGCGCCAGTCCACGAGCGTGAATGCGGTGGACCCGACGCCGTGGAGCACGTTGCCTTTCCAAAGGTCGCCGTGCATTGGCGTGGCTCGCGGAGCGAAGTGGCCCGAGCGCAGACGGCTTTGCCCCATGTGGAGCAGCGCCGCGGTCGGGCTGTCCGGCGCTACGCGCTCACCGAGAGCGTCCAGCGAAGCGCAGTACTGGGACTCCTCGCATGTGCCGCTGCGTCTCTGCGCGACCTGAAGGAGCCACTCGAGCAGATGGCGCTTCACCCAGATCCGGTGGACCCATTGCATTCCGCGGCGCGTAGACAGCGGCTTGCGGTAGGGCATGACCGCATAGCTGCAGGACTCTAGGTGACCGGAGTCGAGCGGCTCGAGGATCGGCGCACCGAGATCGCCGAGTTGGGACCGCATCTGCTGGGCCTTGCGACACTCTTCCGCGACGACCTCCGGAAATTGCGGCGGCGAGATCATTGCCACGAGGCCTTGCCTGCCCTTGCTCAGGTACACTAGCTTGGTGTCAGGGAGGTCAGCCATGTCGTGGCTGTGTCGCCTCAGCGAGACAGGCGAGCCCCGCAGTCCCTTGGACATCAGCCGCTCACCGACGAAGTTTGAGATGTAATTGGCGTCGGTGATCGTACCCACGCCGCAAGAATGGCCCATCCGTAATAATTCTGCAATAATCCTGTAATGTCCGCGGTCGCGATGGGCGAGTTCCCACCCTACAAACCCCCGGTTCCCCGCTTCGACGACGGCATCTTTGTTTCCGTCGATTCCAGGCATCATGACGGTGCGGACGACGAGGGTCAGCTCAATACGTTAAATACCGTTGCGCGGCAGCAGGGCTGGCGCAACGGCGTATCGGCGGCCTACGACAGAGAGCTGCTGCACTATGTCGATAATCCCGACCGGCTGATCTTTCTGTCGCTGCTGCCGCTGAATCCAGGCGATGCGATCCTCGAGATCGGTCCGGGCCTGGGGCAGATCTCCATCCCGCTCTCCCGCCGGGTCGCAACCGTCGATGCGCTCGAGGTCGTGCGTGGGCAGGCGCAATTCTGCGCGGAGCGCAGCCGCCAGGAGGACGCGAGGAATATCCGGATCACCGCCGGCGGCGACAACTGCGAGCTGCCGTACGCAGACGCGTCATTCAACGGCGTCATTCTGAACCTGGTGTTGGAATGGTGCGGCTGGCGCGCCGGCGGGTCGCACGACGACATGCACCGCAAGCTCCTGGCGGAAGTCTCGCGGGTGCTGAAGCCGGGCGGCTTCTTTTATCTCGCCACCAAGAACCGGTTCAGCCTGCGGCTGCTGACGGGCGGCCGCGACGAGCACATGTTCCAGATGCGCTTCGGCAGCGCACTGCCGCGCTGGCTCAGCCGCATGATGCTTCGCGGGCGGCGCGCTTCGGGTCATCTGCATTCCTACCGCGAGCTGCGCGGGCTGCTGCGCAGCAAGGGCTTCGACCGCATCGACTCGTATTGGGCTACTCCCGAGATGCGCTGGCCCACGCACATGTTGCAGTTCGAAGCCGACGACTTTGCGCGCGAGCGCCGCAAGGTCTCGCAAGGGGAGAACCCCCGTACGAGCGCCATCGCTGCCGTCCTGCCGGCATTCATGATCAAGCACGTGGCGCCGGGGCTCGCCTTCCTCGCCCGGAAGAGAGCCGCTACCATCCGCTGAGTGGCGGACCTCGCCCGCGGGGAATTCACCCTTGTCCAGCCTGATTCACCGGCTCTTCGAAGAGCGGGCCGCATCGAGCGCGTGCGCGGTGGCTTTGATCCATGGAGGAGAGTCGCTCACCTACGCCGAGCTGAATGCCAGAGCGAACCGGCTCGCTCGGCACTTGCGCGCGCATGGAGTGGGTCCCGATCGCCTAGTGGCGATCTACCTCGAGCGCGGCGCTGCCATGGTCGTGGGGCTGCTGGCGATCCTCAAGGCGGGCGGGGCCTATGTTCCTCTCGATCCCATGTATCCCACCGAGCGGCTCGCGCACATGCTCGAGGATGCCGTTCCCTGCGTGGTCCTCACGCAGGAGAAGCTGCGTGCGCAGCTACCGCCGACAAATGCCGCAGTGATTGCAGTGGACTCACATTCAGATGCCATTGCATCACAGGATGCGGCAGACCTCGGTGCCGAGGACCCGGATCTGACTCCGCAGCACCTGGCCTACGTGATTTACACCTCGGGGTCGACCGGGCGTCCCAAGGGAGTGATGATCGAACACGCCGCGGTGGTGAATTTTCTGGGCTCGATGCGCAAGCAGCCCGGTCTGGAGGCGGCCGACAGACTGTTGGCGGTGACGACCGTCGCGTTCGATATCGCAGCGCTCGAGATCTACCTGCCGCTCGTCACCGGCGCGACGGTCGTGCTGGCAGACGCGCGGGACGCATCCGATGCCGACTCGCTTATGAGCCTGCTCGAGATGCACGACGTCACCATCATGCAGGCGACGCCGGCGACCTGGAAGCTGTTGCTGCACGGCGGTTGGAAAGGACGCAAGAGCCTCAAGGTCCTCTGCGGCGGAGAAGCGCTCGGCACGGATCTGGCGGCGAAGCTGCTCGAGAGAGCGGCATCGGTCTGGAACATGTATGGCCCGACCGAGACGACGATCTGGTCGTGCGCCCGTCGGATCGCCACGGTGGACCGTGCTCAACACACCGAGCCTGTCGGTGGGCCCATCGACGAAACGCGGGTTCACATTCTCGACGAGTATCTTCGGCCGGTGCCCCCCGGCGAGCCCGGTGAGATTTACATCGGCGGGACCGGGGTCGCGCGCGGCTATCTCAATCGCGCGGAGCTGACCGCCGAGCGCTTTGTCCCGGACCCGTTCGCAGCCGAGCCGCGGGCGCGCATGTACAGAACCGGCGACCTCGGCCGCATGCGACGGGATGGAGCGATCGACTTCCTGGGGCGCGCCGACCATCAGGTGAAGATCCGCGGATACCGTATCGAGCTGGGTGAGATCGAGGCGCAGTTGGCCCGTCATGCCGATGTCAGGGAAGCGGCCGTGGTGGCGCGGGAGGACGAGCAGGGCGAGAAGCGGCTGGTCGCCTACCTCGTGCCGCGCAAGCCGTCCGCTCCGCCCACCGTGGAGCGGATTCGCGAGCTCCTTGGCGGGGTGCTCCCCGAGTACATGGTTCCGAGCGCATACGTGGCGCTCGAGCGCTTTCCGCTCACGCCCAACGGTAAGTTGGACCGGCGCGCACTGCCGGCTCCCGATGCCGCATCGCAGCTGCGCCGCAGTTACGAGGCGCCCCGGGGAAGCGTCGAGGAGGCCCTCGCCGGCATCTGGCAGGCGCTGCTGCGCGTCGGGCGTGTCGGGCGGGACGACAATTTCTTCGAGCTCGGCGGCTATTCCATGCTCGCCCTGGACCTGCGCACCCGGATCGAGAGCGAGCTCGGTGTCGCGGTCTCATTGAGTGCGCTCATCGAGGCGCCCACGGTCGCGCTTCTGGCGCAGCTCGTCGCGGGGGGCGCGCAACGGGACTCCATGGTGCTCATCAGGGAGGGCGAGGGCGGCCCGCCGGTGTTCCTGGTGCACGACGGCGACGGCGAGACTCTCCTCTATCGCAACCTCGCATTGCGGCTGAGCCGGCGGCACGCGGTGTACGGGTTGAATCCCCGCGCGTTGTCCGGTGTCCCCATGGCGCACACGCGCATCGGGGATATGGCCGCCTACCACATCGGAAAGATCAAATCGGTGCAGCCGCACGGGCCTTATCTGCTGGGCGGCATGTGCGCGGGCGGAGTGATCGCCTATGAGATGGCGCTGCAGCTGCAGGCGCAGAACGAGCGCGCCGGCCTGGTCGCCCTGCTGGATGCAGCCGCCCCGGGGGCGGCACTCAAGCCGTGGCGCCTGGCGAAGGAGCGCCTCGACAGAATAGCTGGCGAGCTCAGGCGTGCGCGCAAGGCAGCGGCGATGCGCCGCGCCGTGCTGCTTGCGGGGAGCCTTAGCCGCAAGCTGCGGAACTTCACCGCCTACCATGTTGGAAAAGCGTTCCGCGAAGCGCGCGACGGCGCGCGCTTGCGCGTCCTGCGAGCCTCACTCGACCGTGGGCGCAGGCCCCCGCGGCTCATCGGCCGGCTGTCGGCGACGATCACCTACCTCTGGGCCGAGCGCGAGTATCGGCCCGACGGGCGATTGGAGGCGGGCGAGCTCGTGGTCTTCAGGGCGACACGCGGTGAAGGGATCGACGCGCCCTTCATCGATTTCTACGAGGATCCCCTGCTTGGGTGGAGCGACCGCGGCCGGCATGGCGCCCGGGCGGTGGATGTACCGGGCGGGCACACGAGCATGCTGCAGGAGCCGCACGTCGCCATCCTCGCCGCGCGGATGCAGGAGGCGATCGACGCATGTCTGGCGGCGGGACAGCGCGAGGCGGAGTCAGGCGCTGCGCGCGCGGTGGGTTGACCGCAATACGCTGCCGCGGATGAAATCGCGGTAGTAATGCGGGACGGAATCGTGGCGCTGCCGCAGGGCGAGGCGTTTCAGCCATCCGCAGGGGTAGGTTGCGAGCACGGCCAGGTCTATCGCCATGGCGTGCGCGATTCCGAACGCCTTGATGAAATAACGGCGGCGGGAATCGAACCAGTAGGCGGGCAGGCGCCTGGGCGCAGTGTTGCGTTCGGTCACTCCGGTGCTCTGGCCGCCGACGTGCATCACCCGGCTCTGCGGGACGTACCATGTTGGAAAGCCCGCGCGCCGGGCGCGCAGGCAGAAATCCGTCTCCTCGAAATAGAGGAAGTAACCTTCGTCGAGTCCGCCGATGGCCTTCAGCACCGCCGCCCGGACCATCATCGAGGCGCCGCAGATCCAATCGACCGGCTGCGGCTCGAGCTGACTCATCTGCCGGGCAACCGCCCAGCGATCGAGCAGGCGCATGACGGGGCCCAGTCCGAGCGCCTGCGAGAGCTCGCTCACGAGCGACGGGAAACGAAAGGCGATCGGCCAGTCGCTGCCGTCCTCGTTCTCGAAGCTGCTGCCGGCGATGCCGATCCGCGGCTGGCTCTCGAGGAAGCGCACCAGAGTTGCGATGGCGCCGGTGCGTACCTGTGTATCCGGATTGAGGAGGTACACATAATCCGCGCCGCCACTCTGGAGCGCGTGCCGGATTCCCAGGTTGTTGCCGTAGGCGAAGCCGCCGTTGCGCGGCGCCAACACCGTCGCGACCCAGGAGCTCCAGCCGTTCTCCGCCACCGCATGTGTGATGCGTGGAAAGTCCCCGGAGGCGTTGTCGACGACGACGGCCCGGATGCTGAGCCCGCCGGCGGCGCGCTCGGCCTGCACCGATCGCAAGCTTTCGATCGCGAGCGCGGCGGACTTGTAGCTCACGATGATGACGGCGACGCTCACGTCAGGCATGTGCGGCAGGCCAACATGGTTGCGCGGCGATTGTCAATCCGGATGTCCAAAAGTGTGCTGGAAAGCAGGTTTTTACGAGGCGGCGGCATCCGCGCGACAGGCCGTGAATCACCGCGGGATGGAGGCCGCTTTACGGAAACTGCTTGCTGCTATAGTACTTCGATGGATCTAGGCTGCCTTACCGGCGTCTGAATCAAAATCTAATCACTGCCTTGAGTAGCTCGCAAGCCGCATCGCGGGGCCCGGTTGCCCTGATCATTGCGACGACGCCGTGGCCGCTGTCGAGCCGCCTGGCAGTGCGCATGGTCGCCCATGGGTGCGAGGTGGCCGCCCTGTGCCCGCGGGGGCACGTCCTCGGCAACGTCGCCGGCGTCGGGCCCCTGTACCTCTACCGGTCGCGCAACTCCGTGGCCACCCTGGAACGCGCTCTGGCCACGGCTGCTCCTGACATCGTCATCCCGTGCGACGATCGTGCGGTCTGGCAGCTGCACGACCTGCACGCCCACCGTCCGGAGCTCAGAGGTCTCATCGAGACCTCCCTGGGCCGGGCGACGGCCTTTCCGATCGTGCGCAGCCGCAGCCGGTTCATGGAGATTGCGCGCGAGGCCGGAGTTCGCGTGCCGGAAAGCCAGGCGCTCGAATCGCCGGCGGATGTCAGCGCGTGGTTTCGCGCCTATCCGGGAACCGCCGTGGTGAAGGTCGATGGCACCTGGGGAGGCAGCGGGGTGCAGATCGTTCACGCGGAGGAGCAGGCCCGCCTCGCCCTGGAGAGATTCAGCACGCCGCAGCGGCGCGGGTCCTCCTGGAAGCGGTGGCTTATCAATCAGGACCCGCTCGCCTTCTGGGAAGGATGGAGCGGACCCAACCGGCACTTCTCGATCCAGCGATTCATCCCCGGCCGGCCTGCGAACTGCATGCTTGCCGCCTGGCAGGGGCGCCTTCTCGGGATGGTCAGCGTCGAGGTGCTGTGCACGCAGGGCAAGACGGGGGCGAGCACCATCGTGCGGCTGATCCGCAGCGAGGCGATGGTCCGGGACGCGGAACGGCTGACTGCGACGCTCGGCCTGTCCGGCTTCCATGGCCTCGACTACATCGTCGAGGAGGGGACCGGTACTCCGTTCCTCATCGAGCTCAACGCGCGCTGCACGCAGCTCGGGCATCTCATCCTGCGCGATCAGGGAGATCTGGCCGGGCTGCTCTGCGCGCAGCTCGGGGCGCGGCCGCGGGCCGCGGTGCAATCGGAGCTGCCGATCGACCGGGACACCATCGCGTTCTTTCCACAAGCCCTGGCCTGGAATCCCGACAGCCCCTTCATGCAGCAGTCCTACCACGACATCCCGTGGACCCAGCCGGCTCTGGTCCGCGAGCTGCTGCGCGACCCGTGGGCGGAACGACAGTGGCTCGCGCGGGTTTATCACTGGCTGCGCGGCAAGGAGCGTAGCCCCGTACCGAACGTCGTAAACTTCCTGCGCCTCGCGGCCAAGAGCGGCTTTGCTTCGAGCCCCGTGGGCGAATTGCCGGACAAGGGTTGATGTGATGCACGACAGCGAGTTACCGGTAGCCGTGATAGGCGCAGGCCCGTACGGCCTGTCCATTGCGGCGCATCTGCGCGCGCTCGGGGTTCCGTTCCGGATCTTCGGCGACCCCATGGAGAGTTGGCGCGACAGCATGCCGCGCGGAATGCTGCTCAAATCGGAGGGCTTCGCTTCCGACCTGTACGACCCCGCGCGTCAGTGCACGCTGGAGCAATATTGCCGCGAGCAGTCGCTGTCGTACGCGGCCGTAGGCGACCCGGTGCCGATCGAGCGCTTCATCGCCTACGGTCAGGAGTTCCAGCGGCGCTGCGTGCCGGAGCTCGAGCCGCACAAGGTGCGGACACTTCGCAAGGACGCGCGCGGCTTCTCATTGAGCACGGATTCGGGTGAGACGCTGGTCGCCGAGCGTGTCGTCGTCGCCACCGGGATCGCGCATTTCGGCTACATCCCACCCGTGCTCGCAGCGTGCTCGCCGCAGCTCGTCTCGCACAGCTCGGCCCACAAGGATCTCACCGCTTTTCGCGGGCGGCGGGTTGCGGTGATCGGCGCAGGCTCTTCCGCGATCGACATCGCGGCTCTCCTGCACGAAGCGGGCGCCGGCGTGCAAGTGGTGGCGCGCCGCCGCGCGATCGCCTTCCACGAGCCGACGGTCGAGCCGCGACCCTTGCTGCAGCGCGTCCTCGCCCCACGCTCGGGTCTCGGAGTCGGCTGGCGCTCGCGTTTGTGCACCGATGCGCCACTCGTCTTCCACGCGATGCCTGAGTCCCTCCGACTGCGCGTCGTGAGGCGGCACTTGGGACCGGCGCCCGGGTGGTTCATGAAGGATCGCGTCGTCGGGCGCTTTCCCCTGCACCTGGGCTTCGACATCCGGCGCATCGAGGAGAGGGGCGCCGGCGCCGCTTTGCATATCGAATCGCCCGAGCGCGAGGCGCGCACCGTCGAGGCGGACCATGTGATCGCGGCGACCGGGTACAGGCCCAAGGTCAGCCGGCTGCCATTCCTGACCGAGCCGCTCCACGAGGAGATCGCGACCGCCGATGGGGCACCGGCCCTCGACCGGAATTTCGCGTGCTCGATCCCTGGCCTGTACTTCGTCGGGCTCGCGTCCGCCAACAGCTTCGGCCCGCTGGCGCGATTTGCATACGGTGCCGGATTCACCGCCCGCAGGCTGACGAAGCACCTCGCGGCGTCTCTGCGCTCAGCGCGCCGGCACCCGCGAGCCCATGCCTCGAATGCAGCGCCTGGCGTTGCCGCTCAGGTTGATCGCTCGTGATCGCGTTTGGATCGCACCCAGTCGATCTGGCGTGCCACGAGGAACCTGGCGTATAGAGGGATCTTGGCGAGCGCATAAACGGGCGCGAACGCCAGGCTCTTCGCGGAGATGACGTCGCGCGCGAAGCGCATCCAGCCGATGAGCACGCAACAGCCGAGCAGAGTCAGCTCGGCGCTGGCCGTCAGCAATGGTCCGACCGGGCCCTCCAGCGCGTAAACCAAGGCAGCTGCGACCCAAACTGCGCTCGCGAGCAGCACGAGAAGCGCGATCGGCGGCACGGAGAGATCGAGACCGAGGGCCAGGAGGGGCAGGCTCCTCCTGACCAGCGACTGCACGATCATCGGCGGCGCGTCCTGCAGCAGGACGCCGAGATAGCCATGTTCCCAGCGCGTCCGCTGGCTCTTCATGCCTTCCGCAGAGGAGGGGAAATCGCTCGTCACCAGCGCCTGCGGACAGAAGATTGCGGGCGAGCCGTCGCGCGCAAGCTCGAGACCGAGCTTGAGATCCTCCACGATGTGACCGCTCGCGAGGTCCGCCCGCGCGATACACCGCCATGGGAAGGCCATCCCCGTGCCCATGAGCTGGCAGGGCAGGCCCAACCGTCCCAGGCCGGTGGGCCGGACCCGGTTCTTCAGTATCCAAGCAAATTCCGCGATGCGGCCCGTCAAGCCGGCTTCCGCCGGCGCATGCATGAGATAGAGCGCTTGCACCGGCCGTTGCGTGGCGGCGCAGGTGCGCGCCAGCAGGTCTATGCAGCTCTCCCCGACACGACAGTCCGCATCGACGATCAGGACAACGTCGGGCGGGTCGTCCGACAGGTGCCGGATCCCAAAATCGAGTGCGTACCCCTTCCCGCGTCTCGAGGTGTCGTTGCGCGCGATGACTCGAGCGCCAGCAGCGCCGGCCACGGCGGCAGTCTCATCGGAGCAGTTGTCTGCGACGACGAGCAGGCGATCGCTCGCCAGCAGTTGCGGCAGGATTGCCCGCACCGTCCCGCCGATCAGTGCAGCCTCATCGTGCGCAGGCACCACTACGGCGAGGCGGGGACGCGTGGCGCCGGACATGGGCTGCCGCTCGCGCGACGGAACGCTGGCGATCACCTCGAGCGCCAGTGTCAGGATCGGGACCAGCAGAACGAGTGCGGCGGCTGCGACCGCGATCTCAATCCATGACATCGTGGGTCCTTTCCGCCGCCGCCGGTGCAACGGCCCGGGCCGTCCCCGCGGCCTCGCGGCCGCCGCGGCTGGATTCCAGAAACAGAGCCGCAAGCTTCGCCGCTTCGACGTCGATGGCATGGTGCGAGAGCACGCGTGCGTAGGCAGCGTCACCCATCGCCTGCAGCTCGCGCGGCGGCCTGGCCAGGCAATCCTGCATCGCCTCGGCGAGCGACTCGATCGAGCCCGCGGGGAACAGCCAACCGTTCTCTCCCGGGCGCACCAACTCGGGTATGCCCGCGACGTACGTGGAGAGGACCGGACGGCGCAGCGCCATCGCCTCCATGATCACCACCGGAAGGCCTTCCGCGAAGCTGGGCAGAACCAAGGCGCGCGCGGCGAGGATTTCCCGGCGAACCTCGGCGCTCGCGATCCAGCCGGTGATCCTGACCTGGCGGGTGAGCCCGTGGCGGTGGATGAGGGTCTCGAGCGCACCGCGCAATGGGCCGTCCCCGGCGAGGACCAGCTCGAACGGAATGCCGCCTGCAGCCAGTCGTGCCGCTGCGTCCAACAGGAGAAGCTGGCCCTTGGCCTCGCAGAGGCGGCCGACACAGACGAGGCGTGGGGCCGCGACCGGAGGTACGGGGTCGCCATCGTAGAACGCTCTCTCCAGTCCGCAGTGCACGACCCTGACCTTCGGCCAGTCGGCGTAGCGCGAGCGCATGTAGAGCTGACTGCGGCCGAAATCGCTGATCGCGACCACGAAGGCGGCGCGATGGATCTTCTCCTCGAGGCCCATGGGCCTGATGAACTCATCCGGCCCGTGAACGGTGAAGCTGTAGGGCGGGCCGCCGAGCGCGCGCACCAACATGGCGATCTCGGCGGAATTGGTGCCGAAATGCGCATGAAGGTGCTCGATGCCGGCGTCCGCCAGCCACAACGCAATTCGACAGCCTTCGATGACGTAGATGAGGTGGTAGGGGAGAGGTCTATCGGAATCGCGCGACATGCGCAACGCCAGTCGGAAGGCGGTCAGCAGCCGTACGGGACGACGCACCAGCATGACCAACAGCGGCAGCAACAAGCCGCGCACGCCCCGGCGCAGGACATAGCGCGTCCGCTGTCTTTCCCGCTGATCTTCCTCGTCCGGCAGGGGTTCGCCCCAGCCGCGAAGGGCGATCCTCAGGATCTCGCATCCCTGGCGCTCGAGGGCCAGGATCTCACGCCGGATGAAGCTGTGGCTGACCTTCGGGTATTGATTGACGAAGTAGGCGAGCTTCAACATGCTACTTGTATTCGATCAGCCCGGAACGTACGCCGCGATACCTCTGCAGATAAAATTTCAGCTGGCCGTGCAGCTCGGCGAAATATCCGAGCACCAGCGCTACGGCACGCGACCAGTTCTCGCGTGCGGAGCGCCTGCCCCGCCTCGCGAGGCGCGCCACCTGCAGCGGATAGAGTGTCAGCAACCACAGTGCCGGCCAGCCGAAGGCGAGCGCCAACACTGCGGTGAGCGCCGGAACGCCGAGGCACCAGCGCCACGAGCGCCGGTGGCGATCGATCCACTGCTTGTCGTGCCGCACACTGTCGAGCCGCATGAACATTGCATACCCATAACCGACGCGCACGGTGCGCCGCCACCACTGCGTGAGGTGATACATCGCAGCATCGTGTACCGTCATGTCAGCGGCAAGACACCAGATTCGCCATCCTGCCTTGCGCAGGCGGGCGCATAGCTCCGGCTCCTCGCCGCAGATCAGGTCGGGCCGGAAGCCTCCCGCCGCGCGGAATGCCGCCACCCGCATGACCGCATCGCCGCCACAGGCTCCGGTCTCGCCCACCGGAGAGCTGTCCCACTCGATATCGCAGAGCAGATTGTAAATCGATCTTTCGGGATGACGCTCTCGACGGCGTCCGCAAACGGCAGCCACATCCGTGTGCGATTCCAGAAACCCGACTGCGGCGTCGATCCATCCGTGAATCACTTCACAATCGCCGTCGACGAAAAAGATGTAACGCAGATCGGGGCGCAACTGCAGGAGCCTTTCGAGCCCCGCGTTCCTGGCCCGCGCCGCCGTGAACGGCTGCCGCATGTCGAGCTCAACGATCTCCACGCCGAGGGATCCGGCCATCGCGACAGAGCCGTCGGTCGAGCCCGAATCGACGTAGGCCAGGCATTCGGCGCTACCCATGAGGGATGCGAGGCAGCGCTGCAGCCGCTCACCCTCGTTGCGGCCGATCACGACCACGCCGACCGCGTCCGTGCCGCTACGGCCTGCATCCATGAGCTATTTGTATTCGATGAGACTGGATTGCACGCGGCGTTGCTTGTCCATCAGGAACTTCAGCTGTCCCAGCATTTCCGGGAATTTGCACAACACCAACGCCACGGCGCGTACCCAATTCTCGCGCCAGGAGCGCGGGCCCAGAACGGCGAGGCGGATCACCTGCAGGGGATAGATGGCGAGAAACCACAGCAGGCGCAAATCCAGAGTCAGCGCCAGGATGAGCACACCCAACGGAATCAACAGGCCCCAGGCCCAGATCCGCCTGGATTCCTCCACCCAATGCTCTTCCGGCGGGGCGCCGTGCTCCCGGGCGCCCTGCGCGTACGCGTAGCCGCCGCGGACCATCCGCTTCCACCACTGGCTGAAGTGATAGAGCGCGGCATCGTGCAGCGCCATGTCCGTCTCCAGCTGCCAGATCCGCCATCCTTTCTGCCGCAGCCGGACACAGAGCTCCGGCTCCTCGCCGCAGATCAGATCGGCGCGAAAGCCATTCACCTGCCGCACCGCCTCGATGCGCATCACGGCGTTGCCGCCGCACATCTTCGCATCCCCGAGCGGGAAGCTTTCCCATTCGATGTCGCAGAGCAGGTTGTAAACGGACTTTTCGGGGTACCGCTCCCGCAGGCGCCCGCAAACGGCTGCGACGTCCGGACGGCTGTCGAGAAAGCGGGTGGCCACATCCACCCAACCGGCGATCACTTCGCAATCGCCGTCGACGAAAAAGACGTATCTGAGGTCTGGACGGACACGCACGAGGTGCCAGAAGCCCTCGTTCCTCGCGCGCGCCGCGGTGAACGCCGTGCGCAGGTCGAGCTCGACCACCTCGAGCCCCATCGAGAGGCTCATCGCCACCGAGCCGTCAGTGGAGCCGGAATCGACGTAGACGATGGACTGAGTGCTGTCCAGCAGGGAAGTCAGGCAGCGCTTGAGGCGCTCGCCTTCGTTCCGGCCGATGACCACCACACCGACTGTGTCCGACGGGCTGCTCTTTTGCCCCATGAAGCCTCAAAGTAGGGAGAACGTCGCCGACCCACGGTCTACTGCGTGCAGGCTCGGAGCCTTGCCCCCGCCCTTCCGGTCGCGCGCATGCCGTTCCCTTTCGGCTTGTGAATACTTAACGTGATATTAGCCCAAAGGCGTGTCCGACGCCGGGCTCTGTGCCGGGCGCGGCAGCGGCTCTTCCCGGCGGCCGGGCACATAAGTGCGGATGGGGTCCCGCTGCCGATTACGCAAGCGAACAATGCTGTGGCGCCAGAAGTCTCTGAGGTAGCAGGGCACGGTGGTGTGAGCCCGTCCCAAGAGGATCTGCTTCAGGTAGCCGACGGGATAAGCGAGCAGCACCAGCAGGTCGGCCAGCATCGCCGCCGCCGTCCCCAGGCTGCCGGCAAGGTATCGGCGCCGCGACTCGAACCAGTACGGGGGCAGGCGCTTCGGTTTGCTCCAGCTCTCGATGACCATGCCTGTGCTCTGACCCATGATGTGCATGACCCGGCTCTCGGGAAAATACCAGGTCGCGAAGCCGGCGCGTGCCGCCCGGAAGCACAGGTCCGTTTCCTCGAAGTAGAGGAAGTAGTTTTCGTCGAAGCCGCCGATCGCCGCGACCAATTGCGCCCGGACCATCATCGCGGCGCCGCTGACCCAGTCGACCGGCTGCGCGATGGCGGGCATTCTCCGTGCAACTGTCCTGTCACCGAGGAGCCTCGTGATGAGACCGATGCCGAGCGCCGCGCAGAACTCGGTGCCGATCGACGGGTAGCGAAACGCCATCGGCCACTCCGTGCCGTCGCGGTTCTCGAAACTCGGTCCCGCAATCGCCACCTGTGGATGGCTCTGCATGAAAGCCACCCACGTTGCGATGGCGCGCGGGCGAATCTCGGTGTCGGGATTCAGGAGCAGCAGGTAATCGGCGCCTTGCTCGATGGCTAAGCGAATGCCGAGATTGTTGCCGTACCCGAAGCCGCCGTTGCGCGGCGAGTCAATGAGGCTGACCCACGGGCTCCATCCGTTTTCGGCCACTGCCTGCAAGAGGTGCGGGTAATCCCCCGAGGCGTTGTCGACGACGACGGCGCGCAGATTCACACCCGGTGTGGCCCGCTCGCTCTCGATGGAGCGCAGGCAGTCGACCATCAACTGGGCGGAGCGATAGCTGACGCTAACAACCCAGATCTTGAGCTCGGCCATTCAGGCGGTGGCGGTGGGTCGAAGGACGATGCGCGCGCGGCGCAGGTGGCCGAAAATCCGCGGCCCGCGGATCAGATAACGCCTGCCGAGCCGCTTCGGGTCTTGTATGAGCCGATAGAGCCACTCGGACCCGATGCGGCGCATCCACGCTGGCGCGCGTTTCTCGACGCCGGTCACGAAGTTGAGTGAAGCCCCGAAGCACAGCGCCAATCCGGCTGCGCGGCCGCGCTCCATCAGCATGTGGGCAATGCGCTCCTGCTGCGGCGCTCCCACGGCCAGGAAACAGAAGCGGAATGGGCTCGCTGCTTCGATGAACTCCAGGCACTCGCGCACCGCCACGGGGTCGTTGATGAAGCCCATCGGCGGGTTGTGGTGGCGCAGATCCTCGAGGCCGTGCGTGCGCGCCAGCGTCTCCGCCTGCTGCGTGCTGCCTCCGATCAGGACGAGCCGATCGGACGGGCTGACAACCTGATCGAGCAGCGCCGGGAACACATCGGAGCCCGGGCATACCGGCAGGCGAAGCCCCTTGAATACGCGCAGGAGATGAGCGGCAAAGCGGCTGTCGAGCAGCACGTAAGTCGCCGAGCGATAGAGCGAATGATACGAAGGATCCTCGTGGCACCTGATGAGGTGATCTACGTTCGGCGTGACCACATATCCGTAGCGCTGCGCCCCGAAGCCGGCCGCAACCTTCAGGAATGCCGGCAGGTCGAGGTCATCGATTTGGTGGACGATGTGCTCGGATTCGGCCGGCGTGCCGGCCCGTGAAATCTCGACCGGCGGGGCAGCCAGGGCGGCCTTGGGAATACTTATGTCAAGTACGGCCTTGGTGGCGACCTGTTGCCGAAGCACGTCATTTTCCATTTCGCAGAGAGCCTCACAGGCGCCAGGCAGTCCGGGCCGGTGCCAGGGAAGTAGTTAGACTGCGGAGTTTCGAGCGGATCGCGCCGGAATGTCAAGGCACAGGCACAGTGTTGTTGAGACGCATCACTGTTCCGCCGCGCTGTCCCCATATAGCGACATGTCTTTGCGAGCCACGGTGCGAGCGAGCGCTCGAGCCGCTGTGCCTGCGCCCAGAGCGTCGCTGCAGGAGTTGATGTTCCGGGAGGTTACGACGATGAGCTGCAGTGCTGCATGAGGCTGCGCGCGACTCGCTCATCGCGCGGACGCGAGATGCGCGGTGGCTCGCGCACGAGAGCGTGATGGTTCGCGCGCGAGTCGCGGCGCGCTGAGCGCTGAGCGCTGAGCGGAGCGCGAGTCCGACAATGATGAAGTAATGCGACCCCGCTCGCAGATCCCAACTTCAAAGTGGTCGCGTGCACAGCTCGAACTGTGCCGTTCGAAATGCGCGCCAGAGATTCACTCTCGAAATGCGGTGCGGAATTCACGCGAGAAATACAGCGGAAAATCCCGCTCAAAGCACGTCCGCGATTTGCGCACGCATGACATTCCAATGACGCTCGACATCGCGTCCGGTGCGTGCGCGGAGCATCGAGTGCAGGCGTGCGGCGACATGTCTGCCTCGTGAGACATTGCGCGCGCGCTCGAAGCACTGTCTACTACCGCTCAAGCCAAGGGCAAACCCGCCGCAAGGCGGGGACGCAAAGCCTCCGGTCTGATGCATCAGACAGCGGGGCTGCCGGTTCGCCAAGCCGCCATCGAGCGGCAGCACCGTCGCGCATCTGCGCGGCTCGACTCGCACTCGAGCCACGCCGGCGTGTTTGCCGCCCTGGTGAAACCAAAGTCGGTTTTCCACACGGGGTGGTCACAATGTTCTCTTCAAAACTCGCCGCAGTGTGTCTGCGGTACGGATCTTTCAGCGCCCTGGCGGCGCTTTCGCTCCTCACTTCGCCGCTCGCGAGCGCCGGCACGGCATTGACCATCAGTGGTCCGCCGCCGACCACCGCAACGGCTGGTGCCGCGTATTCCTTCCAACCCACGGTGAGCGATCCGAGCGGACGGACTGTCACCTTCAAGATTTACAACAGGCCGTCGTGGGCCTCTTTCAGCAGCTCCACCGGGCGCCTCTACGGCACGCCCACCGCGGCCAACGTCGGCGCATATCACTACGTCCAGATCGAGGGCACCGACGGCATCACCAACAGCTGGCTGCCTGCCTACACGTTGACCGTGTCCTCGTCCTCGTCAACGTCCACGGGCGGCGGCACTACTACGGGCACCAAGCTGGTCATCAGCGGCACGCCGTCTGCAACGGCAACCGTCGGCGCCGCTTATTCGTTCCAGCCGACGACGACCGTTCCGAGCGGCCAGACGGCCACATTCAAGGTCTATAACAAGCCATCCTGGGCGTCATTCAGCACCAGCACGGGACGGCTGTACGGCACGCCCAGCGCCGCCAATGTCGGTACCTATCGCTGGGTGCAGATCGAGGCCCTCGCGGGGACGTCCGCGAGCTGGCTACCCGCGTACACACTGACGGTGTCGGGATCGACGGGCACGACCTCAGCTACCGGTTCAGCGACAATCTCCTGGACGCCGCCCACCGAGAACACCAACGGTACCGCGCTGACCAACCTGGCCGGGTACCGCATTTACTATGGGACGAGCCAGACGAATCTCAGCAACGTAGTCAACGTTACGAACCCGGGGCTCGTGACTTACGTCGTGAGCAATCTGTCTACGACGACGTACTATTTCGCGATGACGTCCATCAACAGCAGCGGCACGGAAAGCGCCCGGTCCGCCGTGGTGTCGCATCTGGTGCAATAGTCCGATCCGGAGGCCGCGCCCGCCTTCGGGATGCTTATGTCAAGAACGGGCATCGCCGTGGCGGTCTCGGGCGCCGTGCGAGGATGCATGACGGCGGGCCGGGGCCTCCGCTGGGGCGGCAGTGCGTGGCATCGAGGATGCAGCCTCGAAACTGTGATGCAGGTCACCACGCACTGCCCCTCGAGGACGCGATTCGCTCAGGTCTGCCGCCTGCGACAGGTTGCCCCAGCGGCCGAGCTGGTGTTGAATTGGCGAGCCGTGTTTCCGGCGGAAGGTCGGCATCGGCGCTGGGCTGCTAGGCGAGGACCTCTGATGACAGATGAGCGTTTTGATGCGCGGGCAACTGGTTCTTCTTTGATGGCTGCGATCACAGTCTTGTTCGCGGGGTTGCTCCTTGCCCCTGCGGCACTGGCGAGCACAGCCGCGAATATGAAGTCGCCATTGGGAATAAACCTGAACGGCGTGACTTACTACACCGCCGAGCAGCCGTTTCTCAACATCTTCAAGACTACCGGCGTCACGCAGTCGACGCCGAACGGGTGGGTTACGGGCGGGACCAATGTTCACGATACCAATGAAGAGCAATATCTGCAGCTCGATGCGAACGGATATCCCACGACCCTCGCGGCCTCTTCCGGGGATCCCAATAAGCCCCAGCTGTTCAATCACGTCAGCGTCCTTTTACTAGCCGGCCTCAGCGGGGCCAACGGCGGTTCCGGCGCGCCATATAGAGCGGGCCAGTATGTGGTGCTCTATGACGGCCAGGGGATGATCGGCTACACGTCGGACGCGAAGCTGGTGAGCCACAGCCCCGGGCGGGACGTGATCGAGGTGGCGCAGCCGAAGGGCGGTATAGGGATCAACATCGTTGCCACCGATCCGGGTCATACCGGTGACTACATCCGCAATATTCGCGTCGTCTACGCGCCCGAGGAAGCGCTGCTCGACGCCGGGGCGCTCTTCCGCCCCGATTTCATCAGCAGCCTGGCGAATTTCCACGTCCTGCGCTTCATGGACTGGCTCAACACCAATGACAGCACTCTGACGTCGTGGGATCAGAGGGCGCAGGTCACCGATGGCGGATGGGGCGGTACGGACGGCGTTCCCCTGGAAGTGACCATCGATCTGGCGAACGCGGTAGGGGCCGATCCCTGGGTCAACGTGCCCGCGGGCGCGGACGACAACTACATCACCCAGATGGCCACGCTGGTTCACAACATGCTGGGACCGGATCAGAAGGTGTATGTGGAGTACAGCAACGAGGTATGGAACGGACAGTTCCGGCAGAGCGCGTACGCTACGACCAAGGGTCAGGCCCTGGCAGCCGTCGCACCGGCCGCGCTGCAGGCCGGAGGCACGTTCCAGGACAACCGGGACTGGTACGGAATGCGCACCGCGCAGATGTGCGATATCTGGAAGTCGGTCTGGGGGACGGATTATTCGCGCGTCCACTGCGTATTGGCCGCCCAGGCACCGAACCCCTGGACCGCGCAGGAGGCGCTCAACTGTCCGCTGTGGACCGGCGCCGGTCACGCACCCTGCTACAAGCACCACATCACCGATGTCGCCATCGCGCCGTATTTCGGCTTTCAGGTTCCGAGCAGCTGGAGCAGCCTCGGTCAGGCGACGCAGCTCAACGACCTTTTCACGGAGCTCAACAAGGGCGGGCTCCTTTCCGGCGGGTATCCCGGGGGAGAGCTGAAGGAGGTTTCCGACTGGGAAGCCGCCTACACGAAGATGCTGGCGGCTTATGGGCTGCCGCTCATCAGCTATGAGGGAGGCCAGACATTCGTTGCCGGGCCCACTTACCCCAATGGCTCGTGGGCGCAAGCGCTGTTCACGGCAGCCAATACCGATCCGCGGATGGGCGCGGCCTACGCCAAGGCCTTGTCCGACTGGAGGGCGAACGGTGGCACGCTCTACATGCAGTTCGTCGACGTTTCGACGCCCTCCCAGTGGGGAGAGTGGGGTGCACTTGGATCGTTTATGGATACGATCAGCCCCCTGAGCAGCGCTCCCCCGAAATGGCAGGCGCTGCAGAATTTCATCAGCGCCAACGCCTGCTGGTGGCCCAACTGCGACGGAGCGGTGGCGAGCGTGCCGGATGCACCGAGGAATTTCGCTGCGGGGAAGTAGGTGCGAGATGGAAGTATTTCAGGATGTCGCAGCTTCTTGAATTTTGGTGATGCGTAGGGGTTGAGTGAGTAATCGCAGAGTCGGTCGCTCGATTACGCGATAAGTGAGGATGGCGAGTGCGATAGAGCCCGCAATAGAGAGAGCGGCGAATTCCACCGCGCTGTCCAATCGCAGGTGTTCGCATAGAATCCGGGTGGTACTCAGGACGAAGGTATGCCCCAGATAGAGGGAATAGCTGGCATCTCCGAGGAGCGCTAGGAATGCCCAATGCGGCGTCATTCCAGAGGCATCGAGCGCCACGACGCCTGCGACGATCAGGACAGCCGAGACAAAGAGGTCGACGGCTCCGCCGGACCACGGGCCGCAAAGTAATACGAATCCACCGAGAATCATGGATACGCTGACGAAGGGCGAAAGCATGAAACCGGCGATCCATCGATTGCGGATATACGGCGTGTCCGCAAGGCACCGCTTATAGAAGTGGCCGAGAACTATCCCAATGCCGAACAGCATCAGAAGCGGGGAAGTATAGGTCACCACGATAGCCCCAGAACCGGGTAGGACCACTCCCAAAGCCACGAGGGCGCAGAGGATCGTCAGGAGCGTCCGGAGCCGCCAGCGGTGCTCCAGGAGCAGGGTGGCCGCAAAGACGGCATAGAAGAACATCTCATAATTCAAGGACCAGCCCGGCACCAGTAGCGGAAAGACCTTACCGGCATGTCCGGGATTCGCGTAAGGAATGAACACAAGGCTTTTCGCGAGGTATTCCCAAGAGAACTCCGTGCGCTTCGCCAGGCTGTGAGCTGCGAGCGAGAGCAATACCACCACCAGCGTCATGGACCAGTACAGCGGGACGATACGGGCAATTCGCCGCCACAGAAAGCGAAGCGGCTCTGAGTCGATGGACGAGACATACATCACAAAGCCCGAGATGACGAAGAAAATGTCGACGCCACCCCGGAACGCTGGAACGGAGATCCATCCGTGCACCGAGAAAAACGGCTCGTAGGCAGGGATTTCACCATATAGGTGAAACCAGACCACCATGAGCGCCGCAATGGCGCGCAGGTACTGGACGCCGAGCAGTTTTTCCTTCCTCGCAGTCATACTTTCCCACCTTCCGAGCGTTTACCGCCCGATTCCTCTTCAGTCACCCTGGCGAGCCTGCACGGTATCTACGATATAGCTATCGCTCAGCCGTGCCTGCCGTCGTGCAGCCTCGATAGGACTGTCTTCAAAAGACTCGGGTCGAGCGAGAACGGTCGATTCTTCTCTGCCTCTATCGCGCTCCACCCCGCGTGGACTACGCGTGGGTCATAATTGGGAATGATCTGATCGTAGCGCCTGACTTTGCGGGCCAGGCAAACGGGGAAGATCTGATTGTAGTTGCTCGGCGGCATTACCTCGACGACCGAGTCTATCCGATCACCGAAAACGAGGAAGGCCATTGCCGCTCCATGGAGGGCAATCACGTGCCTGGCATGCGCGCCGATGGACATCTGCTCGCGCAGCGAATAGTCCTCCATGTAGATCGTCGAGTATCCGTGGGAAGAAACGAGAGCCTCGATTTCGGCATGATTCTGCAGGCTCCGGGCGCCCCGGCGTGCAAGGAAGATCCTTTCCGGCGCACGGCGCTCGAAAGTCATCCCGGAGTAGATGGTGGGAAAAAAGTGAATTCCGAAGCAGTCGAACGTCCCCGGCAGATCGTATAATGCAAGGCCGCGGGTACCCCGGATCTTCACCACGCTGGCGGCTCCCCTTCGAGGCTCGCATCTTGGAACGATGCGAAACTGCTCGAGCAGCGCGCGGAAACGCCCGCCGAGCTTCCGGAAGAGAAATACCACATCGTCCCCGAGAACCCGCCGGGCGTACAGGCAGTACGGGATGATGTTTATAAGGAGGTGTGCCATGTTGTTCGGCTCGATGCCTCGGGTGTCCAGCACCGGAGCCAAAAAGCGACGGGGCGGAAGAACCGAGAGTCCGATGCTCCGTCCGAAATGATAGGTCCACCGGAACAGTTGCCTGGCAGAGGTAATGCCGACGGCCGGCTTTGCAATCTTGGGCAGCGCCTCCTCTACGAGAGACACGACTACATTTTCGAAATACGTAGGGGGTCTGGCAGAGACCGTGATGTCATTCGCGACGCCATCGCATCGGTAGTGGACGTTGACGGGAGTCGCGACCATGTCCGGGGCCGGCTCCGATGACACTACGGATACCTTCGTCATTCGACGATCGTCTTCGCAAGTGCTCGTATCGTTTGCAGACGAATACCGGGCATACGGCCGCCGACGCTTAGTTTCGGAGCAGGCGCTTGAAATGAGCGATGGTTTCTTTCAGGCCGTCCTCGAGTGACACTTTCGGCTCCCACTCGAGTTCCTGCCGGGCATACGTAAGATCGGGCTTGCGCTGCCGCGGATCGTCCGCGGGCGGAGGTGCGAAACGAATGCGGCTCTTCGAGCCTACCTGCGTGATCACCTTCTCTGCCAACTCGAGCATGGTGAATTCCCCCGGGTTGCCCAGATTGATCGGTCCGGTAACCTCGGGACGGCTCTGCATCATACGCACGAGTCCATCAATGAGATCATCGACGTAGCAAAAGCTCCTCGTCTGGCGTCCGTCGCCGTAAATCGTGATGTCTTCGCCGGCCAGTGCCTGCACGATGAAGTTGCTGACCACCCGCCCGTCCCGCGGATGCATCCGCGGCCCGTAGGTATTGAAAATCCGTACTACCTTGATTTCGAGGCGGTGTTGGCGCCAGTAGTCGAAGAACAACGTCTCGGCACATCGCTTGCCCTCGTCGTAGCAGGAGCGGATGCCGATCGGGTTCACCCTGCCCCAGTAACTTTCCGGCTGAGGATGTGTTTCCGGGTCGCCGTACACCTCGCTCGTCGAGGCCTGCAGGATCCGCGCCTTCACGCGCTTCGCCAGCCCGAGCATGTTGATTGCTCCGTGAACGCTGGTTTTCGTGGTCTGCACCGGGTCGAATTGGTAATGGATCGGAGACGCGGGGCAGGCGAGATTGTATATGCTCTGTACCTCCACGTAGAGCGGAAAACAGACGTCGTGCCGCATCAGCTCGAAGAACGGGTTTGAGAGGAGGTGCGAGATGTTTTCCTTGGTGCCGGTGTAGAAGTTGTCCACACACAAGACGTCGGCTCCGTCTCGCAGGAGGCGCTCGCAAAGATGGGAGCCGAGGAAGCCGGCCCCGCCGGTCACCAGTATCTTTGTTCTCACTGTATCAACTCCCGGGCCGTGAGCGCTTCAACTGCCGCGATATGATCGGGGGCACGAGGTCGCCCGCGAGGCGCCGCATCCGCTGGGCCATCGTGGGGCGGAAGTCACCCTGCGAGCGCTCCTTGAAGAGCGTCGAATGTTGTCCGGTGACCTCCTCCTGCGGGCGTCCATTCGTAAAGTAGTAGAGTGCAAGCGATTTTCGGGTCATTCCCTCGGGACACTGCAAGGGATCTGGATGGCCATGGTAGGTGAAGTCGGTCGTGCTGAAGATCATCATGCGGTTGAACAGCGGCAGGACCTTGGCCTCGCAATGCGACATCGAGCGGTCCCACAGCTCGAGATGGCCGCCGTATTCTTCCTTCCAGCTCTTGTTGAGATAGAGAAGCACGTTCAAACGCCGATCGAGGTTGTACCGGCGGTGCTTGTTGAAGTCGGCGTGTATGCCCAGTTTCCCCCCGCGCCTGATCTGATGCAGGCCGCCGCCGTCGAAGCAGGGGTCTGCGATGAGGTCGGGAATACCGGTAACGGCGCTGAGGAAATCGAGGAACGTGATGCTGTTCAAATGATAAAGCATCAGGCGGGTCATCGGACCGAAGTTGGCGTCGACGGAGGAGGCGAGCTTGATCTCCCGCTCGTTGTCGAACTGCTGCCACTTGATCTGTCCCGGCGCGGGGAATTCGTCGAGAATCGCATCGAGCAGCGCGGGATCGAAGAAGTCGTCGAAAACGATGTGCGGGAAAGGTATGGCGCGTGCGTAACTCTCACGCGCCGAGGCGGCGATTTCCTTCATCCTGGCGCGTGGCAGAAAGAAATCGAGACCCATCCCGCGAACGGATTCCACGGTATTCATATCGTCCCCCATCGATTCATATTTGCGCCGTTCCGCCGCGACTCAAAGCCGAATTTCTCATAAGGCGGGGCGGCCCGCAACAGCTCGAGGTCGAAGCCGCGCAACCGGGTCCGCGAGCGGGCGCGTGCGGCTCACCGAGCCCGTTGCCCGATCTCGTATCTGCCGTACAGAATGCCTGTCGCGGCGAGAGTGTAGGCGAGCGCGCCGAGCGTCCAACCCAGGCGCCTCGAATAGAACCGAGACCTGTTGGCCATGATGTTCCGGTCAATCAGCTGATAGAACACGGCGGCGGCAACGACCGCGGTGAGCACCAGCATCGTCTGGTAGTACCACCCCTCCGGTATCGCGTAGCGCTTGCCGATGGCGTGGAAGGCAAAGATCCCGATCCAGGCGTTGAGATAGAGGGGGTAGGAGACGCCGCCGAACCATTGCGTCGCGCGTGTGCGCCGCATGGGAAGCGCGCACAGGAGCACGACGGCGGCCGCAAAGAATGGCGCCCCGTAGACGTAATCCGTGCCGCGCATCCCCATGGTGAGCGAAGATGCGGCGACGATCACCACGAGAGCCGCTCGGCCTGCCTTGCTGAGATGCCAACCGGGGAACGTCTGTGCGATCACCGCGCAAAGGACGCCCAGCGCGACCGAGCCATACCAGCCGCCGGTCGCAATGGCGGTGACGGCGACGGCAATCCACAGGTAAATGCTGCGTCCGAACGGCAGGAGCGTCATGAGAAGCGGCGCGCAAAGATAGAATTGTTCTTCGACCGCAATGCTCCAAAAATGATTCCCCGTGCCGTCGAGCGGCATCTGACTCAGTGCAATGTGAGCGTTGGGGAGGAGGCTGAACCAGTTGTGCGTGAACGTCAGGTCGTAGATCAGGAATTCATGCCAGCGGCTCGAAAGGGACTGCTGATGCGCGAAACTGACAGCGTACAGGATGCAGACCGTGACGAAATAGGGAATCCAGATCCTCGTTGCGCGGTTGAAATAGAAACGGCTGAGCTCGCCGCGCCCGGTGCGGCACAGTATCGAGCCTATGAGCCAGCCGCTCAGCGCAAAGAAGACCTGCACCGCGAGATTACCTGCCTGCTGCCACGTCAGGATGCCCGTATGACTCAGGAGGACGGCGAATGCGAGCGTGAATCGAAGGAGGTCGAAGGCAGCATAGTCCCTGACCTTCGTGGCCTCGGAGTTTGCGCTTTCGACCCTCTGCAGCCCGATTTCCGCGGGCATTGCGATCTCTGCGCCGCTCACTTGCCGACCTCCCGGGATGACTGGCTTCGCACGCCCAGCCGGCGCGCCAGCGTCAGGGCGCTCTGGGTGCTCTGAAAGGAGTGGGCTATCCGCTGCCTCGCCGACGCCGCGAGCGCGAGCGCCGCGTCAGGTTGCGTTGCGACGAACTGCAGTCCGGCTGCGAGATCCGCCGGGTTTCTCGCTTCGACCAGAATTCCGTCTTGCGAGTGCGTGACCAGTTCCTGCACGCCCCCGCCCTTGGTCACCACGACCGGAAGCTCCATGGCCATCGCCTCCATGATGGCGACGCCGAGCGGCTCGTTGAGGCTGGCGAGGGAGAACGCGTGGGATGCTTCCAGATGCCGTATCACGCCGGCCTCCGGGACGGCCGCCAGGAGGCTGACGGCCTGGTGCAGACGGAGCTGCTCGATAAGGGCCAGCAGCTGCGCCTGATACCACCCGCCGGTATCGTCGGCGCCGGCAATGTTGAGCGTGGCCTCTATGCCGGCCTCGCGCAACAGAGCGACAGCTCGGATGAGATCATCGTGCCCCTTGCAGGGGTTGAGGCGCCCGCAGGAGAAAATTTTGAACGGACCTTCACCTTTCCACGGAACATAGGGAGCGCCTCTGCGGAAGCGCTCGATGTCTACGCCCATGGGGGCGATATCCACCCTTCCGGGTTTCAGGTCGCCGATCGCGGCGTGCAGCTCTCCGAACAGGCGGTTGGTGATGACTATGCCGAAGGCTGCGTGCCGCCACTTCATCGCCTGATTGGGTCCATAATCGGACAGCGGGCCGTGCAGGGTCATGCTGTAGGGAACGCCGCCGATCAGATGGGCGAACAGCGCCACATGCGCCGAGTCGCCGCACGAGTGTGCATGAAGGTGCGCCCAGCCATGGCGCCGGGCGAGCGAGGCGAGGTGCGCGCCCGTCAACGCGAGGCCTGCGAGGCGAAGCCGTTGTCGAAGGCTGCTGACGTCCGCCCGCAGAATGGCGGCCAGCGCGCGCAAGGTGCCGGCAGGTCCGGAATGGAGGATTGCCCCGATCCCCGACAGCAGTCCCCGTACGCCCAACGGCGACAGATACCGGGTATCGCACATGGCCGCCTGCGACCAGGAGTGTGTGATCAGCTTTTGCGGCGGCTTGCGCGTCGAAACGAGGTCGCACTCGATGCCCATGCGCGCCAGACTCTCGCGCTCGCGCCAGAAGAAGATATGGGTCTGTCCCGGGAATTCGGGAACGAGATAGCCTATTCGCATGGATATCTACGCGCCGTGCGCCTGCATTGCGACGGGCGAATGAGGGGAGGCGGCGGCGGGCTCATCGAAGAAGTGGGGCTTTGCCGGGCGGCGGCCGAGAGTCCACCGGTAGACTTCGGTGACCTGCCGCGCCTTGACCTCCCACGTGAAGAGATCGTGCACGCGTTGCCGTGCGGCGAGCGATTTCACCTGCAGTTCGGCGGAGCGCTGTGTCAGGTCACGGACCAGGGATCGCAGCCGTTCCACTATCTCGACTCGGGTCCCCAGGGGAATCTTGTATCCCACGTCGTTCGTGACCAGCTCCCCCGGGCCGGCATAGTCGACAACCACCGGCACGATGCCCAGAGACATCGCTTCCAATACGACGCCGCCGCCGAACTCACGCACGCTCGGGAAGAGGAAAAGCTGCGATTGGCGCATGCGGGATTGCAGCTCCTGGTGGGTAATCCAACCGTGAAGTGTGACGCGCGATGAGATCTGATGCTTGTCGACGAGCTGGCGCAGCTCCGGCATCAGCGGGCCATCCCCGTATACGTCGAGGAGGATTCGCCCTTCCCGAGCCAGGGGTGCAATCGCCTCGATGAGCATGTCCGGCCCTTTGTAGGGGACCAGCCTGCCGACGAAGCAGGCGCGCAGCGGGCCTGGCGGAAAATCACCACCTCCATGGGAAAACCGGCTCAGGTCGACGGCGTTTTCCGGGAGATATATACATTTGCCGTGCAGGCGGGACGGAATGCTGTCGAGCGTGCTGAGCGAACCCGCCAGGATCGCCGCGGAGCTCGACAGCGTGCTGCGGTATGCCGGCAGCAGCTTGTATGCGGCTCGGAAGTAGGACAGCCACTCGCGCTCCCTGCGGCGGGCTGCATCGAAATGCTTCGGCCACGGCACGCCCCCGTTCAGAGGACCGAGGACAAAAGGCGTGGACGACAGAGCGCAGCGTCGCGCAATAATGCTCGGTGTCGTGGGGCTGAGGGGCGTGATCCGGTGCACGATGTCGTACTCATGGCGCCGGATCGCATCCCCGAACTGCTTCCACACGAGGTGCTCGAAGTAATAATAGCTGACCGCGGAGAGGGCGGTCAGGGAAGTCCAGCCAACTCCCTCGCCGCCACGGATCAGGCGCGCCAGCCGGTAGATCGGGGCGGCCAAGGGCTCCGAGTCGATGGCGGTGAAGTCGCGGCCAGCGACCAGTCCCGCTGCCGCGATTGCTTCGCGGTTGCGGACGTGAGTGACCAGATGTGTTTCACACAGGCGGGAGAGCGCGTTGCACAGGGACCAGCCGACGAGCGGCACGCTGACCCATTCCGGGTTGGCGGCTTCCGCGATCAGGAGGACACGAGGTGCGCGATCATTCGTACCGGTCATGGATGAGAGAGCGGGCGCCTGCAGCGGGATGCATCTTACGCCCTCAGGTGCGCGCCATGCCAGAACGACAGGATGAAAGTGCTAACGAGGTATGCGCAGCACGCCGTGCCGCAGACGAATGCGAGTTTGTAGACTTCGTACTTGACAACCAGAAACCCTTTCTTCTGCTGCAACCAGACGTAGTAGGCGAGGGCGGGGAGGGCGCTCAACGCGATGCCGTAGGTGAATCCCATGAACCCGAACAGGCGGTACCCGAGCAAGCTTGCGCCGACGGTCCAGATTGTCCGGTAGACGTTCCCGGTGAGCACGATTCGAGACTCACCGGAGGCGATCAGCATGTTTTCTGCGGGCGAGGCGAGTGCCAGCAGAACCGCCCGAACGCAGAAGGCCTGCAGGACTTCTGCCGCTCTGGCATAGCGCGGATCGTAGAGTACGGAAACGACCAGGTGCGCTGCGCCACCCAGCGCTGCCGGCATGCTCAGGGTGGCGATGAACAGCTTGGTATTCTCGACGTAGTATTTGAGCGAGAAAGACTCACGCGCATTGCGGTAATTGTGCGCGCAACGCGGATAGAGCACCGCGGTGCTGGCTCTCGAGATGATGCTCTCAACCTGTCCCGAGAGGTTGGTCCCCAGCGTATAGATGCCCAATAGATTGAGATCGAAGAAGCGCAGGAACACGGCCTTGTCGAACTGGTTCAGAAAAAGAGTCAACATGCTCGATGGCATGACATAGCGCGTGTATTCGAACATCTCCTTTGCCGCGCTCCAGTCGATGTGGAACCGCAAGGGGAACTCCAGCTTGAGCTTGTGACTGATGCCGACTATCACGGCTCTGTTCAGCAGGTAACCGTATAGCATTCCCCAATAATCACGTGAAAAGTAGCAATAGACGATCGCAAATAACGTGGATACCGTGGAGCCGACGGTTTCGGTGTAGAGGATGATCCGGGAGTTCTTGTTACGAAGGGCGACAGGGAACGCTGGCGATTCCAGTCCGTCGATCAGAAACCACAGGGCAACCACCCGTAGCGGTGCGACGAGGATCGGGGAGTGGTAGAGCCTCGCGAGCAGGGGAGCGCAGAAATACATCAGCCCGGCGTTGATGAATGCCCGGCAGATGTGCAGGCTCCACGCCGTGTTGAGGTATCGCGGGTCGTCTCCGCGCGCCGAGCGGACGATGCATACCGCAAAGCCGCTGTCGGACAGCATCACCAGGATGAGCACGATGGAGACGATGATCGACATTGTTCCATAGGCGGCCGGAGTGAGCAGTCTGGTGAGAATCAGACTGCTTCCGAGGCGCAGCGCCATGTGCCCGGCGGAGGTTGCGCCGAGGGCGAACAGGTCTCCTCGTATGTTGAAGAGCTTGAACGTTCTCATTTGATGTAAGTCGCAGATCGCCGCGGCCGCGGCTCATCACTGCCGAACGAGAGTCTCCTGGTACGCCCTGTACCATTCCCTGAGCTCGGCAGGGCTGCGCCGGAATATCGACGGCAGCATTCTGAGTCCCGCCACTCTTCCTCGGAAGTGCGGCAGGCGCCAGCGCTGCCGCATGATGTCCCGCAGGAGATCGACTCCTGCATTCTTCAAGAGCTTCCGGCGATAGTCCCGCTCGGCGCGGCTGGGATCAGCGGAATTGAGCCTCAGGAGGACCGCCCAATTGAGCGAGCTGATGTAGGCCACGTCCCTGCGCGAGAGCCTGCCGCCACCTGCGCTTTTCAGGTGGCAGATCCTGGCCTGCAGGGCGGTGAGGAGCAGGCCGTGGCGTGAGGCTCTCAAGGACGCATCGTAATCCTCATAGACCGCATACCGATGCAGCAGCTCTTCGAAGCGCACTTGGTTGATGATGCGCCGCCTCCAGGTCATGCGCATGCCCGCCAGCACCTCGGTCCGCGCGATCGCGAATTTCGAGAGGGCGGATGGCAGTAGAGGCTCATTGCGATCGGGATCGTACTTGACGATGAAGTCTTCGGCTGAGAGAAGCTTGTGTCCGTACCTGTGCAAGGGATTTCGACTACGTCCGAATGAGCCGTCAGCGACGCCGTCGTAGCGGATGTCCGCGTACTTGGAATGATCGACTTCGGCCGGAACCGACGTAGTCAACACGGCCTGCACGCCTGCGATCCGCTCCTCGCGGTCGGCCTCGTATATGGCCATGATTTCGGCGGCGCAGCCCGGATGCATGAGGGCATCATCGTCCAGCAAGAAGACGACGTCGGAGGTTGCCAAGTCGATGGCCTGATTCCGTTGTGCTGCGGAGGATGCCCGCCCTGCTGCAACGTAGAGCAGCCGGATCTCGGGATGCGCCTGCGACACCTGTGACTCGACGAGAGCTCGTGTCACCTGCCAGTCTGGGCTTGCATCCACGATGACCACCTCATCCGGCGGTCTGGATTGGCTGCAGGCGAGTCTGATGCAAGTGGGCAGGATATAGCCGCGCCGGTACGTGGCGATGGCCAGCGACCAGCTGAGATGTCCATCGGCAGGAGTTGTCATATCGGGTTAGCCTGGCAGCGCTGCGCTGGGCAGCGGTTCCGAAATGCGCGACTTCTCGGCTCGTGCCATGGAGGCCGATGCGGTTGCAAGACCTGCCAGCGTGAAGAACATCGGCACGTAGCCGAGTATGAAGCTGCAATCCAGCAGCATGAACAATGTGCCGATGATGCAGGCCGCGATGCTGCTCGCGATGAGCGCTGCATCCGGATCGCGCTGCCGCCATGCGGCCCTCGCCCGCAATGCCTTGCGCAAGCCCGTGAGGATGAACCCGAGGAACAGCGTGATGCCGACGAATCCGTAGAACAGCGTCACATAGAGATAAGTGTTCACGACATCGATGATTCCCTGGCCCTGTCTCAGGTCCTGCATGTGCAGGTACGCGAGCTGATCGCCGAAGAACGGATGGGCCAGGATGAGCTGCCAGCATCTGGCAGCGAGGATCTCGCGGTACGTAAGACTTCCTTCGGCGACTTTGCCTCCCATGAAGGGCAGCATGCTCGCTATGCGCTCACCCAGCGGCGACAGGGCCACCAATGCGAGCGCGATGAAGAGAACGGCCGCTGCGCGGAAGAGATCCGACGTCCGCTGGCGGCGCAGCAGCGCGTACACCAGGTAGATGATGATGGCGCCGATCCACGGTCCTCGCGAGAACGTGACGATCAACCCGGCGCACAGGACCAATGGCACCAGCAGCTTGTGCGCCCCAGTGTTCAAACGAGATTGCAGATACAGCCAAAACCCGAGTGCAATCGCCAGAAGATATGCGAGGGCCAGGGGATGGCCTGCTGAGGCCTCGGCGCGCAGTGATCCGCCGCGGATCAGATACTGGTCGATCGGCGCGGCAGTCTCCCATTTGGTATAGAGGAATGTGTAAAGCGGCCAGTGCTTCAGCGCTTCGAATACCGCGGTGACGGCCATGATCGTACAGGCCAGGCAGAAGGCTGCCATTGCATCGGCGATTGCACCGCGGCTGCGGACCGACCTGCTGGCGACGTAATACAGCAGGTAGATGGTGACGATGAAAATGAAGATTGCCCGCAGGTGTCCCGTAAAGGAGTTCTGCAGAATGACATGCGTCGACAGGTCCGGTGGTACGAAGAGCGCAACCTGCAGGGCGCCATAACCGAGCAGCACCCAATCCATCACTCGCAGCCTGTGACCGCTCTGCGCAGTGTTTGCCCTGTGAATCCGGCGAGCCGCAGGCACCAGCACGCACAATGACAGTAGCATCAATATATCGACGGCAAAGAGCTCGTTGATTCCCAACCCCGCCGTCGGGATCTCGACGGAGACCGAGGGAATCACGTTCATGAAGAGCAGATAGAAGGCAATGGGGTTGGTGTCCTTCTTGCCGGCCCAATAGAGGGTCGGGGCCGCGATCAGGACGAACAGCCAGAAGTTCGAGCAGAGAAAGGCGGCTGCCGTCAGCACAAGCCAGACATTCCGGCGACGCGCGAAGTCGCCGGCGTCCATGAACCGGAGGGCAACCGGCTTCGCGATGGCGAACGTGAGCCCGCTCACAGCCAGGGTCACGATCGCCAGTTTCAGGAAATACGGCATACGTTCTCAGACGGTTCGTGGAGCGCTGCTGAGCGCAGCTTACCCGGCCCCAAACCGGCCTGGGAAACCCAAGTCGACGGTCCTGGCGGTTCCCAGCGGCGCTCAGCGCTGCTTGAACTCTTCCGGTGTCAGCTGATGCCGCGCCAGCAGCTTGTAGAAGTCTGTCCTATTGCGCTTGGCAAG